>WUUC01211804.1_pt1 | contig 12921 bp, 9 predicted proteins | sample 6278441 | NCBI WGS metagenome assembly WUUC01 (sample SAMN13675441, study PRJNA597444) | soil metagenome | isolation source: soil | place: USA: Washington | collected 2017-10 | reverse complement strand
TACGTTCTTTAAGATATTCCTGGATCTCTTCTTTAGAAACAGGTAATTCAGTAATATGATCGTTGAGCCACTTTGAAAAATCTTTTTCAATTTCATCGGACCATCGGGAATCTATTTGTCCAGCCGTGTATTTACCTTCTTTCAAACGCTGATGACCGAACATATCCCGTAAGCGAACGATCTCAGAGGTCTTTACTACTTTTTCCGCTAGATGAGGAGGAACAAAAATCACTACACCCGACTTTCCCAGGACAACATCTCCGGGCATTACAGTTACTGTGCGGATACGTGTCGGTTGATTGATACCAACGATCATTGTATTCAGATCTCCCGTCGGATTGTGATACGAAGGATCATAGCTTGAGTAAAAAGAAGTAAAGCCGCCTATTTCTTTTAACCCTTCAACATCTCTTAATGCACCGTCATAAACAATACCATTACCCGTTTTAGCATAAATAGCGTTGCCGACATTATCACCTATGGTGGGTCCATTTCTATGGGCGCCAAACTGATCGGCGACGTACACATCACCTTTAATTAATAAATCAACAGCCCATGTATTTTGTCCTCTCTTCCCGGCCTTTTTTCCACGGGCATCAATAGCACCCCATACATCCGGACGGGCCGGCATAAATGTAGTGGTTACAGCACGTCCCACTAAAACACTATCGGAATTTATCTGTTGCCAACCCTCCGCTACCTGGTATCCGTAACCTGCGTTCTTCATAGTGGCCCAGGCTTCTTCCACGCTTACTGCTTTCATTCGAAGAATAATATTATCTGGTACTTTAGGCCGGCCATCAGGAAAACGCTCACCTTTCCATTCAGGTGTTAAAAAAATAAGTTCCTCCTTTGATATTTGCTGACCTTTCAATGATTGACAAAAGCTGACTATGAGAAAAAAAAGTATCAAGTATTTAAACCATCTCATTGTATAAAAATTTATTGTGAAGAATAATTTTTTATTAAACTCATCCATGTATTTCTTCTTTTATCTCCGGCTCCTCTTCTTCTTTCGGCAAACGGCTATGCCACCAGCTTGCCAGCGTCGAGCCGGTAATATTCATGACGGGCCCAAAGACGGCAGCCGCCAGGCCGATGGTGGCGATTTTACCCATTTCTTTTGCAATACCGGATGCAAGTCCTGCATTTTGCATTCCTACTTCGATAGCGATGGTGCGGCAATCCCGCTCGTTCATTTTAAACAACCGGCCCGACCAGTATCCAAGAAAATAACCGAACACATTATGAATAAGGACCACCCCTATTAATGCAGGGCCTATCGTAAGCAGGCTCTCGCGTCCCGCGGCAGTGATGATCGTGATAATAAAAGCAATTCCAAACATCGAAACAATGGGCATCGCTTTATCAACCCATTGGGATCTGCCACTTAAAAGTTTATTAAAAACAAGCCCGGCGCCAATGGGAATGATGATCATTTTAATAATATCCCACATCATTTTCAACACATCTACTTCTACCAATGCGCCAGCAAGCAACTTCATCAGCAGTGGTGTAACAAAAGGCCCCAGCAATGTAGTGGTGGCAGTAATAGTGATGGACAAAGCGAGGTTTGCTTTTGCCAGGTACGACATTACATTAGATGCGAGGCCGCTGGGCGAACATCCGATCAAAACGATACCGGCTGCAATTTCAGGGGGAAAATCAGTTAATGACGCTAACGTAAATCCCATGAGTGGCATAATCATAAACTGGCTCATTACGCCAACGGCCACTCCCTTTGGTGTTTTGACAACACTGGCAAAATCCTTTATGCTCATAGACGTACCCATCCCAAACATGATCAACTGTATCAAAGGAATGATTAAGCCACTTAATTTAAACCCGCTCCATTCCAAAAAATATTCGGGATGATATAGCGCCATAGTAACCGCGGCAAAAATGATCAATGTAAATGAAAGACCTTTCAATAGCTTTTTGCTTCGGAAAGCGATAGCAAGACTTAAAAAAAATAACATCAGTAACCAGCCGCCCCATTCATGTAATTGTTGTACCGTTATAAAAATATAGACCACTAAAAAAATTGCTGCCAGTATATAAAAAAAATTGTAGATCGGTCTTTTTGAACTTGCCATAGCTGAAGAATGGTTTTTAAAGATTTTATATATCGCCTTTTTACCACATAGGCAGATAGAAAACATAGAAAATACACACATAGAAAAAACTATGTGTTACTCTATTGTGTCCTACTGTGACTATGTGGTTCCAATACTTGTTATTATTGGTATTGATAAAATATAATTTTAAACAGCTTCCTGGTAAAATCGCAAACCTGGATGAAGGAAACAAAATTTTCATAGAGCTTTGCGATTAAATTGCTGGCTTTTTTTTAACTAAATATCCGGTCGTGTGAACGCCTTTCGTTCCACTGGGTAGTAGGTTCGAAATAACTTTTGTCAGAAGGATGCAGATGTTGTTTTAACACTTCTTCATTTAATTCAATTCCCAATCCCGGCGAAAGCGGAACATCGGCAAAGCCTTTGGTGATCATTTTTTTTCCATCCGTGGTTTTTACCAGGCTGTCCCACCATGGAATATCTACGGAATGATGCTCGAGGGCAAGAAAATTTTGTGTAGCGGCTGCACAATGAACGTTAGCCATAAAGGAAACCGGTGTACCTGCCTGGTGCATGGCCATCGCTATTCCATACTCTTCCGCATAGTCACCAATTCTTTTTGTTTCTAACAATCCACCGGAAGAGGCTAAGTCAGGATGTACAATATCAACAGCACGTTCATCGATCAACGGTTTAAAGTATTTCAACAAATAAATATCCTCACCGGTAAGCGTAGGTGTTTCTAAAGCATCGGTCAATCTTTTCCATTGTTCTGTATATTCCCAGGAAACAATATCCTCCAGCCATGCAAGCCGGTATTTCTCCAAAGCCCTGCCTAAACGTATCCCGTTATTGTAATCAAAATGACCATAATGATCTGTGGAGATGGGAATTTCATAACCAACCATACCCCGTACCTTTTCCACCAAATTTTGCAGGACCTCTAAACCTTTATCGGTGATTTGAATTTGCGTGAAGGGATGCAGGGTGTTGCCATAAGACATATAATTACTTTGATCGCCCCATTGTGCAAGGTTGCCCTGTGCATTTTCCCAGAATTTATTATTAACCATGGTGTCAGGGATTCCTTTAAGCCTGGCAATAGAAACGTCCATCTTCAGCCAGGTATATCCTTGTTCCTCGGTGCGATACTTGATCAATTTTTTCTGTTGCTCAGGATCGGAAGATTCGGGCGTATCTGCATAAATTCTTATTTTATCACGATACCTGCCTCCTAATAATTGCCAGCATGGTACGTTATATGCTTTGCCGCATATATCCCAGAGTGCCATTTCAACAGCGCAAACACCTCCTGCCTGCCGGGCCTGGCCACCAAACTGCTTGATTGATTTAAATATTTGTTCCACATTGCACGGATTCTTTCCCAGTATCCGGCTTTTTAACATTAATGCATATCGTACATCGGCGGCATCTCTCACTTCGCCTAATCCATATATACCCTGGTTCGTATCAATACGAATGATTGCAGTGCCACCCATTACTCCAGCCAGACAGTACCGCATGTCTGTTATCTTTAAATCCGAAGGCCCGGAAAAGCGGGTGACTTTTTGAGTGCTTTGCGCAACGAGTTCTTCGATAGGCGAAAAGGCAAAAGCGCTTCCTAAAGCAATTCCACCCAATGCAGTTTTTTTGAAAAAAGAACGACGGCTGTTTTCCTGTGGCTCGTTTCCAGCATTTGTATTGGGTTGCTCCATATCGTCCTGTTCTTTTAAACCGAGTTTGGCTAAATATTTTTGTGATGGTGTCATAGTTATACTTTTTATTTATTTAATACTATTTATATACTGAAAGATGTATTTATTATTTTCCCTCACCTTTATTTCATAACTCATAATTCTTAACTCATAACTCATATTCTTAACGCATAATTCTTAACTTTTCTCACCACGTCCTGTCTTTCATATACTGATCCAGCTCCTGCCTTGTCATCGGAATCTTGCCGGGGTTATCATCCAGCCATTTCAAAAAATCTTTTTTTATCTCATCGGTCCATTGTGTATCAATCTGGCCAGGTGTGAACTTTCCCTCCCGCAAACGCTGGTGGCCAAACTGATCTTTGAGTGCGATGAATTCGGCACTCAACACTACCTCTTCCAGGAGGTGTGCAGGAATGAACACCACCCCGCCTTTTTTTGCCAGCACTGCATCACCCGGCAATACCATCGCCCTGCCCATCCGTATAGGAACATTAATTCCACCTAACATCATCTGCTGTATATAGGAAGGATCATATCCTTTTATCCATGCATTAAATCCTTTGATTTCGCCGAGCCCTTCGGTGTCTCTTACCGATCCGTAAAAAATAACTCCGCGGAGTGATTTGGCATAAATAGCATTGCCCAGGTTATCACCGATCAATGTGCCATCTATTATTTTTCCATAACTGTCCGCCACATAGATATCACCATTCTTCAGCACATCAATGGGCCATGAATTGGTGGCGCCGATACGGCCTTCCGTTTTACCTTTATCTTTTATGATCTTGTCCAAATCAGGTCTTAACGGAAGATATTGTGCCGTAACCGCTCTTCCAGTCATAACAGAATCTGAATGCAATACCATCCAGTCACCTTCAAATTGATTCTGATAGCCTTTATTGCGAAGAATGCCCCAGGCTTCTTCCAGGCGAACTGCTTTAAGACGTTCTAATAATTTATCAGGTACTTTAGGTCTTCCGTCCGGAAAACGTTCTCCCTTCCACTCAGGAGTATAGGCTTTGATCTGGTCACTGGTAAATGTAACCTGCTGTGCTTTTATAAGAAGAGATGAGCCTAGTAACAAGGCAAAAAGCAAACTGTATTTTTTCATATCCAATCGTTTTAGATTTTTATGTGAGAAGCTGCTTAAAAATTAAATATTATCAATACCAGCAATAAAAAAAGCTCATTTTCCCTTTGAACCACCTAGTCACAGTAGGACACAATAGAGTAACACATGTCTTTTCCTATGTGGGTATTTTCCATGTTTTTCTATCTGCCTATGTGGTAAAAAGATGATATACAATATCTTTAAAATTAATTTTTCATTTTATTTTTGCAAGGTCTGCATCGCTATGCTTCCCGGCAGCATTTTTTTGCTGAATGGTTGCAATTGCTTCAAACTCATCAAATAATTTTGTACTCAATCGCTCAAAAATGTTCACGTAAGACGAATAGACCGCATGATTTTCTTTCTGCGGCGTATACATATCAGCCAACTCCACCGTCTGCGCCGCTTCATCCAGGCTTTTATAAATTCCCATCTCCGTGGCGCTTAACAAAAAAGACCCTAAGCCAACGCTATGGCTTTTTTGTTTCAGGCTGACAGGTTTGTTGAACATATCGGCAATGATCTGTGTACAAAAAGGGATGGAAGCGAAACTGCCATTAATAGAAAGACTGTTGATCGTACGGTGTTCTTCCAGAATTTTCCCAATGCTATAGATCTCGTAAAGTATGCCTTCTATCGTAGCCCGTATAAAATGCTGTCGTTTATGTTTTATATTCAAACCAAAATACATACCCCGTGCATTGGCATTCCAGATAGGCGCCCTTTCTCCAAGCAGGTAAGGAAGAAATAATAAACCGTCTGACCCAACAGCGACTTTCGATGCTTCTGTTACAAGCTCTTCCATACTCTGTTCCAGATCAAACGGGTTTTTAAAATCACCGAATTGATTGGCAAACCATTCAAAAATAATTCCGCCGTTATTGGTTGGTCCACCCGACACATAACAATCCTCCGTCAGCAGGTAATTAAAAAACCGATGTTGTTCATCCTGTAAAACTTTCTTTCCAACTACTCTTACAGCGCCGCTGTCTTCGATTGTTATTACGGCTTTACCTTCATCCCAGATACCCGCACCCAAAGTCGCCATGCATCCGTCGCTTGAACCAACAATGATCTTCGTATCTGCAGGAAGGCCGAGAGAATTCTGGTAAGCTTTTTTCAGTTTACCTGCTGATGTAAAAACCGGAACAAGACTGGCCAGCATGTCAGCGCTGATGCCGGCGTATTCCAATGCATCTTTTTCCCATTTAATAGTATGAATGTTTAATAGGCCGGTTGCGGAAGCAAGACTATAATCGGTCAGGTATTCGCCGGTAAGTTGCTGTGTAATATAACTTTTTACCGATAAGAATTTATTGGTTTGTTTAAACTTCTCCGGATCATTATTCTTTATCCACGCAATCTTGAGCAATGGCGACATAGGATGTATGGGCGTTCCTGTTGCTGTATAAATTATTTTTCCTGCGGGAGAATTTTTTAATTCATTCGCCTCCTTTTTTGCCCTGTTGTCAGACCACGTTATTGCATTACCAAGCGGTACGCCATATTTATCAATAGCCAGCACACTATGCATATAAGCGCTGAAACAGATACAGGCTACATGATATTTTTTTGGATGGATCTTTTCATTCAGCAAATTCTTCAGCACATGAAGCATGGTGATGAAAATTTGTTCGGGGTCCTGTTCGCTGTAGTCGGGCCCGGTATGGAAAGTTGGATAATGCCCTTTCATGGAACTGATAATATTCCCTTTAAGATCAAACGCAAATATCCGGACAGCATTTGTTCCTAATTCGATGGTGATGATGCATTTCATGTTGAATATAATTAGTTGTTGGGTAAATTATTTTTTCTGAATTCGCTTGGCGTATAACCGGTCAGTTTTTTAAACGTAGTGGAAAAATGCTGCGATGAATAAAATCCTATATCAAGCGCTATATCCGTTAAGCTGATATCTTTTTTCTTTAATAATTTTATCGCTTCCGAAATGCGGATATTGATCAGGTAGTTAATCGGCGAAAAACCAGAATAGGTTTTTACCTTTTCATTGAACAGGGTGGTTCCCATCCCCACCACGGCCGCCATTTCTTCCACAGTCCATTGATGCGATAGATTTTGTCGCAGGGTTTGCTCTAATTGCATAAATGTATTGGAAAAATCCCTCGCAGGATTGCTCTGCTTTGTTAACTGGCGTGTTATCGTAATAAAAAGTTCATCAATTAGCTGGTTAGCTCTTGTATTGTATCCGATCTCGCGGTTAAATAATTCGCTTTGTATATATTGAAGCACCCGGCCTGCTTCATTAAATTTGGAGAGAACCAATGAATTGTTAAGTAATAAAATTTTCGCGATGGCCAGGCTTTCATTTTCCGATAAGCTGCTCCATTTGCCCGGCACCATCTTGCCGCTTTCCAGTTTTTGCATATTGATATGGATCCACGCAATGCTACCAATATCTAAGAACCCTTTTTCGCTACCGAATTTTTGCCCGGGCAATATCAATGCAACATCGCCGGGATAAAGCAAGCACTGTTGCTGGTGAATTTGCCATTCGAATTTGCCTTCGATCACATAGTATACCCGGATACTTTCAGTAGCTGCCGCCGGTAAGGAATTCAACTGGATAGAAGAATTCTTTTTTGCACCCAGCTCCACGATATGCGGAAACAATTCCAATTCCGGGGATCGTCCATGCTGAAGTACAAATTGATTCATGCAAGCTTCGTTGATAATTAAATGGCGCTAATAACCAATCGCTTTGGTTACCTGTATAAAGAAAGGGAATTTATCTCACCCAACTCGTACAAAATTCATCACTGTTTTTTATTGGAAGTTTTTGTTTCAGACTCTGAATACTTTGGATGAAGATTGAAGGACCATTACCCGTTGCCGGGTTGAGTCAGCTAAAAATTACTTCATCAAAACAACTTGCTATTATGAAAGAAAATGTAAAGCCGGGCACTCGCCATGGCTTGATCAAATTGCCGCTCTTGTTATTACTCTTCTTCTTTTTTACAAGTGTACAGGCACAAACAGTTTCCGGGACAGTATCTGATGAAAGCGGGAAAAAACTTTCTTCTGTTTCTGTATCAGTAAAAGGTTCCACCACCGGTACCACTACAAATGCTTCCGGGCAGTATCAAATTAATGCGGCGTCCAGTGCAACTCTGACATTCAGCTCTGTAGGTTATGCCACCATGGATATGCCGGTTTCAGATCGTACCGTTGTAGATGTGACGCTATTAACGAATGCGCAAAGTCTTGACGCTGTCGTGGTAACTGCCTTAGGTATTACCAAGCAGGCAAGGGGATTGGGATATTCTGTTACCAATGTAAAGCCCGATGAATTGACCATTAACAGAAGTCCAAATGTGATGAATGCTTTACAGGGAAAAGTAGCGGGCGTCAACATTTCTTCCCTGGGCACGGGTCCGGGAGGCACTTCGAAGATCCGCATTCGTGGACAATCATCCATCGGCGGTCAGAACAATCCACTCATTGTAATAAATGGTGTTCCCATAGATAATTCCAGTGGCAATAGTAGTCCCGAATCTGGTGGGAATGCTAACGGAAATACTGTTGGCGTAAAAGGCGGCGGTGTTTATGCCGATGGCGGCGACGGCCTGTCAAGTATAAACCCTGATGATATAGAAAGTATGACCATACTCAAAGGCGCTCCTGCAGCGGCTTTGTATGGATCAAGAGCGCAAAATGGTGTGATCATGATCACAACCAAAACAAGGGGTAAAGGCAAAGGAATTGGTGTATCCTATAACCTCAATTATACCAATGAATCACCCCTGGATTTTACCGACTATCAAACACAATACGGGCAGGGTGAAAATGGAGTACGTCCTGCCACCCCTAATCCTACGTCCGGTCAATGGTCCTTTGGTGAAAAATTTGCACCCGGTTTGACACATATCCTCTTCGACAACCTGACAGTTCCTTATCAATTGCAGGGAAGCCGGATCAAAGAATTTTATCGCAATGGTCAAAACATTGCCAATACATTGACTCTTGAATCAGGCGGAGACAAAGGCGGCATCCATCTTTCTATCAACAATACGGACAACCTCGGTATTGTGCCAAACAATAAGTTCAACCGCAAAACCATGAATCTTGGTTTTAATTACAACTTATCTACCAAACTTAGTTTCGCAGGAAATATTAATTACTCCAGGGAGCACAACAAAAATCCACCGAATATTGCTAACCAGGATAATTCAATTCCCACTACAATAATGTCGATGTCTACTTCCATGCCTTTGTCGGTATTGGATGCGAATAAATTTAACGCTGCGGGAAATGAATATGTGTATTCACGCTTTATGAACCGAACGAATCCTTATTGGATATTATCAGAGCAATTCCACAATATTAAAAGAGACAGGATATTCGGAAATGTTTCCGTCAAATACGATATCCTTCCCTGGTTGTTTGCGCAAGCCCGCTTTGGCCAGGATTACTGGTCACGTGACGAGGATGTTAATAATTTTCCAACCGGCCATGCTTCCAGGGCTCTTGTACCTGGATTTGCCAATGGAGTATTTACACAGGAATCACGCCGGTTCAGGGAAACAAACCTTGACTTTCTCGTAAGCGGCAACAAACAATTTGGCGATATTGATGCAACGCTCCTGGTTGGTGGTAATCAAATGCGGAGAACAGCCAACATCAACAATGTGGTTGTAACGGACTTCTTTGTCAGGGGACTTTACACCGTTCAAAATGGAAGAGCGAAGGATCCTATCTATGCGTTGATAGAACAGGGGGTCAATTCGCTTTATGGTTCTGCGGAAGTTTCGTGGAAAAGGACATTATATTTAAATAGTACACTAAGAAACGACTGGTTTTCGACACTTTCTGCTGCTAACAGGAGCATCATATATCCTTCCGTTTCCGGTTCCTATGTTTTTTCAGAAACATTAAAATCACTTCCGTGGTTATCTTTTGGAAAGGTCAGGATCGGCTATGCTGAAGTGGGTAGTGATGGAGCTGTAGCGCCGTATTCAGATCAGCTATTTTATGCTGTTAATGCCAACCTGATCAATAACCCGGGACTAACCCCGGTACCGGTAGGTACAAGCGGAAATTCAATACCCAACGCTAACCTTAAACCAAGCAGGGTATCAGAAACCGAAGTGGGCCTTGAACTAAGATTGTTTAAAAGCAGGGTTAACATTGATCTCGCCGCTTACAGAAAAATCACCACTGACCAGATTGTGCAGGTGCAGGTTTCAGATGCATCGGGGTTTGTAAATACCAGCATCAATAGTGGTAAAAGCCGCAATATCGGCTATGAAGCCATGCTGAACCTGGTGCCAGTAGACATGCAGGATTTCAAGTGGGAATTCACCGCCAATGCTTCCTACAATAAAACCAAAGTGCTAAGCATTTTGACAGACAAAATAGGTGAACGCATCACTACCGGAACCCATGTATTCAATGGAGAAGCAAGACATGTGGTAGGACAGGAAATGGGACAGATCGCAGGATATGGATATGCAAGGGACCCTAAAGGGGAAAGAATTTTCCAGACCAATGGATTACCGCTTCGCACCAGCGACCTTGTATTATTTGGCAGCGCCTTGCCCAAATGGACAGGAGGTTTTCTGAATTCATTTAATTATAAAGGGATCAGCCTGGTTGTTTTCATAGATTTTAAACTGGGAAATAAAATGTTGTCAGGAACGAACTTCAATGCTTATCGCCATGGATTGCATAAAGCGACATTGGAAGGTCGGGTGGACAGCGTGTTGGGTCAAGGCGTAAGCAGTGCCGGTGGCGTGAATACAAAGAGAGCGGCCGTTCAGACATATTGGGAGCACCTTCGTTCCCAACAGATCGTAGAGCCTGTTATTTATAATGGTGGTTACTGGAAACTTCGTCAAATTTCATTGGGATATGATTTTACAAGGTTTGTTCCGGCAAAATGGCCAATTAAGGGTTTAAAAGTTGATTTTGTAGCCAGCAATGTACTTATCATAAAGAAATGGGTTGATAATATGGACCCGGAGTCATTTGGATTCGCCTCAGACAATATGGTTGGCATGGAATCTCCCGGTCTTCCCACTACCCGCGCAATGGGGTTGAATTTAAATATTAAGTTTTAATACGAATGATCATGATCCCGATAGCTGTCGGGACCAACTGGCCAAAAACAATAAAACATTTACAGATGAAAAAAATAGTTAACTATAGCTTGCTGATCGCTTTATCGCTATTGGCAGTTTCCTGTGAAAAAGGATTAGAAGGGCTAAATAAAAACAAAACCAGCGCCACGTCCCTTGACCCGTCACTGCTGTTGAATAATGCTATCATCCAGGTTTCTTTTCCTACCCGGTCGGTACTCTTTGATATCGGAATCGTTCAGCAGATGGTTACACCCAATGGAGGTGTATTGGCAGGCGCTAATTTTAACCAGGACAGCCGTGACGCCACGAATCCGGCTATTTGGACAGTCTACTTTCAAAATGTAATTAAGTATACACATGATGCCATCATCAAAACAAAAGACAATCCTGCCCGGAGCAATCTCTATCAAATGGCAAGGATCATCCAGGCTTATGCTTTTATGATTTTGACGGATGAATACGGTAGCGTTCCCTATCTCGAAGGTGGCGCTGGCTATACCGATCAGATTTTCCTTCCCAAATATGATGCGCAGCAGGATATTTACCCAAAGATCATCCAGGAATTTACCGAAGCATCTGCCGCATTAAGTACTGCCGCACCTATAGAAACGTCGGATGTTTTATATGCCGGCAATGTAGATAAATGGAAAAAATTCGGCTATTCACTTTTATTGAGAGCCGGTATGCGGTTAAGCAAAATCGATGCAACAAAGGCACAAGCCACGGTACAGGCTGCCGTAACCGGCGGTGTTATCCTCGTAAATGATGATAATGCCTATATGCGCCATGATGCGAACTATGCACAACCTATTGGCAATATGCTGAACAGCACTGAAGCGGCAAATTTTTACCTGGCAAAACCATTCGTCGATTCATTGAAATTAAAAGATGACCCCCGCTTATCTGCCATTGCTATAAGATATAAAGGCGCCAGTTCGGGTCCCTCGCAGACACCAGCTATCGGCACTACGGCTGCCGTGGACCAGATAGGGATGCCAATAGGTTATGATAACGGCACTATTGTGGCAAAGGCTGGTTCGGACGGCTTAGTGAGTTTTTACGACTATAGCCAGGCTGATCGCAGGCGAATAGCAAAAACGACTTCACCCATATTTTTTGTTACGGCAGCGCAAACAAAATTATTAATGGCCGAAGCAGCTTACAGGGGTTGGATAACAACGGGAACAGCCGCGCAATATTTTTCTGAAGGAATCAGGGCCCATATGGATCAGATGGCAACATACGATGCAGCTTCCGCTGTAGCTGCCGGTGCCAGGGATACCTATATCGCGGCGAACCCATTGACGTCCGGAACAGAATTGCAGCAGATTAATACACAGTATTGGATCGCTTCTTTTTTAAATGGTCCTGAGACCTTTGCCAATTTCAGAAGAAGTGGATTTCCTTTATTAACGCCCAATCCATACGGTCAACCCAGCAACCCGGATGTGCCGAACGGAACTTTTATCCGTCGATTGACTTACCCTACGGGGGAACTTTCTGTAAATTCCGCAAATGCAAATACGGCCATTGCAGCACAGGGACCGGACAGGTTGGATACAAGGGTTTGGTGGGATAAACCTTAAGTTATAGTAGCAGTCGTCCTATTATATAAGCAGTAAGACCTTTTGTTTCTACAACAGGTCTTTTCTTTATTCAATTGAATAGTTTATCTGAACCCTCATTACCGGAATGAATTAACAGCATCGTTGACCACCGCGTGTTGTAACGTTTTCCTACGGTAGTCCTACGCGATGTTGTTATCTTGTGCTGGTCGTGTAATTGTATTAAATCAGAAATTATGAAGAAAAAATTAAGAAGCCATGATTGGTTTGGCAGGAAAGATAAGGATGGAATTATTTACAGGAGCTGGATGAAAAACCAGGGAATGCCGCCTGATCTGTTTGATGGCAGAC
>WUUC01185240.1_pt1 | contig 12921 bp, 7 predicted proteins | sample 6278441 | NCBI WGS metagenome assembly WUUC01 (sample SAMN13675441, study PRJNA597444) | soil metagenome | isolation source: soil | place: USA: Washington | collected 2017-10 | reverse complement strand
TGCCTGCGATCAGCTGTAGACTTCGCCGAGAAAACCAGCGCTCCGTTGAGCAGCCTCGCCAACGTCGTGTACGAGCGGCGTGGCAAGCTGAGTCACGCGCGGCAATCTGCCACGCGCCACACGCGTGTTCTCGCACGCAGCGCTTGCTCCGTTCGTCGCCTCAAAGAGCCGTCGAAAACGAGCGCGCGCATCGATGGACGGAACTCTGCAGCTGGCTCGTTGTGTGCATCGGTCGTGCCGCCCAATGTCCGCAAACACTCGAGTCATCCGATGAACTTACTCCCAGGCACCCCTCACCCGCTCGGCGCTAGCTGGGACGGAGAGGGGACGAACTTCGCCCTGTACTCCGAACACGCGAGTGGCGTGGAGCTCTGTCTGTTCGACGCGGCCGGCCAGGAGACCCGCCTCGCGCTGACGCACCAGAGCGCGTTCGTTTGGCATGGCTACGTGCCCGGAGTGACGCCGGGCCAGCGCTACGGCTATCGTGTGCACGGCCCGTATGAGCCCGAGCGTGGCTTACGCTTCAACCCCAATGTCGTCCTGCTCGACCCGTACGCCAAGGCCGTGGATGGTACAGAACGATGGGAAGCGGGCTGCTTTGCCTACGATCTCGACCAGCCCGAGGCTGATCTGCGACCGACCGCGCGCCCACAGACAGGAGCGCCGCGCGGGGTTGTGATCGACTCTCAGTTCGACTGGGAAGACGATGCGCCGTTGCGCGTGCCTCTGCACCGCTCTGTGATTTACGAGGCTCACGTCAAGGGCCTGACCAAACTTCATCCGGATGTGCCCGAGGCGCTGCGCGGCACCTACGCGGGCATCGCCCACCCGTCGATCATCGCCCACCTTCGAGCGCTTGGTGTGACGGCCATCGAGCTCATGCCTGTGCACGCCTTCGTGAGCGACAAGATCCTGCTCGATAAAGGACTCACCAATTATTGGGGTTATAACACCGTCGGCTTCTTTGCGCCCGACGTCCGCTATCGCAGCGGCAGCGAAATCGGCAGCGAGGTGCGCGAATTCAAGACGATGGTCAAAGCGCTCCACCGCGCCGGCATCGAGGTCATCTTGGATGTCGTCTACAATCATACGGCCGAAGGCAACCATCTCGGTCCTACCTTCAGCTTCAAGGGCATCGACAACCTTACTTACTATCGCCTGGTGCAGGACGAGCCGCGTTTCTATTTCGACTACACCGGCACCGGCAATACGCTCGACGTGCGCCATCCCCAGGTGCTGCAGCTGATCATGGATTCGTTGCGCTACTGGGTCGACGAAATGCACGTCGATGGTTTCCGCTTCGATTTGGCCTCTGCGCTCGCGCGGCAGCTCCATGAAGTAGATAAACTTTCGAGTTTCTTCACGTTGATACATCAAGCCCCGCAGATAAGTCAGGTCAAGCTGATCGCCGAGCCTTGGGATGTGGGCGAAGGCGGCTACCAAGTCGGTAACTTCCCCGTGCGCTGGGCCGAGTGGAATGGCCGTTACCGGGATGCGGTGCGCGCCCTCTGGAAGGGGGAAGACGGCAACGCCGCCGAGATCGGCTATCGGCTGACGGGCAGTAGCGACTTGTATGAAGCCAACGGGCGCAAGCCCTCCGCCAGCATCAATCTCATCACGGCGCATGACGGCTTCACGCTTCGCGATCTCGTCAGCTACGAGCAGAAGCGAAACGAGGCGAATGGCGAAGACAATCAGGATGGCTCGAGCGACGAGCATTCGTTTCACTGCGGAGTCGAAGGGCCCACCGAGGACGAAAACGTCAACGCGCTGCGCCGCAGACAGCAGCTGAACATGCTCGCCACTCTCATCTTGTCACAGGGCACGCCCATGTTGGTGGCTGGCGACGAGCTCATGCGCACGCAACGCGGCAACAACAATGCTTACTGTCAGGACAACGAGATAAGCTGGATCGACTGGAATCTAACCGCGGAGAAGCAGTCGTTTCTCGAAATGGTGAAGCGCCTGGTTCGCATCCGCCGTGCCCACCCCAGCCTGCATCGTTCCAAGTTCTTTCAAGGCCGCAACATTCGCGGCGCCGACTTGCAGGACTTGTTGTGGTTTCGAGCCGATGGCCAAGCGATGAACGAGCAGGACTGGCACAACCCTGCGACCAAAAGCTTCGTCATGTTCCTGGCAGGCCGCGGCATCGACGACGTGGATGAGCAGGGACGGCCGATCGTAGACGACAACTTGCTCTTGCTCTTGAACGCCAGCGAGTTCGACCTGACGTTCACCATCCCGTCGCTGTCTGCGGTACGGGAGCCGTTCGAGGTATTGATCGACACCGCAGACGAGCAGGCAGAAGGCCGAGTTTTGCCCGGGCAGACCACGGAGTTACGCGCTCACTCGCTCAAGTTCCTGCGCGCTCCCTCCCCCGTCGTTCGCACCGGCGGCCTCAAGCATACCCTTGGCTCGACCTACCGCTTGCAACTCCATGCAGGCTTCGGCTTCAGACAAGCACTTCAAACCCTGGATTATCTTTCCGAGCTAGGCATCACAGACGTTTATACATCGCCGTTGATGATGGCTGTCGCCGGCAGCAACCACGGTTATGACGTGGTGGATCATGGGCGCGTGAATCCCGAACTCGGCACGGACGAAGACTTCGCCGCATTCAGCGCTGGCTTGAAGGCACGCAACATGGGTCTTTTGCTCGACTGGGTCCCCAATCACATGGGTATCGCCAGTGGCCAAAATCGCATGTGGGAAGACATTCTGGAGAACGGACCGAACTCGCGCTACGCCGACTACTTCGACATCGACTGGCGACCCGCTCGTTCGGACCTGACAGACCGCGTGTTGCTTCCAATCTTGGGCGACCAGTACGGCGACGTTTTGGAACGTGGCGAACTGACTATCATGTTCGAGGAAGGCCAGTTTCGTCTTGGCTACTTCGAGCGCCGCCTACCGCTCGGCCCCAAGACGCTCATTCCGCTGCTCGAGCTGGTCTCCGCGAAGACGGGCCTGGGAGAAGAAGAGGCCGCGCAATCGGAACTCGCGAGCATTTTGTCTGCGCTCAGGCACCTGCCCGCACCTTCCGATACGCGACCGGAGGACAAGAAAGAGCGCGCACGAGAGAAGGAGATCATCCGCCAACGTTTTGTCCGCCTCCATGGGGAAAGTGCGATCGTACGAGCCGCGCTGGACGCGACACTCCTCGAGTTCAACGGCACGCCTGGCATGGCCAGTACCTTCGACAACCTCGACGCCATCCTGCGCGCCCAGAGCTACCGCTTGGCCTCGTGGCGAGTCGCGGCGGAAGAGATCAACTATCGGCGCTTCTTCGACATCAATGACTTGGCTGCGTTGCGTATGGAAGTACCGGCGGTGTTCGACGAAGCGCACGCCTTACTCTTTCAATGGCTCGAAGAAGAGCGCGTATCTGCGCTAAGGCTTGATCACACAGACGGCTTGTACGATCCGCGGGCATATTTCGAAGCGCTGCAGCGCAGGTACAGCAGTGGAAATGCCGAGCGTGAACGCAGCCCGGACGATATCGCGCGGCCGTTGCCCATTCTGGTCGAGAAGATCCTCGAGCCGGCCGAGCGCCTGCCCACCTCATGGGCAGTCGACGGAACGACTGGCTACGAGTTTGCGAACAGCACGCTCGGGCTTTGGGTGGACGCGCAGGCGGAGGGTCTGCTGACGAGCACCTACCAGCGCTTTACCCGCGATCGAAGCACGTTCAAAGATCACGTGTATGAGAGCAAGCGCCACGTGCTTCGCTTCAGCTTTGCGAGCGAGCTCGGGATGCTGGCTCGTTCCCTCGAGCGCATCGCCAGTAGCCATCGCCGCTTTCGCGACTTTACGCGGGGCGGTCTCGCGCGCGCCCTGATGGAGACGATGGCCGCCTTTCCCGTGTATCGCACCTACCTGCGCGAGGACGAGGCGCGCTCGCAGACGGACGAAACCAGCATTCGAACGGCCATCGCCGAAGCCCGACGTCGTCTACCGTCGCTCAACGCCAGCCTCTTCGACTTCATCGAGCAAGTGTTGCTCCTAGAGGGAGAAGGTGACTCGGAGCAGAAGCGAGAGCAGCGACGCTTTGCCTTGCGATTTCAGCAGCTCACTGGCCCGATCATGGCCAAGGCTGTAGAAGACACGGCATTTTATCGCTATCCACGCCTGATCTGTCTGAACGAGGTGGGAGGGATGCCCGGTAGCTTTGGCGTGCCCATCGACGAGTTGCACGCACAGAATGCCGAACGTGCGCGCACCTGGCCCTTGTCGATGATTACGACTTCGACGCACGATACGAAACGTGGTGAGGACACTGGTGCACGCATCGCCGTGCTGTCTGAGATGCCTGAGATCTGGCGCCGCGCAGTGCAGCGCATGGGAGAACTCGGTCAACGCGCCAAAACGCGAGTAGACGGCGAACTTGCACCCAGTCGCTCCGCCGAATATCTGCTCTACCAGACGCTGCTGGGCGCCTGGCCTTACGGTTGGGACGGCACCCAAGGGCGCGCGGATTTCGCCGCACGATTGAGCGCGTTTTTGCTCAAGGCTTGCAAGGAAGCCAAGCAAGAGACCTCTTGGGTCAACCCGAACCCGGCCTACGACCAAGCGATCACTGACTTCGTTCAGCGCCTCCTACAAGACCAAGCCTTCGTCGATGAAGCGCACAGACTGAGCGAACTCGTCGCACCTTACGGTGCAGTCAATGGACTCTCGCAGACCTTGCTGCGGCTGTGCTCGCCGGGGATTTCCGACACCTACCAAGGCAGTGAACTATGGAACCAAAGCCTGGTCGACCCCGACAACAGGCAGAAGGTCGATTTTGCGCAGCGCCGCTTAATCGCTTCCCGCCTGCGCACGGAGGGGGGCGATCGCCCTGCCTTGTGCCGCTCGCTCTTAGAAAGCTACGCCGATGGAGCGGTCAAACTCTACGTCACGCAGGTCGGCCTGCTCGCACGTAGAGAACATCGGGATCTGTTCTTGCGAGGCGACTACCAAGGCTTGTCGAGCGGAGAGCACGTCATTGCGTTCACGCGTGCGTTCAAGGACCAGCGCCTGATCTGTTGCGTGCCGCGCCTATCGTATCGCCTGACGAAAGGCGAGAAGCGTTGGCCGCTTGGCGCGGTTTGGGGAGAAGAGTCGATTCGCATTCCGAATGCCGGGACCTACCGCAATCTGCTGACGGATGCGGTGTTCGAAGTAAAAGGTAAGCTTTCTCTGCGCGAGCTGTTTGGGGATTTTCCGGTGGCCTTGCTGCTGCGCGACCATGCGGGGAGTGACAATGGGTGAGTCGCGCTACGGCCTTCACCTCGGCGCGACGGTCGCAGATGGCGTCACGCGGTTTGCCGCCTATGTCACGAGCGCGGAGCACTGCGCAGTACGCCTGTTCGCGCCCGACCTGACGGTACGCTCCACCCACGACATGGCCTCGCGCGGCGCAGGCATCTTCGAGTTCTGCTCGGCCGATGCTGGCCACGGGACGCTCTATAAGTTCGTGCTCGATGGGCGCGAACTTCCCGATCCTTACGCCCGTTTTCTGCCCCACGGTGTGCATGGGCCGGCCATGGTGTTCGAAGACGATTACGCCTGGCGCGTCGAGGAATGGATCAAGCGACCGCTTTCGGAGCACATCATCTACGAGCTGCACGTAGGCACCTTTACTCCGGAGGGAACATACGCCGCAGCGTCCGCTCATCTGGCGGAGCTGAGAGAGCTTGGCGTGACGGCCATCGAGCTCATGCCGGTCAACGCCTTTCCGGGCGAGCGAGGTTGGGGCTACGATGGAGTCGCACACTTTGCACCGTTCGCGCCCTACGGTTCTCCCGATGCGCTGCGCGCTTTCGTGGATGAAGCACACAGCCAAGGTCTGTCTGTCTTACTCGACGTGGTCTACAACCACTTTGGTCCGGCAGGCAATTATCTGGCGGCCTACAGCTCGGACTACTTCGCGACCGAGGTCCAGAATGCGTGGGGGCAGGCGCCCAATTTTGCGCACCCTGCGATGCGCGCCTGGGTCCTCGACAACGCGCGCTATTGGCTAGAAGACTTTCGCATGGATGGACTGCGCCTGGATGCCGTGCACGCGATGATCGATCCAAGCCCGAAGCACGTGCTACGCGAAATCGTCGAGACGGCGCGCGCGCTGGCTGCTGACAAGATTCTGATCGCGGAAGACGATCGCAACGATCCAGGTTTGGTGTCCGAAGTGGGACTCGACGCGCTGTGGGCCGACGACTTTCATCATCAAGCCCGCGTGACGCTGACAGGAGAGCGGGATGGGTACTATGCGGGCTATGAAGCCGGCGTGGCGGGACTGGCGCAAACCATCGAACGCGGCTGGCTATACGAGGGCCAAGTCCATCTCACCAGCGGTCGAGCCCGCGGCAAGCCTGCCCTCGGTCTGGAGGCATCATCCTTCGTTTACTGCATTCAGAATCATGATCAGATCGGCAACCGCGCGCTGGGAGATCGCATAAACCGTCAGATATCGCCCGACGCGTACGGGATGCTGTCGAGTGTCTTGCTGTTTTTGCCGATGACTCCGCTGCTTTTCATGGGGCAAGAATGGGCAGCCTCCAGTCCTTTTCTATACTTCACGGATCATGAGCCGGAGTTAGGCGCCCGCGTCTCGCAAGGCCGACGTGAGGAATTCAAGAACTTCGCTGCTTTTTCGGATCCACGCGAGCGGGAAAAGATCTTAGACCCGCAGCATGTCGACACGTTCCATCGTTCGAAGCTGTCGTGGCGTGAACGCGAGATAGCTCCACACAACCGCGTGCTGGGCATGTATCGCGCGCTGCTCAAGCTCCGCGCCACCGATCCGGTGCTGCGCTCCGCAACGCGTGCGCAGTTGAGCGTGCGAGCCATTGGCAACGTGCTCACCGTCCACCGCTGGTACGGCACGGAGCAGCGCTGGTTGCTTGCCAACTTCGGATCAGAACCCATCGGCTTTGCCCAGCTGCAGATCCCTTCCGAAGCGCGGCTGCTGTTCGCCTCCGCCTCTTCGACGCCAGCTACGCTGCTGCCCGCTCATGCGATGATCTTCGCCATGCCTGCTGCCGAGAGCGCAACCCATGACTGATGACGAGGGCCAGGTGCGGACTCGGTCGAGTGGCGTGCTGCTGCATGTAACGAGCCTGCCCGGCCCTTACGGTAGCGGCGACCTCGGCCCTTCTGCACGCAGCTTTGTCGACTTCTTGGCAGAGGGTAAGCAGCGCTACTGGCAAACCTTACCGGTGAATCCGGTGGGGCTAGGCAACTCTCCTTACAGCGGCCTGTCGGCGTTTGCGGGAAATCCGCTGCTGATCAGCTTAGATGATCTGGTTGCGCGAGGTTTGCTGCGTGCCGGGGAGCTCGAGGCGGTGGCGTCGGGCGCACAGGTTGATTTCGCCGCTTCTGCGAAGTTGCGGGGCTCCGCGCTGCGCACGGCTTGTCAACGCATGCGTGAGAGCGTCCCAGACGTTTCCGAACAGCTGCATGAGCTGCGCGAGCGCCATCGCTACTGGCTAGCCGATTATGCGTTGTTTTGCGCAGCGCGTTCGCACTATGGCGGCCGTCCCTGGACGGCGTGGGAGCCCGCCCTCGCGCGCCATGATCCGTCCGCTGTCAAGGAGGCAAGCCGCACTTGGGCCGATGAAATCGAGCTTCGGGAGATCGAGCAGCTACTTTTCGATCAGCAATGGTCCGCGCTGCGCCGTCACGCGTCGGACCATCAGGTCGAACTGATTGGCGATGCTCCCTTGTTCGTGGATCACGACAGCGCCGACGTATGGGCTCACCAGGACCTCTTTCAGCTGGATGCGCGCGGCCAACCGAGCCACGTGTCAGGCGTGCCGCCCGACTACTTCAGCAGCACCGGCCAACGTTGGGGCATGCCTCTCTATCGTTGGAAGGTGCTGGCGCGCGACGACTACCGCTTTTGGGTGGAGCGTCTGTCGACACTGCTCGCGCGCTTCGACTCGGTCCGACTCGATCATTTCATTGGCTTCGTGCGCTACTGGGAGATCCCCGCGCAAGAGAAGACCGCGATCAAGGGGCGCTGGCTGAAAGGCCCAGGAGCTGAGTTATTCGCCGTCCTGCAGCGCGCGCTCAAGCCACAAGGGCTTGAAAAGACTCCGTGGAATCTTCCCTTCATCGCCGAAGATCTGGGCTGTGTGAACGATGACGTACGCATCTTGAGGCATCAGTTCGCGTTGCCCGGGATGCGCGTTCTGCAGTTTGGTTTCGGCGGTGCGAGCGAGCACTTGCCTCACAATTACCCGACGCGCTGCGTAGCTTACACCGGCACGCACGACACCAATACGATCGTTGGGTTTCTCGGCGAGTCGCGACGAGTGGCGGGCGCGCACAAGGCACCCGAGGTTGCCCATCAACATCACAAGGCATTGGCATACGCCTACGGACCGGGCGCTACGCATCCGCAGACCGACGCGCATTTGCCGATGATTCGCCTGCTTTTCGCCTCCGCTGCCGACACGGTGATCGTTCCGATGCAGGATTGGCTTGGACAGGGCGTCGAAGCGCGCATGAATACGCCAGGGCTCGCAGAAGGCAACTGGGGGTATCGATTGCAAACGAGTCAGCTGACCGAGGAGCTCTCGGGTCAGCTACGCGCGTACACAGAAACCTATCAGCGCTGCCCGATCGCCGAATCGGAAGCCAGCGCCGCAGCAGAGGGCAACCCTTAGTTCTCGGGGTACTCGTCGCGTCTTACTTGGTCACGCGAGCAGACCTCCGGGCCTGCATCGACCCGTTGCTACGGCGCTGCCAATGGGTCTGCAAGTGCGGCGAGCGCACGGTCGATGAGCTGCGCCTGCGCGGCGAGGATCTTCCGCTTGGCGGTCTCGGCGTTGTAAAAGGCGGCGCGGTCTACCTCGGGAATCGGCACGCGCTTGCCCGAGCGCGGCGGCCACTCAATCTCCACTTGATTGCTGCGCAATGCGCTCGGTTCGCACGTGCCCTCGAATGCCCATGCGTGAACACGCTTGCCACTCTTCTGAACGATCACTCCCAGATCATAGTAGTGCGCAGCGGAAGGGTCGAAACTGGTCTCTTCGCGAAACTCGCGTCGGGCCGCCTCCAACAGCTCCTCATTTGCATCAGCGAGCCCCTTGGGAATCGTCCACGCGCCGTCATCCTTCTTCGAAAAGTAAGGTCCACCAGGATGGACGAGGAGAAACTCCCAGCCCTCGGGAGCACGGCGGCACATCAAAAGACCCGCGCTCACAGGCTTGGCGGCTGTCATTCGTCCCAGTATGGCCTGATGCGGCCATCCATCCAGCCCGTCGCGATCGGCCGCGCCATGTCGCGCTTTGAGTCGAGCGCTACACTAGGCGGCGTGACTGAGAACGAGGGCAGCGATGACGAGGCGCAGCACGACTGGTTTGATCGCCAGTTCGAAGGCACTGGCGAGGGCCCGTTCACACTTCACATCTTGACGCATGGCCGAATCTACAAAGAAGCGTACGAGACACTCGATGAAGCCATCGAGGCCGCGCGCGCTGCGTGGGGCGAGCCGCGCGAGACGCCCGTGGCAATCACCGATCGCACTGGACGTACTTGCATGGATCAGGCGACGCTGGAGAGCGTGCTTTCCGTTTAAAGGTCCCGGCGCTGCGCCCGAGCTCACTCGACGAGGACGGTCCCCGCGTCTGCTCCACAATCACCCAGCGAAGGATCGCACGGAGCGGGTGGTTCATTGCAGGTCACGTCTACTTGGTTGAGTCCGCACGGCTCGGGACAGCCAGCGGGGTCGCCGCAGTAAGGTGGCCATTCGGGTGGACACTCCCCCGGGATAACCTCGATCGTATTGCTGTCTTCTTTGCTTGGTGACGCATGCACGAAGTCGACGAGGGCTTTGCCGAAATCGGCCGCACCAAAGGCCGCACGCCTCACCCACACATCGTAAACGACGCGAAAATCCCACGCCGCGGCCGCTCGGTTGGGCGTGTAGTCTTCGTCGGTCTCGGGCGAGTCTTCGAGATAGCTCGTGTAGCCACAGGCATTGAGGTCGCGATCGATGGAGGAGGTGGCAGCGACCACGTCGCTTGCGTTTCCGAGCAACATCTTACCTTCACCACCGGACACGCCGAGCGTTGCGTAGCCTGAGGGTGCCGACGAAGACTCAGAGATGTAGTCGAGCTTAAAATGCAGCGCGAGTTTGCCCGCGCCGTCGCTCAATTTGAACTCGGCGTGATCGCTGCCCACCAAGTCCTTGAACGTGTGACCGCCTTTGCCGGGCTTCGGCATCTTGGGCATGTTGGGAGCATTCGGTGCGGGCATCCCTTGCTCGTCTTTCTCCCAACCGATCGCGGTGTCACCATAGGTGTTGTCGACGAAGCGCGGATTGAGCGTCAGGCGCACGTGAACGAGCTCGTCATTTTGCGCGGTTTCGACGATCCATTCGATCGTTGCGGCCGGATCGTCGCTGTCGGTGGGATCGTAGAAGCACTGCTCGTGACCGACTTCGCCGGGCTTCGGTTTGACGCCGATCGGAGCCTTGCCTTTTCCATCACAAGTGATCACGTCGACGCCAGCGGCGATGCTCGAACCTGATTTTCCGCCCGCGCCCGGAAATTGCGGACCTCGCCAGGCTAGGCGCTGTCCAGTCGTGTCGACGCCATCGTCGTCCACTTGCGAGCCCGGCGCTCCGCTATTGGAGCCTGGCTCGGCGTGTTCGCAACCTGTTGCGGCCAAGGCCAACAACGCGGCACCCCACGACCCATAAATCACGCCTCTTGCACGCATAGCCGTCCCTTCCGCCGCGCCAATACGCGGCGCTGCAGCGCGACGCGATGGGAGTGCGACGGCTGCGGGTGTGAGTCACACGAGCCAACCAAGATGCTGAAACAAAAGAAGGGCGCGCTGCTCTTTCCGCGCTGTAGCGCGACGTGCCACGGCAGAGGCATCCCTTACAGCCGTCGCCGCGACTGAGGCCGGGCTGGTAGTTGGCTTGCGGCGGCCAATGGCGCCATCATGCTCAGCCGTGCGACTCAGTTTCTTCGCGTGCTCGTTGTGGTTGCTCCTTGGATTCGGAGTGCAACGCGCCTTCGGGCAAGCGACGTTGCCTGAGTCGGTGGCCGCCGTTTCGTTCGTGGAAGCTGATCAGCGCGTCATCGATCAAGTTGAACGGCTCGGCGTCGCGTTGGAACGCAAGCCCGCTTTGCTCGACGAACAAGCGGTGCGCAAAGCAGCGAAGACCTGGCAGCAGCGCTTCGTGCTCGTGGTCGACAGCCGGCGCGATACGTTGAGCGTGTTGCGTAGCGCCGATCAGAGCATGCTTTCGCGCGTCTTCGATGAAGGTGCACTCGCGCACTCTCCCTATGCAGGTGCGCTCGCAGCGACGGAGCTTCTGCGCTTGCTCGCGTATGTGCCAGTGATCGCCGTCGAGGTGCCACCACCGCTCAGCATCGCGTCAGACCGGCGCAACAATGGGCCGAGCGAGCACGCGATCGAAGCTTCTCCCTCGTGGTCGAGCCACTGGCTGCTCAGCGCGGGCGGCCAGCTGATGGCGAGCGCAGGCCTTTCCCCCGTGTTGTTTCGCCCGGAACTTACCCTTGGTTTCGAAGCGGGCCGCAGGGATGCGCGTTCTTTCGGGCTCTTCCACTTGTCGACCGCACCTTGGGGCCGTGCGCGACGGGACGTGCCGGGCAGCCAGACCGAACGGGTCGAGTATCGGCGCGCAGACGTCAGTGCACGCTTGGGCATCGGTGCTCACGTCGTCGGCGGTAGCATCCTGGGTTACTTCTCGGGCGGAGCGAACTTCGTCGCGACCGCAGTCGATGACGGCGAAACCCAACTCGGCGAGCACCGTGAAACAGGCTCTTGGGCGGGGCTCGGTGGCCTGTTCCGCTGGCAATTTACCAAGCATTTCATGGCAGGTTTTGGTGCAGAGATCGTCTGGCAGATCCGCCCCACGAGCTATCTCGTGCGCGGTCGCACCATCCTCGAAGAGGCGCCGTTCCACCTCACGCCCGCGTTCACGCTCGGCGCTTTGTTGCCTTGAGGGCTGCCTCAAAAAAACTGCGGTTTGGCGCGCTTTCGTTTCATCATTGCGGCCGTGTCACGTGACTCACGCCCGGTGCAGAGAGTTCTCTCGGAGCCTGAGCCACGCGCAACGGACCACGATCGTGCGCTGACACGCGCGCGTGCCGGCGATGGCGACGCCCTCGATCTGCTGGTGCGTGCCGAGCTACCGCGTGTCGCCCGCCTGCTCACGCGCATCCTGGGGCCGCGCGCCGATCTGAGCGATCTCGTTCAAGTCGTGTTTCTCGAGTTGTGTCGGGCGCTGCCCAGCTTTCGAGGCGATAGCAGCTTCTCGACGTTCGTCGGCGGCATCACGGTGCGCGTTGCGCGGCGAGCCATGAGACCTACGGCGTGGTGGTCGCGTCAACGGCCGCTCCCCGAAACGCTGAGCGACGATCACATTTCCCCAGAGCGCAGCGCCGAGCTCGCTGAAGGCGTGCGTCGCTGTCAGCGGGCGCTCGAGAAACTATCGCCCGACAAGCGGGTGGCCTTCTCCTTGTGGGCGTTCGAGGAGCTGGACGTAGCCCAGATCTCAGAACTTACGGGTGCGAGCATCTCCGCGACGCGGTCACGCATCTTCTACGCGCAAAAAGAGCTACGCAAGCGGGCCGAAAACGATCCTTGGCTGAGCGAGCTCTTCGGAGGTAGCGATGAACGCGAATGAACAGCTGCGCCAACGAATGCGCGCGTTCGATCCCGCAACGCAGGCAGAGCTCAGCGCCGAGCAACGGGCGCAAGTCGTCAGCGTCGTACGCAAGGAGGGCCCCGCGATCATCCGTCGAGCCCGCCAACGGACCGTGCTCTTGCGTGCAGTGGGAGCAGGAGTGGGGATCGCCGCAGCCTTTACCTTGATCAGCGTCTGGCCCTGGTCTCGCGCGGAACGGACGGTCAACGTCATCACGCCTCCGATCGCGCCGGCAGCGTGCTCGCAGGATG
>WUUC01179168.1_pt1 | contig 12923 bp, 10 predicted proteins | sample 6278441 | NCBI WGS metagenome assembly WUUC01 (sample SAMN13675441, study PRJNA597444) | soil metagenome | isolation source: soil | place: USA: Washington | collected 2017-10 | reverse complement strand
GCTGACGGTACCGATGGGCGGTCCGCGAGTCTCCTCTACAGAGGCCACTCCTGGCAATGCGCCACCACCGCGCTGATGACGCGGTCGGCAGCGTCAATCGGGAGCCAGTGTCCTGCGTCCAGCTCAACGAATCGATACGGCCCATTCATCATCTTGGCCGCGGCCTCACATGAACTACGGCTTACGAAGGGATCGGCACTACCCCACATGCACAGTGTCGGCAACCCGACATCTGCAAATTCCAGATCCTTGTCAGTTGGGCTGATTCCGTCCGTGCCGGCGTACCAGTTGTACGCTGCTTCCAAGGCACCGGATTGAGTCAGTACTGAGATGAAGTCGTCGCGTATCGGCTCAGGCGTGCGCGGTGACCAGTCGGCGCGAAGCTCCGCGAAATCGTTTCTAGTCCACTCTTCGACCAACTCGTCGACTCCACCCACGTTTCTCAATCGATGCACGTAGCCGCTGATGGCGCGCTGATCGGGATCTTCACGGATGGCGGTACCAAAGGCCCGAAGGTGGGGCACGGCAAGAGCCGTCCACGTTTGAACTCGCTCTCCGAGCAAGCCGAGGGAGGCCCAACCGGCTATTGCACCAAAGTCATGACCAACCAGATGAAATCTGTCGAATTCCAGAGCGTCCGCGAACCGGACGACGTCGGTGGCGATGTCCGTGTATCGATAGTGTTGAGGCCCCGACGGCCTCGCGCCGGGGCTGTAGCCTCGCTGGTCGGGAGCAACCGCGCGGTACCCCCGGTCTCCGAGCGCGGACAGCGCCGCTTCCCATATCGCCGAGGTCGTGGGGAACCCGTGTAGTAGCAGCACCGGTTCGCCGTCCAGCGGCCCAGCTTGTCTGGTACGAAAAGTTAGATCGCTGTCGGTTGTGAGGTCTTCGATGCAGATTTCAGCCATAGCCGCTCTCCGAAACTTATTGAAGGGCAACGCCACCCGCCGTGATGAGTGTTTGATCTCATTGTCTCGACGGGTTCCCCGGGTATGGTGGGTCGTAGGGTTCCCCCGATCATTCCGGTCACTTTGGGGTTGTATCTGTACAAAGATTGCACAGAGCCAACACCGTCGACCACGGAGGCGTGCATGTGTTTCTGGAGGAACGGCGCCCAGATCCCACGATGGTGCACGGGCGCTCAACCTTGTGCCTGCCGCATGAACGAATTTGGGCTGCTTAGCATTTCGGTAGTCTCACGGTCGCGTGGCGCCTCAGAGGCGCATCCTGACCAGCGCTTCGGCGCCGCGGTGGAGACCTATCGCCGTAGATCACCCAGAGCGCAGCCCGTATTCGCGAATGCGCGCATAGAGTGTCGATCGGCTGATCCCCAGTTGCGTTGCCGCGTGAACCTTGTTGCCGCGGCACGCCTTCAACGCCGCCTCGATAGCGTCGCGCTCGGCCCGCTGTAGTCCCGACAAGCTGCGGTGCCGTTTGACGGCACGAAATTGCGCGGGCAGGTCGTTGACGGTGATGTCGCCGGCGGAACGTTTGGCCACGGCTTCGCCGAGCACACGGACCAGTTCGGCGACGTTGCCGGGCCAGTTGTGGTTGGACAGAGCCTCCACCGCAGACAAGGTCACCCGGACCTCGGGCACCCGCAACACATCACGCACGATGGCGCTGATCAGGGTGTTCAGTTCTGGCCCGCGATCGCGCAGCGGTGGGATGTGCACAGTCGATGTGCACAGACTCTCCAGATACCGCAGGTCCGCGGCCGAATCCGTGTCCAAGGTAGAAGCCAGGACCGCCCGCTGCTGGTCTCGAGAGTGGAGGATGCGGGCCAGGTAGGACGAGATCGGCTTGGATAACAGATCGACGTTGTCGACAACCAGAAAGTCGGGGTTGGCGGCAAGGGCAGTATCGAGTGAAGCCAGCCACTCGGCTTCCCCGGTTCTGACGAGCTCGCATCCGTCGACAAGCGCGACCTCGCCGCCATCCACGATCTGGTGCGCCGCCCGGGATCGGCCGCTGCCCGGCTCGCCCACGACAAACACATGACCCGAGGTCGCGCGGACGTCGGCGATGTCACGATCGAGTTCTGACCGAGGGATGGCCGCCAACGCACCACGCGGAACGACCGGCTTGGTCAAACCGAAACGCTTCAACTGGAACACCATCGCCGGAGGATCCCCCATATCGGTGATCCGCACACTGGCGCATTCGCCCGAACTCAGTGATAGATCGATAGTTCCCGAGAACCCTGGCCGTTCCAGGGCGATCGCGCGCAGGGTGACGTAGTCCTCGGGCGCCAGGATGTCGACGGAATGCCGATTGTTGAGGACGATGTCCTCACTGATCATCACGACCGCGTCGGCCGAGTTTCGGCGTAGCGCATTGAACGCTGCGAACAGGGCCATCACGTTCACGTCGTAGGTTTCGATCAACTGTTGGCGAATGTCGCGCGCAGCGCGATCCATCACCAACTTCATCAACGCCGGATTCGTCGACGCCGGGGTCATGACGTCGATCACGGCTTCGACGCGTTGGGTGAGAGGGTGAAGGATCGGGATTCCGTAACAGAAGTACTGACGCATGCTGGACAGGAAGTGCTCGTCTTGGCGCACGAACAAACCGACCCGGGTTTCAAACGGTGTCGCGATCGCGTTCGTTCCGGACCGATCCTCGGAAAACGTTACGCCGGGTAGTGCCCCCAGCCGTTCCGTCTCGCGCTGCAGCGACGCTGTCCCGAAGCATCCCGCCACCAGCGTCGCCGAACGGTCTGCCAGCAGGGCGCCCACCTCGAATCCCACGAACTGCTGAGAGAGCTCCTTGAGGACCGGTGCCGCAGCTTGCATGATCCGGCTGGACGCGTCCACATCGGAAATGGTGGTTTCAATCGTCGTCGCGTGGTCGAGTCCGGCCAGTGTCGAACGCCGCCACGACGCGGCGATCTCCGGGCGCAACGTGGCGGTATCTGTCGAGGAGTGGTACGGATCCACGGGCTCTCCCTGTCTCCCCCTTCGGTGTGATCGTCGGCGCTTGCATGAGCGCTGGCCAGTGCGTCATCGCCCCGACGCCGCGGCGCTGGTCTCCACGGAATGTGATGGACCCGTGTGCCCGACAACTGTCCAGACTCCGCACAGATAGGTGTTCGAGTGATCCGAATCATAAACCCAACGCGAAAGAGACACGCATCTCTGCGTTTCACCGACCGACGCCTGGAGGATCACCCACCATGTCAACTCAGCTCGACCACGCCGCCGCAACACCCAACTTCGGCTCGCATGCCTTCCGGATGTTGATCGACGGCACATTGGTCGCAGGAGAGCACCACCACGACGTGGTCAATCCGGCCACCGAACGAACCGTCGCATCGAGCCCCGTGGCCAGTTCCGAGCAGGTCGAGCAGGCCATCCGCGCCGCCAAACATGCCTTCCCTGACTGGAGCTCCCGCCCCGTCGAGGAGCGGGCGGGAGCGTTGGCGGTAATCGCCGACGAGGTGGAACGCCGCGCCGACGAGTTCGCCCGAATCATCACCCTCGAACAGGGCAAACCCCTTGGGCTGGCCCGCGGGGACGTCGACTCGGCGGTGCTATTCACCCGCTACTTCGCGGGCTTGCGGCCAGGGCCCGAGGTGGCGCGTGACGACGACGAGGCCCGAATCGAGATTCACCGGCGCCCGCTCGGTGTGGTGGCCGCGATCCTGCCGTGGAACTTCCCGTTCTTTCAGGCCATGTACAAGATTGCCCCCGCATTGCTGATGGGCAACACCTTGGTCGTCAAGCCGGCTCCGACCACACCGCTGAACACGCTGCTGCTCGGCGAACTGGTCCGCGAGATCCTGCCCGCGGGCGTGCTCAACGTCGTCGGTGACGACGGTGCTGTCGGCCCGCTGATTACCGCCCACCCCGACATCGCCAAAGTGTCGTTCACCGGATCCACCGCAGTCGGAAAGGCGGTGATGCGATCGGGCGCCGACACGCTTAAGCGCATCACGCTCGAACTCGGCGGCAACGATGCTGCGATCGTCCTTGATGACGCCGACGTCGACAAAGTGGCCGACGGGCTCTACGACTGGGCGTATTTCAACGCCGGACAGGTGTGCATCAACATCAAGCGGATCTATGCCCCCGAGTCACTGTATGAGCAGCTCTGCGATGCGCTGGTTGCTCGAGTCCGGGCCACCACAGTCGGTGACGGACTCGATCCCACAACCGATATGGGACCGCTGCAAAATCCCAAACAATACGAGGCGGCCAAAGGCTATCTGCGCATCGCTGAGCAGACCGGACGGATCCTGGCCGGCGGCGGCGTTCCCGACCGGCCCGGCTACTTCATCGAGCCCACCCTGGTCGCTGACCTGGAGGATGACAATCCTCTGATCTCGGAGGAAACGTTCGGCCCGGTCCGCACCATCCTGCGCTACTCCGATATCGAGGATGCGATCCGCCGGGTCAACGACACCCGTTACGGGTTGGGAAACTCTGTGTGGGGCAGCGACATCGCCCGGGCCACGGCCGTCGCCGCCCGACTCGAAAGTGGCACGACCTGGGTCAACCAACACTTCGCGCTGTCACCCGACGTCCCGTTCGGGGGCCGTAAGCAGTCCGGGCTCGGGGTGGAATTTGGGGTCGACGGGCTCAACGCCTTCACCGACACCCACGTCATCAACATCTCCAAAGTCTGACCTAGACGTTACGAAGGGCACGACATGTCGCAAACCCTGCCTGGGGCGGACCTCGCCGCGAGCAACATCGACTACACCCGCGGTCTCAATCGCGGTATGGGACTGTTCCATAGCGTCGCCCTGGGATTCGGTGCGGTCAGTCCGGTGATCGGGCTGTATTCCACAGCGGCGATCGGTATGGCGCTCGCCGGTGCTTCCTGGCTGTGGGTACTGCCCATCGCGCTGGCCGGAAACTGTCTACTGCTCTACCTCTACAGTGAGTTGGCGACACAGTTCCCCATGGCTGGCGGCGCGTATCAATGGACCCGGCGTCTCATCGGGCCACGGTATGCATGGTTCGCGGGATGGTTCGCCATCTGCGGGCTGCTGGCGTCGCTGTGCACACTGGCCTACCTGGGTGCTCCGTGGATTCTGTCGCTGCTGTCGATCGAAGTAACCCCGCTGCGTCTCGTCGCGACCGCCACCGCGTTCAACCTGGTGTGCGCAGTGGCCAACCTGGGTGGGATCGACATCCTCAAACGGATGCTCAACTTCGGCGTCGCAGCGGAGTTCGCGGCATCACTGATCGTCGGGTTTGCGTTGGTGTTGTGGTTTCGGAACCGGCCGATTTCGACCCTGTGGGATTTCAGCACCTACACCCAGTCAGGCTTCACGACAGTCTCGGTGTCACTGGCGCTACTGGCAGTCGCCGGGTGGGCATTCATCGGATTCGATGCCATCATCTCCGGTGCTGAAGAAACGAAGAACTCCGCGCACAATGTGCCGCGCGCGCTGTGGTGGGCGATGCTCAGCGTCGGTTTCCTTGTGTTCCTCAACGCAACATCGATCGCGCTGGCACACCCAGATCTATCCAAAGTCGCCAGCGGCGACGACATCGACCCGGTCACCACCGCGGTGGTGTCGAACTTCGGAAGCTGGTCGGACAAGCCCTTCGTCGCCACCGTGGTGATCGCGTTCGTTGCATGCGGATTCGCCGCGAACACCCAGGTTTCGCGGCTGATCTGGTCGATCGCGCGCGACGGGGTCCTGCCCGGGTCGGCGGTCCTGCGCAAGGTCTACGGCAAGCAGCGAGTCCCCGCGACCGCCATCATCGTGACGGGCATCCTGGCTTGCGTCGGGCTGCTGTTGGCCCTCAATGACAAGGCGTTCGGCACCCTGGTGGCCTACGGCACCGGCGGCATGTACCTGACGTTCTCGTTGATCGCACTGGCCGGGCTCATCGGCCGCGTCTCCGGGAAGTGGGTGCCGCGCGGGTCGCCGCGGCGGCAGCGTATCGGCCTTATCGTCAACATCGCGGCGCTGGCGTGGTTGCTGTTTGAGACGGCCAACATCGCGTGGCCGCGTCCGGCCCTTGCTCCGGCGGGAGCCCAGTGGTACCAGCTGTGGGCTGCACCTCTGGTGTCTGGCGGCGTCTTCCTGATCGGGCTGGTGTACTTCGTGTTGGCAAAGCCTGCGGACAAGCTCATCTGCGCGCTCGCCGCGGGCGACGACGTCGAGCTAGCCCCAGTCGAGGAATCCATGCCGGCGGGGCCGTCCCCCGCCGTAGACCAGCTCAGCACGCCGATCGGCACCGCGTCGCGTGCCGAATCACCATGAGAGCGGCCAACTCACCGAGTCATCGTCGCATTCCCGGCCATTGCCGACTTCACCCGCAAGGACCATGTCCATGACCCCCAGCCAACCCAACCCGCTGTGGCAAAGCCTCGACACGGACGACTTCACCTGGACGATTCCTGACCGACTCAACATCGCCGAGGCCTGCACCGACTACCAGGCCACCGATGATCTGGCTCTGATTGTCGATACGGGCGACACGGCGGCCCGATTTACCTTTGGCGAGCTCGGGATTCTCAGTCGCCGGTTCGCGCAGTTCCTGGCAGACCAGGGAGTTGAGGCCGGTGACCGCGTCGCGGTGATGGTTCCCCAGGGTGTCGAAGTGGTGACCGCGCACCTGGGCAGTTTTCGGCGCGGCGCGGTCACGGTGCCGCTATCGGTGAAGTTCGGCCCGGAAGCGGTGTCCTACCGGCTGCGACACTCCGGAGCCAAGCTGCTCGTCATCGACGCCGAGAACTTCGACCGCGTGCGTGGCGCGCTGCTCGAAATGCCGGATCTGGTGACGGTCGTCGTCGTCCACGCCGACGCCGACGCCGACGAGAACCTCACGCGACCCGTGCTCAGAGCTATCTCCGTCGTCGCGTTTGGGGACGCCCTGGGCAGTGTCGTGTCCTCGGCTGCCGCCGCCACCGGCCCGGACACCCCCGCGATCATCATCTACACGTCCGGCACTACCGGCCACCCCAAGGGTGCGCTGCACGGCCACCGGATCCTGCCGGCACATATGCCCGGGGTTCGTATCGCATTCAACAACGCTCCTGCGCCCGACGACGTGTTCTGGACGCCCGCAGACTGGGCGTGGATCGGCGGCTTGTTCGACGTGTTGTTCACCGCGCTGGCACTGGGCCGCACCGTCGTCGCCGCACCCGACAAGTTCACCCCGGCCCGCGCATTGGAGCTCATGCGCCGGCACCGCGTCACCGCCGCGTTCGTACCGCCCACGGCTCTCAAACAGATGCGAAGCTCAGCACTGACCGCCGGCGACACCGACGGGCTGGCGGTGCGGATCCTGGCAACCGGCGGCGAAGTATTGGGCACCGCGCTACGCACCTGGGTCGAGCAGACGTTCGGCGTTGCGATCAACGAGTTCTACGGCCAAACGGAGATGAACATGACGATCGGCACCGTGATCGGAGATTGGCGGCCCGAACCCGATTCGATGGGGCGGCCGTTCCCCGGCTTCGACATCGCCGTGCTGGATGCTGCGGGGCATCGACTCAGCGCCGGTGAAACCGGCGAAATCTGTGTGCGCGCAGGCAATCCCGGCCAGTTCCTGGGCTACTGGGACCAGCCCGACAAGACCGCGGAGAAGGTGCGCGGCGGCTGGATCTACACCGGCGACCTTGGTCGCATGGATGAGGACGGCAACCTCTGGTACCAGGGGCGCGCCGACGACGTCATCTCCTCCGCCGGATACCGCGTCGGCCCGAGCGAGATCGAAGAGTGCCTGATGTCGCATCCCGCGGTGGCCATGGCAGCCGTCGTCGGTGAACTCGATGAGCTGCGCGGCGAAGCGATCCACGCGTTCGTGGTCCTCACCGACGGACACCACGGCTCGGATCAGCTGGCCGGCGAACTCCAGCAACACGTGAAGTCACGGCTGGCGTTCTATCAGTATCCTCGGAGGATCACGTTCCGCACCGAGCTGCCCCTGACCACAACGGGCAAGATCCTTCGGCGTGAACTGCGCCGCAGCCTGTTGCCGCCCACCGCGGACTCACCCCGCTGACAGGACAGGTGGTCTGAAACAAACGTCATCCGCAGCCCATCTGGATCCTCATCGGGCGTGACGCCTCATTCCGGGCGCGTCCAGAGCGGCAGCCACGGCGTTGCTGACCCGCATGGCCACTGGGCGGCAACACATTTCGCAAACGACCGGCCGCTAGCGGCCGACCAAACCAAGGTAGGAACACAATGGCAGTTCAAGGCGCCGCTTTCGGCCCCGACATCACATTCCTCGGCGTTGATCGATGCGACCTCGACGATCGATCGACCTATGCGGACGCCGACATCGTGATTCTGGGCGCACCACTTGACGGTGGCGCCACCTACCGCTCCGGCGCCCGGTTCGGACCGGCGGCGCTGAGGCAAGCCTGCTACCTACCGCATGATGGTTCGCGTCCCAGCCTGGCACTGCGGGTCAACGGGCTCAAAGACCTTCGCGTGTACGACGCCGGCGATGTTGCTCTTTTCAGCGGCAACGTCGAACAGGCAGTCCAACTCATCGAAGATGAGGTATTCAAGATCTCGTCCGCCGGCGCGATCCCGATCATTCTAGGTGGGGACCACACCATCGCCTGGCCGGATCACACCGGGGTCGCCCGCCATCACGGGCTTGGCAAGGTGTCGATGATTCATTTCGATGCCCATGCCGACACCGGTGACATTCAACTGGGGTCCCTGGTCGCCCACGGCACACCGATGCGGCGTCTGATCGAGTCCGGCGCCCTGCGCGGTGACCGATTCCTGCAGCTAGGGTTGCGCGGATACTGGCCCGACGAACCGATTCTGGAGTGGATGGCGGCCCACGGACTGCGGTCCTATGAGATGACCGAAATCGTGGCCCGCGGCCTGGAGACCTGCCTGACCGAGGCGTTCGCCATCGCCACCGACGACTGCGAGGGCGTCTTCCTCTCGGTCGACATCGACGTATGCGACCCGGGCCACGCACCGGGCACCGGAACCCCCGAGCCCGGCGGCTTCTCGGCACGCCAACTCCTAGACGCGGTCCGGCGCATCTGTTACGAACTGCCCGTCGTCGGCGTCGACATCGTCGAGGTCTCCCCTCCCTACGATCATGCCGACATCACCGCACTGCTGGGCAACCGGGTCGTGCTGGAGGTCATCTCCGCCATCGCCCGGCGCCGCAAGGACCAGGCCCAGGGCACAACGTGGGATCCCCGCCAACCACTGCTGGAGGGCCGCGATGTCGACGAGCAGCTGCGGCTGATCAAAGAAGGCGAAGAAGCCCGGCGACGAGGCGAGGTCCCCCCGCGCCCACACCACTACCACTAGAAGGGTTTCGCCTTGATGGCACAGTCCGCAGGCAATGCAGAGCCCCTGGAGGCGGTGTCGTTGAACAGTCTCGACCCGCAACACGCCTCGGCCCTGGATGCCGACACCAGAAGCCTCATCGAACGACGGCGCAAGGTTATGGGGCCGGGATATCACCTCGCCTACAACGAGCCGCTACGCCCGGCACACGCGCACGGCACGACGATCGTCGACGTCGACGGGCTGGACTACCTCGACGCCTACAACAACGTGGCCAGTGTCGGGCACAACCATCCCCGGGTCGTCGAGGCGGTCACCCGACAGATGGCCGTTATCAACACCAATACCCGATATCTGCAGCGCGACATCGTCGACTACGCCGAGAACTTGGTGGCCACCCATGGCAGCGAGCTGAACACGGCGATGTTCACCTGCACCGGTTCGGAGGCCAACGATCTGGCCCTACGCATCGCCCGTCAGGTCACTGGCGGTACCGGGGTCATCGTCTCCAATTATGCCTATCACGGCTGCACCCGCGACGTGGCCTCCTGGTCACCGAGCTCCGGATCGGGCAACGTACTCGGCGACGACGTGCGCCTCGTCCCTCCCCCGGATTCCTTCCGTGCGCCACGCGAAGCACTCGCAGCCGACTTCGCCGCCCACGTCAGCGCCCAGATCGACGACATGCGCCGCTGCGGCATCCAGATCGCCGCCCTTGTGGTGGATTCGCTGTTCTCCTCCGACGGAATCCACTGCGACCCCGACGCACTCGTCGATGCCGTCGACGTCGTGCACCGCGCCGGCGGGCTGGTGGTCAGCGATGAAGTCCAATCCGGTTTCGCCAGAACGGGTTCGGCCATGTGGGGTCACCAGCGCAGCCACCTCGACGCCGACATCGCCACCATGGGCAAGCCCATGGGCAACGGCATGCCCATCGGCGGGGTCGTCGCGAGAGCAGCCCTAGCCGACAGCTTCGGCTCGGCCATCCCGTACTTCAACACCTTCGGCGGAGAGAACGTCCCCGTCGCCGCCGCACAAGCCGTCCTGGACGTCATCCGCGACGAGGGCCTACTCGCCAACGCCGCCGACAAGGGGGCGCAACTGACCGAGGGTATGCGGGCAATCCTCACGCGCGCCGGACTCCCCAACGACGTGCGCGGAGCCGGCCTCTACATTGGAGTGGAATTCGTCAGCGACCTGGAGACCAAGGTTCCCGACGCCGACACTGCGGTGGCCGTCGTCAACGGCATGCGGCGCAATCGCATCCTCATTAGCATCGCCGGCCCGTACGGCAACGTCCTCAAGGTCCGCCCGCCACTGGTATTCAGCGATGCCGACGTCGACCGCTTCCTCACCACCTTCGACCTCGTCATCGGGGAACCGCTTGCACCATGAGCGAATTCGATGATCTCACAGCCGTTCACGAAGCAATCAGCACCCGACTGCTCGACCAGTACGGCCTGTCCCACGACTCGACGGTCACACTTCTGGGCGTCTCGGAAAACGCCAACTTCGAGGTGTCCGACCCACAATCGCAGTTCCGCGGCGTGTTCCGCATCCACCGCCACGATTACCATCAACGCCGCGACATCAACTCAGAACTGCAATGGATGCGCGCCATTCGGCAGGACACCGATCTCCTGATTCCCGATCCGGTCGCAGCCTCCGATGGCCAGATGGTCACGTCGCTACCCATCAATGGCTCCGCCCCCAGGCACGCCGTCCTCTTCACCCGGGTACCGGGCCGCAACCTAACACTGGCCGAAGCTACCCCCGAGGTCTACCGCCGACTGGGGACCATCAGCGCCCACCTCCATGAACACGCCCGGGGCTGGGTACGGCCGGAATGGTTTCACCGACACAGCTGGAACCTCGACTCGATGCTCGGCACTCGGGCGCGATTCGGCTACTGGGGAAACCATCCGCAGCTCCACGGCGAAGACCGCCGTCTGCTCGAGAACGTAGCAGCCGTGGTCTCCGGGCAAATCGAACAATTCTCGGCCGAACCGGACGTAATCGGCCTGGCCCACGGCGATCTGCACGTGCTGAATCTGATGGTCGATGGTGATGACCTGTGGGCCATCGACTTCGACGACTGCGGCATCAGCTGGTACATGCAAGACATCGCAGCGGCATTGGCCTGCTTCGAACCCGGCCCCAAGGTCACAGAACTCGCTGACGCATGGGTAAAGGGCTACGAGACGTTCCGTCCATTGACCCCCGCCGAGCAAGCGATCCTCGGCGACTTCGTGATGCTACGGCGTCTACTGCTGTTGGGTTGGAGTGCAACCCATCCAGACGCTCGAGTGCCCGGCATCAATCGCGATCTGATCGAGGTGACCACCGAGGCGGCCCGAGACCGCCTCCGCCTGGGATCGGTCGCGCAGCCCTTGGCCTAGCGGGCATGAGCGATCAGTGGATGGCACTCTCGGCCAAGGGCCCCTGGCACTGCGCACCGACGCTCGTCCTCGAATCCCACTCTTATGTCATAAGACATCGCGATGACATCAAACTTGGGACGATAATGTGCTCGACCGGCGACGCTGGCCCACCCGCGCCGAACTACGCCTGGCTGTAGTGACCTGGATCGAGCGGACCTTCCACCGACGCCGCCCGGCAACGCACCCTCGGCAAGCTCACCCCGATAGAGTTCGAACTGCTTCACACGCGTGCCGCAACCGCGGCCTGAAATCCACACCCGCTGAGTCAACTGAACGCGGGGCCGTCCCCTTCAACGGGACCCTGCTCACCGAATGGGCCTACGCACGCCCTTAGTCGTCAAACAGCCTGCGAACACAAGGCCTTGACCGATTCCTCCGCCGCTACGACACTCAACGAGGCCACTGCGCCCTCGGCGGACGACCACCCATCAGCCGACTCGCCGCCTGACAACAACGTCACGGGTACGACAACTAGTCGGGCGTTCGGTCGGACACATAGGACGTACTCCACACACCAAGTAGGTCGAGTAAGTGGGTGGCGTGTTCAGCCATGTCGATGGAGTCGTCGTACATCCACTGAGTCTGCAAGCCGTCGAGAAGTGCGATGAACACCGCCCCGAGCCGCCTGGGGTCTGCTTCCGCGGCTAGCCTTCCCTCGTCCTGCAGACGCTGGAAGATATCAGTGAACGCGGCACGAGTAACTTCGTACCGTTGACGGAAGTACTGGTGCGACGGATGATCCTGTCGCGCAGCCTCGTTCGATATTCGCGAGTACATCTGTACGAGGCCGGGCACGTCCGCGTTGTGCCGCACTCCCCGCAGCACCACGTCGACCTGATCGCGCGGATTTACCCAGAAGGGCTCACGCCCCAGGTCGAGTTCGTCGCGTCGCTTGAGTATCTCGGTGAACAGCTCATCCTTCGAACCGAAGTAGTGGAGCAGGCCATTCGGGCTCAACCCGACCGCGTCGGCCAGTTCGCGGACCGTCGCGCCGCTGAATCCGTTGCGGCCCACCAAGTCAACTGCCGCCGCCAAGATTTCTTCTCTCTTGGCGACGCCCTTGGCATAGGAACCACGTTCGCCCACCCCATCAGGCTAGACGAGGAAATTGAAACCCGTACGTGTACGGTTTTCAGAAGATCGATTCGTTGGAGGGAAACGGAATGACCGAGAACCACGACGTCGACGTCCTGATCGTGGGCAGTGGCCCGGCTGGGGCGACCTACGCCCGCGTGATCGCAGAT
>WUUC01000237.1_pt1 | contig 12924 bp, 9 predicted proteins | sample 6278441 | NCBI WGS metagenome assembly WUUC01 (sample SAMN13675441, study PRJNA597444) | soil metagenome | isolation source: soil | place: USA: Washington | collected 2017-10 | reverse complement strand
TGTTATTGTATTTTCCTATCTTTCTCTTATTAATGATCAACATATGAAAAATAATTTCGTACTATATTTTGTTTTTATAATGTCAATCTTCCATTCTCCCGAAAATGCCCTGGGGCAAACATCTAAAACCAAAGCCCGCCTGAACCATATCGCCATTTACGTAGTCGACCTGCAGGTGAGTACATCCTTCTATCGTGATATTGTGGGGCTCGACACGATTCCTGAACCTTTTCATGATGGCCGGCATACCTGGTTCAGCGTAGGGCCACAAAGTCACTTACATGTAATCAGTGGAGCGGAAGCTCCTTCTACGCATAATAAGAATACCCATCTTTGCTTTTCAGTGGCTTCGGTTGACGATTTTATTCCTGTGCTGGATAAAAATAAAATTGATTACGAGAACTGGGCCGGCCAGAAAAAAAGTATTACCAACCGGGTAGATGGTGTAAAACAGATCTGGTTCAAGGATCCCGATGGTTACTGGATCGAGATCAATGATGCCCAAGAGTGATCATATACTGCATTGCATTTTTAGGTCTTCCCTCCTATCTTCGCCGCCTTAATTGAAAGGCATGAACGGCATCGACAATGTAGAATTACAAAAAGTGATCGTACACCAGGTAGGAAATCCTACTCGTGGTGAAGACCTTCGCCTGTCCGCGGATACCCTGCAAATAGAAGACGATATGGTCTCCCGGTTGCTGACGCATTATTTTCTCGGCGCCTTTAACGAAAATGAATTGCACCAGTTTACCCACCTGAGCGACCTTTTTTTGAACGAGGTATATACTTACGTGAGCCGCATTTTCGAAGATCGCGGCCGTTTCATTGAGCAATCCGTTTTACTGGCGCAATTTCTTTACAGCAAATCTACGCACAGCAAAGTAAAAGAAGGCGAATTATATGTGGCGCTGTTTGATAAGCTGTCTTTTGAAAAAGAATATATACAGGCAATTGGTATTTTTAAATCAGAAACCAAAGAAACTTTTTTAAAAATATTTCCCCGCGAAAACCAATGGGAGCTTACACAGGAAGAAGGCATCAATATCAACAAGCTGGACAAAGGATGCCTGATCTTTAAAACCAATACATCGGATGGGTACAAGGTTTGCGTGGTTGATAACACCAATAAACAGCAGGATGCGCAATACTGGGTCACCGATTTTTTGCAGGTAAAGCCGTGGGCGGATAGTTATCATCATACTGATAAATATTTAAGCCTTTGTAAAAATTTTATCACCAACGAATACGCTGAAAAATTTGATGTGACCAAAACCGACCAGGCAGATATGCTTAACCGCTCGATGGAATATTTTAAGACGAAGGAGCAGTTCAGCCTGCAGGAATTTACCAGGGAAGTGATCCACCATCCTGAAGTGGTCAATGCATTTATGGATCATAAAAAAAACTTCGAAGCTTCCCGAAACTTTGAAATAGGTGATTCGTTTGACATCCACCTTGCTGCCGTAAAAAAACAACAGCGGGTGTTTAAAACAGTGTTGAAGCTGGACAAGAACTTTCACATCTATATTCATGGTCGCCGCGACCTGATCGAAAAAGGCATAGACGAAATGACGGGGAAAAAATATTACAAGATTTTTTATGACGAAGAGAATTAAGCATTCGGGAATCGTCAGTAAATAGCCAGGAGTCGGGAACTTACTTATAAAGGGAATTATTGCAGAACTCTCTTACTCCAGACTATTTCTCTCTTTCCCCCTAGTCCGTTACCTTTGCCGCCTTAACAGAACAACAAACATGAAGTTTTATAATATATTAATAAAATACCGTCTTTGGATCGGCATCGCATTGCTGGTATTGGGTGGTTACGTGAACTATGCGGCAGGTTTTTGGCCAGCGTTCCCACTCTACCTTGTGGGCCTTATTCTTATCCTGGGTCATTTCTTTTTTGGCCCGCTACGCCTGATCCAATCTTATATGGAAAGCGGAGATATGGATGGCGCCGAAAAAGTATTGAGTACCATCCAATTCCCAAATTTGCTTTACAAACCCATACGTTCGGTTTATTACACCCTGAAAGGTAACATCGCCATGATGAAACAAGATTTTGATGGCGCCGAAAAAATGATGAAAAAGGGACTGGACCTGGGAATGCCCATGAAAGAAGCGGAAGGCGCCAGTTTATTACAGATGGGAATGCTTTCGATGCAAAAAAACGATCTCAGGCAAGCGGAGAGTTATATCCGGCAGGCTTTGCGCAAAGGATTGCCGGATAAAGAAAACGAGGCCGCCGCTTATTTACAGATGTGCAGCATTATGATGAATAAAAGGGAGTTTCGTGCAGCTAAGGATTTCTTCCGGAAAACAAAAGCGCTGAAGCCCACTACGCCACAAATTGTAGACCAGATCAAACAAATAGAAAAATATATTTCCAGAATGCCGGGTTAGACTATCCCGAAATTAAAAGACAATCGGCGCTTGAAATCTCAGGCGCCCTTTTTTATAGGGGCTGCATGGTAATGTTCGTGTGCAGTATCCCCGGATCTTCCGGGTTTCGTTTAGCATCAAATAATTATCTTGTACCCTATTCAAATTTATACCGCATGAAAAAATTATGTCTTTTCTTTTTGACTTGCCTTACTATTACCGGGTACGCTCAATCTTCCGACTGGGGCATCGCTATTATTCCCGAACCTGTGTCCCTGCAAAAACAAAGAGGCTCGTTTGTTGTATCTGGCGGGTTGATCCTTTATGTAGGAAAAAATGCCGAAGTAAAAAGAATAGGTGCCCGCCTGGCAGAAAGAATTACGGCCGCTACCGGCTATGAGGTTTCTCTTAATGAAAATACCGATCCTCAATTAAATGGCATTTCATTGGTATTAACGGATGACCAAGCTATTCCGAAAGAAGGCTACCAGCTTGATGTCAAAACCACCCATATTGTTTTGGAAGCGGCAGAACCAGCAGGAATTTTTTATGGTGTTCAAACCCTTCTGCAGTTATTCCCCAAAGAAATTGAAAGCAAAAACAAGATCGCCAAAGACAATCCGGTAACTATCGGATGGGAAATACCAGCTGTTAATATTAAAGATCACCCGCGATTTGGCTGGCGCGGCCTGATGCTTGATGTATCCCGCCATTTTTTTACCAAAGAAGAGGTGAAAGAGTTCATTGATGATATGGTGAAATATAAATTCAATCTTTTGCACTGGCACCTTACTGACGACCAGGGATGGCGCATTGAAATAAAAAGTTTGCCTAAACTCACTTCTGTAGGTGCATGGCGGGTGGATAAGACAGGAACATTTAATACGTTTTCAAAACCAGCACCCAACGAGCCAAAAACCTATGGCGGATTTTATACGCAGGACGACATCAGGGAAGTGGTGCAGTATGCACAAGAACAATATGTAAATATTTTACCAGAAATAGATGTGCCCGGCCATAGCCTGGCTGCTGTAGCAGCATATCCTGAGCTAAGCTGCACACCAGGCACTTATGCGGTAAATTCGGGTGAACCTTTTATGGATTGGTCGCAGGGTCATCCGCCCATTGCACTTGTTGACAACACGCTTTGCCCGGCCAATGAAAAAGTATATGAGTTCATGGACAAAGTTTTTACAGAAGTGGCGCAGCTGTTTCCCTTTCAATACATACACATGGGCGGTGATGAAACAGCGAGAAATTTTTGGCAAAAAAGCACGGCTATCAAAGCATTGATGAAAAAAGAAAATCTGAAAAACCAGGATGAAGTGCAAAGTTATTTTGTAAAAAGAATGGGAAAGATCATCGCATCAAAAGGAAAGAAAATGATCGGGTGGGACGAGATATTGCAGGGAGGTTTAGCGCCTGGTGCTGCAGTTATGAGCTGGCGTGGAATGAAGGGCGGCATTGAGGCTGCTAAAATGGGACACGAAGTAGTGATGACACCTACAGATTTTGTTTATATCGATTATATGCAGGGAGATAGGATAACAGAGCCCCCCGTTTATGCTACGCTGCGTTTGAAAAAGACCTACCAGTTCGAGCCGGTTCCGGAAGGTGTAGACCCATCATTGATAAAAGGCGGACAGGCCAACTTGTGGACCGAACAAATCTATAACATGCGTCATGCACAATACATGGCATGGCCCCGAAGTTTTGCTGTGGCCGAAGCATTGTGGTCGCCGAAAGAAAAAAGGAATTGGAATGACTTCGTTCATCGTGTGGAAAAACATTTCGAACGGTTTGATTTGGCGCAAACAAACTATGCACCCAGTATGTATGACCCTATCTTTAAGGTCACAAAAAAAGGAACCTCGCAGGTGATCATTGAAATGAGCACAGAAGTGGATGGGTTGGACATACATTACAGTTTTGATAATTCATTCCCTGATAATTTTTATCCAAAGTACACCGCACCGCTAGAAGTGCCCAAAGACGCAGGCGCCATGAAAGTTATTAGCTACAGGAATGGTACACCAATTGGCAGAATGATGGTAATGACAAGGGACGATATGAATAAAAGAGCAGGAATAAAAAAATGAATACAATAAAAAAATAGGTGGCAGGAATAATCCCTGTCACCTATTTTTATGCTATTATAAATCTATAACGTCCTGAAAGGAGTCCGGACGATGATCTTTTCCCATTGCATAACGATCTCACCCGAGTTATCGTTGATTTTATTAACGCTGTACGTTAACCTTGGAGTCATCACATTTTCTCCGGGCTTCACTTCGGATCTTACTATATCTTCTGTGACATTATATTCATCAGCGAGATGCTGATCGGACCGGGCATTTAATATAACGGTCCACTTTTCTTTGCCAGGTATAATAAAGAATGCATATTTACCGGCAGCAATTTTTTTTCCATTTATTTCTACGTCCCTATTGAATTGTACATTGGTGGCCCTGTGAGCACCTGCCACCCAAACTTTATCATAACCTACCAGGCCGCCCCATACTATTCTTCCCTTCACCCCGGGTGAACTGTAGTTTATATGCACATGCGTGCCATTGATTGTACTCATTGCTGTTCTTAAGGGGCTGCCTTTTAATGTGTCTTCTTCTATAAGACCGCTGTTTACACTGTCGCAATAATTATTGTTTGCTTCCAGGGCGTGGCCTGCATGTTCACCGGTCGTTTTTTCATTTTTCCTTTTATCAATATCTTCCGCATTATTACACGAGATGAGAAAAATAGCAGGCAATGCCCATCTAAAAAGCTTAGTCATAGATCAGTAGATTTTCCTGTTCGGACAACAGCGGGTTTTTTATAAAATCCAGGTCACTTAATGTTTTCAAGAAAGCAATGATGTTCGCTTTTTCTTCATCGCTCATAGGTATACCTAATTTACCATTTTGCTTGAGCAGCGGATCCAGGTTAGGCGTATCCTGTACTTTGAACCGATAGTGATCAAGCACATAAGCCAATCCGTAAAAACGACCGTCATGCATATAAGGGACGGTAAACTCTATGTTCCGAAGGCTGGGCACCTTGAACTTGTAAGCATCGCTTGAATCAAGGGTGATGGTGAAACGTCCCCTGTCATCATTTTTACGCGGGGCAAGGCCATTGTTACGAAAAGATTGATCGGTGAAAAATGGCTCTTTATGGCAACCGCTGCATTTTTGTTTGAACAGTTTATAACCCGCCTGTTCTTCCTTTGTAAACTTAGCGCCTTCCTTACGCATCACTTTATCATATTTACTGTTGCTGCTTATGCACATCAGCATAAACTGCGATAATGCTTTCATTGTTTTCGCCGAGTTGATCTCTTCCGAGCCGAATGCTTTTTTATATAATCCCGGATAGTCGGGATGTTTACGCAGCTTTTCAAGAACTACGGACATTTTCTCATCCATTTCCGCATGCGTAGTAATGGGTACCAGCGGTTGCAGGTCGAGATGAAAAACACCACCATCCCAAAAGAAAGATTTCGCCCAGGCCATGTTCATGATGGGCGGTGAATTGCGGCTTCCTAAACGATCATCGATGCCATGACTTACATCATGCCCATGATGTGTAAATGCAGCCGATTGTATATGACAAGTTCCGCAACCGATCGTATTATTTCTTGATAACCGCGGGTCATAAAACAATTTACGTCCCAATTCAAAGCCTTCTTTTGTAACGGGGTTTTTTGAAAGATCATAAACCGGCGCCGGAAAGTTTGATGGCTTTTTAAAACCTTCAAAGCTATCCATGATCTTCCTGGCTGAAGTAAGCAGGATAACAAAGCCAATGATAAAAATATAATACCGGCGGTGCATAATAGAATTAGTTTTCAGTACGGTCGTGACTAAACATCTGGCTGTAATTATTGGCGATATTAACGCTGTATTCACTGAACATCACACTTGGATGAGCAGCTATGCTATGGTTTGTAATTCCATTGAATACTTTTAACAAGTCGGCTTTTACATGGATCTTCGCCTTTTTATCTTTAGCCGGCATCGCGATCCCGCGGCGGCTGAGATCAAGAGAAATAGTTTTAATGTTGTTGATAGTAGGAGCCAGGTAACCGCCGAAACCACCAATATGATAACGGAACTTGTGACTGCCTGTTGGATCCGCCGGAGCCGCAGAACACGTTCCTTCCATTTTAAAAAATATATAGCCGCTGTTCCAGCCCCAGTACATCCCGTTATCCATGGAACTTGCCGGGTCCAGCACGCCGGTTCGGTGGCTAATTCCCATGGTGTTCCTTATGCTATCCACTCCTAATACGAAGTGTAAACGGTTATAACTACCAGCGGGCACTCTTAACTGTATCGCATGGGTAGAAGGATTGTTTTCCTGCACCAAAAAATAACTGCTGTCCTGCTTCAATACAAACTCAGTTCCATCCGGCCGCCCAAGCCTGATATTACTGATAAAATATTGCAGCTGGGAGATGTTGAATGATTCACCGGCGGTATTGGAATAATCAGTAGTGTTCAAAACAAGTTCCTGGTCGCCTGCAATATTGTTAAACTCAATTGACAAGGACACTAATTCTTTATCCGCCGTATTATTTGGATCATTACTTTTTACAGCACCCATTAAGATTGCAGTTAATATAAAAAACAGCAGGAGTTTTGAAAAAATTTTCATAGCCAAAATTTACTATCCGAACAGCCAAATATACTATTTAAAGACGGCAGGCACAAGAGCCCAGCCAATCCTTTATTCATAAAAAGATTAAAATAACACCGCTTTATTTTCATTCGGATGCAACCAAATCATTCCATTGTAAATTTGCAACTTGCAAAACCCACTTACAAGCCTTGCGCCGGGGCAAGCGGCGGTCGTCATTTTCAATTAACTTGTCCTCAAAACTTTTACCTGTCCATGGCTTTAAATAAAGAAAGATTAGAAAAAAAATTCAGCGAGGAATTTTCCCGTTTAAACGAAAAACAACAACTCGCGGTGAATACCATTGAGGGCCCGGTGATGGTAATAGCCGGTCCCGGTACCGGAAAAACGCAAATCCTGGCCAGCCGGATCGGGAAAATCTTGCTGGACACGGATGTAATGTCCGAAAACATTCTTTGTCTTACTTATACCGAAGCCGGTGCGGTGGCGATGCGCAAAAGACTGTTGCAATTTATCGGACCCGATGCATACAAAGTAAACATTTATACTTTTCATGCTTTCTGCAACGACGTCATCCAGGAAAATCTTTCGCTCTTTGAAAAAACTGCACTGGACCCTATCTCGGACCTGGAACGGATCGAACTATTCAAACAACTGATCGACGCCTTTCCCAAGAGTCATCCCCTGAAGCGATATCGGGGGGATGTATATTTTGAGATCAATAACCTGCATTCATTGTTCAGCACCATGAAAAAAGAGGGGTGGACACCCGCTTTTATCAACCAGCGAATCGATGAATACCTGGCTGCTATTTCCACCCGTGAAGAATTTATTTATAAAAGAAAATACAAAGACTTCCTTCCCGGCGATCTTAAAAAAGATAAGATAGAGGAACAAAAAGAAAAGATGGAAAAATTGCGGGCTGCCGTGAACGAGTTTGATACTTTCCAGCAGATGATGCGCAAGCGTAGTCGTTACGATTTTGACGATATGATCAATTGGGTGATCAGGGCCTTTGAAGAAAACAAGAACCTGCTGGCCAATTACCAGGAAAAATATCAATATATGCTGGTTGATGAATACCAGGATACCAGTGGCACGCAAAACCGTATTGTAGAATTGCTGATCAATTACTGGGACAAACCGAACGTATTTGTAGTAGGCGATGATGACCAGAGCATATATCGTTTCCAGGGAGCGAATGTTGAGAATATGTTGTCATTTGCTGACAATTATAAAGCAAGCTTATTGACAGTAGTGCTTACCAATAACTATCGCTCGACGCAACCAATACTGGACATTTCTAAAACCCTGATCAACCGGAACATGGAACGCCTGGTGACGCAACTTGCCGGTCTTAGCAAAGACCTGCTATCATCCAACCTGCGCATTAACCAGTTAACGAATCAACCTTTCATTACGGAATATGAGAACCAGCAGCAGGAAATGATCGCAATTACCCTGCAGTTGCAACAGCTTTTACAGAATGGTATTTCGCCGGGCCGCATTGGCGTCATTTATAAAGAAAACAAATACGGAGAGGAGCTGACAAAATATTGCAAGTTGCTTTCTATTCCCGTATATAGCAAGCGCAAGCAAAATATACTGGAGATACCCTTGGCGCAAAAGATCATTTTGGTATTGCGCTACCTCGCTGCTGAACACGATACGCCCTATGGCGGCGATGAAATGCTTTTTGAAATGCTGCATTTCGATTGGTTTAACATCCCCGCGATAGAAATAGCCAAATTGAGCATAGAAGCAGCCGACAAAAAATTTGGCGAAAACAAAACATCTATCCGCCAGCTGTTGACAGAAAAAGCAAAGACCCCGGCAAAAGATCTCTTCAGTGTCTCTTTCAATGAAGGACTAAAAAATGCCAGTGCTTTAATGGAAAAATTAATTAAGGATGTGCCAAATGCGACGCTGCAGGTTCTTTTCGAAAACATCATCCGTGAAGCCGGTGTTTTAAATAATATTATGCAAAGCGCGGATAAGCTTTGGCTGATGCAGGTGCTTACCGGCCTCTTTGACTTTATAAAAGACGAAACACACCGCCAGCCATTAATGACCCTGCAGGGCCTTGTAAACATCATTGACCTGATGGAAAAAGAAGATATACCACTTCCGCTTGTGCAGGTGAGTGGCAGCGATAAAGGCATTAATTTATTAACGGCACATGGTTCTAAAGGTCTTGAATTTGAATACGTATTCTTTGCAGGCTGCAATGCATCCTCCTGGGAAAAGAAACGTAAGCCTGGCGGCGGGTATAGTTTGCCCGACACTATGTTCACATCTCAACCTAAACAAAAAGACGAGGAAGAACTAAGACGTTTATTTTATGTGGCCTTAACCAGGGCCGAGCAGCATCTTTTTATTTCTTACAGCAAATATAAAAATGATGGCAAAGAACTGGAGCCATCCATGTTCATCGCCGAGATACAGGACCTGCATCCCGAACTTACAACACAGACAGGCAAAATAAGTGAAGAAAATATACTTGCGTTCTCTTCATTGCAATTCGCTATTGCCGCGCCGGAGATCGAAAAACTGGAAGAGGAATATATCAGCCGTTTGCTCGACAAATTTTCAATGAACGTTACTGCGTTGAACAATTATTTAAAATGTCCGCTGGAATTTTACTTTAAAAATCTCGTCCGCATTCCATCGCCAAAAAATGAGGCTACTGAATTCGGTTCGTCGGTTCACTATGCGCTTGAGAAATTATTTAGAAAAATGCAGGATGGCGGCAAGGATCAATTTTCTTCAAAGGAAGAATTTATCGCGGACTTCGAATGGTATATGCATCGCCACAGGGAAAGCTTTACCAAAGAACAGTTTAACCGGCGCCTCGAATACGGGCATGAAGTGCTGACAAATTATTACGACAAATACATCAACAGCTTCAATAAGATCGTCGCTATCGAACGAAACATCCGCAACGTTGTAGTAAAAGATGTACCGCTGAAAGGAAAATTAGATAAGCTGGAGTTTGATGGCAAACAGGTAATAGTGGTAGATTATAAAACCGGCGACCCCGATAAAGCGCTGCCTAAGCTAAAAGGCCCTGATGAAAAAGAACCCCATGGAGGCGATTACTGGCGGCAGGCTGTTTTTTACAAAATTCTGGTTGACAACTATGGCGCAAAAGACTGGAAAGTGATTAGTACAGAGTTTGATTTTATTGAACCGGATAAGAAGAAAAATTACCGGAAGGAAAAAGTCATCATTACTCCCGCAGATATCACTACCGTTACGGAACAGATAAAAACTACATGGGAAAAGATCCAGGCCCGTCAATTTTATACAGGGTGTGGCAAAGAAGATTGCCACTGGTGCGATTTTGTAAAAACCAATAATCTTGCAATCGCTTTGCATGAGATAGAAGAAGAAACGGAGCTATAATTGCCTGCTCATGGATTTTGACGGATTTAACGGAATTTGGGAAATGTTTGCGCATAAACCACTTAAGTTTGCGCATTGGTTATGAAGAAGTCAATCCTGATAAAATTATTTTTTCCAATTTCCCTGTTAGTTCTGTTACTTCCGCAAATCCTGGTTCAGTCAGGCTGCGCTACTATCATTCCACCTGAGGGCGGGCCAAGGGACAGCTTACCGCCGGTATTGCTGAAGGCAAGTCCAACCGATTCTTCGTTGAATTATACTGATAAAACAATTACTCTTTCTTTCAATGAATACGTTGACGCAGAGAATTACCAGCAGGAAATGATCGTATCTCCTATCCCCGTCAATACCCCAACCGTTACCCGTAAATTGCAAACCGTAACGATCAAGCTGCGTGACACACTGGAACCAAACACTACTTATTCCATCAACTTTGGCAATACTATCAAAGATGTGAACGAGGGAAATATCCTGAAAAATTTTACTTATATTTTTTCAACCGGAAATTATTTTGATTCGCTGGAATTCCTGGGCAATGTGTTGGTCGCTGAAACAGGTGAAGTCGATACAACGCTGACCATAATGTTGCACACGACAAATGCCGATTCTGCGGTCATAAAAGACAAACCAAGGTATGTTGCAAAAACCGATAGCCGTGGAAATTTCCGGTTTAACAACCTTCCGCCGGATACATTTTATGTTTATGCGCTGAAAGACGAAAGCCGGAACTACCAGTATTTGGACACAACCCAATTGTTTGCCTTCGCGGATTCCGCAGTTATAGTAACCCGTAATACCCGACCGGTAACACTAAATGCTTATGCATTGAAAGAAACAGCGGCCCCGCCGAAGGCAACGGCTACCTCTACCGGGCGAAACACCAAAGCCGACAAGCGGCTAAAATTTTCCACGAACCTTAGTGGTAATGAACAGGATCTGCTGGACAAGTTTGTTTTTACATTTGAAACGCCGCTAAAGAACTTTGATTCCTCGAAAGTTCATTTTACGAGAGATACTACTTATGCACCTGTAGCCGGCTACAGTTGGGAAAAAGACAGCACGATGAGAACGGTGAAACTGAACTATCCCTGGCAGGAGAATATTCTTCATAATATAATACTGGAAAAGGATTTTGCTACTGATACGCTGGGGCAACAGTTATTAAAAGCGGACACTATCAGCTTCCGCACCAGGCAAAGAAGTGATTACGCCAGATTTACACTTCGCTTCCGTAATCTTGATCTTACAAAGAACCCTGTCCTGCTTTTTGTGCAAAACAATGAAGTGAAAAAATCGTTCCCTCTCAGTTCCAACTCTTTTTCGCAGACTTTGTTTCCGCCCGGCGAATACAACCTCCGCATTTTAAATGATGCGAATAAAAATGGCGTATGGGACCCGGGCAAATTTTTTGGCGTTCGCAGGCAGCCGGAATTGGTAAATCAAATACAGCGAACCATTAATATTCGTCCCAATATGGATAACTCCATTGATATAGATGTTACTGCTCCGCCTGCGGCTACACCAGGCCAGGGTGCGCAGCAACCGCCATCGCAAAATCCAAGGCTTCCCGGTAGGACAAATACCAACCGGCCCAATGGACGCCTTTAATTTGACAAAACAAGGCAAACCAAAATCGGTTCTTGTTGCCGTACCTGTTCCTTCTATATTTAATCTCCTTCTTTCTTGTTTCTTACCTTTGCTTTATGCAACTTTCATCCTCTTTATTGGAAAACGCTGTCAACGAATTTTCCAAACTTCCGGGCATCGGCAAAAAAACAGCACTGCGGCTTGTATTGCATTTACTCAAACAAAATGTAAATGACGTTCAGCACTTCGGCGAGGTTGTTGCTAAAATGCGCAGCGAAATAAAATTCTGCAACCGTTGCTTCAATGTAGCAGATGCTGACATCTGTTCTATCTGCGCCAACTCCATGCGCAAACAGGAAACTATCTGCGTGGTAGAATCCATTCGTGATGTTATCGCTATTGAAAGCACCCAGCAATTCAATGGCACTTACCATGTCTTAGGTGGTGTCATTTCTCCTTTGGATGGTATTGGTCCTGATCAATTAAATATAGAAACATTGGTTCATCGAATACAAAAAGAACAAACCGAAGAGTTGATCTTTGCCCTCAATCCTAATATACAGGGCGATACTACCATCTATTATATTCAAAAAAAATTACAGCCACTCAACATTCGCGTTACCACTATCGCCCGTGGCATCGCCTTTGGCGGCGAACTGGAATATGCTGATGAGATGACGCTGGCACGCAGTCTCCAAAACCGGCTTCCGGTGGAGAAATACGTCAGTCATAGATAAACGTTTTCACAGAGCGGGGCTAAAACACTTTTCCTCTAGGAGTTTGAGCGAAGTTGCCAGGTTCAACTGTCAAACTTTTTTATTAATGTAAGATGTAGTAGATTTGCCGCTCAACAGGTGGATTTGTTTATTGTACGGCCTGTATAAAAAACTGAACTAATAAACGCCAAGA
>WUUC01228353.1_pt1 | contig 12931 bp, 9 predicted proteins | sample 6278441 | NCBI WGS metagenome assembly WUUC01 (sample SAMN13675441, study PRJNA597444) | soil metagenome | isolation source: soil | place: USA: Washington | collected 2017-10 | reverse complement strand
AATCGCGCCGCCGGAGCCCGGCGCCCTCCGGCTCCGGCCGCGCCTTCGTGATTGGCATAGACAGCTCCCAGAGGACGAGAAAAACCAACAAAAAAGAACGAACAGAGAACCGAGGTCAGCTCCGCGCCGCCACACTCTCCCCACCACAGGCCTCAAGATAATCTTCGGGCCAAGAGCCCTGCCAATCGCACCACGGTCTATAGTGCTCCCGAAGTTGAGCGATCTCCTGAGTGACCTGCTCGGAATGTGGATCAGGCCAGATGTCGTGCCATCCAACGGTAAAATGGCACCCGGCGGTTGGCTTCCAGACAAACGCGTCAGCCTCGATAACCTCAACCTTTCCGGGATGGCGTTCTTCCAGGTAGGGAGCGACCAGACGGATGACATCGGCTGACTTCTCGATGATCGTGACCCGGCTGACTGAGCTGCCAGGCTCTCGCAGGATCGCCTCGGCCACCAGGGCAAGCCCAAGCCCAGTGATCAGCACATCTCCCCCTCGGGAAAGTGCTTGCTGGATGGCACTGCGTTGTGTCCACCACTCATCGTAGAGATCGGTCATGAATTGCGTGGAGCCGTGACGCAGGCAGGTATAGAGGCCCGGCCGGAGCTTGAAGCAGTCCGGCCGGGGGTCTGTAGCGGAATCGTAGTCGCGCTCCGGAATAACGACCTTCTCCACCACCCAGGCTCCAGATTGCCCTGCGGGAACGTCGGAGCGAAAGTAGGTGAGCGATGTCTCCAGCGGCAGCGGCATTCCCGATGTCCTCTCAGCCGCGAGGCGGGAAGACACCCTGCAGCGCGATACAGAAGTAGAAGGTCAGGTACGGCTGCATGTTGTTGTGAGGTTGGTCGCCACCCGCGGGCGCCAAGGTTTCGGGCGCCATCTGGACGAGATTGGCGTTCGCTGTGTTGAACATATTGTTGCCACGCCCGAAGGGTCGACTGACCGTTGCCCCTGCGGGCGCGTTGGTGGTCGACGCATCATTGGACGCCCTCATGGCATGGCTGTGCGAGGGGATCTCGGATTCGAGCAGGGTCACGGTCTCCGAACCGCCCGTCTCACCTAGGTCGTGCAGGGACAGCCCGGGCCCCTGCCCTGGATGCATCGGTACGCGCCCCTGCAGGTCCGGCAGGGCGAAGTTGGACTTGCCATTGCCGCCGTAGGTGGTACCGAGCAGTGAGAAAAGGGCTGTGTTCTGCGACAACGGCAGCAACTCACCGTTACACCAAGACCAGCCCTTGGGCGCGAAGTTGAACGGGAAGATGCGAATCTCCGCTACAAACGGATCGGCCATGTCTCCTCCTAAGTCGGCGAGGGGAAAATCCCGAACAGCGAGATGATGAAGTCAACGCACAGGTACGGCTGGAAGTTGGTGTGAGGTTGCGAGCCCCCGACCGGCCCGACGGCCTGAGCGTTCATGTTGACGAGATTGGTATTGAGGCCGTTGTAGATGTTTCCCACTGGAGTGGAGAGCAGGTTGTTCTGAGGATTGCTACCCTGGGGAGTGCCGGTGCTCGCCAGCTCAGGATGGGTATGCGCAGGAATTTGATTCACCGTCAGGGTGATCTCTTCCGCTCCTCCGGTCTCCGCAAGGATGAAACCGTTTCCTTGATGAATCGGGATCCGTCCTCTAAGGTCGGGAAGAGCGAACGTGCTTTGCCCGTCGCCTCCGTAGGTCGTCCCAATGAGCTGAAAAAGCGTTTCGTTCTCCGAGATGGGCAGGAGCTGCCCCTCGCAAAACATCCATCCTGCCGGAGCGAAGTTTCCGGCGAACATGCGGATCTCGCCGACGTAAGGCTGGGCCATGGCGCCTCCTCAGTTGGGCGACGGGAAGATGCCCTGAAGGGCGATCCCGAAGCACAGGGTCAAAAAGGGCTGCATGTTGAGATGCGCCTGCGAGCCACCGACGTTGGTCACCGATCCAGGATTCAGGGCAACTAATCCCGTGGCAGGTCCATAAATCGGTCCCACGGCCGCCGAAGGCCCGGCGAGAAAGGCTCCGGTAGGATCGACGGTGCTGGCGGTCGCATTAACGCCCTGCGCTACGTGTGTGTGAGTCGGGAGCTCGGCAATCGAAAGAGTATGCGCCTGTTCTCCTCCGCGCTCCCCAAGCGTATGCGCGGAGCCGACGTGGATCGGCGTCCTACCACGCAGATCAGGTAGGGCAAAGTTCACCCGGCCGTCCCCGCCGAAGGTCGTCCCCAAAAGCGAGAAAAGAGCCTGATTCTGGTTAATGGGCAGCAGCTGACCGTTACATAACGCCCACCCCTTGGGCGCAAACACAAATGAAAAGATGCGGATTTCGCTCAGAAACGGCTCCGCCATGCTCGCTCCTTTCTTAGCTCGTTCATTCTCCTCAGAATATGCTTCCGGCCGGCTGCTGGCAAGCGGCGGCCACGACGTCGATGGTTCCCGACACGTTCACGAACGGTGGACTGGTCGTCGCAACGTCGCTACCGCCGAGGTTGCCTCGCGCCCCAAGCAGCGCCTGGCAGCTTGCAGACGGGCTGCCGGCCAGGCAGCTACCGGAGCCAACCAGGTTGAGGTCTCCTGCGAACTCCTCCAGAGAGTAGCCGTCTGGCGCCCGGTTGTTCTGAAGGTCCAGACAGAGCGTTCCACCGCCACCCGTGTTCAGAGCCCGCGCTTCAAACGTCTGGCCCGGATCGAATCCCGCATCATGCTCCGCGAACTGGTCTCCAACAATCGTCAGATCCAGCAAGGCACCGTTCTGGAGGTCGGCGAGCGATCGCAGGCCTGGGCCGTTGTATCCACCCGCGCAGGATGCGTCAGGGCAAGTGAAGAACCCCTTGATTCCCACGTTGTTCCGGAAGAGGACCCGGGCGCTCGCGGTACTGTCGGCGCGTAGGAACCAGGGGGCGTTGCCCGGAGTGTCGAAGGTGTTGTCCTCCATCAGCACCTGCCAGTTCCCGTTCTGCATGTCGTAGCTGACCTGGCCAACACCACCGGAGGCGTTGGTGATCTCGTCGAAGTAGTTCCCGTCGATCACCACGTCGAAGGTGGCGGCATCCGTGCCGCGTGACATGACCAGGACTCCGCCTTGCGGGAAGTCGAAATCACCGCCAAAGCCGCTCGAGTGATCGTTGACGGTGAAAGCGTTCCGTCCGATCACCACATCGATGCTTCCGGTCGCGCCGGAATCGTTGGCCACCCGAACCGAGCCGAGCCGGCAGTTGAGGAAGTTATTGGCGAGACCGCTGTCGCTGCGGTCACCGACCCTGACGTTGGCATTTGCAGCACCCTGAACCGTGACATCGATGCAGTGTCCGCCCACCGAGGCCGTCGTGCCCGAGGTGAATTCCTTGTAGGCGGTATGGAAGTTGTTCGTGGACGCTGCCATGTTCAACGTCCCATCGGTCACGAAGAAGTCGACCAACTCGCCGCCCCGCTGCAGTGTGCTCCCTGTGATGCTCACGTTCCCGCGGATACCCAGGATGCGGATCATCCCTTCGTTGTTCGCATCGCCCACATTCGCGACGTTGAACCGGTTCGTGTCCTCGATGGTGCTGTTCGTGATCGTCAGACCATTCCAGACCGTCGCGCCACCGCCGGACAGAGCGCCGTGGATCGCCTGGTCGCTGATCCGTCGAATGATCACGTTTTCCAGGACCAGGCCGCCGTCGACCTGCTGAGCGTGAATGCCATCGTCGCCACTGATGGTGTTCAACACACCGCCCAGGTCACCGATGTCCTGAATGATCATGTTCCTCAACGTCACCGAACCGTCGGTGTTGTTCATCGTCACCGCGTCGACAGACTTGTTGGAAATCGTGCCACCCGTTCCGGACGATCCGTTACCGGCGACCAGGAACGGTCCGCTGCCGGTATTGGCGAGGATGATTGCCGTGTTCGCACCGGCCGTCGTGCTGGTGATGCTCCTGAAGGTGACGCCACTGCCACCGATATTGGTATCCGCTACGTTCAGCGCAGTGGCCGTCGTGGTCGTCAGCGTGCTCGCCGCATCCGTCGAGGTCACCGTTCCACCACCCGTGGCCGTAAACGCCGGGTTGACTCCCGTAGCGAGCGTCAGCACTCCGGAGAAGTCGATCGTCGAGCCCGTGTTGCTCGTCAGATCGACGCCCCTGCCGGCAGTGGCGTTGATCGTTCCCTGGTAGGCGACCGCGGCGTTGCTCTGATCCACCCGGAAGGCGGTCGCGGCCGCATTCGAGGTGGTGATGCTGCTCCCGGACGGCGCATGGAACCTGGCCGGGAAGGTCGCAGCCGGCGAGCCGGGCAGCAGCCTCACCAGCGACACGCCCCTCAAGCCGTTCGTGCTGGACAGCGCACTCAGCCGCAGGTCGGCGGTCACCGAGTCGATGTCCACCGCCGCGCCGCCCGTGGCGACCAGCGTCGAGGAGCCTCCATTCGCCGGCGGAGTCACCGTCAGGCGGAACTGCGGGATTCCACCAACCACAGTGCTCGTAGCCGTCAGCGCCGCGCCTGCCGAGTAGACGTCGAGGTCTCCGACGGTGATCTCGTCTCCGAACGCCAGGTCGCCAGTCACGTTGGTCAGCGCCAGGCCCGCGCCACCCACACCGTCACCGGAGGTGCCGATCCGGCTGTTGCCGCCGTAGACCCGGTTCACGGCGCCACCCGGGGTGGCGTCGAACAGGGCCGCGTTGATGCTGATGCCGGTTCCCGCGGTGCTCTGGTGCACGGTGTTGCCCGTCAAGCCGGTGATCGTCAGCACTCCGGGAGCCGAGGCTCCAGCCACGATCCCTGAGGCGCCGGTCGAGAGCACGTTGGAGTTGTTGCTGATGTTGAGTTGCAGCGCACCGTTGGTCGCCGCCACGTCGACGGCGTTGCCCACATGAGTACCGGCCGCGCTCCAGGAGTTGTTCTGGACGTTCAGCGCCAGCGTACCGGTCGCTCCGGCGTTGATGTCGATGCCCTCGGCGCCCGCGCCTCGGAAGATGTTGTTCTCGATCGTCAGCGTGCCGGAGCCCGTGTAGGCACCGGTGGCCGGCATGTCGATCGCGTTCACGCTGCCTGAGAGGCTCAGACCGGCGATTCGTGCCGGCACGGCGGAGGTCACTCTGATCACGTCACCACTGGCGTTGTTGATCTGCGGATGAGTGGTCGCCGCCAGAATCTCCTTCGGGCCAAGGCTTCCGAGGGGGAGGGTGAGGCCCACGCCCTGACCAATCAGACGCTGGCCCGCCTCGAGCTCGACCGAACCGGTGAAGGTGCCGTCGTGCACCAGGATGTAGTCGTCAGCGTTATCGAGGTCGCCCGCGCCGGCCACGCCATTCAGAGACGCGAAGTTCTGGAAGGGATTGTGCGAACGGCCGTCACCACCAGCCCCGGCCGTGGGATCGACGTACCAGATCACCTCGCGGCGGATCAGGTTCACCGTGCCCGTGGCCGGCGCCCCTTCTGCATCGACGATCGTGTACTGGAAGCTGTCTGAAGAATCCGTTGCCAGTACCGCCGGATTGGCCTGCGGAGGCAGATACCTGAAGCTGCCGTCCGCTTCGATGATCACCTGGCCGCCATTCGCGGTAGCGCACTCGAAGGGAGCGGTCAAGTCGGCGCAGCCCACCACACCGCTGAAGGAGACGGCAGTTCCCTCGACCGGATCGCTGTCGTTGTTCATCACCCCGGGCGCTCCCGTCAGATCAACAAGGATGTGCGGGGTGGTTCCATTGGTTTCCAGGTCGACCCGGAGCTCGGTGTTGCCAAAGGTTTCGAAACTGTCAGTCCCCGCCACCGGCGGGTCGTTGACGCAGGTCACCGTCACCGTCACCGTGGTGCTGGAGCCGCCCGGCGTCAAGGTGTAGGTGAATGTGTTGAGCGACGTCCCCGGCGGGTTGTTGCAGTAGTTCAGGTTAGGCGCATAGGTCAAACCCGTGCCGCCACCGGTAATCACCACTGTGCCATTCGCCGGCTGCGTAACCGAGGTGATCGAAATCGCCCCGCCGTCCACGTCCGTGTCGTTGGCAAGCACCGAGAGGGGGTTCGCTCCGGAATCCTCCACCACCGTCACCGCATCGGCGACCGCCGTCGGCGGGTCATCCACACAGGTGACCGACACTGTGACCGTCGTGGACGAGCCACCCGGCGACAGCGTGTAGGTAAACGTCTCGAGCGTGGTGCCCGGAGGGGCGTTGCAATAGTTGGGGCTTGGCGTATAGCTCAGACCGGTACCACCATCAGTGATCGCAACCGCGCCATTTGCCGGCTGCGTCACAGCAGTGACACTGATCGGACCACTGTCAGGATCGGTATCGTTGCCAAGGACGCCGATCGCATTGGCTCCGGAGTCCTCGATCACAGTGGCCGCGTCGGCGACTGCCGTCGGGTTGTCGTCGACGCAAGTCACCGTCACCGTCACCGTGGTGGAGCTGCCGCCAGGAGTAAGGGTGTAGGTGAACGTATCGAGGGTGGTCCCCGGCGGGGTGTTGCAGTAATTTGCGTTGGGCGCATAGGTCAGCCCGGTGCCGCCGCCGGTGATCGCCACGACACCGTTCGCCGGCTGGTTCACCGAGGTGATGCTGATCGGGCCACCGTCAGCGTCAGTATCGTTCGCAAGAACTCCGATCGAATTGGCTCCGGAATCCTCGACCACGGTGGCAACGTCGGAGACCGCCACCGGGTTGTCGTCGATGCAGGTCACCGTCATCGACACCGTCGCCGTCGAGCTACCCGGAGCCAGGCTGTAGGTGAAGGTATCCGGAACCCCCGACACGCTGTTGCAATAGTTCGCGTTCGGTTGGTACGTGAGCCCGGTACCGCCGCCAGTGATCACGACCGTACCGTTGGCCGGCTGGGTGACCGAGCTGATGCTGATCGGCCCACTGTCGGGATCGGTGTCATTGGCGAGGACGTCGACTGCGGCGGCCCCCGAGTCCTCGTCCACCGTACCCACATCATTGACCGCCGTTGGCTCTGTATCTACGGCGACCACCGTCACGGTCGAGACGGCGGTGTTGCTGTTGAGCGCACCGTCATTGGCGACGAAGTGAATCACCCGAGGTGTGGTATCTGGTGCGTTGTCACTGTTGAGGTAACGCACCTTGCGCAGGACAGTCTGGAAGTTGGCAACCGTGTCGGGGCCGGTGAGCGTCAGGACGCCGGTCGCCGCAACGTAGCTGGCGGTAATCGAGGTGCCCGTGACGTCCGTAGAGAGGGTCTCGCTGCCAGCGTCGAGGAGGTTTGTGATCGTCACCGTCAGGGAGGCCAGCGTCGCGCCGTCATCGGTCACGGTAGCGTCCAACTCGTCCTCGATGAGCTTCGCCGCCTCACCCTCGGTGAAGGTCACGGCGAAGTCGTTGCCCGCCGTGCCCTTGTCATCATTGGCATCGAGGTCGACGAGCGGCCCGTCGTTGATGCAGGTGACCAACACCGAGACCGTCGCCGTCGAGCCCCCCGGCGTCAGCGTGTAAGTAAAGGTGTCGGGGAGGGTACCGGGAGGGTTGTTGCAGTAGTCGGCATCCGGCTGATAGGTCAGCCCCGTACCGCCGCCGGTGATCACAACCGTGCCGTGTGCCGGATCGGTCGCCGAGTCAATCGTGAACGGATCGCCCTCATCGTCGGAGTCGTTCACGAGGACGTCGATCGGCGTCGCCGCCACGTCTTCGGCCACCGTCGCCGCGTCATCGACCGCGACCGGAGCGCCTTCCACGCACTCGACGGTGATGGTCACCGTCGCGGTGTCACCGCCGGGGGTGAGCGTGTAGTCGAAGCTGTCAGGGCCGCAATAATTGGCATCAGGCTGATAGGTCAGCCCCGTGTGCGCGCCCGGCGAGCCACCGGTCAGCACGACCGTCCCGTGCGCAGGATCGGTGGCCGACGCGATGAAGAACGGATCACCTTCCACATCCTCGTCGTTCGCCAGGACGTCGACAGGCGCCGCGGCGGCGTCCTCCTGCACCGTGGCCGCATCGTCGACGGCAGTCGGGCTGTCGTCCACGCAGGTCACCGTCACGTCCACCGTACCCACGGCTCCGGTGCTGGTGGTGTAGTCGAAAGTGTCAGCGCCGCAATAATCGGCATCCGGCTGATAGGTCAGACCTGTGTGTGCTCCTGGCGATCCACCGGTCAGCACCACCGTGCCGTGGGCCGGATCGGTCGCCGAGACGATCGTCAGGGTGTCATCCGCGTCGGAGTCATTGGCGAGCACATCGACCGGCGTGGCCGCCGCATCCTCATCCACCGTGGCGACGTCGTCGACGACGTTCGTCGGGGCGTTGCGGAAATAGCCCTGGACGAAAACGACCAGATGGAAATCTCCGCCGGGAGGTTCGAGGGTCACCCGGACCTCGACGTCACCTCCCGTCCCGAGCGGGACGATCGAGGTGAACGCACGGTTCTTGTCGAACAGGAAGCCCGGTCCATCCGCCAACGGGTCCGCCCCCGCATCCGCAGGCGCGATGGCGTAGGTGCCACGCGCGGTCGGTGAGGCGATCGTGACGTTGAGAACGACCGCTTCAGCGTCCGCGGGGACGGTTACCGTCACGCCGGACGAGACGGTGCAGGGCTCATCGGCGATCGAAATGGTGTGAATGCCAGGAGAGAGCTTCGCGCCTCCATTGATGTCGCGGCTGTCGTACACCTCGCAGGGTGCGAAGGTGTGATAGTCGGAAACAGCCGCCGCGGGCGCCGCCATCGCGAGGAACGCGAGCACGGGCAGCAGCAGGGCAATGACGAACCGGGCACGAGAAGGTCGGAGGACGTTCATCCGGAGCTCCCTCAAAGGACGGACCAGCGCACGTCCCGAGAATCCGGGACTGCGGGTGACGGAAATGGGGCAAAGGCGTGAGTGACAACCATGACAGATCCCGCGCTGGTTCAGCGAGCGAGCGTGCCATGACTTCGGCATCGCCGGTGCACATGGACCACTCCTGGAAGTACAACCCGAAGTAGCCGTGATCCACACTGCGCGGTTGTAGACGACGTTACCACAGGTAAGACTCATTCATGCGCCAAAAGGTCCAATTCACCCTACGTGTACAGAAGCAAGGACGCAATCTTCTTCTCTGGCGAGTAAAATCTACCTATTCGAACTTGCAGAGGACGCTCAGCCGCGCGGCCGGAACCGGTCGTGGGCCTTGGTAATGGTCTTGACGCGCTGCTTCTCGCGCAGCTTGGCGAGCCCGTCCTGCCGGGCGCGGGTCTGCTCCATCTCGCGCTGGAGCTTGCGCCAGCTCTCCAGGCGCTCGGGATCGAGCTGACCGCTCTCGACCGCCGCCTCGACGGCGCAGCCGGGCTCGCCGTTGTGGCCGCAGTCGTTGAAGCGGCACTCGGCAGCCAGCTCCTCGATGTCGGCGAAGGTGGTGCCGAGCCCCTCGTCCGCCTCCCAGAGCTGCAGCTCACGCATCCCCGGCGTGTCGAGCACGAGGCCGCCGCCGGGGAGCAGGAACAGCTCGCGGTGGGTGGTGGTGTGCCGGCCGCGGTCGTCGCTCGCCCGCACCGAGCCGGTGCGCTGGACGGCGCTGCCGAGCAGACGGTTGATCAGCGTCGACTTGCCCACGCCGGACGAGCCGAGGACGCCGACCGTCTTTCCCCTCTGGAGATAGGTGGCGAGAGCGTCGAGCCCCGTCCCGGCCTTGGCGCTGATCACGTGGAAGGGAACCCCCAGCGCGATCCCCTCGACCTCGCGCACGTGCTCCTCGAGCTCCTCGTCCAGATCGGCTTTGTTGAGGACGAGGACTGGATCGGCGCCGCTCTCCGAGGTCGCCGTCAGGTAGCGCTCGATGCGGCGCGGGCTGTAATCGTGGTCGAGCCCGGTCACCACGAAGATGGTGTCGATGTTGGCGGCGACCACCTGCTCGTCAGTGCGCAGGCCGGCGGCCTTCCGGGAGAACTTGCTCTTGCGCGGCAGGATGGCGCGGATCAGCCCCGGCTCCTCGGGCAGGGTCGGTAGGCGGACCGCCACCCAGTCGCCGACCGCCGGCTGCCCTCCTCCGTCCTCGCCGTGCCAGAGCCGGCCCGACGCCGCGGCGGGCAGGTCGCGCTCACCGGTGGAGACTCCGTAGACGCCCCGGCTCTCGCGGATCACCCGCGCCGCGACCATCCCCGGCAGGGCATGGGGCTCGAACGCCGCGGCGAAGGCGTCGCTCCAGCCGAGGTCTTCCAGGGTCAGAGGGGGGCGTTGCTCCACGGCACGAATATAACTCCGGATCAGCGCATCCGGAGCGAATTCGTTCAGGCAGGCCGCGCCGGCTCTTGCGATACAGTCGTTCCGGCGCCCCCGGCGGCAGCTCGCCGGCCCAGCGCGTACGGAGGGAATCATGAAACGAATCGCAGTCCTGACCAGCGGAGGGGATGCCCCCGGAATGAACGCCGCCATCCGCGCCGTGGTGCGCGCCGGGATCGACCAGGGGTGGGAGGTCCACGGAGTGCGCGGCGGGTATCGCGGCCTGATCGCGGGGGATTTCGTGCCGTTGCGAGCCCGCGACGTGGGCGGGATCATCCATCTCGCCGGCACGTTCCTGGGGAGCGCCCGTTGCGCGGAGTTCCGGACCGACGAGGGGAAGGAGACAGCCCTGGGCGCCCTCTCCCGCGCCGGGATCGAGGGGCTGGTGGTGATCGGCGGCAACGGCTCGCAGGCCGGGGCACACGCGCTCGCCGCCCGGGGTTTTCCGGTGATGGGGGTGGCCTCGACGATCGACAACGACCTCTACGGCTCGGAGATCACGATCGGGGTCGACACCGCGCTCAACATCGCGCTGGAGGCGATCGATCGGCTGAAGGCGACGGCCTCGTCGCACCGGCGGGGCTTCCTGGTCGAGGTGATGGGGCGGGACTGCGGCTATCTGGCGCTGATGGCGGCGATCGCCGGCGGCGCCGAGGCGGTGGTGATCCCGGAGCGGGAGGTTTCGCCGGAGGAGCTGGCGGCGGAGCTCCGCTCCTGCCACCAGCGCGGCAAGGCGCACGCCCTGATCGTGGTGGCGGAGGGGGCCAGTCACAATGCCGAGTGGCTGGTGAACCACTTCAAGGAGCACCGGGAGCGGCTCGGCTTCGAGCTGCGCGCCACGATCCTCGGGCACGTGCAGCGCGGCGGCGCGCCCGGAGCGTTCGACCGGCTGCTCGGGACGCGCCTGGGCGTCGCCGCCGTGCACAGCCTCGCGCGCGGCGAGCACGGGCGCCTCGCGGGGTTGATCAAAGGTCAGGTCGGCACGACTCCGCTCGACGAGGTGGTGGCGAACCGCAAGCAGATCGACCTGGAGCTGCTGGAGCTGGCGCGGATCGTGGCGATCTAGCCGCCGCGGCGTACGTCGCGCACGCCGCGGGGGCTGTCCTGAAACCTCCGGGGGCTGTCCTGAAACCTGCGGCGTGCGTCATGAACGCCGCGGGAGACGTTGTGCACGCCGCGGCGTATGTCTTGAATCCTGTGGGGGCCGTTGCGCACGCCGCGGCGTGCGTCTTGAATCCTGCGGGGAACGCAGCGCACGCCGCAGGGGCTGTGACGTGCAGCGCGGCGGCGGTCCTGAAACGGCCGGCCGCTGTCCTGAAATCCGCGGCGCTCGTCCTGAAAATCCTGGGGGCGGTCACGGATGCCTCCGGGGCCGTCACGGACGAGCCGGCCTACATCTCCGCGGGCGGCTTCTCCTCAGTGGACGTCTGCGGCGCGGTCTCCGCCGCCGGCTCCTTCTCTCCGAAAAAATACTGGACGGCGTCGACCGTCTCCTTCGGCTTGTCCGGAGCGGCGGGGGCTTCCGGTTGCGCCGCGGGGGCCGCGGCCTCCTCCGGAACCGGCTCGGGCTCCGGCTGGGCGGCCGCCTCTCCGAAGAAGTGCTGGACGGCATCGGGCTTCTCGCCCGGGGTCTCTTCAACGGTGGGCTCCGGGACTGGAGCCGGCTCGGGTGCTGGGGCGGACACCGGGGCCGCAGGCGCGAGGGCCCGTGCCTTGTAGGTGGCCGCCTCCTCGGCGCGGTCCAGCTTCTCCGCCGCCACCGAGGCCCACAACCAGGCCGTCGAAGGCGCCTGCGCCAGGCCGGCACTGGTCACGAACGCCGGCAGCGCCGACTCCGGGAGGTCCAGCCCGTTCAGCAGGGTCAACCCGAACTGCAGCCAGGCATCGGCCAGAGCCTCCCCGTTCTCCGCCGGATCGAGCGAGGACAGGGCGGCCTTGAAGTGCTTCAGGGCAGCCACGTGGTCCTGGCGGGCCGCGGCCTCTCGCCCCTGAGCGAGCTCCCGATGACCGGTCCCCTCCTCCGCCCGCGAGGGCGTGCCGGCGAGCACGAGGGCGACGAGGGCGAGAGCGAAGACGGTGAAGCGGCGCGGCGGCATGCGGACCTCCTGGAACCTGTGTGACGGAATTCTATCAGGAGAGCTTCGCGGGCTCTCTTCAGAGAGGGGTGGGGGTAGAAAGAAATAGGGGTGGGGGGTATCTTGGTTCTACTGGATGAAAGGAGGCAGCACCCCATGGAACAGATGACACTGCAAATCGACGGAATGAGCTGCGGGCACTGCGTGTCCCGCGTGCAGAAGGCTCTCGCGCGGGTGGAGGGGGTCCACGTGGACCAGGTCGAGATCGGCTCGGCGCGGGTGAGCTATGAGCCCGCCAAGGTCTCTCTCGCGCGGCTCCGGGAGGCGGTCGAGGACGCCGGCTTCGAGGTGCGTCCCTCGTCCGAGGCCCTGGCATGAGCCCCGCGGACTGGATCGCGATCGCCGCGGGGATCGCGGCGATCCTCTGGATCAACTGGTACTTCTTCCTGGCCGGGCGGCAGACCGCGACCGCCGAGGTCGGAGCCGGCGGCGTCCAGGAAGTCACCATCACCGTGCACGGCGGCTACGACCCGGCCGAGGTGCGGCTCAAGAAGGGCATCCCCGTCCGCCTGGTGTTCGAGCGGCAGGAGACGTCCGGCTGCTCCGAGGAGGTCGTGCTGCCGGACTTCGGCATCCGCAAATTCCTCCCCGCCTTCCAGAAGACCACGGTCGAGCTGACGCCCGACCGCGCGGGGAGCTTCG
>WUUC01115444.1_pt1 | contig 12931 bp, 12 predicted proteins | sample 6278441 | NCBI WGS metagenome assembly WUUC01 (sample SAMN13675441, study PRJNA597444) | soil metagenome | isolation source: soil | place: USA: Washington | collected 2017-10 | reverse complement strand
GGGCACATAGGAATACCAGGTGTATTCGCTGAGCAGCGACAGGCTGGTCCGCGGGCTGAACTGCTTGCGCGTCTCAAACTTCACGCCGCCGATGAAGGCGATCTCGTCGTCGGAGAGACCGAGTCGCGACGGCGCAAAGTCCGTCGAGGTGATGCGGCCGTTGTAATCGACGTCCGCTTGGTAGATTCCCGCGTGGAAATCGATGAAGGAGCGGAGCCCAAGGCTGTCGTTCAGGCCTTTGAACAACGAATACTCGCCGCCGAAGGTCACGTAGCCGCCCCAATAGGTGGTATCGAGCGTCTCCCGATAATCGAACAGATTCGGCACGCCCGCGGTCTCGCCGTTGATGCGAAGGTCCTGGTCGAGGCCACGCACGTCGAAGGCGAAGCCCCAGCGTGTGCTCTTCATGATGCCGGGGAGAATGATCGCCGTCGGGCGATGCGTCGTCAGCTCGAGCGCGGCACCCCAGCTATCGACTTCGCGATCCGTATGCGAGGTGAGCACATTCCCGGGTCCAAAAGCCGCGACGGTCGAGTCTCCGGGACGATCGACGATGTCGGCGGCGCCACAGATCGCGCCGCCGGTGGTAACGCAGCGATTCGTGTTCGAGTCCTCGATGTTGGACCAGTAACCGTGCACCGCGACCATCCACGGGATGCCGAAGCCGCTCCCCAAGGGCGTGGAGATCGAGCCGGAGAAACCGCCGCCATATTCGTCGAAGGAACTGTTCTTCTGTTTTTTGAGCGTGTCCCCATCGCCATCGTCAAAGCGGAAGGTGAAGCGCGTATCCGGCAGGGTGATGTAGGCAAAGCCGCCGCCGAGAGAGATTGTCGTACTGCCAACCGTCAGGCTCGCGGGCTCTTGTGCCTGTGCGGATAAACCGCCCGGCAGCAAGACCGCGGAACCAAAGGCGAGCCCAGCAAACGCGCGCAACATTTTGTGCATGGAAGCCCCCAAGCGACTCCAATTGCCGTGAGCATAACAGGGCTCCACGACGTTCGTTGTTAATGCCTTCTCGGAAAAAGAAAATTTCAACCGACCGTGGCCGAAAGGCCACAGCCGATTAGTTTGGAAGCAGGCCTTTTTTTGCCGCCAAATCTCTGAGCGACACTTCGGGCCTCGCGCCGATATGGCCGATGACCTCGGCGGCGGCCAAACTGCCGAGGCGGCCGCAGGCCTCGAGCGGGAAGCCCTTGGTCAGGCCGAAGAGGAATCCCGCTGTGTAGAGGTCGCCAGCCCCCGTCGCGTCCACGACCTTGGCGACAGGCATCGGCTCGATTTCGACCGTTTCGCCCTTGGACACGATGACCGAGCCCGCTTCCGAGCGGGTCAGCACTGCCAATTCGCAGTCCCGCATGGCGGCGTCGGCCGCCTCGGCGAAACTGTTCACCTCGTAAAGGGCCGTGATCTCCTTCTCGTTGGCGAAGACGATGTGGGCACCCTTGGCGATCAGCGCCCGAAAGTCTGCACGGTGGCGGTCGACGCAGAAGGCGTCCGACAGAGTGAGGGCCACCTTCGTACCAGACTCGCCTGCAAGCTGCGCGGCCTCCTTGAAGGCGGCTTTCGCCTCCTCGCGATCGAAGAGATAGCCTTCAAGGTAAACGAATTTGGCGCCCTCGATCATGGACGCGTCGATGTCCTGCGGCGCAAAGTCGATGCTCGCTCCGAGATAGGTATTCATGGTCCGCTCGCCGTCCGGCGTCACAAGGATCAGGCAACGCGCGGTCGGCGCGCCATCGAGCGCGGGCGGCGTTTCGTAGGTGACGCCGAGCGAGCGGATGTCGTGCCGGAAGATGCCGCCGAACTGATCGCTCGCGACCCTGCCGATGAATCCGCACTTCGCGCCAAAGGATGCGAGGCCGGCGATTGTGTTCGCGGCAGAGCCGCCGGATCGCTCGATGGCGGGGCCCATTGCCTCATAGAGACGCCCCGCTTCCTCTGCCGGCACGAGGCGCATGAACCCCTTAGAGAGATCGTGTTTCGCGAGAAACGCCTCGTCGCAGCGCGCAATGATGTCGACGATGGCGTTGCCGATCCCCACCACATCGTAAATGCGCTCTGCCATGTGTGCCGGTTCCCCCGCGACGTGCCGCCCGTCTGGTATTGGACGGGGCGCCCACTATATTCGCCGCTGGCAAACTTGGAACACCCGAGATGCTGGCTGCGGCAATCGAGTCTTTTCGGCAAATTCTGACGCCACCCTTCCGGGCCGTCCTTCTCAAATGCCTCGCCTTTACCATCGGGCTGCTCGCGCTTCTGATCGTCGCGCTCGAATGGAGCTTCGGCTATTTCGTCCAATGGCCGGGCTGGATCGAAACCGCCATTCAGTGGCTCGGCAGGCTCGCACTCGTCGTCGGTTCGATCTTTCTCATCCCACCCGTCACTTCGCTGATGGCGGGTCTTTATCTCGATGACGTCGCCGCCGAGGTCGAGCGCGCCACCTATCCGCAGGATCCGCCTGGCCGCGAGCTCCCGGTGCTGCAGGCGATCGGCGCCGCGCTCAAATTCTTCTTCGTGGTGCTGATCGTAAACCTGATCGCGCTGTTTCTGTTGTTGGTTCCCGGCGTCAATCTGATCGCGTTCTACGTCGGCAACGGGTACCTGCTCGGCCGCGAATATTTCGAGATGGTGGCGATGCGCCATCTTCCGCAAGCCGAGGCGCGACGGCTGCGCAAGGCAAATACCGGCTATGTGACTCTTTGCGGGTTGGTCGTCGCGGGGCTTGCCTCGGTGCCGATCCTCAATCTGCTGACACCTCTCTTCGCCACCGCCTTCATGGTGCGCATCTACAAAACGCTCGCCCGAAGCGCGGGTTTACCCAAGGCATCGACTCAGGCAGGCGCCGGCGTCTTCGGCTGATAGAGGCAGATGTCGTTGATCAAGCAGCGCCAGCACTCCGGCTTTCGCGCCTTGCACACATAGCGTCCGTGCAGAATCAGCCAGTGATGGCAGTTGTGCTTGTAGCGCTCGGGTACGACGCGATCGAGGATCAGCTCGACTTGGAGCGGGTCCTTGCCGGGGGCAAGCCCCGTTCGGTTCGCGACGCGAAAGAGGTGCGTGTCGACGGCGATTGTGGGCTGACCGAACGCGACATTGAGGACGACATTTGCCGTCTTGCGGCCCACCCCGGGGAGCGCGACGAGCGCCTCGCGACTGTCCGGCACGCGCTCGTCATGCTGCTCGATCAGCTTGCGGGAGAGCGCAATCAGGTTCTTCGCCTTGCTGCGGTAGAGACCGATGGTTTTGATCTTTTCGATAAGTGCTTGCTCGCCGAGCTCGAGAAGCTTCTCGGGAGTATTGGCGACGGCAAAGAGCGCCGGAGTCGCCTGGTTCACTGAGATGTCGGTGGCTTGCGCGGAAAGCACCACGGCAACGAGAAGGGTGAAAGGATCTCTGTAACGGAGCTCCGTCTTCGGATCCGGATCGGCAGCTGCGAAGCGGCGGAAGATCTCCTCGATCTGATCTTCTGTGAGGAGAGAGCCCGGCGTCTTCTTTGCGCTTTTCCCGACCGGCTTCGCCTTGCCCCGGCCCTTCTCCACTTTGGCGCTCGTCCGTTTCGCCCCCATCTGCGTTATCTACCAGAAGGCCAAAGCCAGGTAGAATGTCTGAATGACGGACATCCTTGATCGCCCACAGCCGGAACCACTTTTCTCGGCGCTTCTGACGCCGCATCGCTCGCTGCCGCCGAAGGGCTTCATGGTGCTGATGACGGCTATTTGCGTCGTGAGCTTCGGCACCGGGCTCCTCTTCTTCATGCTTGGAGCATGGCCCGTAATAGGCTTCATGGGTCTTGACGTCGCGCTCATTTATATCGCCTTCAAGCTCAACTACCGCTCGGGGCGGCTTTACGAGACGGTCGATCTTACGCCTGAAGCCTTGACCGTGCGGCGCGTGCAGCCTTCCGGGAAAGCCGAAAGCTGGAGCTTCAATCCCTATTGGGTGCGGCTCGATCTACATGAGCGCATCGGCCGGTGCAGCGAGCTTTCGCTCGCCTCGCATGGAACGCGGCTCGTCTTTGCAAGCTTCCTCAGCGACCCGGAGCGGGAGGATTTCGCCGGAGCCCTGACGGCCGCGCTTTCGGCGGCCAAGGTGCCCGCGCAGGTCCGGAGCGGCTAGGCCGCCAGGTTGCGTTTCGACGCCACGGTTCCGTCGGCTCTCAGCCGATAGATCAACGGAACGCCCGTGGCGATCCGAAGCTCCAACACCTGCTCCGGGCTCAGGCGATCAAGCGACATCACGAGCGAGCGCAGCGAATTGCCATGGGCAACAACGAGCACGTTGCCGGTTTGCAGCCCTGGCAGAATACGCCTGCTGAAAAACGGGGCGACTCGCGCCGCCGTGTCTTTCAGGCTTTCCCCCCCGGGAGGGGCGACGTCGTAAGAACGCTGCCAGATATGCACCTGCTCCTCGCCCCAGCGCTTACGCGCCTCGTCTTTGTTGATACCGACAAGGTCTCCGTAATCCCGCTCGTTGAGGGCCGCGTCGGCGATGATTGGAATCTCTTCCCGGTCGAGCTCACCGAGAATGATCTTCAGTGTCCGTTGCGCGCGTTTGAGGGTGCTTGTGAAAGCGACGTCAATGCAATGACCCTCTTTCACCAGCATTTCGCCGGCCAGGTGCGCCTCCGCGACTCCTTCCTCGCTGAGATCGACGTCATGCCAGCCCGTGAATAGGTTGCGCCGATTCCATTCGCTCTCACCGTGACGCACAAGCACGAGCACCGTTGGCAGGGCCGGGGCTTCGCTTAGAGGCTGCGGCATCGCTTCCGTCGCTTTGGCATGACGCCTAACAGATTACCGGCCGCGAAAGTGGGCAACGCCGCAAAAATGGATAAGGGCTCAATCCTGCAATCCCTTTCGGGCCTATTTTCGGCGGAAGAGCAGGAATTTACGGATACATCGGCCATTTTACCAACGGGTGAAAGCGATCCCCCATCTGTCCGCGCTCTAAAGGCCGATGACATCGGCCATGCTGTAAAGACCCGGGGTGCGGCCTTTGGCCCAGAGTGCCGCCCTCACAGCGCCCTTGGCGAAAATCCCGCGGTCGGTGGCGACATGGGCAAGCTCGATCCGCTCGCCGTCGCCTGCGAACATGACGCGATGATCGCCGACGACATCCCCGCCACGCATGACGGCAAAACCGATGTCTCCTTCCCTTCTCGGACCGATGTCACCGTCGCGAGCGCGCACGCTGTGGCTGGCGAGGTTCGTTTTCCGGCCGCGGGCGGCGGCTTCGCCGAGCATCAAAGCGGTGCCTGAGGGTGCATCACGCTTGTGCCGGTGATGGAACTCGAGGAGCTCGATGTCGAAGTCCGGCCCAAGCGTCTGCGCCACTCTCTCGGCGAGCGCGGCGAGGAGGTTCACGCCAAGGCTCATATTGCCGGATTTGACGATGACGGCGTGGCGCGCCGCGGCCTTGATCTTCTCCTGATCGTCGGCCGAAAGCCCGGTGGTGCCGATCACATGGACGATGCGCGCCTGCGCCGAGAGGGTTGCAAAAGCCACGGTCGCGCTCGGCGAGGTGAAGTCGAGAACCCCGTCGGCCTTCGCAAAGACGGGCAGAGGATCGTCGGTGATCGCAACGCCGAGGCTTTCAAGTCCAGCCACCTCGCCAAGATCACGGCCGACCGCAGGCGATCCCTTCGCTTCGACTCCCCCGGCGAGGACGCAGCCCTCGGTCGCAGAGACCGCACGGATGAGCGCCTGGCCCATGCGTCCCGCCGCCCCAAGCACTACGAGCTTCATCTCTGACATGGCGTTCGGACCGTGTTTGGAGAAGGGCCTCGATCGGGGCCGCTTTTAGGAATCAAGCACAGCCTTGTAAGGCCCGGTCCGGCCCGCCACAAGCCCGAAGCCGAAACAACTGAGGCGGTTAGCGCCAGGCGAAGGCGACCTTTCGCAGCGAGATGTCGCCGAACCGCTCGACCCCTTCCGCCACGGGCTTTCCGCCAAGGCTGACATAGAACGCGCAGGCCCCGTCATTGTCGCTCAATGCCCAGACGAGAAGCCCCTTCAAGTGCAGGGCGACCAGACGATCACGGGCGGAATCGAACAGCTGCTCGCCAAGGCCGAGGCCCTGATAGATCGGGTGCAGGTAAAGCTCGAAGATCTCGCCCTGGAAGGGCGACCGCCCCGACCGGCAGCGCCCAAAGGTGACGTAACCGGACGCCGAGCCGTTGAAATCGAGGACGAGAAGGGGGGAACGGGTCGAAAGCGCCGTCTTCCACCAACTCAAGCCGCGCTTAGCGACCATGCGCTCGAGCGAGAGGTGCGGGATGATGCCACGATAGGCGCCGCGCCAAGCCTCCGCATAAACCTCGGCGAGGTCCGCCGCATCGCGCGGTTTTGCCGGCCGGATCTGCACCATGGTCTTTTCCATGGCGAAAGCCTAACCCAGTTGGCGATTGCTGTGCAGGGGTGTGGTTGGTCGCGTTTGCGCTCGAGAAGTGGCGTTGCCGTGACGACAGCCCTAGGCGACGGCCATGGAGTCCCTCTGCCGTTCCGCTTTTTTGCGCTCGTTCGGGTCGAGATGCCGTTTGCGCAGACGGATGGATTTCGGCGTCACTTCGACGAGCTCGTCATCCTCGACGTACGCCAGGGCGCGCTCCAGCGTCATGCGGAGCGGCGGCGTGAGCCGCACCGCCTCGTCCTTCGACGTCGCACGGACATTGGTGAGCTTCTTGCCCTTCAACACATTCACTTCCAGGTCGTTGTCGCGGTTGTGCTCGCCGACGATCATGCCCGCATAGACCCGCGTTCCGGGATCGATCATCATCGGGCCGCGATCTTCGAGGTTCCAAAGAGCATAGGCAACTGCCACGCCGGCCTCGGTGGCGATCAGGACGCCGTTTCGCCGCCCCTGGATCTCCCCCTTGTAGGAGCCATAGGCGTGGAACAGCCGGTTCATGATACCGGTGCCGCGCGTGTCGGTGAGGAGTTCGCCCTGATAGCCGATCAGTCCCCGCGTCGGAGCATGAAACACGAGACGCTGGCGGCCGCCGCCTGAGGGCCGCATCTCGATCAGCTCGGCTTTGCGCTCCGACAGCTTCTGCACAACGACGCCGGAATGCTCCGAATCGAGATCGATAACCACCTCCTCGATCGGTTCGAGCAGCGCACTTTTCTCGTCGCGCCGGAAGAGGACCTTCGGCCGCGAGACGCTGAGTTCAAAACCCTCCCGCCGCATGGTCTCGATCAGAATGCCGAGCTGCAATTCGCCGCGCCCGGCGACCTCCATGCTGTCCCGGTCCTCCGACTCGGTCACGCGAAGCGCCACGTTCCCCTCGGCCTCGCGGAGCAGCCGGTCGCGGATCATCCGGCTCGTGACCTTGTCGCCCTCGTTTCCGGCGATCGGCGAGTCATTGACTCGGAAGGTCATCGACAATGTCGGCGGATCGATGGGTTGGGCGGGCAGGGGGTCGGTCACTTCCAGGGCGCAAATGGTCTGTGCGACGGTTGCGCTCGGTAGGCCTGCGATGGAGACGATGTCGCCGGCCGCCGCCTCATCAAGACCGACACGCTCGAGTCCTCTGAAGGCGAGCACCTTCGAGACGCGCCCCTGTTCGACGATGAGCCCGTCGTGATCGAGGACCTTCACCATCTGGTTCGGCACAACGCTGCCGGAAGTGATGCGGCCGGTGACGACGCGGCCGAGATAGGGATTCGCCTCGAGGATCGTGCCGAGCAGCCGGAACGATCCCTCTTCGATTTTCGGCGGAGCGACATGACGGACGACAAGCTCGAAGAGGGGACGCATGGCTGCATCCTTCGGACCGTCCGGCGATGCCGCCATCCAGCCTTCCTTGGCCGATCCGTAGAGAATAGGAAAATCAAGCTGATCGTCGCTCGCATCGAGGCTCGCGAACAGGTCGAAGACCTCGTTCACCACGTCGACCGGCCGCGCATCCGGACGATCGACCTTGTTGATGACCACGATCGGCTTCAGCCCGACTTGCAGCGCCTTCGACACGACGAATTTCGTCTGCGGCAGCGGCCCCTCTGCGGCATCGACGAGCACCAGCGCGCCATCCACCATGTTGAGGATGCGCTCCACCTCGCCGCCGAAATCGGCATGGCCGGGCGTATCGACGATGTTGATGCGCTTATCCTTCCAAAGGATCGATGTCACTTTGGCGAGGATGGTGATCCCCCGCTCGCGCTCCAGATCGTTGGAATCGAGCGCGCGCTCCGCCACGCGCTGGTTCTCGCGAAAGGAGCCAGACTGCTGGAGCAGCCGATCGACAAGGGTCGTCTTCCCATGATCAACATGGGCGATGATGGCGATGTTGCGGAGCTGCATCTTCGTCCGAAGATTGAAAACGCGGGCCAAATGGGCCCGCGGGTCAAGTATGAGAGCGATATAAAACCCGCATGACGGCAGCGCAATGGCCGCATCGTGCATGCGTCCATCTGCTCAGCTGCTTGGCCCGGGGTGCCAAGGTCCGAAGCGGGTCTCCGGTCGCGCCGAATGCACCATCATCATTTCCCCGAGATTCTCGAGCGTCAGCAGTCCGATCAGACGCCCGTCGGGGTCAGTGACGCCAACGACGGGCCGCCGCTTTTCCGTCAGGGATCGCAAGGCAGTGTCGAGCTTGGCGCGCGCGGAAACCGCTGGGATGTCGGTGACCATGACGTCGAGAACCGGCGTGTCTGGCCCCTGATCCTTCAAAGCCTTCACCATCGCGTCGCGCATGAGCACACCACGAAGGCGTCCTGCACCGTCCACGATCGGGAACTCGGTTTGCGTGGTGCGGATGAGCGCATCGACGGCATCGTTTACCGTGGCGCTGGTTGGGAGCGACTGAAACGCCGTGATCATCACGTCGGAGACGAGTGCGCCTTGCGCGACGGCGCGGAGCTGTGCGTTTGCGGCCTCGCCGGACGCCGCGAGAAAAATGAACACCGCGATCACGATCAGCATCGGATTATAGAAGATGCCAAGCACCCCGAAGATCACCGCAAAGGCCTGACCGATGCTTGCGGCGACTTCCGTAGCGCGCGCATTTCCCATTCGGACGGCGAGCAGCGCCCGTAGCACCCGCCCGCCATCCATCGGGAAAGCTGGGATCAGATTGAAGGCGACGAGAACCACATTCGCCCAAAGCACCTTGGCCGCCATCGACACCGCCGGGCTCTCGATTTGCGCAAGACCCTCCGCGTCCAGGCGAGGTCCAACAAAGAGCGCGAGAACCGCGACGATCGCCACATTCACTAAGGGACCGGCGATCGCCACGATCAGCTCCTCACTTGGCTTCTCCGGCATGCGCTCCATGCTGGCGATGCCGCCGAATGGCCAGAGCGTCACGTCGCGCGTCGGCACGCCGAAATAGCGGGCGGCGTAGACATGCCCGAGCTCGTGCAGGAGGACACCAAGGAAGACCAGTACGATGAAGGCGGTGCCTTGCCAGGCCGCTTCCGTGCCCCCCTGCCGGTAGAAAATCGCCCAGAGCCAAATGAGAAAGAGGAGGAAGGTCACGTGAATGCGGATGACCGTTCCGCCGAGAGAGCCGAGAGTGAGCGACCAGCGCATGGCGAGGGTGCCTTTTCGATGCGGAAGCCAATATAGAATTGCTTTAACCCCAAAAAACAGTCGATGACCCTCCAAGAACGCCTGGGCGGCTACCTGGGAGCACGTTCTCGCCTCAATTCTGGGTAGCTTCGGGCCAGAAAACAGCGGGTGGACCCAATGTGCGGCTTGGCAGGAGCGATCGATCTCAAGGGACGGCGTGAGCCGGATCGCTCCATGCTTCAGCGCATGGGCGCGGCTCTAACGCATCGTGGCCCCGACGAGTCCGGCTTCCTGATTGTACCGGGAGCAGGGCTCGCGGCGCGACGGCTCAGCATCGTCGGCATAGCTGACGGCAAGCAGCCCATTTTCAACGAGGATCGCTCGGTAGCGCTCGTCTGCAATGGCGAGCTGTTCGACTATCCCGAAAAAAGGGCGGACCTCGAGGCCAAGGGGCATCGCTTCGCGACAAAAAGCGACTGCGAGCTGATCGTTCATCTCTATGAGGAATACGGCGAGGCTCTTTTCCCTCACCTCAAGGGGCAGTTTGCTTTTGCGCTGATCGATTTCTCGCGCCGAAGGATGTTTCTCGCGCGCGATCGTGTCGGCATATGTCCGCTTTTTTGGTCTCGCCAGGGCGACTGGTTCTATTTCGCCTCTGAGATCAAAGCGCTGATCGCCTCCGGCGCGGTACGGCCCGAGCCGGACATTCGCGGCATCGACCACCTCTTCACCTTTTTTGCCCTTAGCGCCAGGCGCACCACTTTTGAGGGAGTGAACTCGGTCCTACCGGGGCATTACCTGAAAATCGATTTGCGAGGCGGCGCGGCACCCGTCGAGCGTTGCTATTGGGATTTCGATTTTCCCGACTGGGGCGAGGAGCGGGATTCAAACGATCCCGTGCCACTGATAGATGAGTTCGAGGCGACCTTCGCGCGCGCCGTCGAGCTGAGGCTTCGGGCCGATGTTCCGGTCGTCGGCTATCTCTCCGGCGGCGTGGACTCAGCCTATGTGCTTGCGGCCGCCGCGAAGATTGCCGGCCGGCCGCTGCCGAGCTTCACCATCAGGGTGCCCCAGCCCGGGCTCGATGAGGCGGCTGACGCACGCGAGACCGCGGACCATGTCGGTGGGCGGGCGACAGTGATCGAGGCAGCGCCCGATCTGATCGCCGGGCGCTACGCAGAGCTCATCACTGCGGCGGAAGCGCCGGTACTCGACACTTCTTGCGCGGCGCTGCTCGCGCTTTCCGAGGCGGTGCATCAACAGGGCTACAAGGCGGTGCTTACGGGCGAAGGCGCGGATGAGGCGCTTGCCGGCTATGTCTGGTTCAAGATGCGTGAGGTGGCGCGCCTGCTCGATGGTGGCGACGCCTTCCGGCCGAGTACCCTGATCAGCAAGATCGCGCGAAGATGCGGCGCTCGGGAGAGAAGCTTTGCCGAGCTAACGCGTATCGATTCCATGATCGCGGGCCCGCATGCGCAATCGATCCTGTACAACCTCGTGGCGACGACGCGGGACCGTTACTACAGCGCCGGGATGAAGGAGCGGCTCGGCTCGTTCGTCGCCTTTCAGGATATCGACTTGGACCTTGATCGCCTTCGCCGCTGGCACCCTCTCAACCGCTCCCTCTATTTCGGCTACAAAGTTCATCTTCCCGGTCTCCTCCTCAGCCAGAAGGGCGACCGGGTGGCGATGGCGAACAGCGTCGAGACTCGCTACCCCTTCCTCGACGAAGACGTCATCGCCTTCGCCTCCGAGCTCCACCCGCGCTGGAAGCTCCGCCGCCGGGTCCGCGATAAATATCTTCTCCGCCAGGCTGCCGCGCGCATGCTTCCGCAAGCGGTGGCGCAGCGGCCAAAGGCGATGTTCCGCGCGCCACTCGCGGAGACGTTTTTGTCGAACGCTCCCCGCTTTGTGCGCGAGCTCGTCAGCCCGGAGTCCCTCGCGCGCACGGGCTATTTCGACATTGCAACGGTCCGCCGCGATTGCGAGGCGATCGCAAGCGGGAACGGCAAGAAGATCGGAACCTTCGCCAGCCTCGGCCTTGGGGGAGTGGTCGCGACCCAGCTTTGGCACCACCTTTATTGCGGCGGCGGTCTCTGCGAGCTGCCGCACCCCTCCGATGCGCCGGTTGTCAGCCGGAAGCAGCCACAACTCGTCCTGACCTGAAGCGGCCGCGCGGCGGCGCTTGCCAATTGGGCTATCACGGTTCAGGCTGCGGCAAAAATTCGGGGAGGGGAGATCATGCCGCTTCAATTCGGCAAAATTTTCGCCGTCATCGCGCTTCTGACTGTCGCGGCTTTCGTGCTGTGGCTGCTTTGGGGATCCTTCTTCCAAGGCGAGACGGTCGAAGAGCAGCCGGCGGCCTTAAATTCCGTTCCCTCGGCCGCAAAGCTCACTTCGCACGCCTAAGCGCGAAGAGCCGTGACGCGGATCCTCGTCTTTGGTGCGGGCGGTCAGGTGGGCCGTCACCTGCTGGAAACAGCCGCAAATGCTGGCCGTGAGGCGGTGGGCGTGACGCGTGCCGAAGTCGATATTTGCGTTGCCGATGCCGTGGCCGAAGCCGTCGCCGGTGTCAAGCCGACCTGCATCGTCAATGCAGCCGCCTATACGGCCGTGGATCGCGCCGAGAGCGAGGAGGCCGAGGCCTTCAAGGTCAACCGAGACGGTGCGGCAATCGTCGCCGCTGCTGCCGCCCGCGGCGATATCCCGCTCATCCATCTGTCCAGCGATTATGTTTTCGATGGCACTTCGCGCCGCCCCTATACAGAGGAAGACGAGATCAATCCGAAGGGGGCGTATGCCCGGAGCAAGGAGGCCGGCGAGCGAGGGGTGAGGGCCGCACAGGAGAAGCACGTCATCCTTCGTACTGCCTGGGTCTTCGGCCCCTTCGGTACGAACTTCCTGGGCACCATGTTGCAGCTTGGTGCCGAGCGTGACGAGCTCGGCATCGTCGACGATCAAACCGGCTGCCCCACCGCGACCCGCGATATTGCCGCCGCAATCCTCGCCATAATAGAGGTGGCACAAGACCCCGCCTTCCGCGCCTTCGGCACCTATCATTATGTTGGCGCCGATATTCTCTCCTGGTACGGCTTCGCCGCCATGATCTTCACCGAGGCTGAACGATTTGGCCGAAAGGCACCGCGCCTGCGGAGCATCGGCACGGCGGATTATCGGACAGCTGCGCCGCGTCCCGCCTATTCGGTGCTTTCAACAGCAAAGGCAGAGCGAGCCTTTGGGTTGAAGCCGGCGCGCCTGCGCGATGAAGTTGTGACTACTCTCGAGCGATTGCTCGGCTAAGACGGGGAAGAAGTTTTGAAGGGGATCATCCTTGCCGGCGGGTCCGGCTCGCGTCTTTATCCGACCACGCTTGCCACCAGCAAACAGCTGATGGCCGTCTACAACAAGCCGCTGATCTACTATC
>WUUC01215902.1_pt1 | contig 12932 bp, 12 predicted proteins | sample 6278441 | NCBI WGS metagenome assembly WUUC01 (sample SAMN13675441, study PRJNA597444) | soil metagenome | isolation source: soil | place: USA: Washington | collected 2017-10 | reverse complement strand
CGCCTGCTCGGCCCCGTTGACCGGAACGCCCAGCGCGGCCCCGCCGTAGTCGCCGGCCACCTCCGCCCGGACCGCCGGCTTGATGAAAGCCATCAGCATCAGCGGCATCGCGGTCAGCACGATCAGCGGCGTCGGGTCGGTGCGGTGATGCCGCAGGTCCTGGCGGATCACCGCGCGGATCCGGTGGGTCGGCCGGTCACGGCGTGGCATGCCCGGCCCCCTGCCTCGCCGCGGGTCCGGCCGGTCCTGGCGTGCCGCCGCCCGGGTACGCGACCGCACCCGGCGGCTCGGCGGCCGGCGGGTCGGCTGTCGGCGGGTCGGCTGTCGGCGGGTCGGCTGGCGGCGAGTCGGCGGCGGGCCGGTCCGCCGCGAACCGCCGGCCGGTCAACGCCACGAAGACGCTCTCCAGGCTCGGCCGGACGATCTCCACCGACCGCAGCCGGGCCGCCTCGGCGCCCAGCAGCTCGATCGCCCGGGCCGCGGCCAGCGGAGGGTTGTCCACCTCCAGCCGCAGCACCAGGCCGTCCTGCACCGCGGGCCAGGGCAGCGGCACCTGCGGCACCCGGTCGACGAATGTCAGCTCCACCCGGCTTCCGCCGTGCCGACGGACCAGCTCGCGGACCGAACCGCGGGCGATCACCCGGCCCCGGTCCAGGATCGCCACCGACCCGTTCAGCGCCTCCACCTCGGGCAGGTAGTGGGTGCAGTAGCAGACCGCAACCCCGTCGTCGGCCGCCGCGCGGACCAGGTCGAGCAGCGCGGCCCTGGTCTCCACGTCCACCCCGGCGGTCGGCTCGTCGAGCAGCAGCAGGCGGGGGTGGTGCACCAGGGCGAGCGCCACGTGCAGCCGCCGCTTCTGCCCGCCGGACAGGGCATGGGCGGGGCGGCGGAGCAACCCGGTCAGCGCGAGCGCCTCGGCCACCGCCTCGATGCGGGCCCTGGCCGCCCGGCCGCGCCGGCCCGACACCTCGGTGAAGAAGAGCAGGTTCTCGAACACGGTGAGGGTCGGGTACAAGCCCAGCTCCTGCGGCGCCAGCCCGATCAGCTCGCGCACCCGCCAGGGGTGGCGGGACACGTCGAGCCCGGCCACCGACACCGACCCGGAGTCCGGCCGGCGCAGCCCGCACACGGCCGACACCAGGGTGGACTTGCCGGCGCCGTTGGGGCCGAGCAGGCCGGCCACCTCGCCGCGGGCGATGTCCAGGTCCACCCCGTCCAGGGCGATGACCGACCCGTACCGCCGGCGCAGCCCGCGCACCCGCAGCATCGGCCCGCCGTACTCACTCACCTCGCTTGGTCCAATCGCCGGGCAGCAGGTCCGGCAGGTCGAGCCGGGCCAGGTGCGGCGACCACATCCGGGCCAGCTTGAAGCTCTTGATCATGCCGACGCCGGACCGCAGGTACGGCAGCGGCTTGACGTAGCCGAGCCGCCGCTCGGTCTCCTGCACGTGCCCGCGCAGGTCCGCCACCCAGGCCGGGACCGCCGCGCCCTGCGCGTTCATCCCGGCGGCGGCCAGCGCGAGCGCCGCCTCCACCTCGGCGTCGGGCACCCCGGCGAACGGGTCGTAGCTGGCCTGCTCGGGGGACCAGCTCAGCTCTCCCTCGGTGGCCAGCCCACGGATGGACAGCGAGAGCTGCACCAGCTTGTGGGCCATGCCCACCGCCATCTCCCGCTGCCCGGCCTCGACCGCGCCCTCGACGTCCTCCATCGCCGCGTGGCAGTACAGGAGCAGGCGGGTGGCGCCGTGGGAGCGGAAGGCGACCAGCCGCCGCACGTCCGGATGTGTTCTCACGACGGCCCTCCCCGCTCCGCCGGGGCCACCGCGAGCCACAGCATGTCGTGTGCGAACAGCCGCGCCACCGCGGCCGGCGGCGGCTCGTCCAGGCGGCCCTGCCACACCGGCTCCGCGGCGGGCTCGGCGGCGGCACCGGCGGCCGGCTGCGCGGCCGGACCGGCGGCCGGCGCGGCGGGCAGGCCGGTGTCCGGGACCTCGACGGCGCGCATCCCCCACCGCTCGACCAGGATCCGGTCGTCCAGCGGCCAGGCCCGCACGCCCGGCGCCCACCACACGATCGCCTGCCGGTCCCCGGCCGGTCCGGTCAACCCGGCGGCCAGCTCCAGGCAGCGCCCCAGCAGGCGGCGGTGCCCTTCCGGTCCGCCCGGATGGGTGAACAGCTCGCGCAGGGTCGCCAGGGTCTCCAGGTCGCCGACCGCCTTGAGCTTCTCCGGCAGCCACTTCGGGGTGAAGTAGAACTGCCCGGCATCGGCCATCCCGACCTCCAGCGCCGCCATCACCGCCTCGCGGGCCCGGACCGCGGCCAGCCGCGGGTTGGCCTCCGCCAGCCAGCGCGCCGCGCAGGTCAGCCGCAGCGCCTCGGTCCGCCACCACGACCTGATCGCGTCGGCCAGCCACGGCTGCCGCAGGCCGTCCAGCCAGGCGGCCCACTCCGGGGTGCTGATCAGCGGCAGGCCCAGAGCGAGCCGGCTGATCCTGTCGATGCCGCGCTGCCGCGCGCTCCACTCCGGGTGCCGCACCGAACCGGCCAGCGGCCACACCTGCTCGGCGAGCCGGCGCGCGCTGTCCCGTACCGGCTCGGCCTGGCGCACCGAGACGTCGACCATGGTGCTGAACCGGTGCGAGGTGATCGGCAGCCGGGTCACCCGCTCGCTCTCCACCAGCACGATGAGGTCCAGGTCGCTGGAGGGGTTCCCGAACCCGGCCAGCACCGAGCCGCTCGCCACCGCGAGCAGCGGTGCGCCCAGCCCCTGGTCGGCCTCGTCCGCCAGGTCGGAGAAGTCGAGCCCCCGCGGCTGGAGAAATTCCCGTAACCGGTCCTCGAGAACCGAGTAGGCCGGAAATCCGGCGTGCCGGCCCGTAGTTGTCGCGACGGAATTCAGGACTGCCTCCTCGGAAATGAACCGGAACCCCGGTCACGAGCAGAGGAAATGACCTGTCGCCGGAATGCTAGGCAGACCGGAGAACGGCGCGTAAGTGCCATCGCGAGAACGTTTCACGAGGCGGAACACGAGCTCATATGCGGGTGCCGGCACCGTAGGAATAGTCGGGAGGCAGTTTCCCGGCAGATTCGGGAGAGGAGACCGGATGGGACCGCGCACCCGCCATGCCGAGCCGTCCACGTCCACGTTCCGGCGCTTCCGGCGGCATCTGTCGCCGCGGCTGGCGCTGCTGTACGGGATCAACGGCGCCAACGCCGCCGAGGCGACCGCCGGCGGCGCGGAGGTGGTGCTCTCCGACGGGCGGCGGGTCCTGGACTTCGGCAGCTACGCGGTGACCCTGCTCGGCCACCGGCATCCGGCGGTGACCAGCCGGGTCTCGGACGAGCTGGACACCATGCCCACCTCGACCCGGGTGCTGGCCAACCCCACCACCGCGCGGCTCGCCGCCGACCTGGTGGACTACGTCGACCCGGCCCGGCTGACCCGGGCCTGGCTCGGCCTCAACGGCTGCGACGCCGTGGAGCTGGCGCTGAAGCTGGCCCGGGTACGCACCGGGCGCACCCGGGTGGTGGCCGTGCAGGGCGGGTACCACGGCAAGTCGCTCGGCGCGCTGGCCACCACCTGGAGCCACCGGTACCGGGCCGGCCTCGAACCGCTGCTGCCCGGGTGCGTGCACCTGCCCTACCCGGCGGGCGAGGACCTGGTGGACGCCGCGTTCGCGGGCGGGGACGTGGCCGCGGTGATCGTGGAGCCGGTCCAGGGTGAAGCCGGCGTCCGCCCGCTGTCCGCGGCGTTCCTCCGGCTCGTCGCCGAACGGGCGCACGCGGCCGGCGCGTTCGTGATCGCGGACGAGATCCAGTGCGGCCTGCGCCGCTGCGGCGCCCGGGCGCTGAGCGTGGCGCACGGGATGCGACCGGACGCGGTGCTGCTCGGCAAGGCCCTCGGCGGCGGGGTGCTGCCGCTGTCCGCCGTGGTGGCCACCCAGGAGCTGTATCTCCCGCTGCTCGGCGACCCGTTCCTGCACTCCACCACGTTCTCCGGACATCCGCTGTGCGCGGCCGCCGGGGTGGCCGCGCTGGCCACGATCGAGGAGCACGCCGCCCACGGCGCGAGGCTGGCCGAGCGGTTCGGGGCCGGCCTGGCCGAGCTGGGCCGCCGGCACCCGGGTCTTGTGGTGCAGACGCGCGGCGAGGGCCTGCTGTGGGGGATCGAGTTCGCCAATCCCGGGGTGGCCGGGGAGGTCCTCGCGGACCTGGGCCCGCGCGGCCTGCTCGTGTCGCCCTGCCTGGGCCGTCCAGAGGTGATCCGGGTGATGCCGCCCATCGTCGCCACCGTCGAGCAGGTCGACCACGCGCTGAAGCTGCTGGCCGCCTCCTGTTCCGCCGCGGCGCGGGCGCTGTCACCAGGAGCCGCCCGCCTGGCCGGTTCCTGATTTCCCGCGTTTTCCGCATCGAAAGAACCGGAAGGTGGCGATGGAGCCGTCCGACGCGACAACCACGGCCCTGCCGGACCAGCGCACCGCGCAGGAGAATTATCACCGGCGGCTGTTCGCCGCGCTGCACGACTGGGAGCGCGCCGAGGAACGAATTCTCGATTTCACCGCCGGCAGCGGCCCGGCGGATCTGCTCGGGCTCGACCAGATGGGCCATTTCGGCCCCACCGGATGCGATCTGGTGGCCGACCGGGTCCGCGCCTACCGGCCCGGCCCGGCGATACGGCTGTGCGAGCTCGGCAGCGGTTTCGGCGGCGCGCTGCGGTACCTGGTGGACAACCTGAACGCGGCCGGCCCGACGGCGGGCTCTCGGTCCGCCGCCGCGGCGCCGGTACCGGTGCCGGTGGCGGTGGCCGTCGGCGTGGAGCTGGTGCCTGAGCACTGCGCGGTCAGCAGCCGGATCAGCCGCTCCCAGGGCCGGGCCAGCCTGATCGAGCTCTGCGCCTCGGCCGAGGACGTGCCGCTGGCCGGCTCCGGCTGGGACGTGGTGGTGATCACCGGCTCGATGCCGCACTTCCCGCGGCCCGGCGCGGTGCTGCGGGAGGCCCGCCGGCTGCTGCGGCCGGGCGGCCTGCTGGTCGCGACCGAGGAGGTCAGCCTGGCCGCGGCGGACGCCCAGGTGTCCGCGCGGTTCCGGCGGTACCACCCGCCCGGCGTCTTCTTCGTGACCCCGCTGCCGGAGCGGCGCGAGCAGCTCGCCGCCGCGGGGTTCGACCGGGTGCTGGTCGAGGAGCGGCGCGAGTGGGGTCTGGAACTGCTCGGTGCCCGGCTCAAGGCGGTGCAGCTGTTCCGCGGCACGGCCGAGGGCATCCTGGGCACCACCGAGGTGGTGCGGATCGTGGAAACGCTGGAGGCGGCCAGGGAGGAGTACCGGTCCGGACGGCTGATCCCGGCGGTGATCACCGCGCAGGCGCCGGCGGACTGACCGCGGCGGGCGCCGGTCGGTGCCCGCCGCGGCCGGTCGCCCGGCCCGGTCAGCCGGCCGGTCGGCCGGCTCAGGCGGCCCGGCGGCGCAGGAACAGCCTGGTCAGGTACGGGATCTCGACGGACCCGCCGACGCCGTGCCGGTCCAGGATCGCCTCGATCTCGGCGCGGGCCCGGTCGGTGCCCAACCGCCGCGCCACGGCGTGCATCTTGGTGGAGGAGAACGCGAACCCGACGAAGCTCTCCCGGTCCAGCTCCCGCACCCACGGCACCTCCAGGTCGCGGGGTTCGCCGACGCCGTCGAGCGCGTCCAGCTCCGCCGCGACCGGGAAGCTGCGGTAGAACCGCGAGTAGCCGTCCCCGTGCCGCTCCATCAGCAGCTCGTAGTCCTCCAGGACCGGGCTGGCGCGCCAGTCCCGGTCGTTCTGGATGAGCGCCAGCGTCCCGCCGGGGCGCAGCACCCGGACCGCTTCCCGGTAGAAGGCGGGCCGGTCGAACCACTGCACCGCCTGGGCGGCGAGGACCATCATGGCGACCGAGTCGCCGAACGGGATGGCCTCGGCCCGCCCCTGCAGGTACCTGATGCCCTGCTGGCCGTTCCCGGTGGCGCCCGCCTGCTCCAGCATGGCCTGGCCCGGCTCCACCCCGACCAGGTCGTGGGACGGCCCGAGCGCCCCGTGCAGGGCGCGGGTGGAGATGCCGGTACCCGACCCCACGTCCAGCAGCAGCCACCGGTCCGGCCAGCCCGGGTCGCGACCGCGCGCCAGGTACGAGCGCACGGCCGCCAGCGCCTCGGCCGGATAGTCGGGCCGGAACCGGTGGTAGTTGTCGGCCAGCGGGCCGAACGCCTGGGTGGTGTCACCCATGGCCGCTCACCTGCCTTCGCACATGGGCCAGCAGGCCCCCGTCGCGCAACATCGCTAGCATCTGCGGCGGAACCGGGGCGCACTCGCGGACGCCGGTCTCGCCGCGCACCACGCCCCGCTCCAGGTCCACCTCGAGGTTATCGCCGTCGCGCCAGGGCGGGTCGGGCACCTGGAGGGCGACCAGGCCGAGATTCCAGGCGTTGCGGAAGAAGATCCGGCCGAAGGCCGGCGCCAGGACCACCCCGACGCCGGCGGCGAGCATGGCGTCGACCGCCTGCTCCCGGGAGCTGCCGATACCGAAGATGTCGCCGCCCACGAGCGCGTCACCCGGCCCGATCCGGTCCGCCAGGCCGGGCACGGCGTGCTCGAACACGTGCCGGGCCAGCTCCGCCGGGTCCGCCGACCTGTGCTTGTGCACCGCCGGCAGGATGTCGTCGGTGGAGACGATGCCGGGGACGCGCCACACCCGCGCCGGGCCGCTCAGCACGGCAGGTCCGCGACGGCGGGAATGCGGCCGTGCACCGCGGTCCAGGCCGCGACCACCGGCGAGGCGAGCCAGATGGCGGCGTCGCCGTTCCCCATCCGGCCCCGGAAGTTGCGGTTCATCGTGGACAGCACCCGGTCGCCGGAGGCCGGCACGGTGCCCTGGGTGCCCACGCAGCTCCCGCAGCCGGGGGGCGTCACCAGCGCCCCCGCCCGGGTGAGGGTCTCCACCAGCCCCTGCTCGAGCGCCTTGAGGAGCACGTCCTGGGAGCCGGGCGTGACGACGCAGTGCACGCCCGGGTCGACCGGATGGTCCTCGAGCACCCGGGCGACCTCCGCCAGGTCCTCCAGCCGGCCGTTCGCGCAGCTTCCCACGAAGACGTAGTCGATCGCCTGGCCGGCGCACTCGTCGAGCGGCACACCGTCGAGCGGGGAGTGCGGCAGCGCCACGAACGGGGGCAGGCCCCCGATGTCCGCGGTGAGCACCTGCTCCGGCTCGGCACCGGCCGGCGGGGCCAGGGCGCGGAGCCCGTCCCGCCGGCCGGGACCGGGCGGGAGGAAGACGCACTTGGCGCCCATCTCCACGCCCATGTTCGCCACCGTCGCCGCCTGGTCCGTGCTGAGCGTGTCGAACCAGGCCCCGGACCACTCCACCGACCGGTACAGGAACGGAAGCTGACCGAACCGCCGCAGCAGGTACAGCATCACGTCCTTGCTCCGGGCCTGGCCGCTGGGTGCGCCCTCGACCCGGAACCAGGTCGTCTCCGGCACCCGCAGCCAGGTGCGCCCGGTCACCATCGCGGCGACCACGTCCGAGGCGCCCATGCCCAGCGCCATGGACTGCATGACGCCGCCGGTGCAGGTGTGCGAGTCCGAGCCGAGGACCACAGACCCCGGCTCGAACCACCCCTCCTCCAGGGCCACCACGTGGCTGATGCCGCGGCCGATCGGAAAGGTCCGCAGGCCCAGTTGCTGGGCGAACCGCTGGGACTCTCGCAGCCGGCTGGAGACGGCCCGGTCGGCGGCGAGCACCGAGTGGTCGAAGAAGGCGCCGACCCGGGCCGGGTCGAAGACCTTCTCGAAGCCCCAGTGGTCGAACAGGCGCTTGACCGTCGGCACGTTGCCGTCCTGGAGGTAGACCCGGTCGACCTCGACCTGGACGATCTGCCCGGGGACGACCTCGTCGGCGTCGGCGTGCCGCCGGGTGATCTCGGTCGCCAGTGCGGTCGCCGTCATCGGGACGAGGCGAGCTGTCCGACGTGCAGTTTCACCAGCTCCTCCGCGCTGATCTCGCCGCCGGCGCGGATGGCGGCGGCGCGCACCTGGACCAGCGTCCGCGCCAGCTCGTCGGCGGTGGCCTCGATCCCGGCCTGGCCGAGCACCTGCTGGAGCAGGGCGCGGCCGCTGTGCTTGCCGATCACGTACCGGCGCTCGCCCTGCACCAGCTCCGGGCCGAACGGCTCGAACGTACCGGCGTCGGAGAGCATGCCCTTGACGTGGATACCCGACTCGTGCGCGAAGATGCCGTCGCCGACGACCGGCTGGTTCGGTGGCACCGGACGCCGGGACGCGGTCGCCACCAGCCTGCTCAGCGAGCGGAGCTGGGCCGGGTCGATGCCCAGGTCGTAGCCGTACAGGCGGTGCAGCGTCACCACCACCTGGGCCATGTCGGCCATGCCGGCCCGCTCGCCGATCCCGTTCACGGTGACGTGGAAGTAGCGGGCGCCCGCCTCCAGACCGGCCAGCGTGTTGGCCACGCCGAGGCCGAAGTCGTTGTGCGCGTGGGTCTGCAGGTCGATGTCGGCCGCCTCGCGCACCGCGCGCACCCGCGCCGCGTACGTGTCCGGGCGCAGCACGCCCACCGTGTCGGACAGCCGGAGGCGATCGGCCCCGGCCTCGGCGACCACGGCCGCGTACTCCTGCACGAACCGGATGTCCGCCCGGCCCACGTCCTCGGCGCTGATCGACACGAACGCGCCGCGGTCCTTCGCGTACGCCACCAGCGTGCGGGCGGTGTCGAGCAGCCACCCCCGGTCCCGGTGGACGCTCTTGTCGAGGTGGAGGTCGGAGGCGGGCAGGCCGATGTGCACCGCGGTGAACCCGACGTCGAGGGAGAGCTTGACGTCCTCGAGGACGCCGCGGTTCCAAGCCATCAGCACCGCGTCGCTGCCGCGGGCCAGCAGTTCGCGGTGGGTGTCGAGCTCCTCGCCGCCCATGGCCGGGATGCCCACCTCGATCCAGCGGACCCCGGCGGCCACCAGCGCGTCGTGGATCGCGATCTTCGTCTCCTTGGAGAAGGCGATCCCGGGGGTCTGCTCACCGTCGCGCAGGGTGGTGTCCTCTAGGACGATGTCCGGGCGAAGTGTCGAGCTTTCCACAGCAACTCCTTGATCGGTGTCAGGTCGGAGGGGTTCACGGTGAGCGCGAACGCGGCCACCCCGGCGGCGCCGAGCTGGTCCACGATCCGCGTCACCGCGGGTGCGCCCCGCGGCAGCGGCAGGCCGTGCCACGGCAGGAAGGACGGTTCGGCGGTGTCGAAGACCTGGGACGCGAGCGCCGCGGTGAGCCGGGCCCGGCCGCTGCCCGAGCGCAGGTCGATCGGCTCGGGCTCGGCGCTGGCCGCGTCCGGTGCGCAGCGGGTCAGGACGACCGCGCCCAGTGGTGCGCGCGGCAGGAAGCGGACCCCGGCTGCCTCCGCGAACCACATCATCGGGTAGGTCCGCTTCGAGTCCTTGGCGAAGACCGGCCGCAGCGGCCAGGGCCACGTCTGGGTCCGGTGCGGGTAGGCCGGGTCCTCGTAGCGGAGCGCCGCCTCGGCCAGCGGCGGGTAGTTGAGCAGCGTGCCCTCGCAGAAGCTGGCGTACGAGGGCCACGACACCGCCTGCGGCGGGTCTTCCGGGCGCAGCCAGACCCGATCGTTGCTCAGCGGCACGGCGCCGTGCCTGAGCACGGCCTCCGTCATCACGGTCGTCTTCCCGGCCATGACGTCGCCGGTGAAGATCACCGCCGCGCCGTCCACGGTCACCGCGCTGGCGTGCACCAGCAGGCCGGCCTCGGCCCGCCGCAGGTACAGGGCCAGGCTGCGGCAGGCGTGGAAGACCGCCTCGCCGGCCACCGCGGCCGGCGTGTCCGCGCCGACCGCGACGTCCAGGGAACCGTGCTCCCGGCAGAACGAGACCATGACGCCGCGGGAGGGCCAGACCACCCGGCGCGGCCGCTCGCCCACCACCACGCCGGGAAAGGTCCAGTAGCCGTGCTTGCTGCGGTGGACGGGGACGGTACGGCCCGGGCCGCCGTCCACCGCGGCTCGCTCCACGCTCAACGCGATCTCCTGAGCCGCCGGCAGCGGCTCCTCGTCGGCTGCGTACGCCTCCATGAACGCTCGGCTGTAGTCGAGCAGGCGAGGCTCAGCACTCGTCGCGGTGAACCGGGTGTCGAGGATGCAGAAGGCGTACGACATGTCCGCGCCCGTCAGTGCCAGAACTGGACCATCTTGGCGGGATCGGCCCAGAACTTGCGCATCTTGAGGAAGGCGTCGATGCGGTCGCAGGTGCGCAGGGTGTGCGGCTCCTTGCCGGGCGCGTCCGGCGACCCGCCGTCCGCGGTGACCTCGAGCAGCCACGGCGCGGCCTTCAGGGTGGCCTCCCGGACCTGGCCGATCAGCTTCTCGTCGCCGACCGTGCTCGAGGTGAGCATCAGGGCCCGGGCGACGTCGCAGGTGTTGTCGACGTCCTTGTCGCCCCAGTAGCCGTCCTCGTGCTGGCGGGCCAGCAGCGCCCGGGCAGACTCGGCGAGGAACGGCAGGCTGGCGTCGTAGGTGGCGCACTTGGGCAGCAGGTGCGCGGACGCCTCGTACGGGTCGTCGCTACCCCGCTCGAAGTACCAGAGGCCGTCGTCCTGCCGGATCGACACCACGTAGGAGATCCCCCGGTCCAGGGCCTTGCGCTCGGCGGCGCCGGCCTTCGGCTCGTTCACCGCGAAGAGCAGGGTCCCGACCGAGACGCTGGTCGAGTCGATCACGTGCCACTTCGGGTCCAGCCAGGAGCCGTCCTCCTCCTGGCGGGGCAGGACGTAGTCCAGGCCGCGCCGGATGGACGCGGCGACCCGGTCGTTCTCCAGCACCCGGTTGGCGCGGATCAGCATCTGGGTGGTGAACGAGGTCAGCCGGACCTGGCTCTCGGCGTCGTCGCGGTTGTCCGCCCACCCGCCGTCGTCGTGCTGGACGTCGACCAGGCTGTGCACGTGACCGGCGTGGTCCGCGATCGTGCCGTCCTGGATGCGGCACCTGACCACGTGGTTGGTCGTCTCCATGTCCACGTTGTAGGACAGGTCCCACTGCTCCGGGTGGGCGTCGACGAACGCGTAGCCCGCCTGGACCGACGCGTCCAGTCGCGCGCCCAGCTCGTCCACGCCGGCCACCGAACCGGTACCAGACTGTCCTGTCGCGTTTACCGTCATCTTTCTTCCTCCTCGATGCGGGGTTGGCTTCTCACAGCACTTCGAGCGTCGCGCTCAGCGCGCGAATCGTCGGTTCCCCGACGTCGTCCGAGACCTCGGCCACGGACGAGAGCTCCGGCTCGAACTCCTCGGCCGAGCGGGCCGTCGCCAGGGCGTTCAGGGTGCGCGCCATCGCGGCGTGCGCGGCGCGCAGGGCATGGTTGGCGTAAATGACATGGGACGCGCCGGCGGCGAAGAAATCCGTCTTGGCGACCCGCGGATAACGGGTGGGCGCGAGAAAGACCGCGGTACGCCTTTCCCATTGTTCGAGGAACCGGAAAAGGTCGTCCGGGGCCGGCGCGGTGGCCTGCACGAAGACGCCGTCCGCGCCGGTGTCCACATAGGCCCCGGCCCGCTCCAGCGCCCGCTCGACCCCCTCCCCGGCGACCAGCGCCTCGGTGCGCGCGATCACCGCGCAGTCGGCGCCGGCGGCGTCGATCGCCGCCTTGGCCGCCCGGATGCGGGCCTGGTGCTCGGGGATGGACACCAGCGAGCGGTCGTAGTCGTCGTACAGGCTGCACCTCTTCTCCAGCGGGTTGTCCTCGATGCAGACCGCCCGCACGCCCAGTTGCGCGAGGCTGGTCACCACCGAGTAGGTCTGCAGCGGCGTCCCGTGCCCGGCCTCCAGGTCCACCACCAGCGGCAGGTCGCTCGCGCGGCCGAGGACGCGCACGGTGGACCGCAGGTCGTCCGAGGTGATCAGGCCGACATCCGGCATCCCGGCGGTCGCCGACAGCGCGAAACTGCTGACCCACAGGAACTGGTATCCCGCCTTGGCGGCGAGGATCGCGCTGAGCGCGTCGTGCACCCCCGCGCCGGTCTGCGTCCCGGCCTCCAGCAGTTCGAAAGCACGTTTCCGGCTCGCTTCTCCGCCGGTCCGGGGATCGCTTTTCTCCGCGACGGTGACTGTCGCTCGACTATTCATTCCTTGCCTCCGCACATCGGCCGTGCGCTGGTGATCAGGTGAGCGGGAACGCCTGAGCGACGACGATGCACGACGAGATGGTGAGCGGCATGGGTGAAACACGCAGCGTCGGTACGTAGCGGTAATCCACCCGATTTCGGTCGTCCGGTGTGCGGAACGGCCCGCCCCGGCGCGGCCCGGCGCCGCGCACACTCGGCCGCACGAATCCGACCTGCTGGAGGGACCCGTGCTCGCGTCCATCGGTCGTGTCTGCTACCGGCACCGCAGGCTGGTCCTGGCCGGCTGGCTGCTGCTCGCGGTGACCGGGTTCCTGGTGGGCGGCCGCGTCTTCGACAGGCTGGAGCGGTCCGAGGGGGCGCCGGCCCACGAGTCGGTCCGGGGCGCCGAGCTGCTCGACCAGATCTCCCCGCACGGTGACCGGCTGGTGGTGCTGGTCGACGGTGTCCCGGTCGCGGACCGCGCGACCAGCGCCGCGGTCACCGGCGCCGCCGACACCGTGCGCACGCTGCCCGAGGTGTCCCGGGTCAGGACGGCCTACGACCGCGGCCAGGCGGGCCTGCGCGCGGCCGACGGCCGGACCAGCGCGGTCCTCGTCGACCTGGCGAAGTCACTTGAGGACGAGCAGGAGGACCGGGCCGTGGACGCGGTCCGGGCCCGGTTCGACGAGGTCGAACGCGCCGTGCCCGGCGCGCGGGTGCGGTACGGCGGCGAGCCGCTGGTGCAGCGTGAGTCCGCCGAGCAGGTCAAGCGGGACACCCGGCGCGGCGAGCTGATCGCGCTGCCGAT
>WUUC01180446.1_pt1 | contig 12932 bp, 9 predicted proteins | sample 6278441 | NCBI WGS metagenome assembly WUUC01 (sample SAMN13675441, study PRJNA597444) | soil metagenome | isolation source: soil | place: USA: Washington | collected 2017-10 | reverse complement strand
AGCGCCCCCTCGGGAAGCAGAGCCGCCCCGCCGTGGTTCGCAGCGCGGATGAGGTCACCGGCAGCCTCGTCGGGCCGAGACCGGCGAGTCGGGGAAGTTGGTCCGCAGGGTCCGGCAGATTTCGGCGACCGCGTCCGCCGGTCGGACCTGCCAGGCGATGACCCCATGGTCCGCACCCGCGGTGTAGAGCAGGTCGCCGGCAGGGCTCCAGGCCGCCGTCTGCACGGCCGCGGTGTGCCCGGCCAGGACGGCCTGGACGGTGTTCTGCGCCGTGTCCCACAGGACGACCCGGCCGTCCTGGCCGCCGCTGGCCAGGGTCCTGCCGTCTGGGCTGTAGGCCATGGCGTCGACCGGCCCGGAGTGGCCGGCCAGAGTGCCGATCCGTCGGCCACGCGCCAGATCCCACAGGCCGATCTCGCCCTCCGAGCCGCCGATCGCGATCACCTCGCCGTCGGGATTCACCGCGACCTCGTGCAGTTCCGCGCCGACATCGAACTGGTGGCGCAGCGTCCACGTCGCCGAGTCCCACACCAGGATCGTGCCCGAGCGGATAGCCGCGACCAGCAGGGTGCCGGCGCTGGTGAACGTCAGCCCTTGGACGTACACGGGCGATCTGAGAGTCGACAGTGTCAGCTCGATGCGCTGCGAGCCGGACGGAAGGTCCCAGACCCGAACGGTCTGGTCATCCTCACCCCCGCCGGAGGCGAGTAGATGTCCGGCCGGATGCTGGGCAACGCTGAACACCTTGTCCCGGTGGCCGTCCAGCTTGCCGACGACGGTGGCCGTCGCCGCGTCCCACAGCAAGATCGACTTCCCGCTGCGGGTGACGACGAGGTCCGGGCCCGTTGTCGGTGCGGGGCGCGGCGTCATGCTTTCCGCCGTGCCGGCCGTCACTCGCCGCTGCCGGGTGGTTGTGTTCCACAGCACCGAGGACCCGTCGCTCGCGGATCCGCCGACGGTGTCCCCGGATCGGCTCACCCACAGGTCGAGCACCTCGTGGAGCAGCCCGGTCAGCGGAAGTCGACTCGTCTCCCACAGCAGCACGTTCTGATCACGGCCGGCCGTCGCGACGGTCTGTCCGTCCGGACTGACTGTAATTCCGTAAAGCCCCGACGTATGCCCGGTCAACGTGGTCAGCCGGGCGTTACGCCGGACGTCCCAGACGGTTGCGACGTTGTCGTAGCCGGCGGACATCAACCGGGCACCGTCCGGGCTGAACGCGAGTGCGCGTACCGCGTTGGTGTGTCCGCGCAAGATCTCCTGACGCCGACCGGTGTCGGCTCGCCAGATCACGACGTCCTGATCCTCTCCACCGGTGGCGATCAGGCGCCCGTCCGCGCTGTAGGCCACCGCGTACAGCGCGGAACGCCCACTGGGCAGCCTGGCCACCCTGGTCCGGCTGGCAAGGTTCCACACCACCACATCGCCGTCGTCGCCGGCCGACGCCAGGTGCCGCCCGTCCGGGCTGAAGGTGACGTCGGACTGTGCCCCTCCGTGCCCGTCGAGCGTCGTGACGAGCGAACCGTCGCCGATACGCCAGATCCGGATTCGGCGCTCCTTGCCGATGGCGGCCATCAGCTTTCCGTCAGGGCTGACCGCCACTGCGTCGATGGTCCCGGACGCACCCGGGATCTGCCGGATAATGGCGCGCCGCTCGACGTCCCAGACGATTACCCTGCCGTCCCGACCGCCCGAGACCAGTACCGCACCAATGGGGCCGAATGCGATCGTGCGCGCGCCCTGTCGGTGTCCGTTCAGGACGCCGAGCCGGCTGCGCCGGATCGGGTCCCACAAGGTGATCCGGCCGTCCTGCCCCGCGGCAGCGAGGACCGATCCGTCGGGGCTGTAGGCGACGTCCTTGACCGCGTCGCGGTGATGTAGCGAGCCGGTGAACGCCGGCCGGCTGGCCACGCTGATCAGGGCGCCGCGAGCCTCCACCGTGGGAACCGTCCGGTACGCCGCGAGGGCACGCTCCAGGCCGAGTGCGACGTCGTTCGGCGCGACGGCGAGCGACTGGACGGCGAGCTGCCGCGACAGTGCAACCTGACGTCCGGCGACCGCAGTGCGCCACTGCCCTACCGCGACGGCGCCGACCGCCACGGAGACCACGAGCAGCACCGCCAGCCCGGCGGTGAGCACCCGCAGGTGCCGGGAACGGCGAGAGGCCGCCGCCCTTTCCCCCGTTTCGACCGCCACGCTCTCCGCCAGGAAAGCCTGTTCCAGGACGGTCAGCGCCCGCTCGTTCCCGCGCGCCTCCGCCCATTCCCGCGCCAGCGCCAGCCGCGCACCCCGGTAGAGGGCCCCCGGCTCGCGGTCGAGATCTCGCCAGATCGCCGCGGCCTCGGTAAGCCGGCGATGGGTACGCAGCCCTTCCCGGTCCGCACGCAACCAGCCGGCCAGCCGCGGCCACGCGTTGATCAGCGCCTCGTGCCCGATCTCCACGGCGTCCTCGTCCACGACGACCAGACGCGCCTCGACCAGCCGGCCGAGCACCTCGGCGGTCTGCTCGAAGGTCAGCTCGGCGCGCGGCACCCGGCGCCGGGTGTCCGGCGTGCCCTCGCCGAGCGCAGTCAACCGGGTGAGAATCTGGCGGGCGACGTTCTGCTCGGACGCGTCGAGTTCGCCGTAGGCCCGCTCGGCCGTCTGCGCGATCGCCCCCGCCACGCCGCCCGCCGCCTGGTAACCGGCCACCGTGAGGATCTGTCCCTGGCGTTGCAGCCAGGTCTCCAGCAGTGCGTGGGACAACAGCGGCAGCGCGCCCGGCTGGCCGGCGGCGTCCTCAACGATCTTCGTCAGCAGGGCCCGCTCGACCGTCAGGCCGGCGAGCTTGGCCGGCCCGGTCACCACCTGACGCAGCTCGTCGGCGTTCATCGGGCCGATCAGCACCGTCGACCGGCGCAGCGCCGCGGCGAGCCGACGGTATGGGGCACAATGTCCGTAGAAGTCGGCACGCAGCGCGATCACGACGCGGTTACCCGGACGCTGCTGGGCGTCGAGCAACGCGCCGATGAAGCGGTCCCGCTCGACCGGATCGCGGCAGACGGTGAACAACTCCTCGAACTGGTCGACGAGGATCAACGCCGGTGAGGACTGCGCGCTCAGCACGGCGCCGGCCGCGGTGAAGGGCTCCGTTCCGGGCGTGATCAGCAGATGATCACCGGCGGTCAGGGCGGGCAGCAATCCAGCCCGCAACAGCGACGATTTCCCGCAACCCGAGGCGCCGACGATCGCCAGCGTGCCATCGCGGGTCACCTGTTCCACCAGTTCATCGATCAGGCGGGCACGTCCGAAGAACCGGTCCGCGTCTGTCTCCTGAAAACTGGCCAAACCGAGAAACGGCGGCAGCTGCGCCCCGGCGTCCCGGGCGGCCAGCATCGCCGCGACCGAGCGCCACCGCTCCTCCCACTCGCCCCCGTCGCCGCCGCAGGCCGTCACGTACGCCAGGACCACAGACAGGCCGGGCAACCGGCGGCCGCCCGCGGCGTCGGAGAGAGTGGACACCGAGTACCCGGTCGCCCGGGCCAGGTCCCGGTAACCGGGACCGCCGGCCTTCTGGCGTAGCCGGCGCAGGTCGTCGGCGAACTGCTGAACCGGCCCGGCTAGCGGGTCGAGCACCCGTTCTGGTCGCGGCATTGACGCACCCCCGTCGTATCGACTGCGATCGACACCCAACGGAGCACGGTACGGCCACGCGGCGAGAAATCCAGTCAGCAACGCGACGTAAGGGGCCTCGGACTGCGGGCGTCAGCCTCGAAATGATCAAGAAGGTCGCAGCAATAGTTGCAGGCGGTGAGCGGCAACGAGGCTGTCGGTGTGCGGCGAGGTTGACGGCGAGCGGTCAACGGCCGCCGTGGGGATTCAACTCCCCGGACCGACACCGCAGAGCAGCAATCCGGTTTCCCTTGCAGCAGAGGCACTTCCGCCTATCTACACGCCGACAACCGGCGCACCTTGACGATCACCATGAATCACCCGGGCTAACGAGCCCACCCCGCACCCGGGCGGGGTCCCGGACCACATCATCCGCACGCACGGCCAGTCACAGCGACCGCAGACCCCTTGGCGGCAACGCCCACACCCCTCCGATCACCAGGAGCCCACCACCACCATTGTCGGCCAGGGCACGGTCCCAAGCGAGACGGGACCCGCCAGCCGCGCGCCAATGGGTAGCGCCGCGTCGTTAAAGGGCTGCCCAGCCGGCAGCGTCGAGGAGCCTGCGGGCCCCGGCGCCGATCACCATGACCGGCGGCTCCGGCGGCTGCTCACCCGCGGTGCCTCTACTCATGGGCGCAAACTCCCGTCGTATCGGCAGACGAACGCTATGAGCCGCGGACGAGTTCCGCGTGGCGGTCCTCCATTCGACCCGTCTACGCCGACCATCTCACGTCCACCTGCGGGACTGCGGAACGCTTGCGACTTAGCCTGCTGTCAGAAGGGGCCTGGCCCGCGGAGATGGGCATCCGATGAACGGCCGACCGGTTCGCTTGCGGATTCTGGCACCTCAGTGACCATTGGCTCAATGGAAACTGAGCGGTAGCCGCCCGTGCCCGCTTACTTTCCGAACGCAGGGCATGTGCCCGACTATCGTCCTAGCCTGACATCATGGTGCGTATCGGGCGTGGCGGGGGCGCACCACCTCGCCGGTGGCGTTGGCGGCGGTCCGGGACGGGACGGATGGGGCTCGCCGTTGTCGTCCTGATCGCCGGGTTGGCCACGTCCGCGGTCGCCGTGGTCGGGTTACAGCGAGCCGACCGCCGCGCGCAGTCCGAGGCCTTGAATGCCCGGACCGACGCCATCAGGACGGCGGTCACCACGGAGGGACGCCGATACGTCAACGCCCTGCTTGACGTGGCAGCCGGAGTCGGCGCTCAGCAGGAGCTTGCCGCCGCGGATTTTGCGGCGATCACCGCACCGATCAGCCGCGACCGGCTTTCCGGGGCAACCGGGATCTCCTTCGCCGTCGCCACTGCGCCGGACCGGCTGGCGCAGGTGCAGCAGCAGTGGCGAGCCCGGGGAAGCCCCACGTTGCGTCTCGCGCCCGCCGGCACTGCCCGAGACGAGCACCGGTTCGTCGTGCTGACCCGCAGTTTGGACGGGCAGCCGCCGGTCCTCGGTATCGACACCACAGCCGCACCCGAGGCGACCGAGGCAATGGACGCCGCCCGCGCCACACGGCGGGCCACGGCTAGCCGCACGTATGTCTTGCTGCGGGACCGGGCTGTGCCGGTCGACCAGCAGCAATTGTCCTTCGTGTTGACCGTCCCGGTGTACGCATCAGGTTCCGCGCCGGATGTCGGCGGCTTCCGCGGCTGGTTGCTGATGGGTCTGCGCAGCGGCGACTTCCTGTCCCAGGTGCTGCAGCGGGTCGCGCAGCAGCAGGTGGGGGTGACGCTGTTCGACAACTCCGCCGCCGGGCACGGCGTCCCGGTCGCCCAGTGGCGGCCCGCGGACACGACGCTGAGCGGGGCGCGGCGCGACGTCACGGTGCAGGTTGCCCAACGACAATGGCACCTGTCGGTACAGGCCACCACCGCGTTGACCGGGGGCAGCCAAAGTCAGCTGACCGTCGCCACCGGCACCGCCGGCGTGCTCATCAGTGTGCTGCTCGCCGGCCTGGTGCTGGTGCTGGCCACCTCCCGCGACCGTGCCCTCAGACAAGTGACCGAGGCTACGGCTGCCCTGCACGACGACATCGCCCGCCGGGAGCACGTCGAAGCGTCCCTGCGCCGACGCGAGACCGAACTGAGCGGCTTCGCCGGTGTGGTCGCGCACGACCTGCGTTCACCCCTGTCCGTTGCCACCGGCTACCTGGCCCTGCTGTACGAGGAATCACATAACACTCTCAACGACTCAGCCCAGTACTACCTCAACCGGGTCGACGCCGGCGTGCGGCGCATGACCCACCTCATTGACGACCTGTTGGCCTACGCCACGGCCGAGAACTCACGCATCCACCATGAGCCGGTCGACCTCGGGGTTCTGACCGCGGAGATCATCGCGGAACGTATCGCGCACCTCGACGCGGACCAGCGACCCGCTATCGACGTCTCCGCCCTGCCCACTGTTTCCGGCGATCCGGGCATGCTGCGTCAGGTCCTGGACAACCTGATCGGCAACGCCATCAAGTACACCCCCCACGGCCGGCCGGCGCGCATCGAGATCTCCGCCCGCCTACAGCCCGATGCCACCTGGCAGATCACCGTCGCCGACCGCGGCATCGGCATCGGAGCCGACGACTACGACACCGTGTTCCACGCCTTCCACCGGGCCCGCGGCAGCGAAGGCTACAGCGGCACCGGGCTCGGCCTCGCGATCTGTCAACGAATCATCGACCGTCACGGCGGCCGCATCAGCGCCCACCCCAATCCCGGCGGCGGTACCCGCTTCATCATCACGCTTCCCGGCGACGCCGCCCACGCTTCAACGCTGTCGGAGCCACCCGGCGCCGCCTGCGACGCGGCTGAGCCCGGCGGTCGACCTCTGTCATCGGCTGCCGATCCCGAGAGGCGGTAGGCGGCACATCGCCGAGGCATTTCCCGATAACGCGAACGCCGCCGCTCGACGTCGGAGCGAGCTGTTCGGTGTTACGCGTTCGAGGGTGTACCGGGCGATCGAGTGTGCCGGGGGCCGGGGCGCAGTCAACCTCGTGACCGGGTGACACCGTGACCGGTGGTAGAGGTGTCGGTGTGGCGGCGGCTGATCGCAACGAACGGGATGACGACGAGGGCGAGCACGCCACCGGCGATGGAAAGGGTCGCGTAGCTGGTGGCTGCCATGACCATGCCGCTGGCGATGCCGCCGCCGGCGCCAGCGAGGGCGACGCACAGGTCGACGGCGCCTTGGGTCTTGGCGCGGGTGGCCATGGGCGCCGCGTCGGTGATCATGGCGGTGCCGGAGACCAGGCCGAGGTTCCAGCCGAGGCCGAGCAGCGCTAGGGCGAGGGCGAGCAGGGTGACGGAGTCCTCGGGGGCGGTGGCGGAGATGACGCCCGCGGCGAGCAGGGTGATCCCGGAGGCGACGGCGACGGGCACCCGGCCGATGTGGTCGACGAGGATGCCGCTCACGGGCGAGGGAAGGTACATGCCGGCGATGTGGACGGCGATGACCAGGCCGGTGGCGGTCAGGCCGTGGCCGTGGGTTTTCATGTGCACGGGCGTCATGGTCATGACGGCGACCATGACGACCTGGGTGAGGACCATGGTGGCGGCGCCCGCGGCGACGCTGCCGACGAACCGCGACCCCGTCTGCGGCTGTTCGGTGCCGTCGATGGGCGCGGGTGGCAGGGTGCGGGAGACCTGCAGCGGGTCGGGGCGCAGCAGCAGGAATAGGATCGTGCCGGCGACGCTGTAGGCGACGGTGGCCATGGCGAACGGTCCGGCCAGCGCCGGGATGTCCCAGTGCTCGGCGGCGTGGCCGGTGGCCGTGACGAGGTTGGGTCCGGCGACCGCGCCTAGGGTGGTGGCGACGAGCACGGCGCTGATGGCGCGGCCGCGCTGGTCGGGGCCGACGAGGTCGGCTCCGGCGTAGCGGGCTTGCAGGTTGGTGGCGGTGCCGGCACCGTAGACCAGTAGCGACAGCAGCAGCAACGGCACGTTGTCGAGGGCGGCGGCGAGTACGACGCCGGCACCGCCGAGGGCTCCTGCGGCGTATCCGGCGGTCAGGCCGGTGCGGCGGCCGAGGCGGTGTGACAGGCGGCCGACGCCGAGTGCGGCGCCAGCGGAGCCGAAGGTGAACAGGGCTGCGGGCAGGCCGGACAGGCTGGTGGTGCCGAGCATGTCGGCGGCCAGCAGCGCGCCGACGGTGACGCCAGCGGCCAGTCCGGCGCCACTGAACACTTGCGACGTCATCACGACTCGCAGGGTCTGGCGGTGCAGGGCCTGACGGGCGTGCGGTGAGTCGACGTAGCCGGCGGCGGTGATCAACCGAGGGTCCTTCCACGTTGGGGGGTCGGGTTAGATGCGGGGTGCGTCTCGTACATCCGCACCCACGCGAGCAGTCCGGATGCGGCGGTGAGGGCGGCGACGGCCCAGATCGCGGCGCGGATGCCGGCGAGGTCGGCGATGATCCCGGCGAGCAGGGCGCCCGTGGCGAAGCCGCCGTCGCGCCACAGTCGGTAGACACCGACGGCGCGGGCGCGCCAGGTGGGGTGGGCGACATCGCTGATGGCGGCGAGCAGCGTCGGGTACACCGCGGCGGTGCCGGCGCCGAGCAGACTCGCGGCGGCGGCCCAGGCGGTGAACCCGTCGGCCAGCGCGATCAGGGCGAGGGCGGCGGCTTGCAGCAGCATTCCGGTGACGATGAACGGTTTGCGGCCGTAGCGGTCGGACGCCGGGCCGGTGGCGAGTTGCCCGAGGCCCCACACGGCCGGGTAGAGGGCTGCCAGCGCTCCGATCTGGGTCAGGGATAGCCCGGCGGTGGCGAACAGGATGGGGAACAAGCCCCACGCCAGGCCGTCGTTGAGGTTGTTGACCATGCCAGCTTGGCTGGCCGAAGACAGCGCGGGTTCGCGCCAGCTCACGAGGACGAACACCTGGCGGGTGGTCAGCTCGCCGCCGTGTCCGCCGCTGTGGGTGGCGGCTTCGTGGTTGGCGTGTCCGCGGGTCTCGCGGACGAAGAACAGCGACAGGCCGAGACCGAGGGTGATGTAGGCGGCGGTGAGTAGGAACGGCGCGGGCCGCAGCCCGTGGGCGGCGGCGAGGGCGCCGGTGGCCATCGCGGTGGCGGCGACGGCGATGTATCCGGCGGCTTCGTTCAGGCCCATGGCCAACCCGCGGCGGTGCGGTCCGGCGAGGTCGATTTTCATGATGACGGTCGTGGACCAAGCCAGGCCCTGGTTGATGCCGAGCAGCACGTTCGCCGCGACGATCCATCCCCAGCTGGGTGCCCAGATCAGCATGACCGGGATCGGCAGGGCGATGAGCCAGCCGGCGAGCAGGACGGGTTTGCGGCCGTAGCAGTCGGCCCAGGTGCCGGCGAAGAAGTTCGTGGCGGCCTTGCTGACACCGAAGGCGAGGATGTATGTCAGCGCGGCGGTATAGGCGGTGAGGCCGAACTCGCGGTCGGCGAGCAGCGGCAGGACAGTGCGCTCAGAGCCGAGGACGCCCCCGACGAGGGCGTTGACGACGACCAGCAGGGTGAACTGGGCGGCGTTGACGGCAAGGCCGAGCCGGGGCACACCGCTGGTGGTGGTCATGAGTTCCCCTGGAGGCTGCGGCCGGTCGCGGCGGCCCAGTCGTCGGGTCCGCCAACGAGCACGGCGAGGTCGCGGCGGCCGGTGCGGCGCAGCAAGGTGGCGGCGGTCATGGCGCGTTCGCCGTGTCCGCACATCACCACCGTCGGCCCGTCCGGCCCCGCCTCGGGGGAGCTGGTGAGGTCGCCGAGTTCGAGGTGGACGGCCCCGGGCAGGTGTCCGGCGCCGTATTCGCCGGCTTGCCGGATGTCGAGCACGGGGGCGTCGACCTGATCCGGGCGCACCAGGCGGGTGGTGGCGACCTCGCCGGTCCACGCGCTCATGCCGCCGGCGAGTTCCCCGGCGATCCGCTCGACGCCGATGTTCAGCGCCGGCCACAGGATGTCGGCCGAATCCTGGCCAGGGTTGCGCATGATCACCACGGGGGTGTCCGGGGTGATGAGCCAGCCGAGCCAGGTGGCGAACTGTGCCCGCAGCGGGATCGCGATCGCGCCGGGGATGTGCCCGGCGGCGACGTCGGCCACCGGCCGCACGTCTACGACCACGGCCCCGTCGGCGAGCAGCCGCCGCACCTGGTCGGTGGACAGCGCCGGCAGGGCGGGAGGGGTGTTGATGACGGCGGGCCCGCGCCGGTTGGTCTCGGCCAGCCACCGGAAGTACGCCGGATACGAGCCCAGCGAGGCGACGAGCTGGGCGACGAACGCGTCGACGTCTGGCACCGCCAGCAGCGGGTTGCCGGCCTTCTCGGTGCCGATGGTGCTGGTCCGGGCCGCGCCGGGCGGGGCGGAGCAGAACGACCCGGCACCGTGGGTCGGCCACACGTGTGTGGCGTCCGGCAGCGTCGCGAGTCGGTGCAGCGAGGCGTACTGGGCGCGGGCCAGCTCGGCGGTGCGGTCGTCGCCGAGCAGGTCGGTGCGCGCGGCGGAGCCGACGATCAATGACCCGCCGGTGAACACGCCCGTCGGCGTGGACCCGTCGAGGAGCAGTAACGACAGGTGCTCGTCGGTGTGCCCGGGCGTGGCCAGGGCGCGCAGGGTAAGCCCGCCGAGGTCGACCTCGTCGCCGTCGGCCAGGCCGCGGTGGTGGAACGCGCGCATCCCGGCGGCCGAGGCCAGGATCTGCGCACCGTCGGTCTCGGCGAGCTGCACGGCGCCGGAGAGGAAGTCGGCGTGCAGGTGGGTGTCGGCCGCCCACGCCACCGCCAGGCCGTGCTTGCCTGCTGCGGCGCGTAGGGCGCGCAGGTCCCGGGGCGGATCCACGGCCAGGGCTCGCCCGTCGCCGGTGTCGAGCAGGTAGGCACTGTTACCCAGGCCCTCGTCCACCAGCGGTATCAGCCGCTCCTCGATGCCCACCACACCACCTCCGGCCCAGGGGCGGCGTCGCCCACCCAACGCTATACAATATTCCATAGAACATTGGAGGACTGTCATGGGTGATCCGGTCGCCAAAGCCGAGCTGTTCGACTCCCTCGCTCGCGTCGGCAAAGCGCTCGGCAGCGGCAAGCGCCTCGAGCTACTGGACCTGCTCGCCCAGGGTGAGCGCAGCGTCGACGCCCTGGCCCGTGCCGCCCGCCTCGGGGTGACCACGTGCTCGGCGCACCTGCAGACCCTGCGCCAGGCCGGCCTGGTGTTGACGCGCCGCGACGGCACCAAGATTCATTACCGGCTCGCCGGTCCCGACGTCGCCGCCCTGTATGCGCTGCTGCGCGACGTCGCCGGACAGCACTCGGCGCAGGCAGCCGCCGCGCGCGACGCCTACCTCGGCGCTGAGGACACCGACGTTGTGGACCGCGTCGAGCTGCAACGCCGCCTCGCCGCCGGCGAGGTCGTCGCCGTGGACGTGCGCCCCGCCGAGGAGTACAGCGCAGGGCACATCCCCGGTGCGGTCTCCATCCCCCTGGATCAGCTCGCCGACCGGCTCGCCGACCTGCCCGCCGACGTCGACGTGGTGGCCTACTGCCGCGGCGCGTACTGCGTGCTGGCCCACGACGCCGTCCGGCTCCTGCACGCCCGCGGCCGCCGCGCCGCCCGACTGACCGACGGGATGCTCGAATGGCGCCTGGCCGACCTGCCCGTCACCACCACTGCCGCGGCATGACCGGTCCGGTAAGGCTCGACGGCGGTGACCGCCGCTGCGTGCTGCTGCTCATCGAGCTGCGCCGCCTGACCCTGCAGGTTCCGCCTGGCACCGTGATCCACCTGATCGCCATCGACCCGGCCGCGCCACTGGACCTGCCCGCGTGGTGCCACCTCACCGGCCACACCTACCTCGGCCCCGCCCCCGGGGCGGACCGGCCCACGTACGCGGTGCAGGTCACCGCCACGGTGGCGGTCACCGATCCGGATCGTCCGTGGCTGCCTGGGCGTTCGGTGCCAGCCGCGCCGTGAGCGTGTCCACCGTCGTCAGGAACTGACGCACCTGCTCGGCCGGCAGCCCGGCGAACAGCTGCGCCGACCCAGCCTCGTAGTCCGCGGAGAGTTCCCGGGTGACCGCAGCGCCGGCGTCGGCGAGGCTCACCAGCACCGCTCGCCGATCGGTCGGGTGCGGATCGCGCTGCACGAATCCCGACGCCTGCAGTCCGTCGAGCAGGGCGGTGATGTTGCGTGGCGTCACCCCGATCGTGCGGGCGAGCTGCTGCTGCGTGATCGGGCCCTGCCGGTGTAGCTGCCAGATCACCGTGGCTCGCGCCCGGGTCAACCCGCGAGCGACCAACCCGGCCTGCATGTACTGCTCGACGGTCACGGCGAACGCGAAGAGCCGCTCCAGCGCCCCCGAGAATCCATCGCACGAAGGCATAGAGCCACCGCCCGACGGATTGTGTATGCCATTCACTATGTATAGCCTCCACGGTGATGGTAGCGGTCAAGCTTCGCATCGAGAACTCGGCCACACGGGTGGAGGAGTCATGATGACGGTGTCGCATCCGGTGTTCGCGCGGGTCTATGAGCGCCTGAGCGTGGTGATGGACCGCGCCGGCGGCGCCGAACACCGCCGGGATCTGGTCGCCGGGCTAGCCGGGCGGGTGATCGAGATCGGCGCCGGCAACGGGCGGACCTTCGCGCACTATCCGCCACAAGTCACCGAGGTCGTCGCCGTCGAACCCGAACCTCGACTGCGTGCCGCAGCGCGAGCGGCCGCAGCCGTTGCACCAGTACCGGTGCGGGTGGTCGACGGCGTGGCCGAGACCCTGCCTGCCGGGGACGGCGAGTGCGACGCCGCGGTCACCGCACTGGTGCTGTGTACCGTGCCGGATCAGGCCACCGCGCTGGCCGAGATCGCCCGGGTGCTGCGCCCGGGCGGGCAACTGCGCTTCTTCGAGCACGTCGCTGCCGACACCCCCGGCGCGATGCGTCGCTCGCAGCGTCTTGCCGATGCAACGCTGTGGCCGCGGCTGTTCGGCGGGTGCCGCACCGGCCGTGACACGGTCGCCGCCATCACCGCCGCCGGGTTCGCCGTCGAAGGGCTGCAGCACTTCCGGTTCCCGGCCACCGGGCCGAGCAGCCCCGCCGCCCCCCACGTTCAAGGCGTCGCGATTCGGCCCAGTGAGGATCAGACGTGAACAGCAAGAGGGCGACGCAGACGCCCGTGACCGTCTACAGCCGCCCTGGCTGTCCGTACTGTTTCCTGCTGCGTCGTGGTCTGCGTCGCCGTGGGATCGCCTTCACCGAGGTCAACATCTGGCAGGACCCCGCCGCGGCGGCTGCCGTCCGTGCTGTCGCTGACGGCAACGAGACCGTGCCGA
>WUUC01011941.1_pt1 | contig 12932 bp, 11 predicted proteins | sample 6278441 | NCBI WGS metagenome assembly WUUC01 (sample SAMN13675441, study PRJNA597444) | soil metagenome | isolation source: soil | place: USA: Washington | collected 2017-10 | reverse complement strand
GGGGGGGCACAGGCCGCCCCGCTACCGACGTCACTGGTACCGCGGGCCCGGGAGGGAACGCCTGTTCCGCCCCTTCGAAACTAGATTTGGCTTCCGCCAGCCACGCGGTAAACCTGGGCACTCCGGCACTCAGCCCGCCTATGAAAATGGGCAAAACGCCAAAAGTGAAGCACGATATGCTGTTTGGCTGTCCAGCGAGTGCCTTGGCGAGTTCAGTGAGAGCGCTTACGAATTTGTCCGCCGCTTATACTTCAGGTCGCTCATTGAACTCCGTCGACGCGAACCGCCCAGGGACCTTCGTTACACCGCCACACAGTCAAATTGTTCAATCATGCACAACCGTCTGGTTATAGGATCCGCCACGAAGATGAGAAAGGCGCTCCCGCCATTTCGATGAGGATTCTGCAAACACGCAGGTAGGAGCATCGCGATCCGCCACGCAGTTTGCGAACCTACACCACGATGTAGGTTCTCAAACTGCGTGTCGGATTCTCATTTGAAATGTCGGTCGATGTCGGATCCGACATTTGGATGAGAACTCGCTTAGGCAGGCTCGGTATGCCGCGGGTACGTCGGCCAGAAGGGTGGCCGCGATGGTCGACAACCGCGGATTCGAAACGGCACTCGGTGTTGCCGGCGAAGTTGTTCTGGCCGTGGGGCGCTGGTTGTCACTGTCGCATTCTCAGTCGGGGTGGCAGCAGGCGTGCAGTTGAGGGCTATTGCGCGACAACGAATGTGACGTTGTGCTCGGCGCATAACCTCTCGAGCTCAGGGTTTTCCTTGTCGGTGATCAGCATGTCGACGTCGTCGAGGTCGCACACGGTTGCAAAATCACTGACACCGAGTTTGGTGTGATCCATGGGGACGATGACGCGGCGTGCGTGCTGCATCGCTACGCGTTTGACTTGTGCTTCGGAGAGGTCCGCGACGGTGAGTCCCACCTCGTTGAGGCCGCTGACGCCGATGAACGCGGTGTTGAGGGTGAATCCTTGCAGTGAGCTGACGGCTAGGGGCCCGATAAAGCACCCGCCTAGGCTGCGGTATTGGCCGCCTACGACTGTGTGACGTGTCGTGGGGGAGTGCGACAACAGTTTGGCGACGTCCATCGAGTTGGTCAGGACATTGACGTTGGCGGGTGTGCGAACTCCTTTGATGCGTTCGTCGCCGGGTGAGCCGAGGATCGCGGCCACCGCGGCGATGGTGGTGCCGGAATCGAGGAAAACGGCGTCACCGTCGACGATTTCGGCCAGGCATGCCCGTGCGATGGCCTCTTTACCGGTCGCGTTCTTCGCAACGCGTTCGGTGATGTCGGGCTCATAGGACGGGGTGTTGGCGATCGCTGCACCGTGCACGCGGCGCAGCAGCCGCGCCGAGGCCATGTCGGCGATGTCCTTGCGGATTGTCGGTTCGGTGACACCAAGGTAGGTGGCCAGGTCCCGCACCCGCACCCGTCCCCGCGCTTGCACGATGTCGAGGATTCGCCGTCGGCGCTCGTCGGCGTACTCGGGAGGCCGGGCGTTGAGCACGGCCTCCTCCGACCCTGGTGTGGTGTTTTCAACCAACGCTCCGCATACCCTTCTGTGTCGCCCTGGTGATCATTTGTGGTGCGCACTGGTGTGTTCATTCACCGTTTCTGATGAATCGGTCGACGACGTCGCTCTGTACTTTGTCGAACAGCCGAGAGTCGTGGTCGCGATTCGGTAGAACCTCCAATGTGGCACCGGTGAGATGGGAGGCCCACTCCTCGGCGATCGACAGGGGGTGCATCGGGTCGTCGAGGGCCCCGATCACGGTGGTACGGCAGCACACTCGGCGTAATGCTGCTGGGCTGTCGTAGGGGGTGTTGGCCGGCATCTCGATCAGTCTGCGTGCGCGCTGCACGGCATGTGGTCGCGTGAATTGCGACAGCGCGCTTGCCGCGGCGCGGGGGGAGATTCGGTGAAGGTCGTGGTAGGTGGCTGAACTCTGGAAGGCTTCTTGACCCGATGCGGGACCGCGTTCGCGCAGGAGATAGCCAATCTCGGTCAGTGGTGCGAGGTTGCCCAGGTCAGGGGTGTCAGTCCAGGCGGGCCGAATGAGCAGGGCCTTGCTGATGCAGTCGGGAAACAGCTGCACCATTTTTAGTGCCGTGCCGGCGCCCATGGACACGCCGATGACGCTGTAGCGGTGACTGGGCGCAATGGCGTGCAGCAGCGCGAATGAGTCAATGGCCATCGCGGTGAAGGACAGTTCATCGGTGTCGAAGCCGACGGTGTGGCCGTGCAGGCGAGCGTCTGTCGCGACAAGGGTTTGGGATGGGTGCGCTTCATGGGTGGGAACATCCCATAGTTGGCTCAGGTCGCTGCCTAGGCCGTGCAGCAGGAGCACGGTTTCCGAGGGTCGCAGCCCGGGAGCGATGCGGTAGGACGCTTGGGTGCGGTAGGCGGCGGCGCCGCCGACGCTGTCAGCGGCGGGCATGGTTGTTCGCCTTGGTCCAGGTATCGGAGAGGAACGATCGGACGCGTCGCGCATCGTGTTCGGTGGTGTCTTGGGCGATCACCGGAACTGGGTGTGCGAGTTTTGCGTGCAGCCGCGCGATCACGTCGTAGTCTAAGGCGCCTAATCCTGCCGCGGCGAATTCTCCGTCGCTCACGACGTCCTTGGCGTGCAGGCCCGTGACGTGTTGCCCGAGGAGTGCGAAGGCTTCTTCGAGGATCGGCACCTGATCGCATGCGGTGGTCGGGGTGATCAGATTGGCGGGATCGAGGACGATGCCGAGGTGGCGGGCGTCATCGCCGAGGTCGCTGAGCAGCCGGGCCGCTAACAGGGCGTCGGCGATGACGTTGCCGGGTTCAGGTTCGATTCCGAGCTGTACGCCGGCGTTGGCTGCTGCGGGAATAAGCCGATCCAGGGTTGTCCGCAATTCGGACCAGGCGGCTGGCGTGGAATTGTCGGGGTGTGCGCGCCACATGTTGGTGGTATCGCGGGTGCCGGTGCAGAGGGTGACGACGCGGACGCCGAGATCTGGCGCGCGGGAGATGAGCCGCACCGCCGCCTCGGTGGCTGTATCACGTCGCCGAGTGTCCGGATCGATGGCATTGAATGTAGCCGACAGGCCCCAAATGTCGACGCCAGCTCGGGTGAAATCCTTTCTGACAGCAGTGAAGTCGGGCTCGTCACCGGGCTCCGGCAGCGTGGGGAAGCCGAAGCTGGACAGGTTGAGCTGCACAGTGTGATAGCCCGCTTGCCGGACGGCTGCGGCGACTTCGGCGGCGGTTGGTCGAGGGAATACGCGCGCGAAGATGCCGAGCGTGACATTGGTAGCTGCGGTCGTCACAGGGCAACCTCTCTGCCGTTGTTGGCGGTGCTGGTTGCTACGGCCTGCAGCATCTTGGCTGCCGCGGCGCCGTCGAGGCCGTTGGGGTTGGGATCCTCGTCTTTGACGATGGCCACCGCGAACGCTTCGAGTTGACGTTTGAACGCGTTGGAGTCGCCGCGGGAGGGCGATTTGCTGATTCCATCGTGCTCGGTGAACAGTGTTACGTCGCTGGCGCGGCGAAAGAAGGGAAAGTGGGATTGGATCTGCAGGGTGCCCCGGTCACCGAATATGGAGAAACCTTCCGACCAGTCCGAGTGCACGTTGGCGCTGATCTCGAAGGACACCAGTCCGCCGCTGGATGCTAATGCGCCGGTGCCGTGCCAGGTGATGTCTTCCCCCACCGCTGCCAGCCGGGCGCTGATACTTGTCAGATCGCCAGCCAGGTAACGGATTTCGTCGAACAGATGGGCGCCGTGGGTGACGAGTAGGTAGCGCTCGCGGTCGGTTTTGAATGTAGATTCTGCGGCTCGCACCGCGGGATCCATGACGATTGACGGGAACAGCGTTTCCTCGGTGTCGGGCCGCAACCGCGACATCACCCGGTACCACGCCTGCACGGAGAGGATGTTGCCGACCTGGTCTCGGCATGACCGCGCGAACTCGATACCCGGGTCGTGGCGTTTCATTGATCCCACTTGCAGTTTGACCCCGGCGGTCGCGGCGAGGTCGGTCAGCTCCAGCGCCTCCTGTTCCGTGGTGGCTAGGGGCTTTTCCACCAGCACATGCTTGCCGGCATCGATCGCCTGAGTGGCCAGCGGGACGTGCAGGCGATCGGGCGCCGCGACGATCACCGCGTCGACGTCGCCGGCGAGGAGATCCTCGAAATTGCGATAGCCGGCGATTCCGTATTTGTCGGCGACGCCATTGACGATGTAGTCGTTGGGGTCGGACACCGCGACGAGTTCGATACCCGAGGCCTTGACCGCGGCCGGAAGGTGCGCCGCCTGCGCGATTCGTCCGGCGCCAACGAGCCCGAGGCGGACGGTGGTCTGTGGCATTACCGGATCTCACTTTCGTTGGAACGGTTCACGGGTGTGGTGGCAAGCGCCGTCGGCGAGGTGCGGCGAAGTACAAGGTCGGCGACGCCGATGGCGGCGGCTTTGGGTCCTAGTGCGGCGACGCGCACGTCGGGAGGCCGATGGACGATCGGCAGCGGGTGCAGCGCGGCGAGTTCTCGCTCGAGCGCGGGTATCAGATGTGCCGATGCGGCGTGTCCGACCGTGCCGGCGATGAGCACAGCGTCGGGATCGACTACGGCGATGGTCGGCCGGATGGCCCGGGCAAGGGCGTTTGCCGCCGCATCGAGTGCGCGCACGGCGGCGGGGTTCCCGGCGTCGGCGGCCGCGACGAGATTGGAGACGGTGAACGGAGCTGACCCTAGTTCGCCGTGCCCGTTGTGGAGCCGCTGCGCGGCTTCGCCGAGCGCCCGGCCGCTCGCGTAAAGCTCTAGGCAGCCGCGGCCTCCGCATATGCAGATCGGGCCGTCGGGTTCGATGGGAAGGTGACCCAGTTCTCCTGCCAGACCGCTACTTCCGCGCAATAGGGTGCCATCAACGACGATGCCGCCGGCCACGCCGGTTCCCAACGCGAACAGCACGAGGGTGTGTGCGGTGACCGCTGCACCTCGCACGTACTCCGCCCACGCGGTTGCGTCTCCGTCGTTCTCGACGGCCACTGGCAGATCGAGCGCACACTCCAACTGCGCACCGAGGTCGAAGTCTTCGACACCCAGGTTCGCTGCGCGCCGAACGTAGCGCCGGTCGCGGTCGGTCCACGCAGCGATCGAAAGGCCGACACCGGTGACCTTGAGATCCGCGCCGTGGGCGAAGTCTCGGCACTGCGCCACCGCCGATGCAACGGTATCGACCAAAGTGTCACGGTCGCGGACACGATGCTGTAACCACTCGGCGTACATCAACTCTCCGGTACCCACCATCACCACGCTGGACAACTTCGTTCCGCCCAGGTCCAACCCGATCGCGCAGTCCACCGCACCTCCGTAACGCAGTCCCGAGTGACTTTCGAATCGACTCGATTAAACGCGATTTTCTACGGTATCGCAATACTGCGCGTTCGCCCATCTTCGCGACGCCGCGCAGGGCGTGCCAGGGCGACTCTATGGTCGAGCCGTCCACCACCATCGAGGCCGGCACACTCTGGGGCGACATTTGCGGTAGCGCCTCGACCCCGCACCGCGACCCGTCAACTTCGCTGTACAACAAGCACTATCGGCTTCTATGAAGTCAGGCCTGTTGTCAATGCGCGGGAAACCCTTAGGGCGATCCGGCGGGTCTGCCAACTCTGAGATTGAGCGACATCGCTGCAGCAGGATGTGGTGAGCGCCCAGTCTTGGCCGGACGATCGACCGCGTATCAATTTTCGTTATGACTCGTTTGTACGCGCTTGTGTCTTGACTCACAATCGCCCGAGTCGTAATGTTGGCGGCCGTCGAGCTTGATGCGGGTGCTCTCCGGCGAGGCATGGACCGTCCAAGCGGGCCGCCCAGGCGCGACAACGAGTAGAAGGAGTCAGGAGCTGTGCAGGCTTGCGTATCGCTTTGGTCGGCCGATTTGCTGGCGCTCGGCGCAGCGATCGATTCAATCGACCATGTCGCTGACTCTTATCACATCGACGTGTTCGACGGTCACGATGTGCCGGAGTTGCTTTTCGGACCGGACCTGGTGGCCAGCGTGCGTGCACGGACCAGCCGCCCGATCGACGTTCACCTCAATGTCACCGACCCCGATTATTGGGCACAGCGATTCATCGATGTCGGCGCCGACATCGTGAGCGTGCAAACCGGAGCGAGTGCCGATATTCGGGCCACGATGGAGGCGATCCGCGGGCTCGGGGCGCAACCCTCGCTTGGTTTGGAGGTGCACGAGGACGTTGCGCATGCCGAATCGCTGTTTGATTCGATCGATCGAGTTCTATTGATGGGAACCCAAATCGGGATCAAGGGCGTCGATCTCGACCCTGCCGCGCCCGAGCGGGTTCGGGCGCTGTGCGCGGCGCGGCGACGGCATGCACGCACCTCGGTGGATCTGCCCATTGTCGTCGACGGCGGAATCCGCGCTCACACCGTTGCCGGTCTGGCAGCCTCCGGCGCCGACGGCGTCGTGCCCGGGTCGTTGGTGTTCGCCGCCGACAATCCCGCGGCGGCCATTGAGCGATTGCACGGACTCATTTCCGGCACACCGGCCTGCCGGTGTTAGCGGCGCGATGTCGGCACGGCGAGATCGGCGAACGGGACCGAATATGAATCCAGCGAGGCGTCCCGCGACGACTGAAACGAGTTGCATCCCAGTCGATGTCAGTGGAGATACAGCTCAGTCGACGGCGAGTAGCCGACACAGAATCGACATGACCACCGGAAAACCGAAACACATGCAGGATCCCGGGAGGACAGGCGTCACGATGCGCGCCGCCGTCATCTCCCGACCGGGTACCTGCTCGGTGGTCGAGGTACCGGTTCCGGAACCGGGCGAAAACGACGTCATCATCGCCGTCGAGTTGTGCGGTGTGTGCGGCACGGATCTGCACGTCCTCGACGGCGAGCACCGCTCAGTGGTCTTTCCTATCGTCGCCGGTCACGAGTTCGTTGGCACCGTCGTCGCCCGCGGGTCAGGGGTGGTCTCACCGGCGCTCGATGCGCGCGTCGCGGTCGATCCCATGGTGTTCTGTGGTCGCTGCCGGCCCTGCCGTGACGGCCACAGCAATCTGTGCGACAACGGTGGTGGCCTGGGCACGACGGTCGACGGCGCCTTCGCCGATTATGTGCGTGTCAGCGCCAAGCAATGCGAGGTCTTGCCCGATGGTGTGTCCAGCGCTGCGGCGGCCATGATCGAGCCGCTGGCTTGCGCCGTCCATGCCTGCGATCGGATCGGATCGGTACTCGACATGGATTGCCTGGTCATGGGCGCCGGCCCGGTCGGGTTGTTCCTGGTCCGGCTGCTGGAGTTGGGCGGTGGCCGCGTCGACGTGCTGGATCGCAACGCGGACCGGTTGAGCGTCTCGCATCATTTCGGTGCGCGGCAGTGCGCGACCAGTCCCCAGGGGTTCGCCCGCACCGAGTGGGACGTCGTCATCGATGCGACCGGCAACCCCGCCGCAATTACCGCCGGCCTGCTGTTCGTCCGCAAGGCAGGGCGCTTCGGCATCTTCGGAGTGACCGACAGCGCCGCCGTCATCGAAATCTCGCCCTATGACGTCTTCTCCCGTGAGCTAACGGTTCTCGGCTCCAATTCAGTACACAACAGTTTCCGCCGCGCCGCGGCCTTGATGGCATCCGGCCGCATACCCGTGCACCCGCTGTTGGACACCCCAATCCCATTGGCGGGCATCTCCACCGCGTTTGACCGAACGCGGCGAGGGATCGGATTCAAGACCACAGTCGCGATCGCCACCGCCGACCAGACAGAGAAAGGAGCGCAATGATGTCGTGGTTGCCGACAGCGGCGCACCAGCGGCGGGTAGACACCCGAGCGCAACGACTTCGGCCCTGCCCCAACGCTCCCCACCGCCCCGACGGCGGCGCCTGGCTCCACCACACCGAGCATCCCAATCCAACCCGCGCCGCAACGGCATCGACTTGCCCGATGGTGGATGTCTACATTCTCAGATTCCGGGTGCGCTGCTACGGCACTACCCCGGTCGCTGAACGCCTGATCGGTGCCAGCGGTGCGGTGCTGCACCGCGGGCCCACAGACTCAAACGCCGCCAAAACAGATGGCAGGAATTCGCGTGGAGCGGGCGATATTTCAGCACTCAGCGCCAGCGGAAGGAGACCATCATGAAGGCCGCGGTCTACTCACAACCACGTGAGCTGTCCATCACCGATATCGCCACGCCACAGCCCGGTCCGGGTGAGGTGCGCATCCGCCTCGTGCGCACCGGCGTCTGCGGCACCGACGTGCACCTGCATGACGGCGAGTTCTTCCCCGTTTATCCACTGATTCCGGGTCACGAGATAGTCGGGCGCATCGACAGCGTCGGCGCCGAGGTAACCGACATCGGAGTCGGTCAACTCATCGCGCTGGACAACATGCTGGTGTGCGGCGTCTGCGTGAATTGCCAACGCGCCCGCCCGGCATTCTGTGCCAACCTGAAAGCGCTGGGCGTGACGAACCCTGGAGGCTTCGCAGACTATGTGGTCGCTCCCGCCGGCAAATGCCACGCCGTCGACGATCTCGACCTCGACACAGCCGTACTGGCAGAACCCACCGCGTGTGCAGTCCACGGCCTGGACATCCTTGCGCCGGCACCCGGGTCGAACATCCTGCTCCTGGGTGCCGGCCCCACCGGTCTGATCCTGGCGCAACTGCTGCGCGCCAGCGGGTCCGGCCGGCTCACAGTCGCCGCGCCTACGCAATTCAAACTCGATATCGCCACGTCCTACGGTGCTGACCACACCGTGCGGATCGACCGCGGAACATCATTGACCGACACAGAGATCCCCGCAATCGCCCCAGAGGGATTCGACATCGTCATCGACGCCACGGGAAGCGCGTCGATCCTGGGTCAATGCCTTGCCCTGACGCGCGACGGCGGCACCTTATTCGTCTACGGCATGTGTCCAGAAACCGCCGCCGTCAACTGGAGTCCCTACGAGATCTTTCGCCGTGAACTGACCATCAAAGGCTCCTTCTCACAAGCTTTCAGCTTTAGCCGTGCGCTGGAATTCCTTCGGACAGGGCGCGTTCGCAGCGATGGACTGATCACCCACCGATTCCCCCTCGAGCGCTACGCCGACGCGATCGAAACCTCCCGCAACGACCGTTCATGCATCAAAGCCGTTATCGAGTTCGACTGATCACGGTTGACCAACGCCGAATGACCTTGAGGGAGGAGACCGCATGTCCACCGGGCAGACAACGAAAGCGAACGTCATGAGTGTCGAGCTGCGCGATCTGCGCGAAACCGTCGTCGTGCTGACCGGAGCGGGATCGGGCATCGGCGCGGCCACCGCGCGGCAGCTACTCAATGCCGGCGCCCGGGTGGTCGCCTCGGACCTCGATGCCAGCCGCATCGACCCGCTGGTCAGCGACTACGGTGACCAAGTCACCGCGGTCGAAGCCGATGCCGGGCAGGCCGAATCGGCAGCGGCACTGCTCGACACCGCCGAGCAGGCGTGCGGCCGGGTCGACAGCGTGATCGCCAACGCCGGTGTCGGGTTCTACGGCGGTGTCCTCGACTACGACGAGGACCGCATTCGCACCATGGTGTCCACCAACTTTCTGGGCACGGTGTGGCTGGCCCGGGAAGCGGTGCGCCGCTACCGCCGCAGCGGCGTCGGCGGAGACATCGTCATCCTCGGCTCGGTCGCCGGACTGGGCCCCGGCGGCGGAAACGAATCGGTCTACGCGGCCACCAAAGCCGCCCAAATCCAGTTCGGCACCTCCCTGGACCGAGAAGTCCGGCCCGACGGAATCCGCGTCGCGGTGATCGCCCCCGCGGCAGTCAACACCCGATTCGCCGCCGCCACAGGGCGATTCGGCGACAAGGCACCCGAGGACGGCGACTTCATGGCACCCGACGACATCGCCTACGCCATCGTCACCACACTGCGCCAGCCCCGCCGAATGCGCACCGCCCTGTGGACCATGTGGAGCCTGGCCGAAGCCAACGGCTGACTCGCTGTCATCGAACAGCCCGACCAAGAGAGGCACGCCCACAATGCGAGCCGTCATCTATGACCGTCCCGAAAGTCACGCGCTGACCGTGGTGCCCGATCCCATTCCCGGCCCCGGCGAAGTCGTCCTGGGTATGACCATGACCGGGATCTGCGGCACCGATGTGCACATTCACCACGGCGACTTCGGGCCCCGCTACCCGCTGGTGGCCGGCCACGAAATCCTCGGAGTGATCGAACAGGTTGGACCCGGAGTCACAGACCTGCGGGTCGGGGACCGTGTCGTCTACGACACCATGGTCGCCTGCGGCGTGTGCGTGAACTGCCAACGCCAGCTGCCCAACTACTGCACCGACATCCGCGCCGTCGGCGTCACCGACCCCGGGGGATTCGCCGAACGGGTACTGGCGGTCGCAGCGCGCTGCCACAGCGTCGAGGGCATTGCCGACGAGGTCGCGGTGTTCGCTGAGCCGCTGGCCTGCTCGCTGCACGCTATGGATACCTTGGCCCTCACGCCCGGCTCGGATGTGCTGCTATTCGGCGCCGGACCGTCTGGACTGCTGCTGGCCCAGCTGCTGCGCCACGGCGGGGCCGGACGACTCGTGGTCGCCGCCCCGACCGCCTCCAAACTCGAACTGGCTCGCAGACTGGCCGCCGACGACACAGTCCAGGTCGACCGCAGCGACATCGCCGCCTCGCTGGCCGATTTGAAACGACTGGCTCCCAACGGTTTCGACGTGATTGTTGACGCCTCCGGTGCAATCACCGTGCTGCAGAACGCGTTGGCGCTCACCCGCGACGGCGGCACCATATTGATCTACGGGATGGCCGCTGAAGGAGCCACTATCACCGTCGAGCCGTTCGAGATCTTCCGCCGCCAGATCACCATCAAAGGCACCTTCTCCCAGGCCTATACTTTCGAACGCGCACTGCGGATGATGCGCAGCGGACGCATCCACACCGACGGGCTGATCACCCACCGGTTCGGGCTCGACCGCTACGCCGAAGCCATTGACGCCGTCGCCCACGACCGCGACGCAGTGAAGACGGTGATCGTGCCATGACCGTCCTCGACACCACCGCCACAGTCGCGGGCACTGTCGTGGCCGAACTGCGCCAGGTCAGCAAGTCATTCGACCTGACCCGCGCGGTGCGCGACGTCACCGTCGAACTTCGCTCCGGGGAAGTCTTGGCGCTGGTCGGCGAGAACGGCGCCGGCAAGAGCACCTGTGTGAAAATGTTGGCCGGGGTTTATCCCCCCGACAGCGGATCCATTCTCCTCGACGGCCAGGAAGTGCAGTTCAGTTCGCCACTGGCCGCCCACCGCGCCGGAATCTCCGTCGTGCACCAGTACCCGACCATATTCGGTGATTTGTCGGTGACCGAGAACATCTTCGCCGGGCAGATGCGCCACGGCCGCGGCGGCCTGCTGGACCTGCCCGGTATGCGTCGCGAGGCGCTGCAGCTGTTGGAGCAGCTCGGTGTGCGCATCGACCCCGACCGCCGCGCCGGCCAATTGCGCACCGGCGAACAACAACTCGTCGAGATCGTCCGCGCGCTGGCGGCCGACGCACGCGTGCTGATCATGGACGAGCCGACCGCAGCACTGTCCACCCACGAGGTCGAGCTGCTGTTCCGGGTCGTCAACACCCTGCGCGAGCGCGGAGTCACCGTCATGTTCGTCGGCCACCGCCTCGAAGAGGTCTTCGCGATCGCCGACCGCATCGCGGTGCTGCGTGACGGCAGCCACATCGAAACCCGGCGCGCCGACGACCTCACCCCGTCGGAGACGGTGCGCCTAATGGTCGGCCGCGATATGTCCCAGCTCTACCCCGACCGCGAAGCCGCCATCGGCGGCGTCATCCTCGACGTCGAATCCCTCACGCGTGCAGGCGAATACGAAGACATCTCGTTCAACCTACGAGCCGGTGAGATCGTCGGTTTCGGCGGGCTGGTCGGCGCCGGACGCACCGAGATCGCCCGTACCCTGTTCGGCATCAACACCGCTGACAGCGGCCAGATCCGAATCGACGGGCACACGGTATCCTTCTCCTCACCCGGTGATGCGATGCGCCACGGCGTCGCCTACGTCTCCGAGGACCGCCGCGGGCAGTCGCTGGTGATGGACTTCTCCATCCTCGACAACGCCTCGCTGCCGGTCCTGTCGAAGACGACCCGGTTCGGTCTGACTAACCGCGGCCGTGAACTCGACGTCGTGCGGGATCCGCTGCGCAAGATGCGGCTGCGGTTCGCCAGCTACGACCAACCTGTGTCCACCCTGTCGGGTGGCAACCAGCAGAAGGTCGTACTCGCCAAGTGGCTGGGCACCCAGCCGCGGATCCTGATCCTTGACGAGCCGACCCAAGGCATCGACGTGCAGGCCAAAGCCGAGGTCCATCGGCTCATCGCCTCTCTCGCGGCCGAGGGCATGGCGGTCATCCTCGTTTCCTCGGACATGCCCGAACTGATCGCAATGAGTGATCGGGTACTGGTGTTGCGCGAAGGACGGCAGACCGCCGTCGTCGAACGAGCCGAGGTGTCCCCAGAAGTGTTGGGCGCCGCGGCCACCGGCGCAGCCCTGGGCAACGGTGAAGCCGCGGTCGACGAATTGTCCGCGATCGAGGCCGCGGCCGGGTCCGACACCCCGCCCCCCGCTACGGCGGAGCGCCAGCGCGCCGCCGAGCCCACAGACGACCGCACCGGAATCGGCGCGCTGCTCGGTCGGCTCGGCGCGGCCCGCGAGATCGGCCTCATCGGGGTCATCTTGGCGATCGCCCTGCCCGTCACGCTGATCAATGCCAACTTCCTTAGCCCCGGCAATGTGACCTCGGTGGGTGTCGATGCGTCGCTGCTGCTGTTCGTGGCAGCCGGCCAGCTGTTGGTGATGCTCACCGGCAACATCGACGTCTCGGTCGCCTCCACTGTGGGGCTAGCTGCCTATGT
>WUUC01110478.1_pt1 | contig 12934 bp, 7 predicted proteins | sample 6278441 | NCBI WGS metagenome assembly WUUC01 (sample SAMN13675441, study PRJNA597444) | soil metagenome | isolation source: soil | place: USA: Washington | collected 2017-10 | reverse complement strand
AGTCGCTTACGCACGTGAACCGCATTGCGTACTTCGGCGGGACCCTGCGGCCGCGACGCATCGAGGACAGTCTTGCCGACGTGAAGCGTCTCTACGATGCGGGGGTTGCGCTGGGTGTCGGGACCGACAGCGGGACGCCCGCGAATTTCCACACCGATTCCACGCGCCTCCAGATGGAATTGCTGGTACGGGCCGGCATTCCACCGATGGAAGTGATCGCGATGGCAACACGCACCAACGCACAGGGGATTGGCCTCGGGAACGAGGTCGGCACGATCGATCGAGGCAAGCTGGCGGATCTGATCGTGGTGGACGGCAACCCGGTGCGCAACATGGGCGCGCTGAAGCATGTCGTGTACGTTGTCAAGGACGGCGTGCAGTACAAGGGCCCGCAGCCGGGCGGGTCGGGCAAGACGACAAGTCATTAACCCCGCGCGGACCTTCGAGGAGGAGAAATGGTCAGACGGATAGCAGTATTCGCCGTGGTGGCGCTGGTTGCGGTTGCGGTGCCGGCCGGCGCGCTCGATGCGATCGTGACACCCAGGACGTTCACGTTCGGCGAGTCTCCGAATGAGTTCGTGTTCGAGAACGGCCAGAAGCTCGGGCCAATCACGATCGTGTACGAGACGTACGGCACGCTCGATCCGGATGGGCGCAATGCCATTCTCGTGCTGCACGGGCTGGGCGGCACCGCACACGCCGCGGGCCGCCACAAGCCGGATGGTCCGCTTGGCTGGTGGGATGGTCTCATCGGGCCGGGGAAGCCTTACGACACGACGAAGTACTTTGTCGTCAGCCCGCAGGCGCTGGCGGGCGGACACAACGACAACAAACCTGGCACGGGGACGACGGGGCCGCAGTCGATCGATCCGAAGAGTGGCAAGCCATACGGCATGCGCTTTCCGACGTTCACGATCCGCGACATGGTCCGCGTGCACATGGAGCTGCTGAAGCACCTGGGCGTCAAGCACCTGCTCGTCGTCACCGGCGTATCGATGGGCGGCTATCAGTCCCTGGAGTTGATCACGACGTTCCCAGAATTTGCCAGCGGGGCCGTGCCTGTCGTGGCCCGCGCGCGGTCGTCGTCGGCTCACATGGCGCGTCATCTGATTCAGCGGCAGATGATCATGAACGATCCCGACTGGCAGAACGGCGACTACTATGGAACCGGCCGTTATCCCACGCAGGGGCAGGCCACGGCGCGCATGCTCTCATCGGTGAGCTACACGAACTCGCCGTTTTGGTACGAGAACAACCTCGAGGATGCGGACCCGGCCAAATCCGGGTACTCGCATTTCGACAACAAGTTCAAGATGGAGCAGGAGCTCTGGGACAACGGCGTTCGCGGTGTCCCGAGAGCGCAGGACGCGAATTGTTTCCTGTACCAGTCGTTCGCGCTTACGCGCCAGAACGTCGGCTGGAAGCGCGGTGACTACTCACGGGGGTGGCGCGCCAACCTGATGGACGGCCTCAAGCTCGTGCAGGCGGATGTGCTGATGATGCCCTCGCGGACGGATGATTCCGTCAGGCCGGAGTTTGCGGCGGAAGTGGTGGAGATTCTGCGGTCGCTGGGCAAGAAGGCCTCGCTGCACGTGATCGACTCCGAGCGGGGCCACGGAGGGTCGTCGGAGTACTACCAGATCATCCCACCGCTCCAGAAGTTCGTGGACGGGCTGCCGGGCGCGAAGCGCGATCGGGCGCAGCCGACCGCCACCCGATCCCAGTAGTCCTCGCAACAGAGGTCAGGGACCGGCCCGAGAGAACCTCTCGGTCCCTGACCGCCACAGCCCCTCCTTTCTATTCGTTGTTCGTGCTCGATCGGCCCGCGGTCTGGACGATGCCGTCCTTGATCACGAGCGCGACGTTCTGCATGTGGAGCATGCTCTCGAGCGGGTTCCCCTTCACGAGGATGAGGTCTGCCAGCCGGCCCGGCGTGATGAGGCCCGTGTTCACGCGCAGCGCGGCAGCGGCGTCCTTGGTCGTGGCGACGATCACTTCGCTCGGCGTCATGCCGGCCATCCGGACGAGTGCTTCCATCTCGCGCCACACCGATTCGCTGTGGAAGTTGCCTGGCGTGCCCGAATCGGTCCCCATGATGATGCGGACGCCCGCGTCGTACAACTGCCGGGTGGCCGCGGGGCCGACCCGCATCTGGAGCTGGATGCGGCCGAAGTAGCCGAGGCCCGTGAAATCGCGCAGCGACGCCATGATCGGATCGGCGTACTTACCGAGCTCGCGGCGGAGCTGCGGGTCATCGAGCCGTTCCGGCCAGGACATGTGCGCCGGGTAGAGCGCGACGCGGTGGGCGATCGACTGCCCGACCGGGATCTGCCGCTCTGACATCATGCGGAGCGTTTCCTCCGAATACAGCGGATTCTGATGGCCTGAACCGGCGTGATGGAGGATGTCGACGTTCCCCTTGATCGCGTTCTGGATCTCCTCCTCGCTGTAGACGTGTGCGCCCACGAGCTTGCGCCGCTTGTGCGCTTCGTCGCTGATCGCCGCGATCTGGTCGGCGGAAAGACCCGTGTACACCTTGATCGCGTCGACACCCGCGTCGAGGAGCCGGCGCGTCGCCTCACGCGCTTCTTCGGGGGTCTGCGCGTTCGAGATCTGCGAGGCGCGGTGATGCCGCTTGACCGCCTCGTCCGACGAGCGCTGGATCCAGCCGCCACTGACCAGCATGCGCGGGCCCTTCAACTCGCCGCGGTTGATGCGGTCGCGTGTGTCCACGGAGATCTTCGTATCGCCGCCGGCATCGAGTGCCGTCGTGATGCCGTGCGCCAGGAGCTGGGCGGCGGCAAGGCGCATCACTTCGCCGTACTCGTTTCGGACCATCGGATGCCACTGCGCATAGTTGCCGTGGCCGATGATGTCCAGATGCACGTGCGTGTCGATGAGACCCGGCATCACCGTGAAGCCGTTGGCGTCGACGACCTTGACGCCCGGCGGAACGGCCAGGCGTCCCTCTTCGCCGACGGCGACGATCTTGTCGCCCTCCACGAGCACCACCGCGTTTGGCTTCGGCGGCCCGCCGTAGCCGTCGAGCAGGAAGCCGCCGACCACCGCGAGGGTGGCCTTCACCGGCGGCGATTGTGGTGACTGCGCGCCAGTCGTGACGACGCCGATAGTGGCGGGGCAGACGGCGAGCGCGGTCGCGAGAACAAGGAAACGCGTTCTGAGCCTCATGGAGTTCTCCTCGTATTAGAACGTCACCTTGGCGCCGATCTGCATCTGGCGCGGATCGTATGCGGATGTCGGGACCCTGAACGTCGGCCGCGGATCGGGTCCCCTGCCGTACGCGTCGATCACTGCATCGAAGTTGGTGCGGTTCAGCAGGTTGAAGACTTCGGCAATGAGCTCCAGCCGCGGCCCGCCAAGCTGCAGGATGCGCGACACGCGAAGATCGATCGAGGCGTAGTCGTAGGCCCGGAACGAATTCCTCGCGAAGCCGGGCGCCCGGTCGTTCACGACGCCGTCGCCGTTGATGTCCACATCCGCCTGTGGGTCCACGGGGAAGGGCGATCGATACGTTGCCGCGCCCGAGAACTGGAAGCCGCTGAGGAACCGCTGCCATGCGGTCGTTCCGAGGTCGGGAACGAGATACGTCCCGCTGAGCACCCACCGATGCCGCACGTCGTCAACTGACCAGCCCCAGTCGGCGCGCGGGTCGGTCTGGATCGTCGGCAGATCACTGAAGTCCTGCGATTCGTTCTTGTCGAACCCGAGCGTGTAGAAGGTCTGGAACGCGAAGCCGGTCGACGTCTGCCGGCGCAGCATGAACGACACCGCCTGGTACGTGGCGCGCCCGTTGCTGTCGTAGATCACGATTCGTCCCACTCCGGGCGTCGGCCGCCGGCCCGTCGCCGGATTGATCGGATTCGTGTCGCGCGCCGAGGCCATCGACGTGCTGCGATTCAGGTTGTACTCGATGCCCGCGACCATCGAGCCCGTGATCCGCTGCTCGACAGCCGCGTTCGCCTGGACCGACCACGGCACGGGGATGCCAAAGGCGGCCGTGATATTCGGCGTCGCAAACGCGCCAGTTGGCTGCGTCGCCAGGCGGTTCGGATACGTTGGCGCCCCGGGATCACCGAAGCGGAAGATGTACGAGAAGCTGCCGCGGCTCGGCGAACCGGTGAGCAGGTTCGCGACCTGGTTGATGAAGCGCCGGGTGTAGAAGATCCCGCTGCCGCCGCGGACGACCGTGTTGCCGTTGCCGAATACGTCGAGCGCCGCGCCGAACCGCGGGGCGACGTTGTTCATGTCCCGGCTGCTCACCACGTTGTCGTTCGGATCGTAAAAGTCCGGCAGCGTCTCGATGTCGTACCGCAACCCGGCGTTGACCGTGAGGCGCGACGTTGCGCGGAAGTTGTCCTGCGCGTAGAAGCTGTAATGGTTGTGCTGCGGCGTCACCGTGGAGTTGCCGAACGATTGGCTGAACTGCGTGTAGCGTCCCTCGAGGAAATTGGCAAGGTTGCTGAAGCTGTAGCTGCCGCCGCGCGAGCCGCCGATGAACCGGAAGTTCTCGCCCCAGAGCAGGTCCACGCCGAACTTCACGTCGTGCTTCGCCGTGCTCAGCGCGAACGAATCCACCAGGTAAATCTTGTTCTGCTTAAAGTGGTTGCCGGCGGCCTGGCCGAAGTTCGCGACGCCCGACACCGACACGGTCGGTTCGGCGAACATCGCCGCGTTGTCGTCGCCCCAGAACTCGGGCTTGTCCGCGCCGAACCAGAACTCGAAGTTCCGGGGTGAGTACGACGCTCGCGCCTCGTGGAACCACGAGCGCCCGGCGGTGCGCCATGTCGCGGTATAGAAGCTGTCGGTGCTGTGCTTCGAGCCGGCGCGCCGCAGGGTGTTCAGCCCTCCGACAGTGGAATACCGGAGCTGCTCGGCGAACGAATAGATGTAGCTGCCCTCGAGGGAGTGCTGGTCGTTGACCTGGTAGGTGTACTTCGTGATGAGGGAGGTGTAATCGAAGTTGCGCGGGATCTCGCCGATGTCCGACTCGGGGATGCCGAGCACCCGCGCGTTCTCCGGCGCCACCGACGAGAAAGCCGGGATGTCGGCATTCTGTCGCTCGAGCGCCGCGAAGAAGAACATCTTGTTCTGCTTGATGGGCCCGCCGAGCGTGCCGCCCGTCTGCCAGCGGTTGAAGGGCGCCTTCTCAGTCTCGAACGCATTCCGAGCGTTCAGTTCCTTGTTGCGATGAAACACATATGTGCCGCCTTCGAACCGGTTGCCGCCCGACTTGGTCACGACGTTGATGACCGCGCCCTGCGTACGGCCGAACTCCGCGGAGAAGTTGTTCGCGAGGACCTGGAACTCGCGGATCGCCTCGCGGCTGAAGAGCGCGCGCTGCTGTGAGTTGCTGTCGTCGATGTTGTCGAGACCATCGAGGTTCAGCACCGGCTCGCGTGCGCGTCCGCCGGACACGTTGATGTAGACGCCATTGTCGCGCCGGGACACCGAGGGCACGGTATTCGGCGTCAGCAGCGTCAACTCCACCGGATTCCGCGAGTTGAGCGGAATTGTCTCGAGCTCGCGCCGTTCGATCGTGTGACTGATGCTCGTGTTCGCAGTCTCGATGAGCGCGGACTGACCCGAGACGGTGACCGTCTCGTTCAGGGCGCCGAGCTCGAGCGCCGCATCGATGCGTGGCGACGTCCCGACGACGAGCGTCACCGGGGCGACCACCACCGTCTTGAAGCCGCTCAGCTCGAACGTCACTTCGTAATCGCCGGGATCGACGCCGACGAACCGATAGTCTCCCGCGGCGGACGTCGTGGCCGTTTTCACCTGCGCGGTCCCGAGGTTCTTCAACGAAACCGTCACGCCGGGAAGGACGCCCTTCGTGGAGTCCGTCACGACGCCAATGAGCCCTGACGTCGTGGACGACACCTGCGCCCATGCTGAAGGCGCGATCGAGAGGGCCAGGAAGACCAGCAGGAGGAGAGGTAAAGCAGTATGCGTGTTCACGTTGTCTCGCATGTGTCGTTCCCGCCTTTCAGGCACGGGCCGTTGGCCCGCTCCGGTGAGCCGCCGGACGGCTATGCGTCGGCCGTCCGGGATGTGGCGCGTGCGTCGAGCTCGAGGGTCGTGTACCACTCGCGTTCGGCGAGCTCGGTGCCGAATTCGAGGGAGAGCGCCGACAGGCGATGCACGATCGCGCGGCCGATCTCGCTCGTGGCAAACCGTGGCTGGCCGTCGCTGCCGATGCTGATCGGCAAAAACTCCAGACGAGCAATGCGGCCCTTGCCGACGATGGCGCGCACGACGACGCTCTGGTGTCCGTGCGAGGTGGGCGGTGTGACGCGTCCGGGCGCCTGCCGTTGCAGGACGAAGTTGCCGATGCTGAAGAGCACTGGTTTGCCGCGGTAGACTTCGAGGCCGCGCAAGGTATGCGGACCGTGCCCGACGAACAGGTCCACGCCGGCGTCGATCGCGGCGTGAGCGACGACGCGCTGGTGGTACGGCAGGTCGGCCTTGGTGTGCCGCGCCCAGTGGAAGTGCACGTACATCACAGCAAGGTCCGCGTCGCCCTTGCCCGATCGAATGGCGTCGGCAACGCGTTGCACGTCCTCGCGTAACGGGGCCATAACCGAAAGCGCCGGGTTGACGCGCAGAGAAAAAATGTTCGGGGCCACGTTTCGCTCTTCGAGGAATCCGGGAACCTCGAGCAGCACGTCATAGGCGCGCGCGACAGCCACGCCCGGCAGGTCGGCGGTCGCCATCTCCTGCGCCACCCGGTTGTAGTGACAGCAGTACAACGAGAAGAACGCGATCTTGAGGCCGTTCACCTCGATTCGCGTCGGGCGGAACGCCTCAGCGACCGTTCGGCCGGCGCCGGCGTGGCGAATGGCCGCGCCGTCGAGCGTCGAGAGCGTCTGGAGCAACGCCTCGCGTCCGAAGTTGCACGTATGGTTGTTGGCGGTGGAGACGACGTCGATCCCGGCCCTGGTGAGCTCGGTGACGAGGGAGGGATGGCCGCGTAGTGGTCCGCCCCAGCGGTAGCCGCCCAGCTCGGCGGATCCGACGGTGGACAAGCCGTTCTCCAGGTTCGCGAATGCGGCAGCGGACGCGCGCATCACGCCATAGACCTGCTCGGTCTGCGCGTCGAGCCGTTCGGGAAAGGGTTGCGTCAGGAAGAGATCGCCGGCGAACGCGAGGGCCACTTCATCCGACGCGCGCGCGGGCACGGTGGGCGCCGGCGTCTGGGCGGCCGCGCCGGCGTCGGTGACTGGCAGCGCCACGAGCGGCGCCGCCAGCCCGGCGCGCGCCGCGGATTGAAGAAAACGTCGGCGGGATGACTGCGAGAAGCGCGAATGGCTCATGGCGGCACGTCGGCAGTGCGTGTTGCACTAAATGAGATACCGATGTATACAAATGTGCGGCGGAAGATACCATCGTCTGCAGGACGTGTCAAACCGCCGGAAATACGCTACGCTCGGCCGCGAGCGGAACGGGCGAGGAGACGGCGATGCATCCACGACGCAGTGTGGGACGGCTTTCCTGGGCGGTGCTCGTCGCCGCGGCCGCCGGCGCGGTTGCGCAGCAGACGACACCCCCCGCCTTCGACCTGATCGTCCGCGGAGGCCTCGTCGTCGACGGCACCGGAGGGCCGCGGGTCCGCGCCGACGTGGCGATCAAAGGAGATCGCATTGCGGAGGTGAGCCCCGGCGGGATTGCCGCGGAGCGCGGAGCCGCCGTGCTCGGCGCTGAGGGCCTGATCGTCGCGCCTGGCTTCATCGACCAGCACGCACACATCCAGACCACCATCCACGAGTACCCGCTGGCGGAGAACTTCACGCGGCAGGGCATCACGACCATCCTGGCGAGCCTGCATTCAGGCGATCAGCCGTGGCCGCTCGATCGCTACATGGCCGATCTCCACGTTGCGCCCAATGTCGGCTTCTTTGCCGGCCATAGCTGGGCGCGCACCAGGGTGCTCGGCCTGGCGGACCGCGCGCCGACCGACGCCGAGCTGAACACGATGAAGCAGCTGGTGGACGAGAGCATGCGCGCCGGAGCCTTGGGGCTCTCGACCGGTCTCGTGTACGTGCCGGCGAACTACGCCAAGACCGAGGAGGTCATCGAGCTCGCGAAAGTGGCTGCGCGGCATGGCGGCATTTACGTGTCGCACATGCGCGATGAGGCGACCGGCCTCCTCGATTCCGTAGCCGAGCTCATTCGGATCTCGCGTGAGGCCGGCCTGCCCGCGCAGGTGCAGCATCACAAGGCGGTGGGGGTGTCGCAGTGGGGCTGGAGCACAAAGAGCCTCGCCCTGATCGACCAGGCACGCGCGCGCGGTCTGGACATCAAGCACGATCTCTATCCGTACACGGCTTCGAGCACCGGCTCGAGCGTCCTCTTTCCGCAGTGGGCGCTCGCGGAGGGGCCGAAGGCCTTCGCGAGCCGCGTTGCCGATCCGGCGCAGCGCCGCAAGATCGAAGCGGAGATGCGCGAGATCTTCGTGAAGGAGCGCGGCGGCAACGATCTGTCCCGCGTGCAGTTCCGCGTGGTTCGATCGGATCCCCGCTACAACGGCAAGACGCTCGCCGATCTCGCCGGCGACCGGAAGCTGCCGAACAGCGTCGACTCGGGGATTCAGCTCGTCATCGACCTGCAGCTCAAGGGCGGCTTCAGCGCGATCTACCACAGCATCGACGAGAACGACGTGCAGGCGATCATGCGGCACCCGCTGGCGATGTTCGACACCGACGCGGATCTCGTCGAGTACGGGTTCGGCTTCCCGCACCCGCGCAGCTACGGCACGTTCCCGAGAGTGCTGGGCCGCTATGTACGCGAGCTGAAGGTGCTCACGCTGGAGGAGGCGATTCGGCGCATGACCTCGCTCTCGGCCGATCAGGTGGGCCAGAAGGAGCGCGGCCGGATTGCCCGCGGTATGTTCGCCGACATCACCGTGTTCGACCCGGACCGGATTGCTGACACCGCCACGTTCACGGAGCCGCACCAATATCCACTCGGCATCCGCCACGTCGTCGTGAACGGCGTGCCGATCATCCGTAACGGCGCTCTGACCGGTGCGAAGCCGGGGCGCGTGCTGAAAGGGCCGGCGCGCCCGCCGATCGCCACCGCCGCGGACATGGCGCGCCTCGCACCCCTGCCGCGTGTGAGCTGGTAAATGCGCACCACGAGGCCGCCAATGCAGCGCGCCGATGCGTGTGCGTGGTGTGTGGTAGCGGTGCTCCTCGGCTCCGGGGTGCTCGATGCGCAGCACTGGCCATCGTTTCGTGGTCGGCACGCGTCGGGCATTGCGGACGGGCAGCATCCGCCACTCTCCTGGGACGCACTCGCCTCGCGCAACGTCGTTTGGAAGGTTCCCGTCCCGGGCCTCGGACATTCGAGTCCAGTGGTCTGGGGCGACCGCGTGTTCGTGACCAGCGCCGTGTCGTCGCGTCCGCAATCGGTATTCAGGCGCGACGTGACGAGCCGCGAAGGAGACCTGATCAACATCGACTCGTCAGGCGATCGCACACGCCACGTCTGGCGCGTCTACTGCCTCGACAAGCGGACCGGAAAGATGCTGTGGGAAGCCACGGCCCACGACGGCGTTCCGGTTGTTGACCGTCACATCCGCAACTCGCACGCCACCGCCACGCCGGCGACCAACGGGGAGTACGTGGTGGTGTTCTTCGGCTCCGAGGGCCTGTATGCGTTTCGGATGGACGGCACGCTCGCCTGGAAGCGGGACCTCGGGGTGCTCGATGCTGGCTCAATCGACGATCCCGACTTTCAATGGGGGCTGGCCAGCTCGCCGGTCCTGTTCCGCAACCTGGTCATCGTGCAGTGCGACGTCCAGGACGGGTCGTTCCTCGCGGCATTCGACCTGGTCACCGGCCGCGAGGTGTGGCGCACGCAGCGCGACGAGTTCTCGTCGTGGAGCACGCCGACCATCTATGAACACGGCTCGACGACGGAGCTCGTCACAAATGGGACCCGGTTTGTCCGCGGGTACGATCCGCTCACCGGGACAGAGTTGTGGCGTCTCAGCTCCGGATCCGAGAATGCGATACCTACCCCTGTTGCGACTGCGGATCTAATTTTCGTCGCCAGCGGATACCGGCCCGTGCAGCCGATCGCGGCCATCCGGCCCGGAGCGAAGGGCGACATCACTCCGGGTGAAGGTTCGACGAGCAATACGTCAGTCGCCTGGAGCACGCGTCGCGGTGGGCCCTACATCCCGACGCCGCTGGTCTACGGTGAGCACCTCTACGTCCTCGCGAACAACGGCGTGCTGACGACCTATGACGCGCGGACCGGCGCGCGTGTCTACCAGCAGCGGCTGGCGGGCCGCGGCGGCGCGTTCAGCGCGTCACCGGTTGCCGCTGATGGCCGCATCTACTTCGCTAGCGAAGATGGCGACGTTCACGTCGTCAAGGCGGGCGCGGCGTACGAGTTGCTCGCAACCAATCCCGTTGGTGAGGTCATGATGGCCACTCCAGCAATCTCGCAGGGACTCCTGCTCGTCCGCACGCTCCATCACCTCTATGCGTTCGGCGATTCCGCTTCTTCAGCGTCTTCGCCCTGGGTCAGGATTCCCGCACAGACAGTCCAGGTGGGCTGCGTAGCGCACGATCGCGAGTGCAGTCCGAACGAGCAGCCCAGGCACCCCGTTCGGATCTCCAGCGACTTCTGGCTGATGGCCACTGAGGTCACGGTTGACGCGTTCCGCGCCCACGCGGCCAAGTCGGGCACCCGCTTTCCACTGCAGCCGGAGTGGAGCGCGGCCGATCATCCGGTGGTCAATGTGACGTGGGACGAGGCGGCGCAGTTTTGTGCCGCGGCCGGCGGGCGGCTTCCAACAGAGGTCGAATGGGAAGCTGCCGCGCGTGGCGGCAGGGACAACACCATCTATCCGTGGGGCGATCGCTACGAGCGCGGCCTCGTCAACGACAGCGACGAGTTCAAGCACTCAGCGACGACGCCGGTCGGCACCTTCGGTCCGAACGCCTACGGGCTCTACGACATGATCGGGAACGTTTGGGAGTGGCTACAGGACTGGTCTTCTGACGATTACTACGCGCGTTCGCCCGCAAACGATCCTCGCGGGCCGGAGACGGGCACGGCCCGCATCACGCGCGGAGGATCCTGGCGGCCGTACCCCCGCGTGTTCCGCATCTCCAACAGGGGCCGCAGCCGGCCCGATCGCGCGAGCTACTACATCGGGTTCCGCTGTGCGCGGGACGTGAGGAGTGAGAGATGAACCGAATTGGACGTCTTGCCCCCTGGATCGTCGCGACCGTGCTGCTTGCGACGGCGCCAACGCCCTCCGCGCTCCTGGCGCAGTCGCCGCCTGCGGCTCCGTACGGGGCTGTCGCCGGCGGGACATACGCGGGGGCGATTGGCGAGGCGCGCGACCGCATCCAGCGCTACATGGAGGAGCGCGGGGTGCCCGGATTCTCGATTGCAGTGGCGGTGGACGGTGTGCCGGTGTGGGCCGAGGGGTTCGGGTTTGCGAATGCGGAGTCCCGAACTCCGGTCACCCCGATGACGCGCTTCCGGAGCGGCAGCGTCGCGAAGCCGATCACGATGGCGGCAGCAGCGAGGCTCTACGAGATGGGACGCCTCGATTTCGACGCGCCCGTGCAGAAGTACGTGCCCGCGTTTCCCGCGAAGGGCGGCACGATCACGCCGCGCATGCTGGCCGGACATCTGTCCGGCATCCGCCACTATCCGGCCGATGGCAACGAGTTCTTCAACACGAAGATCTACGCCGACGTCGAAGAGACACTCGAAATCTTTCAGAACGATCCGTTGCTGTTCCCGCCGGGCACCAAGTACTCGTATTCGAGCTACGGTACGAACCTGCTCGGCGTGATCGTGCAGAAGGCTGCCGGCAAGCCGTTCCTGCAGGTCGTCCAGGAACTCGTCTTCGAGCCGCTTGGCATGATCTCGTCGTCAGGCGACTTCCCCGACCGGATCATCCCGGCGCGCGTGAGCTACTACGAACGCACAGGCGGAAAGCCGTCGTATCACACACGCAAGACCTCATGGGGAACCGGCGAGAAGGGCGTGCTCCTGAATGCGCCTTACGCCGACAATTCGAACAAGTATCCGTCGGGCGGCTACATCACCACCCCATCGGATTTGGTACGCTTTGGATCGGCCCACCTCTCGCCCGGCTATCTCAAGAGCGAGACACTGAAAATGCTCTTCACCTCGCAACGGACGACGGCCGGAGAGCCCACGGGGTACGGCATGAACTGGCAGGTTCGTACGGCCGGCGCCGTTCCGTATTACGCGCACTCGGGCAGCTCGGTCGGCGGCACGTCCTATCTGTTGATTCAGCCGGAGGGAAAGCTCGTGCTCGCCATTCAGGCGAACCTGACTGACGCCGAGTTCCGTAACCTGCCGCGGGAGCTCGCAGACCTGTTCGCGCGCGGTGGAGCCGTGCGCACATCGTCGCCGCGCTACTGAATTGGCTGCTCTCCGCGGACGCGCGCCGGCGGTGGCAAGTACTCCGGGGTGCCGAGTGCCGGCGCGCGCTGCGGGCGCACCACGGCCGGCTTTGCGGGCGCGTCCTCTCGTGCGTACTTGAGCAGTGCCGCGGCTCGATAGAGTCCGTGGACGAATTTGCCGTAGGGAAGCGTCACGAACAGCGCAAGCACGACACCCAGATGGACGATCAGCAGTGCGCCCATGGCCGACCGCTCGCGCAGCACGAGGAGCAGAAGCCCCGTCAGGCTGGTGAGGAATAGCAGGGTGATGAACGACACGTCCATCCCCTCCTGTTCCGGATCCCCGAGCATCGAATCACGGCGACGGCGCATCACCATCAGGCCTACCGGCCCCACGATCAGTCCGGTCCCGCCGAGGGTCCCGAGCACGACCGGCAGGCTGAGATACGGGTAGGGCGCTTCCCAATGGAAGACTGAGTGGTAAATCGCAGCGACCGTCGTAGACGCAAAAC
>WUUC01101171.1_pt1 | contig 12934 bp, 9 predicted proteins | sample 6278441 | NCBI WGS metagenome assembly WUUC01 (sample SAMN13675441, study PRJNA597444) | soil metagenome | isolation source: soil | place: USA: Washington | collected 2017-10 | reverse complement strand
GCCTAGGGGCCGCCGCCATGTCGGTCTCCAACGATCCGCACAATCAGGACGCCATCCTTGTCGAGTTCCGTAACGGACTCGACAAGGTTCGTACTGCGTCCGACCTGCAGACTTTCCGTAATACCTGGCTAGGACGCAAAAACAGTTGGCTCGCGACGTACATGAGCGCCCTCGCCCAAGCGCCGCCAGATGAACGTCGTCGCCTCGGCCAAGTCGCCAACGACCTGAAACGTCAGTTCGAATCGGCCATCGCCGAACGCGACGCGCTGTTTGCCGCCTCCCGGCGTCCGGCCGGCGCGGTTGACATCACCTTGCCCGGGCGGCGGCCTGCCCTTGGCTTTCGTCACCCCCTCAGCCTCGTGCGCGAGCAGGTGCAGACCATCTTTGCGGGTCTTGGCTATCAGATTCTCGAAGGCTTCGAAGTCGAAGACGATTATCACAACTTCGAAGCGCTCAACATGCCCGCCGACCATCCTGCGCGCGACATGCAGGACACGTTGTATCTCGCGTCACCGCTTCAGCCGCCGGATGTCGACCTACGACGACCGCTCAATCTGCTCCGCACGCACACGTCGGCGATGCAGATCCGGCACATGGAAGAACACGCGCCGCCGGTGCGTCTGGTCGCCATTGGGCCTGTCTATCGTCGCGACAACCTCGATTTGACGCATACCCCGATGTTTCATCAGGTCGAGGGACTCGTGGTCGGCGCCAACATCACGCTCGCCGATCTCAAAGGCACGCTCATCTCGATGGCGCGCGCGCTATTTGGCGAAGGCCAGGACGTGCGCTTCCGTTCCAGCTTCTTCCCGTATACCGAGCCCAGTGCGGAAGTGGATATCCGCTGCATTCGTTGTCAGGGCACAGGATGCGCGATCTGCAAACGCACCGGGTGGCTCGAGATTCTCGGCAGCGGCATGGTGCATCCGGCGGTATTCGAATATGTCGGGTACGACCCGAAGCAAGTAACAGGGTTTGCCTTCGGCATGGGCATCGAACGCGTTGCGCTGCTCAAATGGAACGTGGACGATATCCGTCTGTTCTATGAAAACGATTTGCGTTTCCTGGAGCAGTTCGGGCTGTGAAAGTTCTGCTCTCGTGGATTCGCGATTTCGTGGATGTTCCCGGCACGCCGGAATCAATTGGCGAGCGGATGTCGCTGCGTGGTCTGGCGCTTGAAGGGATTGAAGCGGTGCCCTCGCCTGCCGGGTCGCCGGCCGGTTCGCCTGGACGCGAGCGCGGCGACGACGCCGTGCTTGATTTCGACGTGACGGCAAATCGGCCCGATTGCCTGTCAATCATTGGCATCGCGCGCGAGATTGCGACTGCATACGGATTGCCGATCGGTGAAGCGCCAACGGACCCCATCGATCCGAAGGGTGTTGCGCCATCCGGAGCAAAAGAGTCTGGCAAGGCGGTGAAGCGGTCGGCGCCCGACTCGGCGACACTGCCCGTGACGATAGACGAAGCCGACCTGTGCGCCCGGTATGTCGCCGCCATCGCCGACGTCACCATCGGGCCGTCACCGGGGTGGATGCAGGCGCGTCTGCAGGCGTGTGGCACGCGCCCGATCAATAACGTTGTCGACATCACCAACTACGTGCTGCTCGAGACCGGGCATCCGATGCACGCTTTTGATCTGGCACGGCTGCGTGGGCCGTCGATCGTGGTGCGGCGCGCCCGTGCTGGTGAGACTCTGACGACGCTGGACGGCAAGAAGCGGACGCTCGATGCGCAGATGCTGGTGATTGCCGATGCCAAGGCCGCCGTCGCCATTGCCGGCGTGATGGGCGGGTCCGAGTCTGAAGTCTCGGAGACGACGCAGTCGATCGTGTTCGAGAGCGCGTGGTTCAAACCGCAATCCGTGCGTGCGACCAGCAAACGGCTGGGACTGCGCACCGAGGCCTCCTATCGATTCGAACGCGGCGCGGACGTCACCGCGGCGCGACATGCCATGGCGCGCGCGCTCGCGCTGCTCGAATCAACCGGCGCCGGCACGCGACGCGGGGATTTGATCGACACCTATCCCCGCTCCTACGAAGAGCGTGAACTCCACCTGGATCAGGCGGCCATTGGTCATCTCCTCGGGATGGAGGTGCCAGAATCGGAATCCGAACGGATCCTCACCAGCCTGGGTTTCGGCGTTAAAACCCTGGGTGGGTGGCAGGCGGCTGCCCCTGACGCGGCGACATCGATGGGACGCATCGGCAGCAGCTGGCGCGTGACCGTGCCGCCGTGGCGCGTGGACGTGGCGCGACCCGTCGATCTGATCGAGGAAGTTGGACGACATTACGGCTTCGAGCATTTGCCGATTACGTTTCCCGGCGTCGAGCAGGCGCCAGCCCCATCCGATCCGCGGATTGCGCGCGACAACCGCGTCCGCCGAGCGATGTTGGGCATGGGGTTCAACGAGGCCGTCACCTTTGGATTCATCGAATCGAGCGCCGCCGAGCCGTATTTAAACGGTGACGAACCGGTCGTACTGGCCAATCCGCTCTCGGAAAAATTCACCACGCTGCGTCCCAGTTTGATTCCAGGATTGGTGGACGCCGTGAGTCACAATCGGCGCCACGGCCGACGCGACGTACGGCTCTTCGAAATCGGCACGCGCTTCTCCCCTCGCGGCGAGATTCGGGCAGTTGCTGCTGCGTGGACGGGAGTTGCGTCATCCGATCACTGGAGCGGGGGCGCGCGGCAGGTCGACTTCTTTGACGTCAAAGGGGTGGTCGAACAGGTATGCGCGTTGATGAACGTTACGGCACAAGTCGCCCCGACGACCTCGCCCTACCTGGTTGAAGGCCGCGCTGCGACCATCCAGATTGAGACGCAGACGGTTGCCGTGTTCGGACAACTCGATCCAAAGATCAGCGAACAACGGGATCTGCCTGCTGCCGATCCTGTTTATGTTCTCGAAGTCAACATCGACGCGCTCACCGCACACGCGCCGGACACCATCCGTTTTGCTCAGCCGCTGCCGCGGCATCCCGCCGTTGTGCGCGACGTTTCCATTTTGATCGATGAAGTCTTGTCTGCGGACACTGTTCGTGGCACGATTCGAGCGGCTGCTCCGACGACACTCGTTGATGTGCGCGAGTTCGATCGCTATCAGGGCAAAGGTATTGCGGAAGGCAAGGTGAGCCTCTCGCTGCGCCTCACGTTTCAGGCGCCGGATCGCACCTTGACCGATGCGGAAGTGCAAGCGGCGATGGAGCAGATCGTCGCGGCACTGACGCGCGATCTCAACGCTGTACAGAGATAAAAGACATGGCTACGACCACCACGACCACGACCACTTCGAAACCGGCATCAGTGTCGGCTGTCGAGCCGATCGATCGGCTCGAGGAGAAAATCAAACTGCTGGTGAGCGTCATCGGCCGGCAACGCGGCGAACAGTCGCGGCTGCAGGAAGACAACGCGCGGCTGCAGCGAGAAGTTGAAACCCTGAAGACGCGTCTCGCAGATCAGGAGGGCAACGCCGCCGAACTGAGCACGCTGCGCGGTGAGCGCGATCAAATCCGCTCGCGCGTCAGCGAGATGCTGCAGCAGCTTGACGCGCTCAACCTGTAAACTGGCGCCAGTCGATGCGGCCTCGTTCCCCCGCGGCCGTGGCTTGGCGCCTGTCGCCAATATGTAATGTCTGATCCGAGAGTGATTCACATCGAAGTGCATGGCCAGCGTTATCCGATACGGACAACGCTGGAGGCCGACTATGTCGAGGAGCTCGCGGCATTTGTCGATCGCAAAATGCAACTCGCCTCGGCCGCTTCCCCGTCCAGCGACATGCTGGGACTGGCCGTTTTGACGGCGCTCAACCTCGCCGACGAACTGTTCCGCGCCCGCAGCGAAGACATGAGTCGCGTCGGAAACGTCACCGCCCGCGCCGCCGCCCTCGAGAAGATGGTGGACCAGGCCCTTGAATTGGCCGGACATTCCGAGTGATTCGCCCGATTTTCGCGTAAGGGTTGTCCCCGCCTTGACCCAGCCGCCTCAGGGACCTAAGATCCTTGAGGTTCCTGCTTTGCTCGTGATGGTTTTTCGGAGGCTCGTCTGAGCCAATGTTTTACCCCAAGCGAGTTGCGACAGTAGCGTGGTGTGCATGCCTCCGAGGCGAGGAAGCCTAAAGCGCGACTTTTACAGCGGCTCCACCTGCTAATGCAGGTTCAGCAGACCTCCCCACACGGCAAAGCGGGACCTCTATCCTTTCTTCGAGCGAGCTAACGTGACGGTGTCTGAGCTGGGCGAACGCCGGCTGCTGGCCCGTATCCGGGAGCGACTCGGGGACGCCGCCAGCCTATCGGCGGCAGTGGTCATCGGCATTGGCGATGATGCCGCCGTCGTCGCGCCCACGCGAAATGCGCTGACGGTTTTGACCACCGATGCTCAGGTCGAAGGCGTCCATTTCGACCGGCGATATTCAAGCCCGGCAGATATCGGGGTCCGGGCGATGGCAGTGAATCTGAGCGACCTGGCAGCCATGGGCGCGGTTCCGCGTTGGGTGTTGCTGTCGTTTGCATTGCCAGCGAATTTTCTCGTTGAAGACGTCGATCTGATTGCGGAGGGGATTGGGGCTGTGGCGCGCGACCACAATGTTGTGGTCGTAGGGGGGAATCTCACGCGCAGCCCCGGGCCACTGATCATCGACATCACCGCAGTTGGCGAAGTGCGGCCGCGACGGGCATTGACGCGGAGTGGTGCGCGCCCCGGCGACGAGCTGTATGTTAGCGGCACGATCGGCGGTTCTGCGGCTGGGCTGGAGATGCTACGCGCCGGGAGCCAAGCTCATCCGCAGTGCATTGAATCGCATCGCCGGCCGTCGGCCCGCGTAAGGTTGGGGGTAGCGGTAAGCCAAGCTCGAGCAGTAAGAGCGGCGATGGATTTGAGTGATGGGCTGGCCGATGCTTTGCTTCAGGTAGCGCAAGCCAGCAACTGTGGAGTGGAGATCGACGCCGACGCGCTCCCGATTGAACCCGGTGCGCGGCAGTGGTGGGAAGCGAACGGAATCGACGCGGTTTCAGCAGCCCTCACGGGTGGTGATGACTACGAGTTGTTGCTGGCAATTCCACGTGCGTGGCGTGGTCGTCTCCGGCACGCGCGAGTGCGGGTGGCCGAGCCGCCGCTGACGAAAATCGGAGTTCTAACGAAAGACCCGGGAGCGCGCGTCCTACTGCGGAACGGTAGACGCGAGACGTTACCCGGCGGTTTCGAGCACTTCTGATGTTCATAACACGTTCGTTCTGGCGCAAGGTTGTTGCGACCGTCGGCGCGGCGGTCGGCTTCGTCTTCGTGTACGAAACTACCATCCGAGACTCGCGCTACGCCGCCCGGCAGGCGATGGCGGCCGAAGCCGCAGCGTCACCGCAGGCGGGATCGATGCTCCAGTTCACCGCCACCGCCTATTGCAAAGGCGAGACGACCGCTTCCGGCGTCAGCGTGCGCACCGGGATTGCCGCGGCCGATCCGGCGTTGCTTCCCGTTGGCACCGTGGTGCGCATCGACACCCCCGAACCGCGCTACGACGGCATTTGGACGGTGATGGATACCGGTCCCGCCGTGCAGGGCCGGATCATCGATCTGTATTTGTGGAGTTGCCACGACGCGTTGAAGTTCGGGCGACGGCCGATCAAACTGACCGTGCTTCGCCTCGGGTGGAACCCGGAAAACAGTGGCCCGGCGTACGCCGACGCGTTGTTCAAACAACGCGAGCTCAATCGGGGGCTTACGCCGTTGCGCTCACGTCCCATCGACTCGCGCGCCCCAATGACCGTCCCGGTGCTGCCCGCGGTCAATCCCGCGCCAATGCGTGAGGGCCCCACCCCACCGCAGGACCCGCCGCCCTCGACGTTTTTCTTGCTCTAAAGATCGCCACGCGAGGCACCGGGACACAGAGAAAATGTTTCTCTCAGTGTCTCTGCGTCTCCGTGGCTAGCTTCGCGATTACTTGCGCGCGTACTGCAATTCGTAGAGGCGCCGGTAGAGGCCGTGCTGCGCGACCAGTTCCTGGTGGCGGCCGCTTTCGCGCAACTGTCCTTTATGAAAAACGAGGATGCGATCGACATCCTGAATAGTCGAGAGCCGGTGCGCGATGGCAATCGTCGTGCGATTGCGCATCAAGACCTTCAGCGCGCTACGAATGAGCAACTCGGTCTCCGTATCGATGCTGGATGTTGCCTCGTCCAGCACGAGCACTGGCGGATTGACCGCTAGTGCTCGTGCGAATGACAACAGCTGCTTCTGCCCCACCGACAATGTAGCGCCCCGCTCGGCGACAGGTGCGTGGATGCCACCTATCGCCTCCACAAAATCACCGGCATTGACCGTGGCCAGGATCCGTCGCACATCATCGTCGCTGATCTCCTGATCACCGAGACGTACGTTGGCGGCGATCGTTCCTGAGAACAAATGCACGTCTTGCAGCACCAGACCAAACAATGCCCGGACACTTTGGACGGGGAGCTCGCGGATGTCGGTACCATCGATCGTGATGCGTCCGCGCGTGACGTCGTAAAAGCGCAACAGCAGATTGATGATGGTGGTCTTCCCCGCTCCGGTCGCGCCGACGATTCCGATACGTTCGCCCGGCTGCACCGCGAATGACACGTCGCGAAGAACAAAGTCCTCGTCGTTATAGGCAAACCAGACGTTCTCGAACGCGATGACTGGGTCGGGCCGCGTCTCCGCTCTACCGGGCTTGCTCCGTCCGCTGATCAGGCTCTCATTGGCTCCGATCACGACCGGCGTATCGAGGAGCTGAAAAATGCGTTCGGATGAGGCCATCGCGCCTTGCAGGACGTTGAATTTTTCCGACAGGTCTTGGATTGGCTGGAAGAAGCGGCGTGAGTATTGGATAAAGGCGACCAGCGTCCCGAGCGTCAGCGTGTCCTGCACGACACGCCCTCCACCGAACCAGATAATCAGCGCCGTCGCCAGCGCGCTGATTATCTCAATCGCCGGGTAGAAGACCGCGTAATAGAAGATCGAGCGGATGTTGGCATTGGTGTGTTCGATATTGATGGCGTCGAACTGCTGAAAGCTTCTCGCTTCTCGCCGGAACAATTGCACGGTGGACGTGCCGGTAATGTGTTCCTGCAAAAACGCATTAATCCGGGCGATCCACGTGCGCACGTCACGATACGTGCCGCGCACGTTGACGCGAAACCACTGCGTCACCATGGCAATGAGCGGCAGAACCGAGAACGAAATCAGTGCCAGCCGCCAATCGAGCATCAACAGAGCGGCCATGATGGCGAGCAGCGCAAAGACGTCGCCAAACACCGACACGACGCCAGAGGTGAACAACTCATTCAGGGCATCGACATCCGTCGTCACCCGCGTCATCAGGCGGCCGACGGGGGTCCGGTCATAGAAACGAATATCAAGTCGTTGCAAGTGGGTGTAGATCTGCATCCGCAGGTCGAACATGATGCGCTGCCCCGTCATCTGCAGGGTCCACGCCTGCGCGAACTGCAGCACGAACTCGGCAACCAAGGTCGCGACATAGAGGGCGACGATCGTGCGCAGGCCGTCAATATCGCCCGCTGGAATGTGGACGTCGATCACCCGCAGCGTGAGCCACGGCGGTACCAGCTGCAGCGCGGCGTAACCGACGATCGCCACCAGGGAAACGAGCACCGCGCGCCAGTACGGGCGCAAATATTTGAGCAGACGACGCATCAGTCGCGCATCGTATGCCTTGCCAAGAATCTCTTCGGAATTCATGACGCCGCGAGCTCCTCTTCGAGTAGTTGCTGGCGGTGGAGCTCGGCATAGACGCCGGCCGCGGCGACCAACGCGTCGTGAGTCCCGCGCTCGATGATCCGACCCTCGTCCAGGACCACGATGACGTCGGCATCGCGCACGGTGGAAATGCGATGGGAGACGATGAGCGTCGTACGCCCTTTCCGAAACTCCCGCAGGCCGCGCAGGATTTCCTCCTCGGTATGCGTATCCACCGCGGACAGCGCATCGTCCAGGATGAGGATTTTCGGATCGACAAAGAGTGCACGGGCAATGGCGGTGCGCTGCTTCTGCCCGCCGGACAGCGTAATGCCCCGCTCGCCGATACGTGTCTTGTAGCCATCGGGGAACTGCGCGACGTCCTTATCGAGCTGCGCGATCGTGGCGACGGTTTCGACCGCGCCTGTCACGACCCCAGCTTCGGCCGCCTCGCTCGATCCAAATGCGACGTTTTCGGCAATCGTGTCTGAGAACAGGAACGGCTCCTGGGGCACAAATCCCATCACCCCGCGCAACGTAGCCAACGGCATGTGCCGCACATCGATGCCATCGATAAAAACGGTTCCCTCAGGCGGGTCGTGTAACCGCGCCAGCAGCGACAAGAGCGCCGACTTTCCGGAGCCGGTGCGGCCGACAATCGCGACCGTTTGGCCAGCATCGATAGTCAGCGATACATCGTTCAGGACTGGCTTATCGCCAAATCCAAACGTCAGGTGCCGTAGCTCGATGGCGCCATCCAGATCCTCGGGTCGCAGGGTTGGGTTGGTCACGGCGGAGTCATCGATAGCAACAGGCGCCTCCAGAACCTGCAGCATGCGTGACCACGACGCGCGGCCCCGCTGCATCAGGTTGGTGACCCACCCAAACGCGATCATCGGCCATGCCAGCATCGCCAGGTAGCTGTTGAACGCAACCAGTTCACCCACAGTCATGCGGCCGGCAATCACCTCGCGAGCGCCGAGCCACAGCACCAGCAACTCCGACACTCCCATGAAGAGTCCCATGCTCGGGTAAAACAGTCCTTGCAACTTGATCAGTACGCGGTTGCGTTCGACGAATTCCTGGTTGGCGCGGCGGAATCGCTCGACTTCTTCGTCCTCCTGACGGTAGGCGCGGATCACGCGCACGCCGGCCAGCGCTTCTTGCGTCACCGCGCTCAGGTCCGACAACTGGGCCTGGATGCGCTCGAATCGCTCGTGGATGGCACGGCCGAAATATCGCGCGGTAATAGTCACAAACGGCAGCGGGATGAGCGACACCAGCGTCAACTGCACGTTGATGGTGGACATCAATGCGAGCGCGATCACAAACGTGAGGCCGGTGCTGGCGGTGTACATCACTGCCGGTCCGACCATCATCCGCACTGCACTGAGGTCATTGGTGGCACGCGACATGAGGTCGCCGGTGCGGTTCGCGTGAAAGTAGGCGAGCGGGAGGCGCTGAAGATGCGCGTAAAAGGCGTTACGGATGTCGTATTCGATAAGGCGTGAAATCCCGATCAGAATGCGACGCATCGCAAAGCGCGTCACGCCGCTGGCGATGGCAACCCCGAGCAACAACGCGGCGTAGAAGATCAGTTTTTGTCGCGTAACGGCTGCGTTCAGATCATCGATGGCGTATTTCAGGATCCACGGTCCGCTGAGCGTAATCGCATTGGTGAGCACCACACAGGACAGTCCCCACGCGAAGCGTCCGCGATACCGGACGATGTACCTCAACAATTGTCCTGTCGCGCGGTCAACACCGCGCGACCTGCTCGTAAGTGGCGACAATCTAAGACTTTTCTCCCAATAGTCGTGCTGATATCATCCGGACCCTATATGCACGCTTTGTATTTGATCGTGCCCGCGCTGTGCATTTTCGCGATCGGGTACCGGTACTACAGCGCCTTTATCGCCACCCGCGTGATGATGCTGGACGACACACGCGTCACTCCGGCGCATACGAAGTACGACGGCCACAATTACTATCCCACGTCGAAGTGGGTACTGTTTGGCCATCACTTCGCCGCCATCACGGGCTCGGGCCCGCTCATTGGCCCGACGCTGGCCGCGCAGTTCGGCTATGCACCCGGCTTCATCTGGCTCGTGATCGGATGCGTGCTCGCGGGCGCTGTGCACGACTTCGTCATCCTATGGGCGTCGGTGCGACGAGGCGGTCGATCGCTCGCCGAGATCACGCGCGAAGAGATCGGGCCGGTGGCCTGGCTGGCGGGCGCAATCGCGATTCTCTTCATCGTCGTCATCGCCATCGCCGGGCTCGGCATCGTTGTTGTCAACGCACTGGCCGAAAGTCCGTGGGGCACCTTCACGATCGCCATGACGATTCCGCTGGCGATCTTCATGGGCTTCTACATGTATGTCTGGCGGAAAGGCCGGGTCGTCGAGGCCACCGTCATCGGCATCATCGGGTTGATGGCCTGCGTGATATTCGGCGAACCGTTGAATCACGCCGACTCGGTGGTCGGCAACTGGTTCCGGTTCTCGCGTGAGCAATTGGTATTCGCGTTGGCCGCGTATGGATTTGCGGCTTCGGTACTGCCGGTCTGGTTGCTGCTTTCACCTCGCGACTATCTCAGCTCGTTCATGAAGATCGGCACGATTGCCCTGCTCGTTCTGGGCATCTTCATCGTCAATCCCGAGCTGAAAATGCCGGCGTTGACGCAGTACATCAACGGCGGCGGCCCCATCATCCCCGGGCCCCTGTTCCCCTTCTGCTTCATCACCATCGCGTGCGGCGCCATCTCGGGCTTCCACTCCCTCGTCGCCTCGGGAACGACCCCGAAGATGGTGGATAAAGAGACGGATATCCGCCCAATCGGATACGGGGCGATGTTGATCGAAGGCACGGTCGGGGTATTGGCCCTGATTGCCGCGTCCGCCATGCACCCTGGCGACTTCTTCGCCATCAACACCACGAAAGAGGTCTACGCGGGCCTGGGAATGCAGACCGTGAACCTGACGATGCTCGAGGGGCAGGTTGGCGAAACCGTCGCTGGGCGCGCAAGCGGTGCGGTGTCATTGGCGGTTGGGATGGCGCAGATCTTTACGGCGCTGCCGGGCATGAGCGGTTTGATGGCCTACTGGTATCACTTCGCCATCATGTTCGAGGCGCTGTTCATTTTGACGACGATCGACGCGGGCACGCGTGTCGGCCGCTTCCTGCTGCAGGAGTTCCTCGGCCGCGCCTATCACCCGTTCAGTAATCCCGCGTGGGTGCCGGGGTCGCTCATTTCAACATTCCTGATTGTGTTTGGCTGGGGGTACTTCATCTACACCGGCAACGTGAACACAATCTGGCCAATGTTTGGCGTGGCCAACCAGCTGCTTGGGGTGGTCGCGTTGTCGGTGGCGACAACCGTCATCATCAATATCGGGAAAGCGCGCTACGCCTGGATTACCGCGGCGCCGCTCTCGCTTCTCGCTATTAACACGTTGTGGGGTGCGTTCCTGAACATCCGCGACAACTATTACCCGATGGCGACGGGCCTCAACGAGTCGATCCGCTTTCAGGGCTGGGTGCTCACGCTGTCGTCTGTGATCATCATGGTCTGCGCGCTGGTTATTCTCGGCGCCTCGATCAAACGGTGGGCCGGTCTATTAGGCGGCGGCCAACAGCCGTTGCCGGCCGAATCATGACCTGGCTGCGCGGATTTTTCCGCGGCTTGTATGCGCTGTTGAATCTAATCCACAAGGAACCACCTGGATGTTGAGGGGTCAACGCACGCGTCCTGGAGCGGACGCGCAAGCTCTAGTGGCGATAAACCTTCGCCGAGGATGTTGCTGACCCACTGCAGAAATCGTAGAGACGCTCCATTGATGAACCACTGACGCAATTCCTGTTATCCTGTCACTGCCTGCGTCTCCCACGCAGGCCGTGCGGCGCACCTCCCACGTGCCGCAGCGCTCGCGTCCTGCGGGCAAGTCGTTCAATTCCGGGGTCGGTGTGTGACGGATTACATATGCGTATCGATGTGTGTCGACGACTAAGCCTCTGGGCGTTCGTTCTGGCGACGATGGTCGCGGGCGCGCAGCCTGCTGCCGCGCAATTCCGACCGCCGGCCGATCCCGCAGTTGGAGAGGATTACCATATCGAAGGAGCCGTGGTCTGGTGGAACCCGCAGCCCTCACTGCTGGTCACTAGTACGTCGCTCGACATTGCCGGCACCGAGGTCGACCTGGTCAACGATCTCGGCATCCAGCAGAAGCGTCTGCGCGAGTTTCGACTGGTGCTGCGTCCAGGCACCAAGCACAAGTTTCGCCTCCACTACATCCCGATTCAGTACTCCGCGGAGGCGCAGGTGACGCGCGAGTTCATCTTCAACGGCCAGCGCTATCGCGTCGGGGTGCCAGTCAATACGACCGCCAGTCTGACGACTTACCGGTTTGGCTATGAATACGACTTCGTTTACACGCGCCGCGGCTACGCCGGTGTTCAACTCGATGTGAAGTACACGGATGTGGACGTGACGCTGGCCACACCCTTTCTATTGGAGTTTACGCGTCAGGCGGCGCCTATCCCGACGATTGGGTTCGTGGGGCGTGGGTACATCGTGCCCAACGTTTCAATCACGGGCGAATTCGGTTTCTTCAAGATCCCCGAGAATCTGACGCAGGAGTTTGCCGGCAAGTATCTCGACTTCGACCTCTACGGCACCTTCAATTTCGCTCAGAATGTCGCGGCGCAAGTGGGCTGGCGCTCGATCGACGTCGAGTATCAGGCAGAACTCGATCGCGGCAACCTGAATTTCAAGGGCTGGTATTTCGGCGGCGTGCTGCGCTTCTAGACGTGCGTCGTCTCACCGCGGCTTTCGCGCATGACAGAGCAGCGAGCTGCCAATCGGCATGTTCATGCGCTTCAGCGCTGCCGCTTCAATCGCCAGGAGGCCGGTCAACGCCGCGTTGATCGGCGCTGGAGGCACCGCGATATCAAACTCGCCGGGCTCGTGCTTGTCGCCACTCAGCCATCGCTGAATCAGACGAACCGGCAGCATCATCGGGAAGAGGCTGGCGTTGACGAACGTCAGCCGTTCCACCACGAATCCGGCCTCCTTGACGAGGGATCTCAATTGCGCGGGGGTGTAGCGACGGACTTCCTGCGACAGAATCGCGTGGCCACCTCTCAGCACATCGAGCGCAGCGACATTCACGATGAGACGACCCCCGGGTCGTAACACCCGCCAGATTTCAGCCATCCCCAG
>WUUC01103514.1_pt1 | contig 12937 bp, 13 predicted proteins | sample 6278441 | NCBI WGS metagenome assembly WUUC01 (sample SAMN13675441, study PRJNA597444) | soil metagenome | isolation source: soil | place: USA: Washington | collected 2017-10 | reverse complement strand
CCGGTGATTGGCCACGCTCCACCCAGTCCGCGAGCCCCGTGATCAGGCGCGTCAATTCCATCGACGTCTCCTACGACGACATCGGCACTGGCCTTCCGATCGTCTTCCTGCACGCCTTCCCGCTCGACCGCTCGATGTGGGCACCGCAGGTCGGCGCGCTCTTGCGCCAGGGCCGCTGCATCACGCCAGACCTGCGCGGATTCGGCGCGTCGACGGCAGCCCTGCCGTACACGATGGACCAGTACGCCGACGACGTTGCCGTGCTGCTCGACACGCTCGGCGTCCAGCCCGTCGTCGTCGTCGGACTGTCGATGGGCGGCTACATCGCGTTCGCGTTCTGGCGGCGACACCGCGGCAAGGTTCGCGCGCTCGTGCTGGCGGATACGCGAGCCGGCGCCGACACCGACGAGGGACGCGAGAAGCGCCGGCGGCTGATCGAGGTCGCGCGCTCGCGCGGCAGCGGGACGGTCGCCGAGATGCAGATCGCGAACATGGTCGGCGGGACGACGCGCCAGCGCCGTCCGGACGTGGTCGAGACCATGCGTGCGATGATGGCCGCCGCGCCCGTCGAGGGGATCGTCGGGGCGCTCGAGGCGATGATGGCGCGCCCGGATTCCACTCCCACGCTCGCGACGATCGACGTGCCGACGCTCATCATCGTTGGCGACGAGGACACGCTCACCCCACCTGCCGAAGCCCACGCAATGCATCAGGGCATCCGCGGAAGTCGGCTCGAGGTCATTGGCCAGGCCGGCCACATCTGCAACTTGGAGCGCCCTGCTGCGTTCAATCACGTGGTGAGCGAGTTCGTGGAAGGTGTGGCGCTCGGTTAGCTGCTAGCTTCCCATCGATGACGAATACTGCTCCCCACCTCTCCGCCGCCGAACAAAGTGCCAGCGCGCGCCTGGGCGGAATCTTGTTCCGCAACCGGAGCTGGATTCCGGTCCCGTTCCTCGCCGTCCCGTTGCTCGCGCCGGGCCGGATGTCGGCAGCGAACTGGATCGCCGGTGCGCTGCTGGTCGGGGCCGGAGAGGCGGTGCGGCTGGCGGGCGTCGCGGCGGCGGGGACGGCCACGCGACGACGGTCACGCGACGTGCAGCGACTCGTCACGTACGGCGTTTTCGGGTGGGTCCGAAACCCGCTCTACGTCGGGAACTTCCCTATCTGGATGGGCTTCACGGTGATCTCGGGGGTGTACTGGTTCCTGCCGATCGCCGCGCTGCTGTTCGTGCTCGAGTACACGCTCATCGTGCGCTACGAGGAGGGCGTCCTCGAGTCGATCTTTGGATCGTCTTACCTCGCCTACAAGTCGCGGACGCCCCGCTGGCTACCTCGGCCGCCGCGAGCCACCGAGCGCGAGTCCGGCCCGCACGACTGGCGCGAAGCCCTGCGCAGCGAGACGAGCACGTTCATGGCGTACGCAGGACTCGTGGTGGCGTTTGCGGTTAAGCATTATCTGACGAAAGGCTGAGAGCTGCGAGCTGCGAGTTTAGAGGCGTCCCGAGGGTTCTACGTCGCAGCTCGCAGCTCGCAGCCGTTTATGTAGTCCATCAGCTCCTCGAAGCCGGCCGCCACGAACTCCGCGTCGCTCCAGCCACCGCGGCGGACGGCGTCGAGTCGGATGGCGCGGAGACCGGACGCGAGTGCGCCGCCGACGTCGGTGCGCTCGTTGTCGCCGATGTGAATGACTTCGCCCGGGGAAGCGATGCCGAGGGCAGTGACCGCGGCGCGGAAGGGCTCGGGGCGCGGCTTGGCGTGGCCGACGTCCATCGAGTAGACGGTCGCGGTGAACAAGCCGAGCAGGCCGTCCTGCTCGAGCAGTGCGTCCTGCGCGCGGCCGGAGGCGAAGCCGGTGTCGGAGACGATCGCCGCCGGGACGCGCGCGGCGAGTGCGCGAACGGCGTCGGCCGCGCCGGGCAGTAGTGGCGGCCGGTAGCGCAGCAGCGCCTCGTCGACCGCGTCGCACGCCGTCGCGATGTGATCACACCGGGGACGGGGCCGGCTGCCGGCGCGCTCGAGCAGCCAATGCAGGCGCTCAGCCGTCGTGTAGCCGCGATGCTCCTCGCGCCACCACCGGTCCGCCTCGCGCGCCGACTCGGCGTAGAGCCTCGAAACCTCGTGTTCCGGCAGCTCGAGTCCGTACGCGCCGAGCAGCGTCGCGATCGCTTGCTGCCTCAGCGCCAGCCGTTCCGGGAGATTCCCGCCGTCGTACAGCGTGTCCCAGAAGTCGAACGTTACAGCTCGAACGGTCGACCCTACCGCGTCGGCCTCCCCGGCGGCGTCTCGCTCTGGAAGACTTCCTTGTTCTTCTGGATGTACTGGCGGAGGTTCGCCGGTACGTCCTCTTCCGGGAAGATTGCCGTCACCGGGCACTCGGGCTCACACGCGCCGCAGTCGATGCACTCGTCGGGGTGGATGAAGAGCTGCTCCGGTCCCTCGTAGATGCAGTCCACCGGGCACACGTCGACGCATGACTTGTCCTTGACGCTGATGCACGCTTCAGTGATGACGTAAGGCATGGTCCCCTCGAGTAGTCCTGCGCAGCGCGGTCGACAGGGCTAAGATAAGCAAAGCGGCCGTCGTACAAGGAGGGCGGCCACCGATCGAATAGTGTTCTCCGATGCAACTCAAGGTCAACGGCGCCTCGTACGAGCTGGCGCCCGCGGGGCACGAGACGTTGCTGGCGGTCCTCCGGGACCGGCTGCAGCTCGCGGGAGCGAAGCTCGTCTGCGGACGCGGAGAGTGCGGTGCGTGCACCGTGCTGATCGAGGAAGGGGACGGCGGGGTGCCGCGGTCGGTCTACGCGTGCCTCACCCTCGCGGCCGGCTGCGACGGACACTCCGTCACGACTGTGGAAGGTCTCGGACAGCCCGGTGCTTTGCATCCACTCCAGCAGGCGTTCATCGAGCACGACGCGCTGCAATGCGGTTTCTGCACGCCCGGCCAGCTCCTCGCCGCCGCCGCGCTTCTCGCCCGCCATCGCGAGCCGACCGAGGACGAGGTGCGGCGCGGGATGAGCGGGAATCTCTGCCGGTGCGGGACGTATCCGCGGATCGTGAAGGCGGTCGTGGCCGCTGGGCGGCGGATGGCGGAGGCGGGGGGTGGCTAAGCGGCCGAAAAAGCCGGGGCGCGCGACGGGGCAGGACGCTCGAGGTAAGCTGCCCGGCCACGACACCGATCCGGCAGCAACCGCGCGCCGTGCGGGTACCCGCCGAGGGCGGGTGGGTCGGACCGCGGACCCCCACACCCGGCGCTTCCTCACGACCACAGTAGAGGTCGAGGGCCGCGAGGAGATCAAAGTCGTCGAGCTGCCAACGCTCGAGCCGCCCCCATGGGACGAGTCGGCGGAGCTCACGGTCGTCGGGACGCGAGTGCAGCGCATGGACGCGCTCGAGAAGGTGACCGGGCAGGCCCGATACACCGCCGACGTGCGGCTGCCGGGAATGCTCTACGCAGCACTGCTGCGCGCGCCGATCGCCAAGGGGCGCGTAACGACGCTCGACCTCGAGCCGGCGCTCGCGATCTCGGGCGTACGTGGCGCGCTGCTCGTGGAGGACGTGTCGGGCATACGACACGACGGCGTTCAGCTTCTCGACCGAAACGTGCACTACGCCGGACAGGCAGTCGCCGCAATCTGCGCCGACTCGCAGGACCTCGCCGACCGCGCGCTGTGCGCGGTGCGCGTCGAGTACGAGGCGGCGCCGCACGCAGTCACCGCGGAGGACGCGCTGGCCGCTGGTGCACCGGCGGTGCGGCCGAGCGGTAATCGGTCGCGCAACTCACCGCGCCTCCTCAGTCGCGGCGACGTCGACGCGGGACTCCGCGAGGCCGATGTCACGATCACCCGCGAGTACCGCACGCCCGTCGCACTGCACACCGCGCTCGAGCCGCACGGCGCCGTCGCCGCGTGGGAGGGCGACCATCTCACTGTCTGGGAGTCGACGCAGGGGATCTTCGGCGTGCGCAGCGACCTCGCCGAGGCTTTCCGTCTGCCACTCAACCGGGTGCGCGTGATCAAGGACTACATGGGCGGCGGCTTCGGCGCGAAGAACGGCGCGCAGAAGCCCACCTACGTCGCCGCGGCGCTCGCGCGGAAGCTCGGGCGCCCGGTGCGCTGCGTCCTCGACCGCGAGGGCGAGCAGGTCGACTCCGGCAACCGCGCGGCGACGACGCAGCGCGTCACGCTCGGTGCGAAGCGCGACGGCACGCTGACCGCGATCACCGTCGAGGCGACGATCGCGCTTGGCATCGGCGGCTGGCAGGCCGGCGCGGCGAAGATCTACCACGAGCTCTACGCCTGTCCGAACGTCCGCTCGTCCGAGACCTTCGTCTTCACGAACGCCGGCGCGATGACTTCCTTCCGCGCCCCCGGCCACGTCGAAGGCGCCTTCGGACTCGAGTGCGCGATGGACGCCCTCGCGCGCGAGCTGGGCATCGATCCGCTGGAGCTGCGACGACGGAACTACGCGGAGCGGGATCAGGAGAAAGGACGGGCGTATTCGGACAAACGACTGGATGAGTGTTATCGGTTGGGGGCGGAGAGATTTGGGTGGCCCTACCACCTGCGGCCTGCGGCCCCCACCCGCTTCGCGGGTACCCGCCCTCGGGACGCCTCTAGGCCGACCCACCCGCCTGCGGCGGCGGGTGCCCGCGAAGCGGGCGGCCGCGCAGGCCGCAGCCGTTCGCGTTTCCGTCGCGGCCGCGGCATGGCGTCCTTGATTTGGTCCGCCGGCGGTGGCCCACCCGCCTACGCCACAGTGCGCCTCAACCCCGACGGCACCGTTGACGTTCTGGCCGGATCGCAGGATCTCGGCACCGGTTCGCGAACCGTGCTCGCGCAGATCGCGGCCGAAGCGATCGGCGCGCGCATCGGCGACGTGCGCACGGTGCTCGGCGACACGGAGCGCCTGCCGTACACCGGCAACTCGTGGGGGTCGATGACGACCGCGTCGGTCGGGCCGGCGGTGCGCGTGGCGGCACTCGAGGCGCGCGCGCGACTGCTCGAGGCGGCGGCCGGGCTGCTCACGACGCCCGAGGGCGCGCCGGAGCCCGAGCAGCTGGACGCGCGCGACAGCGTGATCACCGTCCGTGACACCGACCGGGCGATCACCTTCGGCGAGGTGGGCTCGAAGCTCGGCGACGTGATGATCATCGGCCAGGGGAGCCGCGGTCCGAATCCGGACAAGACGGCGATCTGCGCCTTCGGCGCGCAGTTCGCCGAGGTCGAGGTCGACACCGAGACCGGCGTCGTGCGCGTGCTGCGCATCGTGTCAGCCCATGACTCGGGACGGATCGTGAACCCGACGCTCGCCGAGAGCCAGATCGAGGGTGGCGTGCTCCAGGGCATCGGCTACGCGCTCTTCGAGGAGCGCGTCATGGACCGCGCGCTCGGCGTCCAGCTCAACCCCGCGATGCACGACTACAAGATCCCGACGATCGCCGACGCGCCACCAATCGACGTCCTGTTCGTCGACGGCGCCGATGTCACCGCGAATCACACCGGCGCGAAGGGGCTCGCCGAGCCGCCAATCATCCCGACCGCGCCGGCGATCGCGAACGCGGTGGCGGATGCGCTCGGCGTCGAGCCGACGGAGATCCCGTTGACGCCGTGGAGGGTGCTCGCGCTGATCGGGCGGATGGGAAGGTAGGAAGGGCGGCAGGGCGACGGCGTTGTTCGTGAACTGCAACGGCGCGCAACGCGGATCGGGCCGATGACGCTGATCCGTTCCTGGCACTGCGCGCTCCTCGCGCCGGCCCGTTGAACAGCTTTTTGCTGCGGCCGCTCGGGCTTGCCTGTACGACGCAGGGATGACCGGATCGTACCGGATCGAGCGGATCGGTCGGATGGGCGGCAGAGCAAAGCGTTCAGCAGTTCATTAAGAAAGAAACGGTGAACGCCGTGCCCTTACGCCGTCATCCGCCCGATCCGGTCGAACCTCCATCAGAGGGGCAAGCCCGAGCGGCCGTAGCCAAATGCATCCCGACACTCGCTGCGCTCGTGCGGGACCGGGCTCGTGGCGGATCGGAGTCCCGGAGCGCCGAGGAGCGATCGGCGTCATCCGTACAATCCGCGTTGCGCGCCGTTCACCAGGAACGCCGTGCCCTGACGCCCTTCCTTCCTAACTCCGCCACGGTGGCCCCGCCCCCGGCTTCCGCTCCATTTCGGGATTCTCCCGATAGAACGTCGCCGTCCGTCCGATCACCTGTACGACATCCGCGCCGACTTCGTTCGCGAGTCGGTTCGCCAACGCCTTAGGAGTCTCCTCGGCCTTCTTGCTGAGCTGCACCTTCACCAGCTCCCGTGTGCGCAGTGCGTCGTCGAGCGCCTGGACGAGTGTTGGCGTGATCCCTTGGTGCCCGACGTGCACGCCGGCGCTCAGATGATGCGCTTCGGCGCGAAGCTCCGCGCGCTCCTTCGCTGACAGGGCCATGACTGTGGTGCTGGCGGCTGCGTGCGACGCTGAAAGCCGCTCTCAGCCGCAAGTCCCACGCCGGCCACTGTCACCGACGCGAGCGCGGCGGAACAGGCGGCTCTGGATCGATCGGAGAAGGATCGACCGGGCGCGGCTTCGCCTGCGGAGTCACGGCCTCCACGACCGGATCCTCACGCTTCGGCCGGCCGACGTGCCTCAGTAGCGGGTACGGGTTCAACGGCTCGCCATTCCAGTACCGACCACCACCACGCATGCGCATGATCTGGAAGTGGAGATGCGGCGTGTTGTCGGGCGCGTTGCCGCTCGTGCCGACGTAGCCGAGCGTGTCGCCCTTCGCGATCGGCTTGCCCGCGCTCAGCCCGTCGTAATAGCCCGCGAGATGCGCGTAGTAATAGACGACGCGCTGCTCCGGATCGGTCGTGTAGACGACGATCCCGCCCGCTCTGTTCCTGCTCAGTCGCAGGATGTAGCCGTCATCGGCCGCGATGACCGGGGTGCCATAAGGCGCGAGAATGTCGATCGCGTTGTGCCGACGTCCGCCGCCCCGTGCCGCGTGGAAGTCGTTGCGCAGATCGTCCGGCTCGACGCCGACGACCGGGATGATCAGCCGGCGCGCACGCAGGTATTGGAGATCGTCCGGCTCGCGAATCACGGCGTCACCGCGCGCGGCACCGGTCTGATGAACGGGCGGTTTGGCGGTCGGGCGATACACGGGACGCGGCGCATACACGCACGACGTCGAGACGAGAGTGGTGACGGTCAGCACACCGGCAGACAACATGGCGCGGCAGGCTACGCTCCAGCTCGGCTGTGCGTGCCGCGTGGGAGGGAGGACAGTCGGCATACCGCAGGGACGAACGAGCGCGCCCTGGGTTGCGGACGGATAAACGGCCTAGGAGCTAGTTATCAGGTTCCTAGGTGCCAGGAGCTGGGTGCTAGGTGCTAGGTAAACACTTTGACAGCGAGCACCTAGCTCCTGGCACCTAAGCCCCGGGCACCTAGCACCTGGCTCAGCCTCGCGAGCTCCGCCTCGTCAATTCGGTATTCGTGCTCCTCGCCGGGATAACGCCCCTCTCGCACATCGCCGCCAAATGCGCGGACCGCATTTACCATCTCGTTGAACAGTTCCGCATACCGTTTCACGAACCGTGGCGTGCGCCCATCCGTGAGGCCGACGAGATCGTGAAAAACGAGCACCTGACCGTCGGTGGTCGAACCGGCGCCGATGCCGATGACGGGAATGCGTAGCGTTGGAACGATGAGCGCCGAGACCGCGGCAGGCATCGCTTCGAAGACGATCGCAAAGCAGCCCGCGTTCTCGAGCTCGCGCGCGTCGCGCGCGATGGCGAGCGCCTCGTCGGCCGTGCGCCCGCGCGCGCGCAGCGCTTCGGCCGCGGCCTGCTGCGGGAGGAGACCGACGTGGCCCATCACGGGAATGCCGGCCGCCACGATCGCCCGCACACGCGCGAGGCTCGCCCCGCCTCCCTCGAGCTTCACCGCGTCGCAGCCGACAGCCTCGAATCGGCGCGCCGTCTCGACCGCCGCCGCGTCGGCCGGCTCGTACGTGCCATACGGCATGTCGCCGACGAGGAGTGGCGTCGCGGTAGCGCCAGCCGCCGTGGCCGTGTCCAATCCGCGGCGGACCGCGGCGGTCAGCACGATCATCTCGTCGAGCGACACGTCGCGCGTCGACGAGTAGCCGAGCATCGTGTTCGCCGCCGAGTCGCCGACGAGGACGATGTCGACGCCCGCGTCCGCCGCGACGCGCGCCGACACGTAATCGTACGCGGTGACCATGACGATCCTGCGGCGCGCCGTCTTCAACGCCTGGAGAGTCGCGACGCGCGGGGAAAGGCTATCGCGCATGGGAGCTGATCAGCACGTTGTCGATCAACCGAACCGGCCCGACCCGCGCAGCGACCGCGACGAGCACCTCACCGGACACGACGTCGAGTGGCTCGAGCGTGTCGGCGGACACGAGCTCGAAGTACTCCGGCTCCACGCCGTGCGCGCGCATCGCCTCGCGCCCCGCGCGGGCGACCGTCGCGGCATCACGCTCGCCGACGGCCACCGATGCCTCCGCGGCGTCGAGTCCGCGCCGGAGAGCGAGCGCACGGACCCGGTCAGCGGGTCCGAGGCGAACGTTGCGGCTCGACATCGCGAGCCCGTCCGGCTCCCGCACCGTCGGGCAGACCTCGACGCGCAGCGGGAGATCGAGATCGCGCGCGAGCCGGCGGACGATCAGGGCTTGCTGCGCATCCTTCTGCCCGAAGTACGCGACGTCGGGCGCGACGATGTTGAACAGCTTCGTGACGACCGTCGCGACGCCCCGGAAGTGCCCCGGCCCACGCGCCGCTCCCTCCATCGGCGCACTCAGACCGTCGACGGTCACCGACGTCGCAAATCCCGACGGATACATCTCCGCGTCCGGCGCGAAGAAGAGATCCACTCCGGCATCACCCGCTATCGCCGCATCAGCCGCCTCGTCCCGCGGATATGCCGCGAGATCGGCCGAATCATTGAACTGCGTCGGGTTCACGAAGACCGAGATGACCACGTATTCACAGTCCGCTCGTGCACGCCTCAGCAGCGAGACGTGCCCTTCATGCAGCGCCCCCATCGTCGGCACGAAGCCGATCGTTTTCCCCGCGCCCCGGGCATCTCTCACCGCGTCCCGCACCTCTCTCACCGTCCGCACGATCCGCATCACCCGCGTCACTCGCTCCCTCGTCCGGACCGGGCGAGCGTCTTCGTCTCGGCCGCCAGCGTGTCCCAGACCGCGAGCAGCTCGGGCGCGTGTGCGGCGACCGCGGCCCGCTGCCGCGCGGCGGTCGCGTCATCGCCGCGGGCGATCGGACCGGTGAGCGCACGTGCCGCGCCCTCCGTCGCCCAGTTCTCGATCGCCGCGCGCACGAGCGGAACGAGCAGCGCTCGATCGACGCCCGCCGCCCCGGCCAGTCGCTCCGCAGTACCGGCGAGCGTCACGACGTAGTTCGACGCCATCGACGCCGCGGCGTGGTAGAGCGCCCGGTCCTCGTCGGGGACTACGGCGGCCCGCATGCCGAGCGTGCGTGCCAGCGCCGCCGCCATGCCGAGCGTGCGCTCGGTCGCGCCGGCGATGACACAGCCGGCGCCGTCGAAGCGCGCGTTCGCGCCCGTGACGGTCATCAACGGGTGGATCGAGAACGCCTCATGCGGCTCGAGCGGCTCGAGCGTCGATGCGCCGGAGCAGTGGCCGACCAGACGGCCGGGCGCGACCAACGCCGCGGCGGCTTCGATCTGTGAATCGGGGACGCAGAGGAGAACGACGTCCGCGCTGTCACCGGTCGCGCCGCGCCCGAGTGGACCGTCGACCTCGACCCCTGCGCGTGCGAGCGCGGCGGCAAGGGCCTGCCCCATCCGCCCGCGCCCGACGATCGCGACGCGCGACGCGAGCACGGAGCGCATCGCTTCAGACGTTCTCATGCGCGCAAGCTAGCGGTGGCGGGGCTGGTCCCAAACCCTGGCGCGCGAGTACATTCCCGCCGTCCGCACTGCTGCACCCGCACGGAGATCCGCATGCAGGAACATCACCCGGTTCACATGGATCGCTACGTCCCGGCGCGCACGAACGACGGCTGGGGCGCGGCAGTAGCGACGGTGCTGCTCGCGCTCGCCCTGATCGCCGGGGCGACGGTGATCCACAAGCGGACGTATAAGCCGCCGACGGATCCGAGCTGGCGCGCGGCAGGGCAGCAGCCGGCGTCGACGGCGCCGGCGCGACACTAGTCGCCGCCTGCGGCGGCGACGCTATCAGCTATCAGCTATCTGCTATCAGAACTTGAGATGGCCCGGCGCTGCGCGCCGGGCTTTGCTGCATCTGGGAGCTCCTCCGGAACCCGGAACGCCCCTCACCAGATCAGCGGCCTGCAGGGCCGCCGTCCTTGCTGCTGATAGCTGATAGCTGATAGCTGATAGCCGCGCGCTCCATGATCGCCACGACTTCTTCCAACGTCGACAGCGCGCGGTCGCGTGCGTACCAGCGGCGGATCTCTCGGTAGCGATCGGGCTTGTCGAGGGCTTTGCCGGGGCCGACGGCCCAGGCCTGGAGTTCCCTCGGGCGGGGGCCCCACCAGCCACGCTCCGCGTACTCCTCGTCGAGCACGATGACGACGGGGATCGAGCGGGACGTACCGGTGAGGTGAGCGTCCATGAGGTCCGGACTCGCGTCGCGGCCGAGCACGCGGAGGTCGATCTTCTCGGGCACGAGCCACGCGAGCTTGGCGATCGCGGGGAGGGTGTTCACCGCGTCGCCGCACCAGTCTTCGTTGAGCACAAGGAGGTGGAGACGACCGGGCAGCGCACGCACGCGAGCGACGAACGACTCGGGCACGCGCGCCAGCTTGTACATCGTCGCCCACAGCTGCTTGTTCTGTTGCGCCGTGTCGACGAAGCCCTCGAACGTCGGCGCGGCTTCGTATCGCTCTCGCATCGGGAATGCGGCTCCCAGAGTGGCCCGATTGATCTTAACTTCGAGTTCCCAGATCCAAGATCCAAATTCCCCGCGGCTCCATTTGGAACTTGGATCTGGCAACTCGGATTTCGTCTCTCTCGTGCATCCCTTCGCTTACCACGTAGCCGACTCGCTCGCCGACGCCGCCCGCCATCTCGAGGACGCGGGCGCGACGCCGATCGGGGGTGGAACGGACTTGCTCGTGATGATCGAAGAGGGGCTCGCGGCGCCGAACGTGCTCGTCGATCTGCGCCGTATGCCGGGCGCGCGCGGAGTGACCGTCGAGTCTGACGGCGTGGTGCGCATCGGAGCGGCGACGCGGGTCGGCGACCTCGCGCAGGATGCGGTCATCCGCGAGCGCTTCCCCGCTCTGGCGCAGGCGTGCGACGCGGTCGGGACGCCGGCGCTCCGCAACATGGGCACGATCGGCGGCAATCTCTGCCAGCGGCCCCGCTGCTGGTACTTCAGACGCAACGTCCGCTGCCACAAGAACGGCGGCGACTTCTGTCCGGCCGTCGACGGCGAGAACCAGTATCTCGCGATTCTCGGTGGGGGACCGTGCTACATCGTGCACCCGTCCGATCCCGCGGTCGCGCTGGCCGCGCTCGAGGCGCGGGTCGAGGTGACGGGACCTGGCGGCTCGTACTGGGTCGAGATCGACCAGTTCTACAAGCTGCCGCGCCAGCGCATGGAGCGTGAGACGGTGCTCGAGGACTCGGAGTTCGTGACCGCGGTCGCGCTGCTGCCGGAGGCGGCGGGTGGCGTGCAGCACTATCACAAGCTGATGCAGCGCGGGGCGTGGGATTTCGCACTCGTCAGCCTCGCCGCGGTCAAGCGGACCGACGGCGAGGTGCGTCTCGTCCTCGGCGGAGTCGCGCCGCGACCGTGGCGCGTGACCTCTTCGGTCGAGGAGGATGTTTCAACCGGTGGGCTTGACGAGGAGGCGGTCGAGACGCTGGCCGTGCGGGCGCTGATCGACGCCGAGCCGCTGTCGATGAACGGGTATAAGGTGGAGCTGGCGGCTTCCCTGCTTAGGCAGGCGATGGCCGAGCTCGGGGGAGAGGGCTAGATGGCGTGGCTGGAGTACGGCGGCCGTCTGCGGAGGCTGGCGGACGGCGAGACGGTCGTGGGCGGCGCCCCGAACGTGGGGCTGCACGTGGGAGAGGCTGACCTTCTCCCGCGGCACTTCGTGCTGCGGGTCGATGGAGACGACGTCTACGTACGCATCTGGTCCCCAGACACCGTGGTCGCGCTCAACGGTCGCCAAATGGGGGCCGCGGAGTGCCGTCTCGATGATGGCGACACCATCAGCGCAGGGTCCACACACTTCCATATATGGCGGAACGAGCCGGAACTGACGCCCGTAACCCCAGAAAATGTCGATAGTCGGCCACCCAAGGCTCATCTGATCGACGTCCGGGACAACGTTGCCTACCCCCTCGACCGGCTCTCGACCAACATCGGCCGCTCGACGGCCAACGTCATCCGGCTCAAGGACCCGACCGCTTCCCGATTCCACGCGCAGGTGCGCCGCGAGGCAGGGGGCTTCGCCCTGCACTCGGTCGGATCGTCGGGGACGAGGATCAACGGCCGCCGGGTCGGGCCGCCGCAGCTCCTGGAGGACGGCGACGAGATCGAGATCGCCTACACGACGCTCCGGTATACCCGGGCAACACCCACAGAGGGGGTTACTATCGTCCCGAGGACTGCGGGCGAGGCGGGTGAGGCCTCCGAACGGCCGACCATCGTTCGGGAGCGGGTGTCACTCCGACGGTTCCGGACGGCCGCGGTCCGGCGGCGGTTCACCACGCCGGCGCTGGTCGTTGGGGGCGCCCTGCTCCTCCTCGCCCTGGCCGCGATCTTCCGCGCCGCCCGCTGAGCTAAAACCAGGAAACCGGGCATTCTTACACTCGAAATCGGCCCGAATCCCGACTAAATTTGTCTGCATCGCGGCGCCGCGGCCGTGCCCGGAATCACCCGGTCCGCGGGCGCCGCTTTTGCCGCTGACACG
>WUUC01076547.1_pt1 | contig 12939 bp, 10 predicted proteins | sample 6278441 | NCBI WGS metagenome assembly WUUC01 (sample SAMN13675441, study PRJNA597444) | soil metagenome | isolation source: soil | place: USA: Washington | collected 2017-10 | reverse complement strand
GCCGGCACAGAGCCGTTCAACGAGCCCAGCCTCGGCGCGCCCGCCGTGCCGCTCGAGAGCATGCGGCCGCGCGCCGGGCTGCCGGTCCCGGTGCGCTCGCCCGCACTGTCGAGCGTGCCGCCGCCGCCGCCCACCTTGCCCAACGCGAACGCGAGCGTCGGGCGCTTCGACTACGGCGCAGGCAGCGCAGGGCTCACCGAGCGGCCCAGCGAGCCGCCGCCCGACGAGCTCTCGATCGACGAGCTACCGATGGATGGCGCGGCGAGCGAGCCCGAGGAACGAGCGGAGGGCGAAGACCGGCAGAGCGACGAGCGCATCGTGCCGCCGGCCTCTTCGCCCGCGCTGATCTCGCGCCCGCCCCGGCCCGTCGCGCTCAGCACGCCGGCCCAGGCCGCGGAGAGCTTGCGGCGCAGCGAGCCCGCCGCCGTCCGCGCAACCAACAGCACCCCGCCGCGCCTGCAGAACCCGGAAGCGATCGGCGGCCCCGCGACTTCGCCCGCGGTGCTCTCGCCTTCGGTGCGCTTGCAGGGCGCGCTTAGCACCCTGATGGAGCGCCTCGCCGGCCGCATGGACACGACCACGCCGGTCGAGCGCGCGTTTCCTTCGGAGCACCAGCCGACGCTCGACGCGTTGATGAACGAGCTGGCGAGCGACGGTGTGATCGGCCCCGATCTCGACCGGCGCTTCCTGACGCAAGCCGCGGTCAGCGAAGCCGTGGGCCTGGGCCCGCTCGATCGCCTGCTCAGCAACCGCGCCGTGCGCGAGGTCGTAGTCGATGGTCCGTCGCGCATCCTGGCGGACCTCGGCGGCGGCCTGAACGCCGTCTCGAGCTTCTTCTCCTCGAACGCTGCCGTGATCGTCGCTGGCCGCCGGCTGCTCGCGCGCGCCGGCAAGGACCTCACAGGCGAGTCCGTGCAGCGAGCGCAGCTGCCCGACGGCGTGCAAGTGCAGATCCTGATGCCGCCGCTCTCGCCGCTCGGGCCGCTGCTCTCGGTGCGCTGCCCGCCGCGCGCGCCGCAGCAAGCCGACGGCCTGGTCACCGAGGGCATGCTCTCGCTCGACATGCTCGCGCTCTTGCGCAGCGCGATGCAGAAGCGGCTCAACGTGCTTGTCGCAGGGCCCATGGCGACGGGCGTGAGCACGCTGCTCGCCGCGCTCGGGTCGCTTTGCCCGGATCACGAACGGCTGCTCGCGGTGCAAGACGGGCCTTCACTCTCCATTGATCACCCGCACGTCTTGCCGCTGCACCGCGGCGGCTCGGACGAGAGCTTCGCGGAGCTCTTGCGCATCGGCACACGCTTGCGCCCCGATCGCGTGTTGATCGACGACGTGCGCGGCGAAGAAGCGCTGCCGCTCTTGATGGGCGCAGCAGCGACGCGCGGCATGAGCGTCGGCATGCACGCGCCGAGCGCGATCGCCGCGCTCGAGCAGATCGAGATGCTGGCGCAGACCGCGCTCGGCGGCTCGCGCAGCTCGCTGGCGGGACTCCTGGCGCAAGCGTTCCAGCTGCTCGTGCACGTGAGCATGGACGAAGACGGCGCCCGGCGCGTGCTGGGCATCGACGAGATCCGCGGCGCACGCGACAGCACGCTCGAGGTGCGCCCGCTCTATCGCTACGATCACGGCTTCAAAGCCAGCGATCACAAGCCCACCTTTACGTAAGAGAACTTCATGATCGATTCAATCGACACCAAGGGTTGGACGCTCGAGCGCCACATCCTCGAAGAGCAGCGTCTTCACAAAGACGCGACCGGCGACTTCACGCGGCTGTTTCAGCAGATCGCGCTCGCCGGCAAGATCATCGGCAGCCGCGTCAATCAAGCGGGGCTTGCGGGCGTGCTCGGCGTCACCGGCGAGACGAACGTGCAAGGCGAGACCGTGCAGAAGCTCGACGTCTTCGCCAACCGCACGCTGATCCACTGCTTGGAGGCCGGCGGCCAGGTTTGCTTGATGGCGAGCGAAGAGGTGGACGACCCGATCCCGATCCCGACGCAGTACCCGCAGGGCAAGTACATCTTGATGTTCGACCCGCTCGATGGCTCGAGCAACATCGACGTCAACATCTCGATCGGCACCATCTTTAGCGTGCACCGCCGCGTGAGCGACGCCGCTCCCGGTCTCTCCGATTGCTTGCAGCCCGGCTACAAGCAAGTCGCCGCGGGCTACGTCATCTACGGCTCGTCGACGATGTTCGTGTACACGACTGGAAAGAGAGTGCACGGCTTCACGCTCGACCCGAGCGTCGGCGAGTTCTTCCTCTCGCACCCCGATCTCCGCATCCCCGAGCGCGGCGGCATCTACTCGGTGAACGAGGGCAACGAAGCCAAGTGGGACGAGAAGGTCCGCGGCTGGGTGCGGCACATGAAGACGCCCGACAAGGCGAGCGGCCGCCCCTACAGCGCGCGCTACGTCGGCACCTTGGTCGGCGACTTCCACCGCACGCTGTTGAAAGGCGGCGTCTTCGCCTACCCCGCCGATAACAAGAACCCTACCGGCAAGCTCCGCCTCTTATATGAGGCCTCGCCCTTGGCCTTCGTCGCGGCTGCTGCGGGCGGCGATGCTTCGACCGGCAAAGAGCGCATCCTCGACATCGTACCGACGGAGCTTCACCAGCGCGTGCCGCTGTACATCGGAAGCAAGCTGGACGTGGCGGACGCGGTGAAGATGATCGGCTGAGATCTAACTCAGCTCACCCGGGCGCAGCGCGATCTCCGGAAAAGCTTTGAGCAGCTTCGTGTCGAAGGTCGCAAGGTGCAGGCGCTCGCGCGCGGCCAGCTCGACGCCGTGCTCCGAATGACGCGCGGTTCGGAGCGCGAGAAGGCGCGGGCGAGCCGCTGCTCGGAAATCAACGGGTGCCTCCCGTCGAAACGTTTGGGTCGCGCAGGGCGCCAATGTAAGCCGCGTTTTTGGCGGCCGCGCGCGAGGTTTCGTGCGTGCCGAGCACGATCGATTGAAGGGTTCGCGCGCGTTCCACCACTGGGTAGGCATGGCTGTCTCCCCAACCGTCCCGGCTTTCGCGTGCAACGCGAGCCGTGTACCTCTGATCGTGGTGGTGAGGTGGCTGCGACCGTGGGGAGCCGTTTGTCTCCTGGGTGTTGCATCAGCGTGCTCCGGCACGATCGATGGCTTCGGCGACACGAACGCGCGCGGCCTCGACCCGAACGGCGGCGGCGCGAACGCGAGCCCGACCGCGGGCAACGGCGGTGCGGGCGGTAACGCGACCGGCGGCAACGGCGCGATGCAAGGCGGCGACGGAGATGGCGACGCCGTAGGGCCGCTCGCGCCCGCGCCCGCCGCGCTGCGCCGACTGACGCGCGAGCAATACCTGAGCACCGTGCGCGCTCTCTTCGGCGACGACATCGCGCTGAGCGTGGAGCTCGAAGCGGACCCGGCGAACAACGGCTCAATCGCGATCGGCACCGCGCTCTCCACGCTCTCGCCCGTCGCCACCGAGAAATTCGAGAACGCCGCCTACGAGCTCGCCGCACAAGCCATCTCGCCCGAGCGCCGCGGCAAGCTCGGCAGCTGCGCGCCCGCAGGCGTGATCGCCCGCACCTGCACGAATGAATTCGTAGCCAGCTTCGGCCGCCGCGCGTTTCGCCGGCCGCTATCGACCGAAGAGGTCGAGCGCTACGCCGTGCTCGCCGAGACCGCCGCCGAGCCGCTCGGCGATTTTTGGTCCGGCATCGAATTCGCGATCGCGGGCTTTTTGCAATCGCCGCGCTTCTTGTTCCGCACCGAGCTCGGCGAGCCGGACCCGAGCGACCCGAGCCGCATGCGCTACGACGCCTACGACATGGCCTCGCGCTTGTCGTTCTTGTTCTGGAACACGGCGCCAGACGATGCGCTGCTCGACGCCGCCGAGGCCGGCGAGCTGACCGAGCCTGCGAGCCTGCTCGCGCGCGTCGAGGCGATGGCGGCCGACTCGCGCACGCGCGCGGCGCTGCGCACGTTCCACGAAGAGCGCCTGAGCCTCGAAGATCTCGACACCATGTCGAAAGACGCGACGCTCTTCCCGAGCGCAGGGCCCGAGCTGGCCGACGCGATGCGCGAAGACATCCTGCGCACGATCGAAGCGGTGACGCTCGACGGCAACGCCGACTACCGCGATCTCTTCGACACGCGCATCGTGTTCGCTTCGGGCGCGCTCGCCAGCGTGTACGGCGTGAGCTCGAGCGATGCCAGTGAGCCCACGACGCTGCCCGCGGACAGCCCGCGCGTCGGCTTGATGGGCAAGCCCGGTCTGCTCGCGATGAACGCGCACAGCGTGAACACCTCCCCGACGCGGCGCGGCAAGTTCGTGCGCGAGCGCATCATGTGCAGCGACATTCCGCCGCCGCCGCCCGACGTCATCACGCAGCTGCCCGAGCCCGATCCGAACGCGCCGACGATGCGCGACAGGCTCAGGGAGCACGCGACCAACGCGGCGTGTGCCGGCTGCCACACGCTGATGGACCCGATCGGCCTTGCGTTCGAGCACTTCGACGCGATCGGGGCCTACAGGCCCGACGACGACGGCCACACGATCGACGCCAGCGGTGAGCTGAGCGGCACGGCTTTCGACGATGCACGCGCGCTGATGTCGATCCTGCGCGAGCGCGAAGAAGTGATGTCGTGCGTCGTGCGCCAGCTCTACCGCTACGCGACCGCGCACGTCGAGACGGGCGGCGAAGCCGTGGTGATCGAGGCGCTCGACGCGAGCTTCGCGAGCTCGGGCTACGACTTGGCCGCGCTGCTCGTGTCGATCGCGACCAGCGACGGCTTTCGCTACGCGGAGGCCGCACCATGACGCGCGTCAAGCATCTGAGCCGGCGCACCATGTTGCGCGGCGCGGCGATGGGCGCGGCGGGCGCGCTCGCGCTCCCCACGCTCGACATCATGCTGAACAATCACGGCACCGCGTTCGCGCAAGGCGAGCCGCTGCCCAAGCGCTTCGGCGTCTTCTTCTGGGGCAACGGCGTGCGCTTGTCGCTGTGGAATCCTTCATCCACCGGCGCGGGCTACGCGCTCACCGAGGAGCTCGCGCCGCTCGAGAGCGTCAAGGACTACGTCTCGGTCGTCTCGGGCATGGAGATCAAGACGGGCAACGAGCGCGGCCACCACGCGGGCTGCGTCGGCATCCTCTCGGCCGCGCCGATGTTGTCGCAAGACCCGATGGGCGCGGGATACGCCTCGACCTTCACGCAACCGTCCATCGATCAAGTGGTCGCCGCGCGCATCGGCGATCAGACGCGCTTCAAGTCGCTCGAGCTGGGCGTCTCGCGCGCGATCGTCACGGGCGAAGGCTCGACGCTGCGCTACCTCTCACACAACGGCGAGAACAGCGCCAACGCTCCCGAGTACTCGCCGCGCGCGGCGTTCGAGCGCTTGTTCGGCGCGGGCTTCGTGGCGCCGGGAGACATGGCCATGCTCGACCCGCGCCTCGCGCTGCGCCGCAGCGTGCTCGACGCGGTGCGAAAAGACGCGAGCGACCTGCGCGCGCACCTCGGCATGAACGACCGACGCCGCCTCGACCAGCACCTCGACAGCATCCGCACCCTCGAAAACCAGATCATCGCGATCGAGGAAGCCGCGCCTCCGCCCAACGCCTGCATGGCCGCGGACGACCCGGGCGATGTGTCCTCCGACAACCTCGCCGCGGTCACCGACGCGATGGCGAACCTCTTGGCGCTCTCGCTTGCGTGCGATCAAACGCGCGTCTTCTCGATCATGTTCAGCGGCTCGGTGAGCATTCAGGTGTATCGCGAGCTGGGCATCACGACCGAGCACCATGGCCTATCGCACGACGAGCCCGGCAACCAAGAGAAGGTCCATCAGATCACGACGTTCATCGTCGATCGCTTCGCGCGCTTCCTCGAGCAGCTGCGCGACACGCCCGAGGGCGACGGAAACCTGCTCGACAGCGCCGCGATCCTCGCGAGCACCGACTGCGCCGAAGGCCAGCCGCACTCGCTCAACGACTACCCGATCCTCGTCGCGGGCCGCGCCGGCGGCGCGCTGACGCACCCGGGCGTGCACTACCGCTCGAGCAACGGCGAGAACACCTCGAAGGTCCTGCTCACGCTCTTGCAAGCGATGGACCTCGACATGACCGAGTACGGCGTCGGCGGCGGCTACACGACCGAGACGGTCGACGCGCTGAAGGCTTGAGCGCTCAGAGCGTCTGCCCGAGCACGCTGAAGCGCGGAGCGGCCCGCAGCCGCTCGCTGGCGCGCGCGACATCCCGCACGTAGAGCGTATTGGCGTCGGGCTTGAACGCGCCGTGCAGGTCGATGAGCCGACGCTCGAACGGCGCGTACGTGCAGGGCGTAAAACCCGCCGCGAGCATCATCTCGTGCGCTTGGGCTTCGCGCGCGCCGAGCACGCTCGCGCAACGGTTGGTCTCCATCACGACGCCGATCAGCGACGGCTGAGCGAGCGTGCGCGCCGCGCCCTCGAGCACCGCCGGCTCGAAGCCTTCGACGTCGACCTTGATGACGCTCGGCGCGCGCGCGCCAAGCACCTCGTCGAGCGTCAGCACCGGAACCTCGATCGTGTTGGGCTCTTGGCCGTCGACGGCCATGCGGTTGCCGGTATCGAAGCCGGTGGTCATGCGCGCGACGCCCGGCGCGCTACCGACCGCCGCGCGGTGCAGCTCGACGCGATCGGTGATGCCGTTGAGCTGCAGGTTGTCGCAGAGCGCCGTCCACGCAGCCGCGATCGGCTCGAACGTCACGCAGCGCGCACCCGCCACCTTGGCCGCGAGCACGGTGTAGCTGCCGACGTTCGCTCCCACGTCGACGAACAGATCATCGGCGCGCAAGACGTGCAGCACGAACGCCATGTCCTCGAACTCGTGCATGCCGACGTACACGTTGCCGGTCGCGCCCGTCATCCCGGGCCGCACCAAGAGGCGCGCGTCGTTGACGAAGTCGACCGCTACGGCCCCGGGGCTCAAGCGGCTGCCGAGCTGCCAGCGCACGTAGCGGCTGATGGCTACGCGCCGCTCTCGCGACGCGAGCGGGTGGTCCCAGATGTAGCGCAGCGTCTGCAAGAGCGACATGGCGGTCAGGAGCTCGAGCCCGACGGGTCGAGCGCGCGGGAATATAGACCCCTGCGCACGGGGATGTAGAGCGTCTTGTGATCGCGCTGATCGCGCGTGGTGCTCATGGTCGGCTCAGCGCTTCGAGCTGCGACAGGTCGGGCAGCTCGTCGAGCTTGGGCAAGAGCACGATCTCGATCCGGCGCTGTTGCTTCGGGTCGGCTTGCGCGAGCGGCTGCGTCGCGCCGTACGCGGCCGCAGAGATGCGCTCCTTGGGCACGCCGCGCTCCACCAAGTAGAGCATGACGTTGAGCGCGCGCTCCGAAGACAGCCGCCAGTTGTCTCCGTAGCGGCCGTAGCGCACGGGCTTCTCGTCGGTGTGGCCCGCGACTTGAAAAGCGCGCGATTCGACTTGCCGCAGCACCTCAGCCACGCGATCGAGCACCGCCTTGCCTCCACTGCTGACGCGCGCGTCGTTGCTCGCGAACAAGATCTCGCCCGGCAGGTTCAAGAGCATGCGGTTGTCGACCACGCGCAGGTCGAGCTGGCGCTCCGCGATCAACTGCGTGAGCTGCGCGAGCAACGCGCGAAACACTTCACCGCGCGTCTTCTCCGCGGCTTGCTCCTCGCGCGCACGTTCGAGCGTCTGCTTGGCCTCGGTCAGCTCTTCCTCGAGCGAAGCGCGCTGCGCTCGCATCGCGGCGATGTCTTTGCGCGAGTGGTTCACGCTCATCACGAGCGCAGTCAGCTTGGCGTCGAGCGACTTGAGCGATGCGTGCGCGGGGCCGAGCCCAGCGCTGTCCTTCGCGGGCGGGCTCGTCTCGGCGGTCAGGCCCTCGACCAGGTCGATCAGCACCTGGTTGCGCGCGTGCACGAGCTGCATGCGCAGCTTCAGGTCGTCGTTGTACTGGCGCTGCTCTGCGATCTCGTGGCGCAGCTCGTCGTGCTCGGCGCGCAGCCGCACCTCTTGCGCCGAAGGCCCGCACGCGAAGAGGCCTGCACCGAGCAGCAACGCTGCCCAGGCGCGGTGCGCGCTGCGATCACTCATCGACCTTCTCCTTGACGGGCTTACCGTCCGCGACCCGAAGGCCGCGCACGATCACCTCGTCCACGCTGAACAAGAGCCCCAGCTCCACGTAAATCGACTGCAACAGCGCGGGCTTGCCCGCGATCGACGTAAACGCGCGCGCGCGGCACGCGGCGCCTTCGCGAAACGTCATGATGAGAAGCGGGCGATCGGGAAAGCCGCGCAGGCCGATCCGGACTTCGCCGCCCGCCTCGCTGCGCTTGACGTAGCGCGGCTCGGTCAGCCCGTACGCCGGCTGCTCGTGCGAGAGCAGCTGCGACGTCGCGCGCGGGCCGTCCTCGAAGTCGCGCCAGTAGCCATACACAGGGTGCGTGCCGAGCGGACGGCACTGCGCATCGACGCGCACCGCGTAGTGCACCTGGTTTTTGTTCTCGCTCTTCGCGATGTGGAAGACGGAGCCGACCTCGGCGCTCGGCAAGCGCACCGGCTGCGCGCCCTCCGCCGCAAGCGCTGCCGGCGCGCACGAAAGCGCGACGGCAGCGGTCCCCCAGAAAGCACGAAAACGCAGCGGCGAGCGCACGGGTGCAGGTTCGCACCCGATGTAGTGCGCGCGCTAGCTAACTGCCAATCAACCCGGGATGATGGATTCGCACGGGAAGACCGCGCTCACCGTCGAGTCGATGCTGCTCTTGTACGTCTCGCACGTCGTGCCCTTGATCGTCAGCGTCTTCGGGTCCTTGAGCTCGAAGCCGTTGTCGCCGTTGCACTCGAGCGGCTGGCCCTCGAACATCACCGTGCCCGTGCACTCTTGGCCCAGCTTCACGCCTTGGCCATCGAGCGCGAGGTCGCAGGAAAGCTCGGCGCCGATCAGCGTCTCGAGCGTCTCCTTCAGCGCGGCCGTGTTGTCGGGGTAGTAGACCGTAGCGCCGCCCGTCATGCGGTCGACGTTCGCACCGATGTTCGCCATCTCCTGCAAGTGCGCGGCCGCAGCGTCCTGGCCGACGCTTACGACGTACATCTTGAGGTGCTTGGCTTGTGCCTTGAGCGCCGCGTTGATCGACGGCACGTAGTCGGTCGGCGGAATGCCGAGGAACCCGCCTTCGCACGAGTTCGGATCGCCGTCCGTCGCGAGCAGGATGATCTGCGGGCCGATCGGCGTGCCGTCCAGCACGAGCGTCGGGTCCGGAAGCATGTCGACGACCATGTCGAGCGCGGGGCCGGTCGGTGTCGTGAAGCCGGGCGGCGTCGCCGGCACCGCGGGCGTAATCGGTCCGGCGTTGTTCAGCTCGGGCGCGATGACGCCGTTCGGGATCGGGCAGGTCGGCTGCGTGCCGAACACCGCGAGGCCGAAGCGAACCAAGCCCTGCAGCGAAGGGACGACGCCTTCAGGTCCGACCAGCGCTTCGCGTACGGAAGCCCAGCGCGTCGGCCGCGCCGGCGCCATCGGATCGGGCATGCCCGCGTCGTTGACGGCCTCTGGGCCGTACAGGTCCTCCATGCTCGTCGAGCCGTCGACCACGAGCATCACCGTCGGCAGGATGCGCGAGGCGGTGATCGTCACCTCGGCGCAGTTGTTCTCAGGCTCGCCGCCGGTTCCACCCGGTTGGATGACGTCGTTCGGATCGGGGTTGTCGATACCCGTGAGGCCGCCGCCCGAGCCGCCCGTGCGACCGCCCGCGCCGCCGCCGCCGTTTCCGCTAGCGACCTGGTTGCCGGTGTACCGGCCGCCCTGGTCGGCATCGCCCGCACCGCATCCCGTAGCCAAAAACAGCGCACAAAAGAGCGCACCAAGTGCCGGCGCGTGTCCCGCGCGCCGCCGCTTTAGCCTCAACATCGTAGTCACCCGTCCTTCCCAGCCCAAGAGCGTCGGCAAGGTGTGTGCCACCCGCCAAAGCTCCCGATCCAGCGGGGTTTCTAGACGCGTCTCACGCCAAGTCTCACGGGGTGAGACACCCGTCCCGCCCGGCGTCGTTTGGTGTCCCACATTTGCACCGTTGGAAGCGGAAAGCTCACCTCAGCACAGCCTGCTGGCTCAGCGCGTCGTGGCGCGCATGACGCCGCTCGTCCGAAGATCGAGGCCGGCGAGGCAGTTGGCGGTCGCCGCCAAGATCGCCTTCACCGCCTTCGGGTCGCCGATCGGGTTGATCACGCAGACGTCGATGCCTTGCTCGGCGTACGCGCGGATACGCCGGCACAGCGTCTCCGCGTTGCCGACCACTGCGATCGCGTCCGACAGCCCCTCGGTCACCGCCGAGGCAACGCCCTCGCGGTCGCCCTTGGCGTACGCCTCGCGGATGCGCTTGGCCTCGTCCGCGAAGCCCATCCACTCGAACGCCTTGTTGTAGCCAGGCGTCGCCGCGTACGCGCCGAACACCTTGCGCACGAAGTCGCGGCCCGTGTTCACGTCGTCGATCATCACGACGTGCAAGCGCGCGACGACCTCGATCGCGTTCGGATCGCGGCCCGCGGCCTCAGCGCCCGCACGCACTTCGCCGAGCACCTGCGGTAGCGCGTGCTCGGGCACCATGTTCAAGATCACGCCGTCGCACAGCTCGCCGGTCATGCGCAGCATCTGCTTGTTGAGCGCGCCCAAGTAGAGCGGCACTTCGCCGACCACCGGCCCGCCGAGCTTGAAGCGCTTCAAGTTGAGCGTCTTGCCTTCGTGGTCGACGCGCTCGCCCTTGAGCGCCTTGCGCAGCACCTCGATGTGCTCGCGCATGCGCGTGAGCGGCTGATCGAACGGCTGACCGCCCCAGTCCTTCACGATGTTCGGCGACGAAAGGCCAAGGCCGAGGATGAAGTTGCCCTCGGTGAGCTGGCTGAGCGTCATCGCAGCCATCGCGTGCACCATCGGCGTGCGCGTCTGCGCGGGCACGACGGCAGTGCCGATGCGCACGCCGGGTGCGCCGGCCGCGATCGCGCCTGCGATGGCGTAGGCATCACCCCCTGCGACTTCGGCGAGCCAGACCTCTTCGATGCCGAGGGCGCGCGCGTCGCGCACTTGCTCGACGACCTGCGCCGCGCTGCCGAGCGGTGCCGAGAGGCCGAGTCGAACGTTTTTCGTGGTGCGCTCCATGTGCGTAGCTCCTCGCGAGCCGCTTTCGGGCGGCCGATGTTTGGGCCACGGACGCTACACCACGCGCGCGCTCGCTCAATGGCCGCGCGGGGGTCGCTCGCCGATCGGCGCGCAGGCTCCGGCAGGACGAACGGCGCTTGATCCCGCGCGCAAGTCGCTCGTAGCTTCCGCCGCGTGGGCGCAGGCACCCTCGCGATCCTCGGCTACGTCGTCGCACAGCTCGCGATCGGCTTTTACGCCTCGCGCGGCATCAAGAACGAGCGCGACTACCTCTTGGCGGGCCGCAGCCTCGGGCCGGGGCTCGTGTTCTTCAGCGTCTTCGCGACGTGGTTCGGCGCCGAGACGTGCGTGGGCGCAGCGGGCGAGGCGTTCGAGGGCGGACTGTCCGCGGTGCGCGCTGATCCGTTCGGCTACACGATCTGCTTGTTCTTGATGGCCTTGTTCTTGGCCGTGCCGCTGTGGAAGCGCGGCATGACCACGCTCGGCGATCTGTTCCGCGAGCGCTTCGGCCCGCGCGCCGAGCGCGTCGCAGTGCTGGTGATGATCCCCAGCTCGGTGATGTGGGCCGGCGCGCAGATCCGCGCGTTCGGCCAGGTGCTGAGCGCGAGCGCGAGCAGCGCAGGCGAAGGCCAAGCCAGCGTGCTGGTCATGACTACGATCGCAGCGGCCGTGGTCATCGCCTACACCGCGATCGGCGGCATGCTGGCGGACGCCGTCACCGACCTCGTGCAGGGCCTCGTGCTCGCGGCGGGGTTGCTCACGCTCTTGGCAATGGCAGCGCACAGCGGCGATCTCGCGCTGCTCGCGCAAGTGGACGCCGCGCACCTCGCGCTCGCGAAGCCCGAGGAGAGCGCGCTCGACATCGCCGAAGCGTGGGCGGTGCCGATCTTCGGCTCGCTGGTCGCGCAAGAGCTGATCTCGCGCGTGATCTCGGCGCGCAGCCCGAGCGTCGCGCGCAACGCATCGCTCGCTGCAGCGCCGATGTACCTGATGCTCGGCCTCATCCCGGTGGTGATGGGTCTCCTGGGCAGCGTGACGCTGCCGGATCTCGCCGAGCCCGAGCAGATCCTGCCGCACACCGCTGCGCGCTACTTCGGGCCGGTGCTGATGGTCGTGTTCCAAGGCGCGCTGGTGTCGGCGATCCTCTCGACTGTCAACAGCGCGTTGCTCGTCGCAGGCTCGTTGCTCGCGCACAACTTGATCGTGCCGCTGTGGCCGCGGCTCGGCGACAAGGGAAGGCTCGCGGTCAATCGCGTCGCGGTCGTGGGCTTTGGCGTCGTGGCGTATGGCCTCGCGCTCAGCACCGACAGCATCTACGCGCTCGTCGAAGAAGCGAGCGCCTTCGGCTCGGCGGGCGTGCTCGTGTGCACGCTGCTCGGTCTGTTCACGCGCTTCGGCGGCGAGGCCAGTGGGCTTGCAGCGCTGGTGATGGGCGTGCTTGCGTACGCGCTCGGCGAGCACGTGCTCGGGCTGTCACATCCGTTCTTGCTCTCGATCGGTTGCGCGCTCCTTGCGTACGGGCTCTTCGCCGTGGTGCAGCCGTTGGAGGCGGCACCGGCCCTGGGGGAATGATGTCTGCTTATTCGCGTGGCTTCGGCATGTGGTTGCTGTTGTTCGTCGTGAGCGCGCTGAGCGCTTGCTCTGAGCTGCGCCGCGGGGAGGGCGCCGACGCTGGAGACCACCCCGGGGACGGCGGTGGCGACGGCGATGGTGACGGCGATGGCGATGGCGATGGCGACGGCGATGGCGACGGCGACGGCGACGGCGACGGCGATGGCGACGGCGACGGCGACGGCGACGGCGACGGCGACGGCG
>WUUC01201930.1_pt1 | contig 12940 bp, 14 predicted proteins | sample 6278441 | NCBI WGS metagenome assembly WUUC01 (sample SAMN13675441, study PRJNA597444) | soil metagenome | isolation source: soil | place: USA: Washington | collected 2017-10 | reverse complement strand
TGACGATGACCAAGAAGCAGCGCAAGCAGTACGACGAGTTCATGAGGATGGCCGAGGTCCAGGTCGAGGGAGGGAACCTCTCGGCCAGTGGCGTGCTCGCCGAGTTCGCGCGAGCGAAGCAGCTGGCGAACGCCGTCTGCGAGATCCGTGACGGCGTGGTCTACCCGACCGAGGACTCGGGCAAGCTCCCGGTCCTGCTCGACAAGCTCGACACGCACGGGATCCGGAAGACGGACCCGGAGCCGGGCGCTCGCGCGATCGTTGCCTCGGAGAGCCAGCGAATGGTACGCATGGTCGCGGGCTGGCTACGGAAGCAGGGGTTGAACGTCGAGATCCTTGACGGGACGGTCGTCAACAAGAAGGGCGACCCGGCGCGCGATCGCGTCATCGACTGGTACAAGGAGCCGAGCGGAGACGCACGCGTCCTCGTGATGACGATGCAGACCGGCGGTGTCGGTCTGAACCTCGGGATGACCGGCTCGATGCACGTGCTCGACGAGACCTGGAACCCGGACGACTCCGAGCAGCTGGAAGACCGTGGCATGCGAAACCGCACGACACCGCTTGTCGTCTACTACTACCGCACGGAGGACTCGATCCAGGAGTACATCCAACAGATCGGCTTCGACAAGAAGATCACCAACAAGAACGTGATGGACTACGCACAGAAGCTAAAGCAGCGGACCGGGTAGCGCCCGCGCGCGTCGGACGCGCGGAGAGCAGCCGGACTAGTTCGCGACTTCACGAGAGAGGTCGAGAGATAGAGAGACGAGCTAGAGCCGGAGCAGCCCTCCGCGCCTCCGACGCGGGCGCGCGCGTAAGCCGGGTACACACAACGAAGGGAGAACAGGAAGATGGCCCGAATGGAAGCCCAGATGAGCATCTACAACGCGAGAGGGGTCCGAACGATCGACGGTGACTCGTTCGTCTGTACGGCGAAGGTGAACGCGATCATCCCCGACTCAGAGGTTTGGTCGCCGAAGGTCCGGTTGGTCTGGATCGACGCGGCCGAGCGAGGCGAGCCAAACTGGGGTCGCCACCGCGACTTCCTCGATGACTGGCTGTTCCCGGAGGACTCACCGTTGACGACCCCACCGCCGTTCAACTTGATCTGCTACGGCCGGGACAAGTACGGGCGGATGCTCGCCGACGCCGAGCGCGGGACCGGGCTGTTGAGCGACTACCTCCGCGGCCTGAGCGTCCCGCTGCTCACGGCGCGGAAGCTCGCGGACCTCGCGCCCGACGTTCGCCTTTCCGCGGAGTAGCGCGGGATCCGATCGTTGAACTAGACGGATCCGGTGTCGGCCGCTACCGTCCTCGGCTCGGCGCCGGGCGCGGCGGCGTTGCCGGGGAGGGTCGAGCAGGGTGGGAGTCCTGCTCGACCCGATCCGACTCCCAACTTACGAACTTGGAGAAGAGACGTTGACGGAAGTGAGCACGGTCCCGCTGCTCAGGAACTCAGAGCGGCAGTCGTACAAGACTTGTAGGTGGCGCTGGTATCAGTCGTATGTCGAAGGTCTTCAAGCCGTCGAGGCGCCGCGGGCGCTCCGGTTCGGAGACCTGATCCACCAGGCGCTCGCGGCGTACTACAAGCGCGGACGGAAGCGAGGTCCGCACCCGGCGCCGGTCTTCGAACGGCTATACAACGAGCAGGCGAAGCAGCTGGGAGACTCGGGCTTCAACGTCTTCCTCGATGAGAAGTGGGTCGATGCGCTCGACCTCGGGAGGGGGATGCTGGAGGGGTACGTCCGCCAGTACGGAACGGACGACCGCTATGAGGTGATCTCGTCGGAGCAGACGTTCAAGTGGACGATCACCGACCACGATGGCTTCCGCTTTCGTGCGGTTGGGACGTTCGATGGCGTCTGGCGCGACCTCACAACCGATCGGATCGTCTTCCCGGAGCACAAGACCGCGGCCTCGATCTCCGAGGACGCGCTGTCGATGGACGAGCAGGCGAGCCTGTACTGGACATACGGACCGCTCTGGCTTCGGCGCCGCGGGATCATCGGACCGGACGACGACCTCTCTCACATCCTGTACAACTTCTTGCGGAAGGCTGTTCCCGACCACTACGACAAGGAAGGTCGCCCGCGCTCGTCTCGCGACTCGGTCCTCCGGCCGCTCTTCCACCGCGTTCCCGTCTACCGCGACGAGGCCGATCGAGCAGTCCAGCACGAACGAGTGATCGCCGAGGCGCGAGAAGTCAACGCCGCTCGCGGGCTCGGGCTGCCTGTCATCAAGACTCCTGGGCCGCTACATATGCCCAACTGCCGGGGCTGCTTCGCTCGCCACTTCTGTGAGATCCACGAAGCAGGCGGAGACTGGGAGTCGGTCCGCGCGTCGAGCACGGTCCGCTGGGACGCGTACGCCGCACACGAACTGATCGAAAGGAAGTAGCATGCCCTTGCCCAACGAACTGACCGGGAAGCAGCTGGACGCTGTTCACGAGCTTGAGTCGGTTGGCGTCGTCTTCGCCGACTGGATCCCGCTCCATCTGGACAAGGAGCGGGCTTACCTCGTCTCCGCGCTCTGGCCGAGCGGGCACCGGGTCCAGTACACGCTGTTCCCGAGCGGGAAGCTCGCCTGATGCCTGACGTCGTCTGGGCATTCGCGATCTTCGCGCCCGCTGTGATGCTCATGATCGCCTTCGGCTGGCTGCTCTGTCGAGCAGCCGCGCGCGGCGACCGGCAGTCGCCACCGATCCCGGACGAGTATGTGACCAACCACTATCGGCGGATGCGGCTCGATCGGGACGCGCGCCTCCCGCGGGACGATCACTGATGCCGACCAAGGACCGCGAGCACATCAGCATGTGCTTGTATGGGATCCCGGGGATTGGGAAGACGCGCTTCGTCGGCGGGACGCCGGGGAAGGTGCTCCTGATCCGGCCTCCTGTCGATCACACCGAGTCGATCCTCATCCCCGATCGAGCAGGGATCACGGAGCGAGTCGTACGCGACTGGGACGACATGCAGAAGCTGGAGGACGAGCTTCGGCACGACGGGAGGCGCTGGGACTGGGTGTGGGTCGACTCCGTGTCGCTGCTCCAGGACTACCTCCTGGACGACGTGTTGGAGACCGAGATCGCGAACTCCAACAACCCGAAGCGTGCCGACTACGGACCCGACCAAGGCGTCTACGGCCGGAATATGTTCCGGATCGCGGCCTGGATGCGACACGCCGCGATCGGTCCCGACCTCTTCAACTTTGGCTGGACAGCCCATGTCGAGGAACTCCCGTCGCCGGACGTGGACGAGGACGACGACCCGGTGACGAAGCTGATGCCTTGGGTCCAGGGCAAGCAGATGGCCTCCAAGCTCTGCGGCTACGTCAACCTCGTCGCGTACTACGGCTGGGCTCGGATCAAGGGCGCTGATGGTCCCAAGCGCGTGCTTCGAACCCAGTCATCCGAGAAGTTCTACGCCAAGGACCAGTACGACGCTCTCACAGCTAAGAGTGGCCGGATGGTCGAGCCTTCGATGCCTCGTTTGATCGAGGCGATCGAGCAGTCGCCGCGCCGGAACGTTCGCGAAGGAACGCCAAGGCGAGGAACAACAACCAACACAACCAAGAACGCGCGGCGTCCCGTCCGCGTTCGGAAGGGGTAGGTGTAGTGGCCAAGCTCAAGTACGCGGACGTCAAGGACGTTCCGGAGACCGACAACCTCCCGGTCGGGACGTATCGGTTCAAGATCATCAGCGCCGAGGACGGCAAGTCCAAGTCCTCCGACGCCGACATGACGACGATCACGCTGCAGGCGACGCATGACGCCTCGGGCAAGAAGCTCGGCCAGGACTACTGGCCGCTGCGCGTCTACCTGATGACGGCGGACGATCGCGACTACGCGAAGCGGCGGATCAAGGAGTTCATGGAGGCGCTCGGCGTCAAGACGCTCGACACCGACAAGTCGGTCGGGAAGGTGCTGCTCGGGCGCGTCAAGTCGGGCAAGGACCTGGACGACGAATACCGTCCGGAGATCGGCAAGCTGATGAAGTACACGCCGAGCGACGAGGCGCCCGAGGACGACGAGCCAGCGGACGAGCCGGAGGCCGAGGCCGAGGCCGAGCCGGAGGACGAAGGTGTGGACCTCGGCCCGATGTCCCGCGATGAGCTGAAGAAGTTCATCAAGGACAACGAACTCGGATCGCTCGCCGACCTCGGTATCAACAAGAAGACGACCGACGACGAGATCCGCGACATCATCGTCGAGGCCATGGGCGGCGACGAGGAACCCGAGACCGAAGCCGAGGACGAGGAACCGGAGCCGGAGGACGAGACCGAGCCCGAGGCCGAGGCCGAAGCAGGCGCGGAGCCGGACGGTGACGGCGAGACGTACACCGGGCCGGAGTGGACGGTGCCGGCGCTGCGAGCCGAACTGAAGGAGCGCGAGCTTCCGACGAACGGCGGCAAGGCGGCGCTCGTCGCGCGTCTCGTCAAGGACGACACGGACCAGCCCTTCTAGGACGGCCGTCTCGCAATGACCCGGCGCCGCTCTCAGGCGCCGGGTCGTTCGGCCACACTAGGACCCATCCTCATGGAGACGACGATGCCTAGCGGTTCCTCGCGCCGCGCGACGATCGGCGAGCACCGGACCACCGACCTCGCGCTGGCTGCATACCTGAACTTCAACGACTACAAGCACGACCGGATCGAAGTCATCGATGGGTCTCGCTCGGCGTGCTGGGTCTTCCCTGCTGATCGTCGACTGCTCCTGGAGTGCGAGTTGTTCAACCGGGGAGAGTGCACGGTCGAGCCACGCGCGTTCGTGCTCGCGGTCCGCGAGACGCGCGATGAGTTGTATCGCTTCCTGAAGCAGGCACGGCGCAGGTAGGGCTGTGCCCTCCCGCGCCCAACAACTTCTACAGCCCTACCTCGCGGGCGAGTCGCCGCGCGAGAACGGCGACGTGGATGCACATTGCCCGATGCATCACGACGCTCGGCGGTCGGCGGTCATCAACTTCGATGAAGGTCTCTGGTACTGCAACGCCGGTTGCGGGGGAGGAACCCTCAAAGACCTCCTGGACGAGCAGGAACAGTGGGTCGACCCGCCGAAGGGTCATTCCCGGAATCCGGGATCCGAGATCCGGAAGTCGGGAGTGAAGCCCGCGGACCTCCCGAGCGAGGCGACTATTGCCGGCTGGCACGCGGCACTGCTCGGAGACCCGGTGTTGCTCGGCGACCTCATGGATGCGCGCGGGCTGTGGGTGGGGACGATCCGCTACCACCAGATCGGTTGGGACGCCGGAGCACGCGCGTACACGATCCCAGTCCGCGATCTCGACGGCAAGCTCCTGAACGTCCGCCGCTATCAGCTTCGTCCGCCCGAGGGCCGGCGGAAGATCTGGGGCGTGAACGGACACAACCTCCCGCGCCTCTTCCCCGCCAAGACGGTCGCGAAGCTGAAGACGTACGCGATCGTGTGCGAGGGCGAGTGGGACGCGTTGATTACCAACCAGCACAACTTCCGCGCCGTCACGAAGACGGGAAGCGCCGGAGCAGCTTGGCGCTCCGACTGGACGAAGCTTTTGAAGGAAGCAGGCGTGACGACCGTCTACGTCTGTCACGACGCCGACGCCGCGGGCCAGGCTGCCAATCGGAAGGTCGCGCGATCGCTGATCCGCGACGGGATCGAGGACGTTCGAATCATCCGACTCCCGTATCCGATCACCGAGAAGCACGGGCGCGACCTGACCGACTGGTGGCTGGATCACGACCTCGATGTCAACGCCTTCCAGCGTCTGCTCGACGAGGCGACGCCGTTCGACGAGTCGATGGCGGAGGACCCGGAAGAGATCGCGCCCGACGCCGCGAGCGTCACCGACGCCTTCGACAGCCGCCGCTCCGGGCGCCCGCTGGCGCTCACCGTCACCGTCAAGGGTCGACGCGAGCCCGGCTACTCGGTCCCGCGGCGCGTCGAGTACCGCTGTACCCAGGACGCAGGGAAGCAGTGCGCAATCTGTCCGATGAAGGCGAACGACGGCGCGATGGATCGAGTCGTCGCGGGCGCCGACCCTCAGATCCTTGAGATGGTCGACTCGACGCGCCTCCAGCTAGGCGAGCTACTCCGGCGGACAGCAGGGATCCCGAAGTGTCCGAAGCTCCGAACAAAGGTCGTCGAGCACCAAGCGGTTGAGATCCTCTTCGCTCGACCCTCGGTCGAGCACGCGAACGGCGCGAGCGCAGACTACAAGAATATCAAGCTCACGAGCGTCGGGCGCCACGACACCAGCCCCAACCAGACGGTCCAGGTCGTCGGCGCGCTCCATCCGGACCCGCGGAAGCAGCTGAACGAGTTCCTGACGTGGGACGTGTCGACGCTTGAGACCTCGCTCGACCGCTTCGAACTCGACGCCGAGACCGCGCGCCTGCTCCGGATCTTTCGTCCGCGTTCGGGACAGCCGCCGCTCAAGAAGGTGCGGGAGATCGCGGACGACCTCGCCGAGCACGTGACGATGATCTACGGGCGCCCGGAGCTACACGCGGTTATGGATCTCGTCTTCCACTCGGTCGTTTCGTTCACATTCGACGGAAAGGTTCTCAGCCGTGGCTGGATCGAGGCTCTCGTTATCGGAGATACAAGAACTGGTAAGAGCGAAGCAGCGACACGACTCGCGCGCCACTACTCGGCTGGCGAGGTCGTTTCCTGTGAATCCGCGTCCTATGCAGGCATCGTGGGAGGACTACAGCAGTTCGGCGCTACTAAGGAGTGGGCCGTTACCTGGGGCGCCGTTCCCCTCAACGACCGTCGCCTCGTGGTCTTGGATGAGATATCAGGACTCTCGCCTGAGGACATCGGCGCCATGTCTTCCATTCGATCGTCCGGAGTCGCTGAGCTAACCAAGATCCAACAAGAGCGAACGTACGCGAGGACGCGGCTGATCTGGATCGGGAACCCGCGCAACGCGAAGATGTCCGACTACACCTATGGGGTTCAGGCGATCCGTCCGTTGATCGGGAACCCTGAGGACATCGCTCGCTTCGATCTCGCGATGTCTGTGGCGTCCGGGGACGTACCCTCTTCAGCGATCAATCGCTCGCGTCCTCGGGCGCCGCAGAAGTACCCGCGGGAAGCAGCCAGCGCGCTCGTTCGTTGGGCGTGGTCGCGGACCGCCGAAGATGTCGAGTGGGACGACGGCGCCGAGGCCGCGGTGTACGTCGCCGCGGAGCGTCTCGGTGCAACGTACGTGGAGGACCCGCCGTTGATCCAAGCTGCGAACGTTCGCGAAAAGGTGGCGCGCCTCGCGGTCGCGATCGCGGCGCGGACGTTCTCGACCGACGATCGCGGCGAGCGCCTGATCGTCCGCCGCGAGCACGTACTGGCGGCGCGTCAATTCATTGACGCGGTGTACGGGATGAAGGGGTTCGGCTACCGCGAGCGGAGCCGAGAGATCATCGAGGACGGTCGCGTGGCCGAGCAGAATGTCAGCAAGGCGCAACGCTTCCTCGACAACAAGCCAGGGCTATCGAAGTTCCTCAGGTCTCAAGGCAAGTTCCGGCGTCAGGACCTTGAGGAGATTCTCGACATTGATCGCGAGGAAGCGAACGCGATCATCAGTCAACTCTATGAACTCAGAATGATCTACAAGGACAAGGGCGACGTTCGGCTCTCGCCGACGCTTCACCGCTTGCTCAGGGAGGCCAAGTGAGCGAACCACAAGTAACGATCCTCGGGTGCGGGCCGGCGGGGCTGCTCGCGGCGCACGCGGTCGAGCAGCTAGGCGGGAGCGTCCGCATCTGCTCGCGCCCGATCAAGTCGGACCTTCCCGGCGCCCAGTACCTTCACGAGTCGGTCCCTGGACTCGACGACGATAGGTGGGCCACGATCGAGACCGTCCGGACCGGGAGCGCACGCGACTACGCGATCAAGGTGTACGGCGATGAGAACCAGCCCGTCTCATGGGGCGAGCAGGCCCCCACAAGGCTCGCCTGGGATCTCCGCGCGACGTATGACGCGCTGTGGGAGACGTACGCGGACCGGATCGAGCCGATGGAGGTCACACCCGGCGCGCTCTGGTGGCTGTCACGGCGATCGCTCGTCCTCAACTCGACTCCCGCGATCCACCTGTGCAATGCGAAGACCGGACAAGTGTTCCGCGACCACGTGTTCAAGCAGACGTTCACTGACGTACTGATCGGTTACAGCCCGATTGAGCAGGACAACCGCGTCGAGTACGACTCGCGCCCGGAGGTCCCCTGGTACAGGACGGCGCGGATCTTTGGGCACGCGAGCACGGAGCTACCACGGACGATGGCGGCTGCGTCTGTCGTCGGGTACGCGGAGCACGGCGCCGAAGAGGGCGAGGACGTACGCGTGATGGTCCCCAAGAAGGCGATCAAGGTCGTCGGGACCACCTGTAACTGCTGGCCGGAGGTCAAGCGCATCGGGCGCTTCGGGACCTGGAGCAAGAGCTACCTCACGCATCACGCGTACCACGACGCGATTCGCTACTACAAGGAGGTGTTCTCGTGAGGTGCTCGTCCTGCTCGGCCGTCGTTCGGCCGGTCGTCGCGCTCGACGTAGACGGGACGCTCGGCGACTACCATGGGCACTTCCTCAAGTTCCTTGAGGGCTATCTTGGTCGCCCGCCCGTCAGGCCAGCTTTCCGTGATGCAGGCTACCGCGGGGAGCAGCGGTTCAGGAACTGGTGCATCCGCGCCTACGGGATCTCGGAGGCGACCTGGTACGACATCAAGCTCGCGTACCGTCAAGGCGGGATGAAGCGAACGATGCCTGTCTACCACGACGCATCTCAGCTGTCACTCGACCTGATCGAGGAAGGCGCCGAGGTCTGGATCACAACGACACGCCCGCACAACCGCCTCGACAACATCGACCCAGATACCCAACACTGGCTCGCTCGCCACGGGATCGGGTACGACCAGATGATCTACGGCGACGACAAGTACCAGCAGCTGGCGAAGCTCGTCGATCCGGAGCGCGTTGTCGCCGTGCTCGACGACGAAGCCGAGCAGTACGACAAGGCCGAGCGAGCATTTGGGTCACACGTTCCGATCTTGCATCGGAACGGCTACAACAGCGCGATCCAACGATCGCACATGGTCGCTACTCTTCCCGGCGCTCGGGTTGCGATACTCCGCCGGATCGCCACCTGGCAGCTTACGAACAAGGAGCAGACATGAAGTTCAGCCGACAGCCGTACTCCGGCAGCGGCTTCCGCGCCTACGTCTGTGGCGCGAAGCAGGGAAGCGGGAACATCGGCGAAGCGATCGCCGAGCGCTTCCACTCAGCCGGGTGGGCGACGATCCAAGACGACTGCGCGATGAACGACGAGCAGGGAGCGCGCCCGCCCGGCGGCAACATTCCGACGCCGGAGGTCGCGCGCGAGCATGGCTACAGCGAAGACGAGCGCGGGCACTACCAGTGGTATGACGCGCCTCCGGTCTCAGTGTTCGAAAAGGCGGACGCGGACGCTCTGATCGTGACACTCGGCGCGACATACAAGGGTCACTTCGCCGAGATCACGGACGGCGACATCAGCCGGATCCTCCGCGCCTGCTTGGAGCTACCGCTTCGCTGCGCGCGTCGGTACGTCCAAGCGACAGAACAAAAGTGGCCTCCGAGCCCATCCCAAGGTCCAGCAGATCGGATTCGACACATCATCTTCGTCGGGTCGTACGCGCACGATCACCCATTCACGAACGGGACGCTCTACTGCGCCGCGAAGGCGGGGCTCGATATGGCGGCGCGTACGCTCGGCTGGGAGCTAACCGACCGCGGCTACCGCATCCACATCGTTCACCCGTACCACGTCCAAGGGACACCGATGTGGGCTCAGGTCGAGCAGGACGTGATGCGAACGAAGGGCATGACGTACGAAGAGGCGGACGCCTATAACCGCAAGGACCTGAAGATGCCCGACCTTCTGCGGCCGGAAGAGGTCGCCGAGGTCGTCTACAACCTCGTCCACCTGCCGGCGTTCGGCTGGCTCTCCGGCCAACCGATCAACCTGTACGGAGGCTCTCGATGATCCACCACATCACGTACCAGCTGCGCGAGGACGAGATCGGCTCGCCCGAACTCGCCGAGTTCATGTCGCTGCTCGACCTGATCGAGATCGAGCCGCAGGAGTCCGTTCCCGAGGGTTGGAGGGTCCGCTGGTTCGCCGACCGCGGCTACCCGGCGATCCACTTCGTCTCGGTCCCGTTCCTGTCCTCCCGCTGGCTGGCTCCTGCGGGATGGGGTCTCGGCCACTTCTGTGTGGATCTCCCGGCCGAGGGGATCGAACGCGCCCGAGCATCTGGCTGGTGCGTCCGCGACTCAGGATCAGGCCGGATCTGGCTCCAGTGGGGTCCGGTGCGCGTCGAGGTCCGCTCGTCATGAACATCAACTGGGGAACAGCCCAGTACGAAGATGCCGACTTGGATACGGTCCTCGTCGAGTTCGACAACGAGTCAGAGCGGGCCCAAGCTCAGGTCCTGTTGGAGGCGTTGTCAATCTACGCCACCAAGAACGAGCAGTACAAGGACAATTGGCGGCGGATGGGTCGCCGAGGACTGCTCGTCCGGCTCCGCGAGCGAGCGGAACGGCTCTGGGACTCGCTCTGGGCGGTCGAGGGGAAGCCAGCCCCGGCTCAGGTAGACGACGCGATCGACCTGATCAACTTCGCGGCATTCCTCGTCCGCGCCGCTCGCGGCGAGGCAACCCGCGACGGATCCTGGTGGGAGGGGATGTGAGCGAGCAGGCACCCAACCACGTCTGGCCGAGCCAGACGCTCGGGATCGAGGAATGGTTCTGGATCGGGCGCGCGCGGACGATCCCGGATCTTCTGCCGCTCCCGCCTGGCGTTCAGATCAACCTCGGCGCCGGCAACCGACAGATCGGGAGCGCCGTCCCGCTCGACCGTGAGCACGGGTGGAACGCGGAGGGCTGGCCGATTCCATTCGATGAAGAGTCGGTCTCTGTCATCTGGGCTCATGCCTTCCTGTCGTACCTCTCGGACCCGGACACGATCTTCGGCGAGTGCTGGCGCGTGCTCCGGCCGGGTGGGGTCATGATGATTGTCGAGCCGCACGGGAACTCCGACCTCTGGAACGAGGATCCGCGGCGGAAGACGCGCTACACGGAAGAGTCCTGGCGGACGCTCTTCAACAACCCCTGGTACACGACCGAGGGAGCACCCGCCTTCAAGGTCCACGCCTGCTTCGTGATCGGCGTCGTCTGGCGGAACCTCTCGCTGTTCACCCAACTCGTGAAGCCCGAGCAGTCGTGAGCCCGGTCGGCGAGAAGCGGTTGGGGCGCGGCGACTTCGATGCCGCCAACGTCAAGATCGGCGGGCACGCGCACGACCGTGTGCCTGTGATCGCTCGACCGCGCGCAAACGGGAACCGCCGGCCGATGCGGTTCGTCTCGCTCCACCACCACTCGACGTTCTCCTACCTCGATGGATACCAGCTTCCCGAGGCGCACGCGCGTCGAGCATCCGAGCTTCAGATGAGCGCGCTCGTCATGACCGAGCACGGCAACATCGACTCGCACCCGAAGCACGACCTCGCTTGCCAGAAGCTCGGCGTCAAGCCTCTGTTCGGCTGCGAGGTCTATATGCCGTCCGGGCCGGAGTGGGATCAGCCCGAGACCGAGACGCAGCGGAAGCACCACCTGACGCTGCTCGCCAAGAACGACGAGGGCTATCGAAACCTGCTCGCTCTCGTCACGAAGTCCTGGAGGAACTTCTACCATGAGCCTACGGTCACGTGGCCCGATCTCCTTGAGCATAGGGCCGGGATCATTTGTCTCAGCGGTTGTCAAGGCTCGCTCTTGTTCTGTTCGTCTGTCGGCGGAAAGGGGATCGAACCCAAGGACGCGAGTTATCAGCGTGGTCTTGGGATCGCGCGCCGCTTTCACGACGCTTTCGGCGGGGATTACTTGGTCGAGGTACAAGCATTCCCCGAGCTTGACGCCTCGCGACGGTTCAATTCGTTGGCCGGTCGGCTCGTTCGGGCTGTCGGAACTCGACTCGTCGCCACGATGGACTGCCATTACACGCTGCTTGAGGAGCAGGAAGTCCAGAAGATCCTACACAACCTCCGACCCGGCGAGCGCCGGACGCTAGAAGAGCAGGCGCGCGAGTGGGGCTACTCGGCGCCGCTCTGCCCACCGCCGAACGACGCGACCATCCTGCGTCGCCTTGTCCGGACCGGCCTCTCGCGCGCCGAGGCGATCGAGGCGATCCAGACCACAGCCGACCTCGCCGAGGAATGTACGGCGACGCTCCCGGTCCTCCCGATGGTTCGCTTCCCGGTCCCCGCGGGCGAGGGGACGGCGATCGACTTCTGGCGCAAGCTGCTGAAGGAGGGCTGGCGCTATCGTGGGCTTCACCGGCTCCCCGCAGCCGAGCGCGCGCGCTACGCGAAGCAGTTGAGGCATGAGATGTCGTTGATCGAGTCCAAGGACTTCGTTGATTACTTCCTGCTGATCCGCTCCGGCATCGTGATGCTGAAGGACGACAATGTGGCGATCGGTCCGGGCCGGGGCTCGGGCGCCGCCTCGCTCGCGGCTTGGCTGCTCCGGATCACCGAGGTCGACCCGCTCCGTCCCGAGTTTGAGGGGCTGCTCCGCTTTGAGCGGTTCATCGACGTGACGCGCGTCGACCTCCCCGACTTCGACATCGACGTTCCCTCGGAGGCGCGGCCGAAGCTGCGCGACTACTACCTGGCGATGTTCGGACCCGGCTGCGTCAACAACGTCGGTACGCACACCCAGTTCAAGGGCAAGAACTCGCTTGATGACATCGCGCGCGTCTTCGACATCCCGCCGACCGAAGTCAAGACGCTGAAGGACTTCCTGATCGAGCGATCGTCGGGCGACCTTCGGGCGTCGTCGACCGTCGAGGACACCATCAGCCAGTTCGCTCAGGCGCGTGAGGTCTGGGAGCGACATCCCGACCTCGGGAAGGCGTCGTGGCTGGAGGGCAACGTC
>WUUC01186041.1_pt1 | contig 12940 bp, 11 predicted proteins | sample 6278441 | NCBI WGS metagenome assembly WUUC01 (sample SAMN13675441, study PRJNA597444) | soil metagenome | isolation source: soil | place: USA: Washington | collected 2017-10 | reverse complement strand
GCTGTCGATGATCCGGAGAGTTACCTTCGTTGTCATATCCGCCGTCACGGGCCTATTGCTGGCCGGCGCCCCCGCCTCGGCCGACACCTGCTACCTGCTCCAGTGGCATCACTGCTAGGCACGGGAAGCTGCTCCCGGAACCGGAGGGATCAGAAGGGCGGGCCCTGAGGAGGCTCCGGGGGCACCTGACCGGGGGGTGACGACGCCGCGTCCCGGCGTCCCTTGCGATAGATCGCGTTGACGATCAGGCCCACGAAACCGCCGATCACGAAGAGGATCGCCACCCCGTCATCCCCCGAAACGAGCGGGTACGTTCCCCCGGTGCCCCCCAAGCCCCGGCGCATAACCGTCGCCGAAAGAAGAGCGCGCCTCGTCCGTCGCCACTACCTCGGCCGGACGGGCCGCGACGTCACCGCGGTAGCCGGCGACCTCGTGGGGCTGCACTCGAGCGATGCCGGATCCGTCTATCTCTCCTCCTACGCGCGCGTCCGCGGGTTCGGCCCGGAGCAGCTCGAGCACGCTCTCTACGAGGAGCGCACGCTCGCTCGTGTCCTCGGCATGCGGCGCACGATGTTCGTCGTACCGGTCGGCCTCGCGCCGGTCGTCCACGGGGCGTGCACTCGCGCGCTGGCGCGCCGCGAGCGCAAGCGGACGATCGGCTTCATCGAAGACGGAGGAGTCGCCCGTGACGGCGCGCGCTGGCTCGCAAGGATCGAAGCCGCCACGCTGGAGCTTCTCGAAGAGCGCGGGCAGGCGACGGCGGTCGAGCTGAGCCGTGAGATCCCTGCGCTGCGCAGGAAGATCCCGGTCGGCGCGGGGACTAAGTGGGAGGGCACGATCGGCGTGTCGACGCGCGTCCTCTTCCTGCTCGCGAACGACGGGAAGATCGTACGTACGAAGCCGCGCGGCTCGTGGCTGAGCACGCAGTACCGCTGGGCGCCCATGGAGTCCTGGCTCGGCATCGACGTCGACGCGATGGACGAAGAGCACGCACGTGCGGAGCTGGCGCGCCGGTGGCTGCGCTCGTTCGGGCCCGGGACCCTCGACGATGTCAAGTGGTGGACGGGATGGACCGCCGCGCAGACGCGCCGGGCGCTCGCCGGCGCCGGCGCCGTCGCAGTCGACCTGACGGACCGCCTCGGCGGGACGCCAAAGAACAAGATCGACGGATCGCCGGGCTACGTCGCCCTCGGCGACGAGGGACCCGTGCGAGCCCCGCGTCCGGCCGCCGCTCTCCTCCCGTCGCTGGACCCCACCGTGATGGGCTGGTTCGAGCGCGACTGGTATCTCGGCGGCCATCGCCCCGCGTTGTTCGACCGCAACGGCAACGCGGGACCGACGGTGTGGTGGGACGGCCGGATCGTGGGCGGCTGGGCCCAGCGCGCGGACGGAGAGGTCCGCGTGCACCTGCTCGAGGACGTAGGTGGCGACGCGCTCGAGGCGATCGGCCGCGAGGCAGACGCGCTGCGGCAATGGCTGGGGGACGTACGCGTGATCCCGAGGTTCCGGACCCCGCTCGAGAAGGAGCTGAGCGCCGCGCTGCTCTAGGCGACGACCTTCATCTGCCCCATCATCGAATGGTCTTCGTGGGCGAGGTTGTGGCAGTGGAACATGTAGCGGCCGGTGAAGCCCTCGAACGTCATCGCGACCCGGACGACCTCGGACGGTCCCACGCGCACGGTGTCCTTCCATCCCATCTCCCCCGGTGACGGCGGGAGCATGTCGCGGTCGAGCACCTGGAATCGCACGAGATGGACGTGCATCGGGTGCGTCGTCGACGAGAGGTTGTTGAAGGTCCAGACCTCCGTGTCGCCCAGGCGCGGCTTCACGTCGATGCGCTTCGGGTCGAACGTCTTGCCGTTGATCTCCCATTGCTGCGTGTCGAAGTTGTGCGACAGCTCGAACCGCCGCTCGACGGTGCCGGTGAGCAGACGCTGGATCGGCCGGAACATCATCGGGAGCGAGCTCGGGTCGTCCTCTTCGCGATCGACGTCGAACGCGAGCAGCGGCACGAGCGACGCCGGGTCCATCGGGTCCTGCCGGTCCCCCAGCACCACGCGCGTGCCGACCTGGTACTTCGAGAAGTCGATCACGATCTCCGCGCGCTCGGCCGTCCATAGCGGGAGCGTCGCGGCCGGGGCCGGCGCCGCCAGAAGACCCCCGTCCGACGCGATCTGGACGAGAGGCTCGCCCGAGTCGAGCGCGAGCTCGTAGCCGCGCGAGTTCGACGCGTTGAGGATCCGGAACCGGTACTTGCGGTTCGCCACTCGCAGGTAAGGAGCCGGCCGCCCGTTCACCAGGAAGACCGAGCCGAGGACGTCGTCGTGGTCGTCCTTGAACTTCAGCGAGCCGTTGCGCCGGAACCTACGGTCTTGCAGCACGAGGGGCACGTCGTAGTCCCCGGCGGGGAGGTTGAGCTCCTCGTCGGCCGGATCTTCGATCACGTACAGCCCGGAGAGACCCATGTAGTTGTTGCGCGACGTGCTGTGGTGCGTGTGATCGTGGTACCAGAGCGTCGCGGCGTCCTGGTCGTTCGGGTAGACGTAGTCCTTGTGGCCGCCGGGCCGGATGAGGTCGAGAGGGTGGCCGTCGCTCGAAGCCGGGACCTTCCCGCCGTGGAGGTGCACGGTCACCGGGACGTCGAGCCGGTTTATCCTCCTCACGACGGCCTCGCGGCCGCGCCGGACCTTGATCGTCGGGCCAGGGAAGCTCCCGTCGAAGCTCCACACCGGCGTGGGCTTGCCCGGCAGGATCCGACGGCGCGCGTAGCGCATGGTCGTCTCGAAGTAGTCGCGGTCTCCCTCGCTGCGTACCGGAGCCAACACCCGCGGGATGCGAAGCGGCACCTGGAACGGCTCGGGAGCCGCGGCCGAGCGAGCGAGGGCGAGCGCGGGGCGCGGCAGGACGAGCAGGGCCCCTCCGGCCGCCGACATCTTCAAGAACTCCCTGCGCGACTGCATCTACGTCCTTTCGTGTGAGGGCGCGGCTCCATGCTGCCCCCATCGGTGCGCTATCGGTGAGGTTCGCCCGCGGCCGCGGCGTTCCTGCGGCGGCCGGATTACGCAGGATTGCGTAGGCGTCTCCGGTGGATTTACGTGTGCTCGACCCCCATGATCTAACTGCCGGTCGCCACCACCATCGAGGGGATCCTTTGCCAGCCCGCTTTGCCACGTTCTGTCTGATCTGCGCGTCCGTCACGGTGCTCCTCCCCGCGCCCGCGGCGAACGCGGTGCTGACGATCGACGTCGAGGTCGGACGTTTCTTCGACGAGGCCGACCACACCGCCGAGTCCATGCGCTTCTATCCCTCGGCGATCGAGATCGTGCCGGGCGACACCCTCCATTTCTCCACCGAGAGCTTCCACGGCGTCACGCTCCTGCCGGCCGGCAACGAGCCGTCGGCGTGGGCACAGCAACACACGTCGGCCGGGGGCCCGTGGTCGGCCTTCGTCGCCGACCCAGACGAGGGAGCGCGCGGGGCACGCGTCAACACCGCCGTTGCCGCGCCGTCCGCGGCCTGCGGATGGCCGGGCCAGTCCCCCTGCGAGTTCGACGGGGGGGGCGACGCGGTCGTGGGTCCCCTCAACTCGGGGCTCGCCCTCTTCCCGTCGGAGGCGGGAGTCGAGACGCGCGAGCTCAGCTTCAGCGTCACCATCACGGCCGATCCGGGATCGACGATCTACGCGATCGACCCGCTTCACCCGGCGATGTCGATGCGCATAGACGTCGTCGGCTCGTTCGCCGAGCGTTCCGACCTCACCGCCCTGGCCGTCGCATCGGATGCCCAGCTCGCGATGGACCAGTCCCGCGCGACCGCCCTCGACCGGACCTACTCGCGCAAGCGCGTCAAGAAGACCGTCAAGGGTAGGACCGTCTGGCAGGCGTGGGCCGGTGTGGAAGAGCAGGGGATCTCGCTGCGGCGCTTCTATCCGAAGAAGCTGACCGTCGCGCCGGGACACCGCGTGAAGTGGGTCTTCGCCAAGAACCTCTACGAAGCTCATTCGGTCACGTTCCCGCGCGGCCGCGCGACGGCGCTCGCCGGAGCGTTTCCCGAGATCGTCTGCGACACGAACGGCGACGAGGATCCGGCCCCCGACTCCCAGCCGTCGTCGGCCGCCTTTCCGTTCTGCTCCTCGTTCGGGGAGCTCGAGCTCGACGTCCCCGCTCAGATGGTCGCCGCGGCCGGAGACGGAGCAGTGACGAGCGCCCAGGACTTCGAAGCCTCGGGCGCGCGCGGCGCTTCGTACGCGACGAGCGCGCGTGCGTACGAGCTTGCGTTCCCGAAGAAGTCTCCGAAGAACGGCTTCCCCTACGCGTGCGCGATCCACGAGGCCGCTCATGCCCCGATGGGGGGAGCGGTGGTGGTCAAGCGATGAAGGGGAGCCTGAAGCTGTGCCTTCTGCTCGCCGGCGTGCTGGTAGTCATGGTCGGATGCGAGCTCGAGAAGGACCCGTCGGCGTCCCCGCCTCCCCAGCCGACCCCTCCGCCCGACGTGGTGAGCCAGGGCCCCGCGAACCCGTCCCCGGACCGGCTGCTGTACTCGTCCGGGAAGGACGAGCCCGACCTCGAGATCTACACGTCGTTCCCGGACGGCTCCGGCCGGCAGCGCCTCACGCGCAACCTGTACGGCGACTCCGGCGCCGTCGCGCTCGCGGACACAGGACTCATCTACTACGTGTGCGGGCGGTGGGGTGCAGCGATCTGCCTCGCGACGACCGCAGGGACGGGGGAAGCGGACGCGATCAGCGGGGAGGCAATCGGTTACCCGACGATCATCGAGGACCCTGCCTTCTCGCCGGACGGATCGCGGATGATCTTCACGGAGATCGAGATCAGCGAGGACGGCAGCCTGACCTTCTACGACCTCTACCTGTACGACTTCGGCACGGAGAGGTTGACTAACCTCGCGGTGGGCCCGTCGCAGGATCAGATGGCGGCGTGGGCGTCGAACGACACCATCGTATGGTCGCGCCTCCGCAATGGCGATTACGACCTCGTGACGTTCCGGCTGGGGGCGCCGCGCGGCAGCGCTCCCATCTACCTGACGGACAACGACGTCGACGACCTCGGCGTCGACGTTTCCGCCGACGGGGGCAAGCTGGCGTGGATCGGCGCGGAGGGCAACGACGGCGCCCTCTTCACGATGCCGTTCACCGGCACCCCCGGCACGCCCACCTCGATCGAGCCGGTTCGTCTCGAGCGCGCCTTCATCGGCGGCGATCCGGACACTGCCTGGTCGCCCGACGGCACCAAGATCGCTTTCGCCGGTCTCGCGCCGGGAGAGGACGACGTGGAGATCTTCACGATCCCCGCCGACGACGGTCCGGTCACGAACGTCACGCGCAACGACATCTTCGACGCCGACCCCGAGTGGGCGCTGCTGCCACCTTCGATCTCCATCGCGACGCCGTTCCTATTCACGGAGGGGCAATCCGGAGGCGTGCTGTTCGAGATCCTGCTCGACGCGCCGCAGGCACAGACGGTGACGGTCGACTACACGACGGTGCCCGGCACGGCGACGGCGGCGGATTTCACCGCGCGCTCCGGCACTGCTACGTTCACGCCGGGCCAGACGCGGGTTGCGGTCGAGGTCCCCGTCACCAACGACAACCTGATCGAACCCACGGAGACGTTCCTGCTACGGCTCTCGAACTCGTCGCCGGGGACGCTCACGGCGAAGACCGAGGCCAGGGGGAGGATCGAAGACGACGAGATCGAGCCGACGCCCACGCCCCCGCCGGCCGCGACCCCGCGCCCCACACCGTCTTCCAGCCCGTCTCCGGGCAACGTCGCCGACGGCCGGATCGCGTTCGCCAGCACGCGTTCCGGGACCCAGCAGATCTACACGATGCAGTCGAACGGCAGCGACGTCCGGCACGTGTCGCCCGACCAGGCCTCGTCCGGCCTCGGTTCGCCGAGCTGGTCGCGCGACGCGGCGCGCATCATCCACACCGCGCTGAACAGCTCCGGGGGGACGCCGCAGCCCGAGATCGTCGACCGTCCGTCGGACGGGACCGGGAGCTTCCGCCTCCTGCAGGTCTCCCCTGCGGTAGAGACCGATCCCGCGTACCTGCCCGGCGACGCGCAGGGCGGCTTCGCGTTCTCGAGCGACACGGACGGGGACTTCGAGATCTACTACGCGACGCCGTCGGGCGGGTCCACGAAGAAGCTGACGGACAACAGCGCGAACGACGGCCATCCGAGCTTCTCGGACCCCGCCGCCGGGACGGCACGCATGGTCTTCCACAGCAACGCCGACGGGGACTTCGACATCTACATGCTGGAGGTCTCGACGTCCGGCGACCCGTCGGGCGCTCCGGTGAACCTGACCCAGGAGGCCGCGGGGGCCTCGCCGACGAACGAGCTCGCTCCGGACTTCGCCCTCGGCAGGAACGTGATCACGTACCACGGCAACGAGCACGGCGACTTCGACATCTACACGCTCGACCTCACGACGATGCAGGAGAGCCACGTCACCACCGACGTCGCCGACGAGACGAACCCGGCGTTCTCCCCCACGGGGAGCTCCATCGCCTTCCAGAGGGACCTCGGCGGCGGGAACACGGACGTCTTCGTGATGCCGGCGCAGGCCGGTGGGGCGGCGACGAACCTCACGAGCTCGCCCGGAGCGGATCTGTCGCCAGAATGGGGGCCGGCACCACCGGGGACCTCCGGGGCCTCGTCGCCCGCCGCGCTGGCGATGGTGATCGGCGCACCGCTCCTGCTGGGCCTGTCGGTAGCCCGGCGACGCGCTAGGTATCGCGCGGGGAAGTGACCGGTTCGCCGCGGGCTACCTTCCGGCGGCCGCGCCGGTCAGCGCTCGGACGGTTGCGAACAGCTCTCTCAGCAGTGCCTCGGCATCGGCCTTGCCGCCGCTCTCGTGCCACTGCTCGCGCACTGCCTGCGAGACCACCAGACCGAGCCCTGCCGCCAGCCGGTGCTCCATCTCGATGGGCCGGCCGTCGCGATCCGCGAGGGCTTTGGCGACGAGTGCGATCTGCTCCTGCGTACGCTCCGCGTGCCTCTTGCGGAGGGCCGGGTTCCGCTCCAGGAGGGCTTCCAGCGCAAGCGCGTCCTTCGCTAGATCGGAGTCGCCGCGGGTCTCCCGAGCGAGTGCGAGCAGGGCCCCCTCGAACGCCTCGAGCGGGTTCTCCTGCCGTGGCCGCTCGCCGATCCAGCGCCTGAAGACCTCACCGATCTCCTGGCTCCGCCCGAACACCACGGCTTCTTTCGTGGGGTAATAGCGGAAGAACGTGGTCCGGGACACATCGGCCTCGGCCGCGATGGCGTCGACGGTGGTGGCGTCGAAACCCCGCTCACGGAACAGACGCAACGCGGCGCGGCGAAGGGCATCCCTCGTGCGCTGCTTCTTGTCGTCCCGCAAAGACATGTCGGCTACTCCTCGCAAGTGGGACTGAGGCCGGTGCTGGTCGCGCCGGCGGTTCCCGGTGTCCAATGTGGTACTCAGTATCATCAATCGAGGGGGTTACACCTACGTGGGGTTCTTGACGTGGAAGGAGGCCGTCGCGGCGGCGGTCCTGATCCTGCTCCTGATCCTGTTCCTCGTCCTTCGAGACCGGTAGCCGGTCTACTCCACCTCGAGTGTCCCCGTCATCGTGTCGGGGTGGTACTCGCACACGAAGTCGTAGGTCCCGGCCTCGACGTCGTCGAGGCCGACCGTGAGACTGTCGTTCGGGGCGACGTCCTCGTCCACTCCCGCCTCCTCGATCGTGAGGTTGTGCTTCGCGTCGTCCTCGTTGACGAGCTCGATGGAGCTGCCGGCGGAAGCGGTCAACGACCCCGGGTCCCACGCGAAGTCCGCCGCCGTTAGCGTTACGCCGTCGCCTCCCGCGGACGAGCCCGAGCCCGTGTCGCCGTCGTCTCCCCCGCACGCTGCACCCAGCAGCGCCACGAAGGCAGCCGCCGCCATCACCGTCACCCTCTTCGTCATCCTCTGTCCTTTCACTCGACCCTCACCTTGCCCGTCATCTCCGGATGGATCGCGCAGCGGTACTCGTACACGCCTGGTTCGGTGAAGCGACGGGAGAATGATCCGCCCGATCCGATCGCGTCCGAGCCGAAGTCCCCGCTGACGGACGTGACCGTGTGCTCCGCCGGGTCTGCGTTGCGCCAGACGACCTCCGTACCGGCAGGCACGATCGCGACCGACGGGTCGAACGCGAAGTCCTCGATCGAGATGCGTCCGGGGCGCCGGGGCTCTTCGACTGCGACCAGCGGCGCGTCCTCCCGGACCTCGAGGACGCCTTCCATCCCCATGTCGTCGTGGCCGTCGACGAGGCATTCGATCTCGTAGATCCCGGGCGCGAGCGTAACGGTCATCTTCGTCGACTCGCCGGGTTGCACGAGCTCGCTCTCCGCCTCGAAGAGGTCGCCGGAGCCGTGGCCGCTGCTTTCTCCCTCCAGCTCCATCTCGTAGCCGTGGCCCATCGAGCCGCGGTTGTGGATCACGAACGTGACGATCCCGGGTCTGATCGCGGGAGCCTCGGGGGTTACCGCCCATTCGCCCAGGACGACGTCGAGGCCGCCGCGGCGCGGGTCGATCCGCTGCGGACGCGCCGGTCGTCCGGCTTCCGCACGCGCCGCGGGCTGCTCCTTCTTGCCATGGGAAGCGGCAGCTACGGGAGCCTCCGGACGCGCGTCCCCGCCGCACGCCGCGAGCGCAGCGAGGACGGCGGCGGCAACGATCCTGCGCATGCATGTCTCCCCTCGCGATCGACTGGACGGCGGGTAAACGGAGACGCAGGTGGGCGCGTTACGCGACCGGCGGGAATTGGACGAAGAGCTCGTTCGTGGTCCCCGTCCCCGGCCCGCGCCCCATAGCATCGGGCGATGCCGATAGAGCACGTCGACTTCGACCCCGCGCGCGCGGAGATGGAAGCAATTGGCGGAGCGGCGCTCGACTTCGCCATGGACTTCGTCGAGGCGCGCCCCACGGCACCCGCCGTGGACGTGGAAGGGGCCGACGAGCTCGCGGAGGCTCTGCGCGGGGCGCCGCCGGAGGAGCCCGCGGAGTTCGCCGGGTTGCTCGACGTGATCGGGCGTGCCGCGGACAAGGCGTTCGATACGGCGGGCCCCGGGTACCTCGCGTACATCCCGGGAGGCGGCCTCTTCGCCGCTGCCGTCGCGGACCTGCTCGCGTGCGTGACGAACCGCTTCGTGAACCTCGCGGCGCCGGCCCCCGCGCTCGTGCGCCTCGAGGCGAACGTCGCGCGCTGGCTGTGCGACCTCTTCTCGTTCCCGCCGGAGTCTCAGGGGATCCTCACGTCCGGCGGCTCGATGGCGAACTTCTCCGCGGTCGTGACCGCGCGCAGCGCGTGCCTCCCCGAAGACTTCCTCGGGGGCACGATCTACGCGAGCGAGCACGTCCACCACTCGATCGCCAAGAGCGCGCGCCTCGCGGGCTTCCCGGCGGGGGCGGTGCGCGCCGTCCGCTGCGACGAGGGGCTCCGCATCGACGTCGACGACCTGCGCGACCGGGTCCGGCGCGACAAGCGCGGCGGCAAGCGCCCGTTCCTCGTCGTCGGATCGGCCGGCACGGTCAACACCGGGGCGGTGGACGCGCTCGACGACCTCGCGGGGCTGTGCGCGGAAGAGGATCTCTGGTTCCACGTGGACGGCGCGTACGGAGGCTTCTTCCAGTTGACCGAGCGCGGAAGGACGCGGTTCCGCGGGATCGACCGGGCGGACTCGGTCACGCTCGACCCGCACAAGGGCTTGTTCCTCCCGTACGGGACCGGAGGCCTGATCGTGCGACGCGGCGAGGACCTGAAGGCCGCGCACCGCGGCGGCGCCTCGTACCTTCCCGCGCAGAGCGAGACCGACCTCCCGGACTTCGCCGACTACACACCGGAGCTCTCGCGCGACTTCCGCGGGCTGCGCGTGTGGGTCCCGTTGCACCTGCACGGCGTCGGCGCGTTCAGGCGGGCTCTCGACGAGAAGCTCGACCTCGCGCGCAAGGTCTACGAAGCGCTCGCGGAGGTGGAGGACCTCGACATCCCGTGGGAGCCCGAGCTGTCGATCGTCGCGTTCAAGAGCCGCAGGGGCAACGACGCGACCACGCGGCTCCTGGCCGAGGTCAACGCGAGCAAACGCGTCTACCTGTCGGCGACCGAGCTCGACGGCGATCGTTACCTGCGCGTCGCGGTCCTCTCGCACCGGACCGACGAGTCCCGCATAGACGAGGCGATCGGGATCATCTCGAAGGCGGCGGCTGCGTTATAGCGCGTCCTACTCGACCGTGAACTCTCCTGCCATGCCGAGGAACGCGTGCGGAGTGCCGTCCTTCGTCTCGATGAAGCAGACGTAGCCGTAGCGTCCGGACGTGAGGTTCGAGTCGAACGGTTTCGACTCCTCTCCGGGCTTCACGGGTTTGGTCCCGCCCGCTCGGCGCACGAAGAACTTGTCGGCCTTCTTGATCTTGATCAGCTTGTCCACCGGCGGCGCATCCGGCTTCAGCTCGACTATCTCGATGAAGTGCGGTTCCTTGCCCTCGTTGACGAGCGTGAACGTGTGCTCTCCTGCCGGAAGCGTCTCGGGGAGGTCGAACGCGTAGTCGGTGGCCGTGATCGTCATCGGCTCCGTCATCGCGTCGTCGGGAGCCGTCGTCGCTTCGGTGTCCTCCGACTCCGCGCCCGGCGAGGGCGTGTCGTCATCCCCGCAGGCCGCGCCGGCGAGCAGCGCAAGCGGGAGCAGAGCGGTAGCGAGCAACCTGCGGATATCGGTCATGCGCGGATCCCCCTCGTGTTCGAGCACTGGCAACGTGTCGCCTCAACCGTACAGGTTCATCCGGGTGCGAAGTTACCCAGGAGGAGTCGCTTGCGCTCGTCCGAGACCATCCTGCGAAAGGCTTCGAAGATGTCCGCTCTGCTGTCCGCGAACCTGCTCGTCGTCAACCAGAAGGCGAAGCTGATCGAGATGACCAACCAGTACGCGATCAGGGACTACGAAGGGTCCTCCAGCTGACGCGCCCGCGACATGCGCGTGTCGTCTCCCTCCCTCGCCGCTGCTTTCGCGGAGGGGGCCAGGGGGGGTAGCTACTTGGCCTTGTCCTTGCCCTTGCCGGTGGCGGACGAGGGCGCTTCGGGAGCTGCTGCGACGGGCTCCTCGACGACCGGCTCTTCGACCGGCTCCGGCGCGGTGGCCTCGTCCTTCGGCTTTGCGGGCTTGGTCTTTGGGGGTTCGGAGGCCGGCGCGGGGGCGGTGGCGTCGACTGCCGGAGCGTCCGCGTCCTTGTCCGGCTTCGACTTGACCTTCGTCCCGTCGTCGAGCTTGTTCGGCGACGACGAGTGCGCGGCCCCCTGGGACTTGCCTCTGCCTCCGGCGTGCGACTGCTCGTCCTTGGCCTTCTCCTTCTTGGGGGCCTCGTCGTCCGGCGGCGAGCTCTTCTCTGCCCGGGACTTGCCGTTCCCGCCTGCGTGCGACTTGCCGTTGCCGCCCTCGTGCGCCTTCTTCGAGTGCCCGAACGCGTTGCCGGACGGGGAGGGCGAGCGTCCCGGCGATCCCGGATCCGCAGCGCCGTCCTCCCGATCGCGCTTCGGCTCGGCGGGGGCGTGCGCCTGCGCGCGATCGCCGCGCTTCTCCCAGGGGCGTTCGACGGTGGCGACCCCGGTGACCGCGCTCGCCGCCATCGTGCCGGCCAGGCCCACCGCTCCCACCTTGTTGAAGACGACTCCCCACTGCGACGCAAGCCCGCGTGCGAACGGCGCAACGAAGGCGGCGGCTCCCGCGAGAGCGGCGGCGTGGTGGGGCGCCGTCGAGAGGAACGCGCTCACGACGGCGGGATCGAACTGCCGGCCTGCCTCCGCTTTGAGCACCGCGATCGCATGCGCGCGGTCCGAGCGGCTGCGATAGGGCCTGCACGACGTGATCGCGTCGAAGGTGTCGGCGACGGCGATGATGCGCGCGCCGAGCGGGGTCTGCGTTCCCATCAAGCCGTCCGGATAGCCGCAGCCGTCCCAGCGTTCGTGGTGCGAGCGCACCGCCACGACCACGCCCTGGTTGCCGAGCCGCTCGAGGAGCTCCGCGCCGACCCCGCTGTGCTGCTTCATGATCGCCCACTCACTCTGGTCGAGCGGGCCGTCCTTGCGGAGGATCCGGTCGGGGACCTTGATCTTGCCGACGTCGTGGAGGCTCGCCGCGAGGCGGATGTCGAAGATGTCGTCGTCGGAGCACCTCATCGCCAGCGCGATCCGGTGCGCGTGGCGTTCCACGCGGCGCGAGTGTCCGCGCGTGTAGGGGTCTCTCACCTCGAGGGCCGCGTTCAGCTCGCGCAGCACCTTGATCTGGCCGCGGCGTCCCTCGGGATTGAGGAAGCGGCCGATCTCGTCATCGAGGAGGTCCGCTCCTCGTTTCAGCGTGCCCTCTGCGCGGCGGCGCCTCGCCCAGCTCCAGAGAACCAGCTCGCCGAACGAGAGGCTCTTCGAACGCGGATGCCGGCCCCACAGCTTCGACCCCGCGAACATGTACGCGAGCGATGCCGCGACCGTCACCAACCAACCCGCAGCACCCGACAACGCGGTCCCGGAAGCCCGAGTCAGCAGTGCGACGGTCACGCCCGGCAGCACCAGAAGGCACGCTGTCGCCAGGACCGAGACGGCCAGCAGGCCCTCGGTCGACGAGCGCGCGGGCGTCCCGGACGGTGGCGGAGGAGGAGGTGTGGACCTGCGAGGAGGCGCGGGCGGTGCGTCGAGGCGGGTGGCCATACCGAGGAACTCGGCGGAAGCAGAGCAGACCTATAGCGCCGTTGCTGGAAATCTTTGGCACATCGGGAACGAATGGGACGAGCCGGACACCGAGTTGCCGCTACTCGGGAGCAGGGCCGACGGGGTCCGGGCGGCTAGCATCGAAGCGTCGCGAGAGTGGCGGAATTGGCAGACGCGCCGGCTTTAGGTGCCGGTGTCTTCGGACGTGGGGGTTCGAGT
>WUUC01173757.1_pt1 | contig 12940 bp, 10 predicted proteins | sample 6278441 | NCBI WGS metagenome assembly WUUC01 (sample SAMN13675441, study PRJNA597444) | soil metagenome | isolation source: soil | place: USA: Washington | collected 2017-10 | reverse complement strand
CGACCCGCTCGGGGATCCGCTCGTGGTCGAAGTGCATGACCTTCTCGCGCAGGTGGTGGTCCTGCAGCAGAGTCGGGCCGCGCTCCCCCGCCTTGAGCGAGTGGTCCGTGTCGTAGAGCCGCGCACCCTGCGCGGTCGTGAGGTACTCGCCCTGCTGCCCCACCGCCGGTGCCGGCACACCACTCTGCACACCGGTGGGTGTCACGGTCGCCGGCCCCGCCTGGTCCGCCTTGGGCGGCAACGGTTCCCTCGGCTCCACCGGCTCGTCGAGTGCTGGGGGCTCGCTGTTCGGCGCACCGGGAACCGGCGGGTTCACCAGCTCGGCGACCTTCTCCACGGCCTTCTCGAGTGCCGCCTTGACAAGCCTTCCGGGTTTGCTCGGGGCCACTGGGCTCCTCCTCGTGACGGGAACGTCCCAAGGCTGTACCCGGACGACGGAGATCTACTCACCCGTCAGTCCTCGAACCCGCTCCGCACCAGGAAGACGAACGTCGCGACGAACATGGCTTGCATCCCCAGATCGGACGTGCCGAACAATTGGCCGGTGGCAGCGAACAGTGCCAAGGCCAAGACGGCGACGCCGGCCCCACCGGGGGCCTGCGTAACGGCCGTGCCGCCGCACTGGCCTACACCCGTGCCGGCATCCGAGCAACGCCATCCTGCCGGGCCTCGTCGACCTGGCTCCACCGAAGCGTCCTACATCAACGACATCTGCCTACCGGTCGACGGTGGTCTGACCGCACGTGCCTAACGTTACGGAGCAGACTTTTCGAGGCTGCGCACCGCAGCTTGGTAATGTGCGTCCATACTGTCCACGGCGGCATAAATGTCCTCCAAGGACATTGTCGTGCCACTCGTCTCCGCAGGCCATGAATTCGTATGCGCGTAGTAGCCGGGCTGTTGGTCGGCACTTCTGCTACTCTGGGAGATGTCGCCTAATGTATCCATGATATTTCTCCAGAACCCTGTTCGTTGCACGGTTGGCTCATCTCCTTTGTCCACCGCAGGTGCCGCCCACCACGCCCTTTCCCGCACGCAGAGTTTCGAACACCTTACCAGGTTGACACTGGAGAGACAATAGATTGTTACTGGTCAGTTCGCGAGGCTAGTCTCATAAACTCCCACGTTCGGATGAGGCACTTGTAACTGATGAGGGTGGCATTCACCAGCGCGATACCCGTGACTACCGCCCACGTCAGATCGGTTACACCCAGTACGGTGACGCCGGTCGGGAGCATCGGCCAGTCGAAGTCTCCCTCAGCTTGAGCCTTGTGAGCCATAAACAAACCGCTTGAGGTGATCGAGAGGGCGGCGCTCACCATCAGACATATCCGCGTGGAGAGAGTTCCTTCGAGCAACCGCTGACTGGGGGCTTCGAAACCGAGCCAGGCCGCCGCCAATGCGGGGAACGCGAGCAGAAACGCCGGGGCGTCGGTGTCGACCGCAGGATTCTGCGAACTCACGAACGCGACCGTCCACACGATGGCCGCACAGGCCAGAGCTGTTACCGCCGCCCGCATCAACGTTCCCGGTGGTACCTCGAAGAACCTGAACCGAACCCGAGGCTTCTCGTCCGCCCTTGCCCGCGGCATGTACCGGGAATAGAAGTGTGCGTGCGGTTGTCCGAGCCGCCTCCGGAAGCGGCAATGCGGCAAAGTTGGCGCGTCTGTCGCCCACCGCGCGAGCAGACCCTGCATGCCCAGGGCTTCCTGACGCGCCAGGTACAGCCCTTCAGGCGCGTTGACATGCAGGTGGTAACTCTGTGCAGTACCGGCGTCGGCGATATCCAGGGTAAGGTCGACGGGCTTCGCACCCAAACCGATCCGCGTCAGCCCAGCCATTGAAAGACGTCGCGTCCTGGAACCGGTCACCTTGAGATCTGGAATGAAGTTCTGCGCCCAACTGAACGAGAACCGTCCACTTCCCGGTGGAACCACCACGGTGACGACCGCGTAGTTGGTGATGAGCTTTTCGACAAACAGAGACGCCATCATCCGGGACGGCGCATGAGGAGCGTCCAACCTTGCAATGGCGTTCGCAGCGGTCAGGTCTGGCGTGTGGTGCCCGCACGCGGGTACGCGTTGGATGATCGCCGCCAGGGCGGCGAACTCTGCGGTCGTAGCCTCCGGCGGAAGCGGATCGCCTGGTGCGGGCCTGTACGCAGCGGTGAGAAGCACACGAAGCGTGCCCGCGACCAGCATCAGGTAGTCACGATAGGTGAGGCACGTCATGGTCTCATCACTGCTGTTGAAGACCCGGAACCCGTCAAGCAGAACTCCCTTGGGGACAACAGCGGTCGGAAGGTAGATGATGCTGTCGCCGTCCTTGCCAGGCTTCCACACACGCGAAGGCAGATGCACCTCGACTTTGGTCGACCGGGCGAGAGTGCGTCCCTGGGGCGTGTAGTCCTCGACCATCCGACGCCTGATCAACGTGGGCTCAATGATCGCCATGGCAAATACACGCGCCTGCTCGGAGGTAGGCACCCGGCCATTCTTCAGCAGCCCGTGGAGTTCCTGAACCTTGTGCGACTCCACTTGATGGCGAGGGAACTTGTCCTTCTCCGCCGGTTCGCTTCTCGGTTTTATGTAGTACATCCACCAGGAATACAGTACGCAACCCACAACGGCGATGGCGACGACGGCAACAAAGCGTCCCCAGCCCTTACCAAGTGGCCCACCCAGGTCACTCGGGCCGACACTGATCATTAATACCAACAGCGCGCCGGCCAGTAGGGCCGTGCCGTGTAATGCCTTGTACATATTCCGCCCCGGCCGTTAGTTCGACGGTCCACGCGGGCCCCGTCTCCGCGCGCGATTCTGTCTTTGCATCGCACCCGACCAGGGTCTTGTTACGCAACGTAAGCAGACTGGTTTCACCTAGAGGAGGTATATTCTTGACTGACCACACCGAGGCAGGCAAAATTCTCAACCTGCCGCCAGCTTAAATTCATGCGCAGGAAATTATTTAGCGCAGTGGCAGCGGCTCGAACTCGTGGTGTTGCCACAGTTGTCGGGAGGTTTCCTCCGGGTAGGCGGTAACCTCGGGGGTGGTGTCGAAGATCCGGGTCAGGCGGCGTTCGTTGTCGAAGGGGGGCCAGCCGGGGTCGCCGGTGGTGGCGAACGCGGTCCAGGCCGTGCGGAACTGGGCGGACAGTTTCTCCGTCTCGGCGGGGGGTTCCTGGCCGAGGAGCAGTGGGCCGAGGTCGGCGTCGGTGGTGCCGAACAGCAGGGGGATGTCCAGGCCGTGACAGGCGCCGAACTGGCCGCCCGCGCCGGGGGCGGGCCAGGTCAGCTCGTACAGGTGGGCGCGGCCACCACCGGCGGCCTGGGCTTCGGCCAGACGCAGGGTGGGCATGCGGAACAGCCAGTCGGACCGCACCCGTTCGTACAGTTCCTCGGCCGAGGAGTCCGGGAAGGCCGTGCGGTAGTCGCCGCCCGGGCCGTAGGCACGCAGGGCCCAGGCGGCGTCCTCGTCGCTGATCGTGCCCAGTTTCCCGAACATGCCCATGAACAGCCGCCACTCCTCGCGGTTGTGTCCGGTGATCAGTGGCACGTCACGGCCGGCGCCGGCCGCCAGGGCCTGCCACGGGGTGGCCGGCAGCACCTCGCCGTCCACGACCGGGGCGTACAGGGTGTCGCCGTGCGCCAGTTGTCCCCAGCGGTCGACGTGCTGGCGGATCGTGGCGGCCAGGGCCTCGCCGGACAGCGCAAGCTCGTGTGGCTCCACAGTGGACAGGTCGGCGACCGTTGGGCGCAGGCCGCGGTCGGCGGCGATGGCGGCGGTCACGTCGGCCGCCAGCTCGGCCGACAGGAACGTGCCGGGGACGCTCTGGGCGATGGCGCGGCGGAACAGTCCCGCCGCGACCGGCATGGCCATCAGCGCGGCCACCGACCCGCCACCCGCCGACTCGCCGAACACCGTGACCTGGCCGGGGTCGCCGCCGAACGCGGTGATGTTGTCCCGCACCCACTCCAGCGCGGCGACCTGGTCGAGCAGGGCGCGGTTGGGCGGCGCCCCGGCGATCTCGGCGAAGCCCTCGATGCCCACCCGGTAGTTGCAGCTCACCACCACCAGGTCCCCGTCCCGGGCGATCCGGCGGCAGTCGTAGCCGGCCTGGGCCGAGGAGCCGAGTTTGTAGGCGCCGCCGTGGATCCACACCATCACCGGGCGACGCGCCGCGGGGTCCGGGGCGGGGGTCCACACGTTGACGGTCAGCCAGTCGCTGCTGGCGGGCGGTGCCGGCACATCGCTTCCGGCCGGCCGGAAACCGGCGAGGTCCTGAGGCACGGTGGGACCGAAGGAGAACGCCTCCCGCACCCCGTCCCACCGGGTCGCGGGCCGGGGTGCGGCGAACCGCGCCTCGCCGACGGGTGGGGCGGCGAACGGGATGCCGCGGAAGACGGACAGCCCGTCCTCGACGCGGCCACGCACGGTCCCGGTGGTGGTGCGAACCTCGGAGATGTCGGTCATCGAGCGCCTTTCGGGGACAGGAGCGCGGTCGCGGTGCGCATGAGCCGGTCGGTGAGCTCCTCGGGGTCGAGCGGGTCCGGCCCCTCGACCACCCAGGTGTGGATGCGCTCGCCCCAGCCGCCGGTCAGGAACTCGGCGAGGTCGTCGAGCGTGCGGTCGTCGTGGCGGTACACCGCGCGGACGGCCTCGCGGTTGACCGGCAGGAACAAGCCGTTGAGGGCCCGGCTCAGCGCGAACCCGCACGGGCTGGTCAGCAGCGCCCGGTAGAACGACCGGTGGACGGTCATGTGCCGGGCCACCGCCAGCGCCCGCGCGTGCCCGTCGCCGTCGACCGCCAGGGGCAGCAGCTCGCGGCGGGCAAGGTCGAGCGCCGCCTCCAGCAGCAACGTGTCCCGGTCGCGGAACTGCTGGTACACCAACCTTCTGCTGACGTCCGCGGCCTCGGCGATGTCGGAGACCGGCACGTCCGCGGTGCCGCGGTCGGTCACCAGCGTCACCGCCGCGGTCATCAGCGCGGTCCGGGACCGTCGTACGCGGCGGTCTCGGGCCGGCAGCAAGGTGGGCGACTCCAGCACATCGCCGATAATGCACAGCTGCGCAAAATTTCGCAAGTGTTACTGAACTACGTTGATCACCGACGATGATCATGTGGTGACACATCGTTGACAGGCCATGGGCGACCGCCTAACGTTGGCTGCGGAAAGCGCTTTCCTGACCCCCAGCGACGTCGGTCAGGAGGACAAGGTGGACAGAAGGAGCAGGCTGGCCGCGTTGGCCGCCGCGGCGGTCGGTCTGGTGTTCGCGGTCGGCGTCGCGGTGCAGCCGGTGGCGTCGGCCGCCACGTTGTTCGCCGACGACTTCGAGGACGGCACCGCCGACGGCTGGAGCAGATCCGGCGGGAGCTGGTCGGTGGTGACCGACGGCTCGCGGGCCTACCAGCAGAGGGGCACGAGCTCGGACGCGCACGCGCTGGCCGGCGGCAGCTGGGTGGACCAGGCGGTGCAGGTCCGCGTGAAACCCAACGGGTTCAACGGATCCGGCCGGCACGTCGCCGTGCTCGCCAGGGCGCAGAACACCAGCGGCTACTACTACCTCGCGCTGACGAACACCGGCTCGGTCGTGCTCGGCAAGCGGTCGGGCAGCGCGTTCACCACGCTGGCCTCGGCGGCGACGCCCGCCGGCACGTGGCAGACGCTGCGGCTGGAGGCGTTCGGTTCGACGTTGCGTGGGTTCGTCGGCAACACACAGCTCGTCACGGCTTCCGACGGCACGTTCACCTCCGGCCGGACCGGGCTGGCGACCTACTACGCGGCGGCCTCGTTCGACGACGTCCAGGTGACCGACGTGCCGGGCACCGGTGAGCCGCCGACGACCGACCCGCCGACCCCGGGCACGTGCGACACCTCGGGCCGGCCAACGGGATTCGCGTCGGTCGACGCGTGGGGCCGGAACGGGACCACCGGCGGCGCGGGCGGACCGACGGTCGAGGTGGACACGGCGGCCGAGCTCCTCGCGGCGATCACCCGGTCCGGACCCGTGAACGTCTGTGTGCGCGGCATGATCGCGCTGCCGGGCCCGATGCACGACGTCACGTCGGACAAGACGATCGTCGGCATCGGTTCGGGCTCCGGCCTCACGGGTGGCGGCCTGAACATCGGCCTCCCGGTCGCGGACGGCGTGACCACACCGCCGGCGAACGCGGTCAACAACGTGATCGTGCGCAACCTGGTGTTCCGCGACTGGCCGGACGACGCGATCAACGTGCAGATGTTCTCGCATCACGTGTGGCTCGACCACAACGACCTGTCGGACGGTTACGACGGCGCGATCGACGTCAAACGCGGGTCCAGCTACGTGACCGTGTCGTGGAACCACACGCACAACCACACCAAGAACATGCTGCTGGGCCACGACGACGGCAACAGCGCCCAGGACGTCGGCCGCCTGAAGGTGACCTACCACCACAACTGGTTCGACCAGACGCCGCAACGCAACCCGCGCGTGCGCTTCGGCGAGCCGGTGCACCTCTACAACAACTACTACCTGCACAACACCGACGTCGGCGTGGCGTGCCAGGCGAACGCGGGCTGCGTGGTGGAGGGCAACTACTTCGAGGACGTCGAGGAGCCGGTGTCCAACCACTACGCCGGTCCCGCCGGGCGCTGTGTGGCGCGGAACAACGTGTTCACCGGCGAGGAGCCGGGGCAGCCGGAATGCAGCGGCAGCGTCGAGGAGCCGCGCGACTACTACGACTACACGCTGGACAACCCGAACGATGTCAAGGCGATCGTCATGGCGGGAGCCGGCGTCGGAAAGATCTGAGGGCGCACATGAGAACGGTCCTGTTGGCGGCGTTGGCCGCGACCCTGTTGACCACGACCCCGGCCGCCGCCAGCCCCTCACTGGGCCGGCAGGTGTTGCCGCCCAACGACGGCTGGGCCGCGGAGGGCCCGGGCACCACCGGCGGCTCGGCGGCGCCGCGGGAGAACGTGCACACGGTCGACACCCGCGCCGAGCTCGTCGCCGCGCTGGCCGCCCCGTCCCCGAAGATCGTCTACGTGCGCGGCCGCGTCGACGGCAACACCGACGACGCGGGAAACCCGCTCACCTGCACGGACTACGCCGCCGACGGCTACACGCTGGAGGGGTACCTGGCCGCGTACGACCCGGCGGTGTGGGGCAGGGAGACCCGGCCGTCCGGACCGCTGGAGGACGCGAGGCGGGCGTCGGCCGCGAACCAGAGCGAGCGGATCAAGCTGAAGGTCGGCTCGGACACGACGCTGGTGGGCGTGGGCCGGTCTGTCCTGTCAGGACTGAACCTGCACGTGGACAAGGCCGACAACGTGATCATCCGCAACCTGGCGTTCGTCGACGCGGCCGACTGCTTCCCGGTGTGGGACCCGACCGACGGCACAGCGGGCAACTGGAACTCGGCGTACGACAACATCTCGGTGACCGGTTCGACGCACGTGTGGGTGGACCACAACACCTTCACCGACGGCGACAACCCGGACAGCGCACAGCCACGGTACTTCGACCGCCCGTACCAGGTCCACGACGGCGCCCTGGACATCACGAACGCGTCGAACTTCCTGACGGTGTCCTGGAACCGCTTCGCCGACCACGACAAGACCATGCTGATCGGGTCGACCAACAACCCGGCCAACGACCGCGGCAAGCTCAACGTCACCGTGCACCACAACCACTTCCGCGCCACCCTGCAACGGATGCCGAGGGTCCGCTTCGGACAGGTGCACGTGTACAACAACTTCTACGAGATCCCGGAGTCGGTGAGCTACGCCCTCGGCGTCGGCGTCGAGTCCGCGATCGTGGCGGAGAGCAACGTGTTCACACTGGACGGTGCCGCCACCCCGAGCGACCTGCTCTACGACTGGGGCGGCACCGCGCTCACCGCCCGGGACAACCTGCTCCGCACCGGCCGGCACACCGAACCCCTCGACCTGGTCGCGGTGTACAACGCCACCCACGACCCGGACCTGGGCCCCGACGCCGGCTGGACACCCACCCTCCACACCCGCATCACCCCGGCGAGGCAGGTACCGGCGCTCGTGTCCCGAAACGCGGGTGCCGGTACCTGCCGCTGACCCATGGACCCCTTGCCCTGAAAGGAGTCAGCCGCACAGCGCGCGGTCGACCAGCGCCCACCGCGCGGCCGTCCGCGCGTCCTCCAGGACGGGGTCGAACGAGCGGCTGAACTCCGCGATGGTCAACCGCCTCGCGCCGTCGTCGGTGGCGATCACCTCGACGTTGTAGCCGGGCCCGTTGCCGCCGTGGGTCCAGGAGCCACCGCCGCACGGCAACGGGTGGTAGTACAGCCCGAGCCCGTACCCGGCGTGCCCGCGCGGGTCGGTCGGGATGTCCACCAGGGTCCGCATCTCCGCGAGCTGGGCCGCGGGCAGCAGCCGGCCACCGGCCAGTGCGGTGATGAACGTGTTCAGGTCCCCGGCCGTGCTGATGATCGACCCGTCCGCGCCGCTGTCGAGCGCCCGGATCGCGATCGTGGTGTCGATCAGCGGGCCGCCCGGCGTCCACTGGTGGTAGTTGCGGGCGTGCGGGTGTGGGAGGAACGGCCAGGTGCCGGGCGTGGTGGTGCCACGCAGCCGCAGTGGGCCGATGATCCGCTCGCGGACCTCGGTGGTCCAGTCGCGACCGGTGACGGCTTCGACCACCATGCCGGCGAGGACGTAGTTGGTGTTGGAGTAGGCCCAGACCTGCTCCGCCGGCGCGTGCCGCATCGCCATCGCGACCAACTCCTCCGGGCGGGCGGTCCACCAGCGTTCCCGCAGGTAGCCCTCCGGCGTGGTGAGGGTCGGGTAGATGTCGTAGGTGTAGTCGTAGAGCCCGCTCGTCTGCTGGAGCAGCTGCCGCACGGTGACCTGCCGGCCGTCGTTGCCGTTGCCGGCCACCACTCCCGGCAGCCACCGCTCGACCGGGTCGGACAGCGACAACCGTCCTTCCGCGACCAACTGCAGCACCGCGGTGGACACGAACGTCTTGGTCACGCTGCCGGCGCGCAGGAACGGGTTGCCCGGCACCGGGCGGGTGCTGTCGACGTCGGCCACCCCGCTGCGTGCGGCCTGAACACCGCCGGACGTCTCCAGCCGCGCCAGCGCCCCGGTGATACCCAGGCCGCGCAAGGCATCCAGGTCACGCTGGAGCTGGGTCGGCGCCGCGGTGGCGACCGCCGGGGTGCTGGTCACCAGCAGCGCCCCCGCCAGGACCAGCACCATGGACAAAAGCCGTGTCTTCGATGATCTCCCCATGGCATCGAGTGTGCCGAGGCGCTCCCCCCAAGTCACTGCGGCTAACCCCACCAAAGGCATTTCCCCGCGACACGACTGCATGCCGTTCGGCCGGCACCTCCACACGGTGCCGGCCGAACGGGGTCGGGATCAGATACCGAGTTGGCAGCCGGACAGGATGATCTCCTGGCCCAACAGGGTCACCACGCGGACCGCGTACTGGGCGAGGCGACCGTCAGGTGTGGTCACCGTCTGGTTCACGTGGACGGCGGCCACCCCCAGGATGTTGATCGTCGCCGGGGCGGTGCCGATGGGTTGGCCGTTGATCGTGCCGACGCGGGACGAGCCGGACAGGCCTGCTTCCGTTGCCACACACCGGGTCTCGATGTCCGTGATGCGGATCGCGCCACCCAGGAGGTTGGCGCCGCTGATCAGGGCCGAGGCGTCGGTGTTGCCGTTGTCCACGTCCATCGTGCACTCCGCGTGCAGTGCCTGAACGCTGGCCAGCCCCGGGACGGTGATGCTGGCGGTCGTGATGTCACTGTCCGGTGGGCACGTGGCGTGCGGCGTCTTCGCGACGTTGATCAGCCCGCTGGCGCTGATCCCCCACGCCTCCGCCCGGACGTACGACACGATCCTGACCACCGCGGTGGCCGAGCCGCCGTCGTCGTCGGTGATCGTCACCAGCACCAGGTGCGGGCCGACGCCGGTGTAGGTGTGCGTCGCCGTGCAGGAGCCGGTGCCGGCGCCCTGGGTCACGGTGCCGGCCACCACCGGGCTGCCGTCGTCGAAGTCCACCGTGCACGTGTGCGTGTCGTTGGTCGCCACGTCGGTGAACGGCGCGGTGACCGACACCGGGGTGCCGCGGCGCACCAGCGTGCCGTCGGCCGGCGAGGAGATGCTCACCTCGGGCGCCACGTTGGTCAGCGTGAGGGTCGTGGTCGCGACCACGGCCGGGTTCAGGTCGTCGTCAGCGCGGAGCGACAGCGTCCACACCCCGTCGTCGGTGCAGGTCACCGTGGTGGCCAGCGCCGCGGCGTCGGCGAGCGCGCACGTCGCGCCCGGGTCGACGCCGGAGGCCGGTGTCGCGCTCCACTGCGTGGTCAGGCTCGGGCCGTCCGGGTCGGTCACGATCCCGTCGATCGGCACCGGGGTGCCCTCCTGGCCCGAGTACGGGCCGCTCGGGTCGACCGACGGCGGGTCGTTGATGATCACGTGCACGCAGTCGGTGACCGAGCCCGTGCCGCCGTTGTCCTCGCCGTGGGCGGTGACGCAGATCTCGTGCCGCCCCGAGGTGAGGTTGCCCGTCGTGAACGAGTAGTTGACCATCGCCGGGCCGGTCTGCGGCGGGGCGGGGCTGACGTTCGTCACCGGAACGGCCGCACCGCCGTCGACCGACGCGGTGAGGTTGGTCAGCCGCGACTCCAGCAGCTGCGGCAGCACGTCCGGCAGGTTCGCGGGGTCGGGGACCTGGGTGCAGGTGCCGCCGGTGCGGTCGGCGATCGCCTGGAGGCTCGCGTTGTAGTTGCCCGCGTTGCACGCGGACCCGCCGCCGACGGCGAACGTGTAGATGTCGACGTTGGCGGGCACCGCGTCCAGTGCCGGGTTCACGTCGCCGCTCGAGAAGCCGTCGGACACGAAGGCCACGATCTTGCGGGACTCGGTCTGCGCGTTGGTCACCGTCGTCGCCTTGACCACCGCGTCGGGGAAGAACGTGCCGGTGGCCACGTTCTTGGCGGTGAACAGGCCGACCTGCCCCTGGGTCAGGGAGCTGAGCACCTCCTCGACGTCCCGGACGCCGTTGCCGTTCTGGTCGGTCGCCGGGCCGGTGAGCATCTGGTCCCCGCCGGCCGGCTGGACGTCCGTGACGGCCGCCGACGACCCGAACATGACCGCGCCGACCGTGCCGATCACCGAGTCGGGCTCCGCCGCGATCGCGTTGAGCGCGTTCGACGCCTCGATCTCGCACATCAGGATCGTCCGCGGGGTGCCGTCACAGGGGGCCGCCGTGCTGCCGGACACGTCGACCACGTAGGTGAGGGCGGTGTTCTTCACCACCGCGGCCGCGCCCACCGCGGCGGTGCCGGTGACCGTCACCGGGCCCTGCGGGAACACCGTGTCCTCGGCCGGGCTGTCGATGGTCACCGAGATCGAGGTGCCGCCGGGCAGCTGCCCGTCGACGGCGACCGCGGTGCCGGCGAAAACCGCCAGCGCCGCGGTCGCGGCGATCCCGGAGCCGAGCAGGGTTCTTCGTCTCATCCCGTCACTCCCTGTTGTTTGTCAATCCTCCCGGGCAATGCATCGACAAACGGAAACTTCCGGTTACTACAACAATTAAGTGAATTACGAACGTAATAACCCTCATGAGGGATACCGCGGCGGCCCGGCGATCGACAGCATTGACCGGGGGCAGCTCAGTCCATCTCGACGGGAACTCCGCCGAACGCCGCGAAACTCACCACCCAGTAGACGACGTAGAGACCGAGCAGCACAACACCGTGCCAGCGCCGCAGCTGGCCCGTGGAAAGAAACAACGCGGCGATCCCGGTCAGTACGACCAGGGCGGGCAGGTGCCAGGAGAGCACGCTCGACCCGACCACGAGACCACCGATCAACAGAATAATTCCCAGTTTTCCGGTGACCGAGAAGACGACGCTCCCGATGACGTTGCCGATACCGATCTCCGGCGCTCCTCTGCGGACCGGTTCCACGGTGAGAAAAACGTCCTCGACGGTCAGCACGAGCGTGGCGATGGTCGCACCGAACACGGTGCCGTCCAGCCCGTAGTTCTCCAGGATCCCGCGCGTGCCGATCCCGGTGGTCGCGGACCCGACGACGAGCCCGGCGATCGCGAGAACCGACAGCCCGAGCCCCGTCAGGCCGGACCGTTTCGTGGCGACCTGCACGGCCTCGTACAGCTCCACGTCCCGGAAGACCGGCTTCCCGCCCCTGGACTCCCGAACGGCGACATAGCCGATGAACAGGACGAACGCCCCGAGCAGCAGCACCCCCTCGGCCAGGCCGAGCGGCGCGAGCAGCGCGACCGCGACCATCCCGACCGGCGCGGCGGCGAACAGGAAGAGGTAGTCGCGCGGCACGGACACCGCGGTCGGCGTCAGGATCGCGGCGAGCGCGAGCACGATCCCGACCAGCGACATCGCGGTGCCGAACACGGTGCCGAGCGCCACCCCGTCGAGATCCTCGAGGTTGAGCGCGACCCCGAGGAAGACGTCGTCGAACTCGATCCCGGCGAAGACGATGGCCAGCAGGAACACGGAGATGTGGAGCCCGCGAGCGATCCCCACGAGGAAACCGATCAGCTTCTCGGCGCTGTAGATCAGCAGCGCCACCCCGGAGACGAACACGAAGATCGAGTCCATGGCTACACGTCCCAGACATCGTCGTCACAGGGGGTAACTATCCAACTATCCCGTGTTTCCGGCGCGATGTCGACAGCCAGCTGAGGCCCGCGGCGAGTAGGTCCACAGTGGACACGCGCGTGCCGACGTCGTGCGGGCCGTTCCGCGGCAGTGACCGGGCAGTGACCGCCGGTGTGTGACGATGCCGGTGTGACCGACGCGACGGACGGACCTCACCACCTCCCCGCACCCCCCGGTCAGGTGACGGCCGGCGTGCTTTGGCCGATCTCCACAACCAGGGAGCCATAGCATGCTCCCCTTGTGACATACCCCTGCTGGCCAGTA
>WUUC01047338.1_pt1 | contig 12940 bp, 7 predicted proteins | sample 6278441 | NCBI WGS metagenome assembly WUUC01 (sample SAMN13675441, study PRJNA597444) | soil metagenome | isolation source: soil | place: USA: Washington | collected 2017-10 | reverse complement strand
GGCTCTGGGCAGGGTTCAACCTGTTCGTCCTCGCCATGCTGGCCCTCGACCTGGGGGTCTTCCACCGCAAAGCCCACGAAGTCTCGATGAAAGAGGCGACGGCCTGGAGCGCCGTCTGGATCAGCCTCGCCCTGCTCTTCAACGTCGGTATCTGGTACTTCATGGGCCCAGAGGCCGGCGTCGAATTCCTCACCGGCTACCTGATCGAGAAGTCGCTCAGCGTCGACAACATCTTCGTCATGGCTCTGCTCTTCGGCTACTTCGCGGTGCCGTCGCTCTATCAGCACAGGGTGCTCTTCTGGGGCATTCTGGGCGCGCTGGTGATGCGGGCCGCCTTCATCCTGGCCGGCTCCGCGCTGCTCGCGTCCTTCCACTGGATCATCTACATCTTCGGCGCCTTCCTGATCCTCACCGGCGTCAAGATGGCGCTCTCCCGCGAGACGGAGATCCACCCGGAGCACAACCCGCTGATGAAGCTGGTGCGCCGACTCCTCCCCGTTACGTCGGATTACCGGGGACAGAAGTTCTTCGTCCGCGAGAACGGCAAGCTGTGGGCCACGCCGCTCTTTCTGGTCCTGGTGATGGTGGAGAGCACCGACCTGGTGTTCGCGGTAGACTCGATCCCGGCCATCTTCGCGGTGACCAGCGATCCGTTCCTCGTCTACACCTCGAACGTGTTCGCGATCCTCGGCTTGCGCTCCCTCTACTTCCTGCTGGCGGGCGTTATGCAGAAGTTCGTCTACCTGAAGCTCGGGCTGTCGGCGATCCTGGTGTTCGTCGGAGTCAAGATGACCATTGTGGACTTCTACAAGATCCCCTCCTCGGTCTCGCTGCTGGTGATCGCGTTGCTGCTCGCCATCTCCATCGGGGCCTCCCTCTGGAAAACCCGGGGGGATGCCCGGACCGCGCTGCCCGGGGGGCCACCGGAGATCTAAGATGAAAAGCTCGTTCCGCCTCCTGCGCGTGGCCGGCATCGACATCAAGGTGCACGCTACCTTCTTCCTGATCCTCGTGCTCGGGGCCTTCCAGTGGTCGAGCTACGGGCCATCGGGGGCAGCCTTCGGCGTCCTCCTGATGATGGCGCTGTTCGCCTGCGTGGTGCTCCACGAGCTCGGCCACAGCTTGGTGGCACAGAGGCTCGGAGTGGAGGTGCGTGAGATCGTGCTGCTGCCGATCGGCGGCGTGGCGATGCTCAGCCGGATGCCGCGCCGCCCGCTGCACGAGCTGCTCATCGCGGTCGCCGGGCCGCTGGTGAACGTGGTCATCGCCGGAGCGCTGTTCGCCTGGCTCGGCAGCCAGAGCTCAATACCCGTCGACGGCAGCGCGCTGGTCAACCTCAGCAAAGCGGCCCCCTCCGTCGACACGCTGCTGCGGTGGCTGCTCGCGGCCAACGTCTCGCTGGTCCTCTTCAACCTGATCCCCGCCTTCCCGATGGACGGCGGGCGCATCCTGCGGGCGATCCTCGGGATGTTTCTCGGCTTTTCCCGCGCCACGCGGATCGCGGCCGGAGTCGGACAGATGATCGCGCTGGCCCTGGGGCTCTTCGCGATCTTCAACGGGCTCTTCCTGCTGGCGTTCATCGCCGCATTCGTGTTTCTGGGAGCAGGTCAGGAGCGGGCGGTCGAGGAGGCGCGGGTCCTCCTCTCCACTCTCCGCCTGGGGGATGCCTACAACAAGCACGCCCTGACGCTGATGCCGGGCGATTCCGTGCACCGGGTGATCGACTACCTGCTGACCAGCTACCAGCCGGACTTCGCGGTCGTCCTCGGCGGCCGGCTGCTCGGAGTGGTGACGCGGGACGCCGTGCTGCAATCGCTCGCCACCGGCCGCGACGACAATTACGTGACCAGCATCATGAACCGTGACGTGATGCGGCTCGAAGCGCATCTCTCGCTGGCGCAGGCACGGGAGCAGATGGCCGAGAAGGGTGTCCCCGTGGCCGCCGCGTTCGATGGCGAGCGCTTCCTCGGGCTGGTCAACCACGACGACATCAATGAGGCGATGCGGATCGCGGCGTTCCTGCGCATGGCGCAGGAACGGAAGGCGGGGGGAGCTGTGGACGCGGCGTGACGCTCAAACTGCGATGTACCGTTCGTCGAAATCGATTCGGTGCCTCTGAAGCAGCGCGATCAGCTCCTCCTTGAAGGACAAGCGCGTGTGGTGCTCCTCCGGGGGCTCGGTGGAACGCGCATCTCGCTTCCTCTTTCCGGCGCATCTCCCTTTCCCGGGGTTTGCACCCCGGGCTACACGCTGTCGCCCCCTCCGGGGGCTACCGTGCCACAGGTTTGCGCCCGGTCGTGCCTTGGCTGATTGTCAATTCAATTTCCAATCAGCCCATTCACCTCCTCCGGTTCCCACTCCTCGAGCCACTTCTGGAGACGTGACCAGAGCTCCTCTTCGCTGCGCCACAACGTGATCAGGGTCTTCGAAATGATGGAAAGGGGCACGGCAGTGGCAATCATGAAGGCGGTGTACGGGGAATCACCAAGCGCATCGTCCAGAGCGGCGAAGGCCTCCTCCGTGCGCTGGAGCCGGTGCAGGGCGATCACCCTGGCAAAGGCGAGAAAGGCATTCTCTTCGTCACCGGTAAAGCAGGCGGCGAGATCCAGCGTCTTCTGCGGCTCTCCGGCCTCGAGATAGGTGACGGCGAGCTCGCCGGGCAGGCGCGCGAAGTCCTCCTCGAAGCGGCGGGGAGCCTCGGCACGCACCCAGGCAAAGAACTCGATTTCGTCTTCCCGGGCCAGGATCTGGTCGATCGCGTCTTCCACGAACCCGATCAGATCCTCGATCGCTTCCTCGCCGATTCGTTGCGTCATCTCGATCCTCCGCGGTCGTAACGATCCGGCGGAAGATCATATCAACTCCCTGGACGGAACCGGGAGTCCTCTTGGGAGGCAATTCTCCTCAGCCCTTCCTCCGCGAGGTCAGCCGTTCGGCCAGGGCACACATGGTGTTCTGCGTCTCCTCGCTGAACCAGTCCTGGACCAGCGGCTCCGTCTCCGCCTCGACCCCCTCCTCGACGATGTGGACGAGGTCGGCGCGCGCCTGCCGGCGGGTGGTCGCCATGGCGCGTGGCGGCAGGGCGAGGAGGCCCTGGCACCACTCGACGGCCCGCGGCACGACCTGGTCGAGCGGTACCAGCTCGTCGACGAAACCGACGCGGAGCGCCTCGGCGGAGGAGATCAGCTGCCCCGACACGCTCAACCGCTCGGCCTGATGCGGACCGACGAGGCGGATGAAGGCGCGCAGGATCGTCGTCGGCAGCGGCAGCCCGACCTGCACCTCGTTGAGGCCGATCCTGTAGTCGCCTTCGGCCATGATCCGGTAGTCGCAGAAGATCGACAGCACCGCGCCCCCCGCCGGGCTGTGGCCGGTGATCGCCGCCGCCACCGGGATCGGCGACGCCGCGATCTCGAGCATCAGGCGGTAGAACGACTTCCAGACAGCGAGGATCCGCGGGCGGTCGAAATCGATCAGCAGGGGGATGTCCAACCCCCCGGAGAACTTCCCGGGGACGCCGGAGAGAACGAGCGCGCGCACGCCCTCGTGTGGCGCCCTCATCACCGCGTCCCCGAGCTCCGCGATCAGCTCGGGGCTCAGGGCGTTGGCCGGCGGGCGCGACATGCGGAGCTCGCGGACGGGTCCGTGGTCGATGGTCTCGATGAATGTCGTCATGATGAACGTGATTCTATCGGCACACGGATCATTCCTCCTCCTCGGAAAGGAGGGGCGGGTCCGAAGCTTGCACACTTTTCAGGAATGCGAAGGCAAGCTGTATCCGCCTTTTCCTTATCCCTCTTCCTCCTCACCACCAGTTGCCCCTCACCGAACACCCCGCGGACCGCCGCGACCACGGCCACGCCACCAGCCGAGGTGGTGGAAGCCGTGCGCACCGCCGCCCACCCCATCGCCGGCCAGCCCGGCGACTACGCTCCGCTGATCGATCTGGTCGGTGACAACCGCTTCGTCCTCCTCGGCGAGGCGACGCACGGCACCCACGAGTTCTATGAGGAGCGCGCCCGGATCACTCGACAGCTGATCCAGGAGAAAGACTTCAGCGCGATCGCGATCGAAGGGGACTGGGCGGACGCGGACCGGGTCAACCGGTTCATTCGCGGCCTCGGCAGGGACACCACCGCCGAACAGGCCCTGGCCACCTTCAAAGACGAGTTCCCGGACTGGATGTGGAGCAACGCGGCGATCCACGATCTCGTGACCTGGCTGCGCGAGCACAACGAGCGCCTTCCGGCCGAGCGTCGCGTCGGCTTCTACGGTCTCGACCTCTACGGTCTCTGGCCCTCCGCCCAAGCCGCCGTGGAGATCCTCCAGGGGCTGGATCCGCAGGCGGAGCAGCGGGCGCGGGAGCGGTACAAATGCTTCGAGGGGTACCGCAAAAACGCCCAGGCCTACGGACAGGTCGCCGCCTCCCGTCCCAACCGGTCGTGCCAGCGCGTGGCGCTCGAACAGGTGCGGGAGCTCGAGAAGATGGTCGAGGCGGAAGCCTCACGGACCGATCCCGCCCGCCGCGAGCGCCTGTTCGCCGCCCTGCAGAACGCCCGAGTGGTCAAGGGGGGTGAGGAGTACTTCCGCACGCTTTATGCAGGCGGCCTCTCGCCCTGGAACGTGCGCGACCATCACATGGCCGACACCCTGGACGACCTGTCAGAGTACCTCGATGCCCAGGGGAAGCCCGAAAAGATTGTGGTCTGGGCCCACAACACCCACCTGGGAGACGCCCGGGTTACGCAGATGGCGGAATCGGGCGAGCTGAACGTCGGCCAGCTCATGCGCCAGCGCCACGACGGCGAGGCGGTGCTGGTGGGGTTCACCACCTACACCGGCACGGTGCGGGCGGCTTCCCAATGGGGAGACCAGGCGCAGGTCAAGGAGGTCCGCCCTTCGATGCCCGGGAGCTACTCCCATCTGTTCCACCAGACCGGAGTCGGCGACTTCCTCCTCGTCCTGCGCGGCCGCCCGGTCGCCGCCGCGCTCCCCGGCCCGCTGCCGGAGCGGGCGATCGGCGTCGTCTACCTGCCACAGCGGGAGCGCGAGCAGCACTACTTCCAGGCGCGGCTGCCGCAGCAGTTCGACGCCGTGATCCATCTGGACGAGACGCGGGCGGTGGAGCCGATTTAGGAGCCCCTCCCCTGGCCCCTCCCCCGCGGAGCGGGAGAGGGGAATCTCCTCGACAAACTTATTGCGGGAGGGGGCCTACCACCACCCCAGCGCCTTCGCCATCACCCAGTAGACCGCGTTCTCCTCCAGCGTCCCCTGGACCAGATGGGCCCAGGGGCCACGGGCGTAGATCGCCACGTCCTCGCCGCCGTGGGTCTCCGAGCCCATCGGGACCAGCGCCTGCTGGAGGAAGGTGTCCGCTCCGGTGTCCACCGCGGAGAGATCGGCACGGGGGGCACAGATGCAGTTGGGAAGGATCTTCTTCGGATCGGCGGGATCGGGCGTGCAGACGCAGGAGACCGCGCCGGGACCATTCGCGTAACCGAGAGTCGTGTAGGGCTTGCCGTCCAGTGCCTTGCGCGGCTTGTCCCCCGGGAGGCCGGCATCGTTGTTGTCCACCACCAGGCCGAGGACCGGATTGCCGCGGGTCGGATAACCGCTCATGGTAAAGGCGTGGCTATGATCGGCGGTGACCACGATCAGCGTGTCCTCGCCGGTCAGCTCGGCCGCGCGCTGCACCGCCCGCGACAGCTCGGCCGCGTCGGTCAGCGCCCGCTTCGCGCTGCCGCCATGATGCCCGTGATCGATCCGTCCAGCCTCGACCATCAGAAAGAAACCTTTCGGGCTGCGCTCAAGGATGCGGATCGCTTTCTCGGTCAGCTCGGTCAGCGAGGGCTCGCCCGCCTTGTCCTTCGCCCGCTCCATCTCGTATTCCATGTGCGACGGCTCGAACAGTGCCAGCACCGGTCCGGTGGCCGCGGGATCGATCGCGTCGAAACCCATGCGATCCCAGACGTAGGTGCCACCCCGCTCCTGCCACTCGCGGGTCAGTGCCCGCGCCCGCCGCTCGCCGTATCCGCCCTCGGGATCCGCCTCGTCGAAACGCAGAAACTTGGAGCGGCCGCCACCCATCGCCAGCTCCAGCCCCGGGCTCGCCTTGCCATTCATCTTCGTCGGCGCGACCTTGAAGTCCACCAACTGGCTCGCGATGTCCGGATAGCCACCCGCGGCGGCCTCCGGAGAAAGATTCGTATCGCTCTCCCAATCCCGGTTCGGCGTGTGGGCGTAACAGGCGCCGGGAGTGGCGTGGGTGAGCCGCGCGGTGGAGACCACGCCGGTCCACATCCCTTTTTCCTCGGCCTGTTCGACAGCCGTCCGCAGGCGGTTCTCCGGCTTCATCGCCGCTTCCCAGTCGTTCGAGGCAAAGACGTTGGGAGCGATCGACAGCATGCCGTCGTTGGCCTTGCTGCCGGTGATCAGCGCGGTCATGGTCGGCGCCGAGTCAGCGACCTGCTGGTTGTTCTGATAGGTTTTCGAATGGGCCAGATAGGGGAAGCGCTCGAAGCTCAGAAAGTTCTCTTCGCCGCCGACGCCGCGCATCTGTCCGTCGAGGATGCGCGCCGCGGTGACCGTTGTCACCCCCATCCCGTCGCCCACGAAGAGGATTACGTTGCGCGCGCGCTGCGTGTTCGGCGTCAGCCGCAGGTTGGCCTCCACCTGCGCGCGGGCGCGCTGCATGTAGGCCTCCTTGGTTTCGCCGATGGACCTGGCTGGCGATGCGTCTGGAGTCTGGGCGGCGAGGCCCGCGGCGGACACGATCATTCCGAAGAACAGGGCCAGAGGCCTGCGGCAACGCTGCGTCATGTCGCTCTCCTAGGATCAAGGGCTCAGCCAGAGCCCCAGGACCACATAGCGTTCATCCACCTGGAAGAACTCCCCGATGGGGACGGTGCCGTCATGATAGCCGAGCCCGACCCGCCAGAGCCGGTCTCCCGAGGGGACCAGGAGGCCGGCCTGGAGGGTGGGATCGACCTGCCAATCCTTCTCCTCCAGAGCCTGCAGATCCATTGCGGCGTACCAGCCCAGCCGCCCGCCGGGAAGGCTGCCCGGCGCCTCGTGCTCGAGGCCGGCCTGGAGGCGCCCAGGTTCCTGTCCGACCTCCTCCCGCGGCTCGAACGACCAGCCCGCCTCCGCGTAGCTGCGCCAGCCCGGCGCGGGCCCCCAGGAGACTCCGGCCGCGACCTCCTCGCGGGTGTAGTCGATCCGCCGGCGCCCCGTCCGCTCGGCGTACTCGTCCCCCACGTGGCTGGAGACGTGCTTCCCGCCGGCCTGCACGGCGAGCCCCTCGCCGAGGGCTCTGGTGAGGAGGAACGCATAGGTGCCGTCCCACCCGATGTTGTCCAACGAGTGGTCGATGTCGAACTGCCCGGTGAACCCCGCCTCGATGTCGAGTTGCCAACTCCGGACGCGCAAGAGCCCGAACCGCCCGCCGAGCTTCAGGCCGAACCGCCGGTCCCCGGAGTCCGCGATCTCGGGATCGGGGACGGCGAGGACGCTCAGGCCGAACTCCGGCCGGCGGGGGTCCGCAATGTATCCGGGGTAGAGGTTGGAAGGTGGAAAGACCTGGAACGAGGGTTCCGCGGCCATCGCGCGGCTGGCCAGGAGCAGGATCGTGCAGAAGAGGAGGGCGAGAGTGCGGCGCATCGGCCGAGTCTATCGAATCGGCCGGCGCTTCCCGTCATCCGCGCCGGGCATAGGTGTAGAGATAGGCGCTCTGCGCGGCCCGATCGACCTCCTCGTCGGAGACCTGGTTCAGAGTCTCGTCATTGGCGAGATACCAGTGGCCGTCCCGCCGCACATAGCTCACGTAGTGTCCTCCCGCGGGCGAGCCCCCGAGGTGAGAGACCAGGGACGTCAGGTCGTAGGTCACCGCCACGCCGCCCGGGGCGAGATTCGCCGGGATGGTGATCTCGCGCCCCGTCCGCACCCGTTCCGCGAGCTTGAACGCGCGCCCCAGGATCGTGCTGAAGTTGAAACGGAGGAGCTGGATGGTCAGCGTCTGGGGGAGCGCGGTGAGCGTCCAGCGATGGTCCCGCAGAACCTGTCCGAGGACTTCCGTTTCCGTGCGGTTCAGATTGAGGCCGAGCAGGTCTTCCATCGTGTGCTGCGATCCCTGCGCGCGCAGGCCCGAGAGGTTGAGGTTCGGCAATTGGACGTGTTCCTGTTGGGCCGCTCCACCACGATCGCTGATATCGTGATCGAGCCCGACCCGGTTGTCAGACCCCAGAAGATCCATCATGAACAGGAAGAGCTCGCCTGCGTCCTGCTGCCTCGCCAGCTCCTCATCCCCATGCGGCCAGCCACAAGTGACCAGTTGGTCACGGAATTCCTTGATCTCCTCGACAGTCACGGCCCCGGCAGGCTCCTGCGGCTCTTGCGGTTGCGGAGCGTATTGCGCGTCGATTTTGCGGAGGAGGTTCCCTCCGAGATCGATCAGTCTCTGGATATCCAGATCGATCGACTGTGCCTCGAAGACCTGCCGGTAGGCCGGCGTGGCCGCGATCATCTGCAGGACGGAGGCGATGTAGCAGGTATTGCCCGCGTTGGGGATCCCCTGGCGGTCCAACCGCTTGCGGAGAGCCTTCTGCTTGTCTTCCTGGTTTGCCTTCGAGCGGCTCGACGTGCTCGGCACGCTCGTGCCGGTGCCCGGCTTGTAGAGGCTCTCGTCTCTCCGCCGGCCACCGAACGGCGACTCCAAGTCCGGAATCGGCGTGAATTCCCCGGCGTGCCGGGCTCGTTCCTCGCTGTCTTCCAACAGATCGAAATGATCATGCCGGTTGAGCAGGTCGATCGTATGCGTGCTTTGCTCCTGACCGAGGATTTCGCTGAAGAGAGCCCCTCCTTCGAGCCGAGAGTGGACCTCGAAGCGGGCATCGAGCAGAGTGCCGAGCATGCGGATGTCCGTCGTGGTGAGCCACTGGCCCGGCATGCCGACACCGGCAATGTAATCGAACGCTGCCTGGTCCGACGCCACATACTGGTCGAACTCCGCGGATGGATCTTCCGCCAGCAGGCAACGCATGAAGGCGATCTGCAGCGGCTGCGCGACTCCCGGCAGCTCGACGTCCAGATCCAGCACCTCCCGCTTGCCGACGCTCCCCGTCCACTCCGGCGACGCCTCGCGTCTCTGGACCGCGCGCCGGGTCAGGCCGACCCAATGCAGCCGGATCTCCTGACGGATCTCCGTCAGCACTTTGTCCTGCTTGAGGCCGGCTTTCAGATATTGCTGTTGCAGGTCCGCCCGCAGCTCGGCGGGGGTCATCCGGAGACCACGGGCGCGGATCGCGGCGAGCAGCACCGAGTCGCCCGCGGCGCCCCGGATCTCGTGCACCTGTTTCTGCCTGTCCCCCGGAAGCTCGACCAGCTCCGGCGTGGGGAGGTGCGCCTTCTCGATCTTGTCGTCGAGCGGGATCTTCTTCGGTTCTGGCTTCGGCTTTGGCTTCGCCTTCGGTTTGGCCTTCGACTTGCCTTTGGCTTTCGATTTCGCTTTGACCTTCGGCTTCTTCTTCGGTTTCCCTCGTACCTCGAGAACCTGGATGGCCGCCAGCATCTCGGGGGTGATCTCATCCCCTTCGTCTTCTTCGTCTTCGACAATTTTTTCTGGCTTCTCGCCCTCCTCCAGGGCGCCGAGGGGGATGTCCCTCGCCCAGAAGGGGTCCGCATCGGAGCCGATCACATCGAGGTAGTACTGCATCACCTCCGATTGCGCCTCGCCGCTCGCGATCGACGAGGCGACGATGCTCACCTTCTGTTCGATGGAAAGGGGCAACTTCGCATTGGCGAGCTCCGTCGCATTGGCGAGCTCCGTAACCTTGGCGGCCTGCCTGGCCCAACCGACGCGGCTGTCCTTCTCAGCGATCCACGGCTGCTGCGCGAGCAGGCGCTCCGACAGCCTCCCCTTCACCCCTCCAGTCTTCTGGTCCCGCGCCCGCAACCACGCATTGAAGCCGAGGAAGAACTGGACGATTCTCTTCTGGAGTGGCGAATCCTTCAGAAGCTCGGTGAGGAGCGGGATCGAGACCGACCTGGCGCTTCTCGACATCGGCCTCGGGTCTGCGAGGAGTTTCAGGGCCTTGGCGATCTCGTCAGGATCGATCCCCTGGCTCTCGTCGTTGGGGGGAGCCGCTCCCCGCTTTCGCGCCTTTTCGATCCGGAAATCGACTTCCTGAAGGATGCCGCCGCCGCTCTCCCCGAGATCTTTCTCCAGAACCTCCAGCAGCGCCTTCCAACGATCGTCCCTTTTCTTGTGGGTCTTGAAGACGGTCGCGAAAGAGCTCTTCTGATGCTGGTATTCGGCGGCAACCCGCAACTGCTCCTGCTGCCAGGTCGCGGTCCCCACGGGATTGGTGGCATTGGCCAGGAAATCGGCGTTCTCCTCCCCGCGAGCGACCGGCAGGCCGAATTGGCTGGCGGCGTGGAGCAACTGCCCTTTGTTCATCTTGGCGCCGTAGGCCTGATTGATCCGCTTCAGGAACGTGCGCCACCCGGCATGGCTCTGCAGCAGGGTGTTGTGGAGCATCGCGCGTGGATCCTCGACCCACTTGCCATGCTTGGCAAACCCGGCGCCGAACCGCAGCATGTCGGTGTCGACGAACATCTTCGGGTCATAGACGATCTTGTCGGCGAACGCGTCCCTGTCGAGGTTCTGGGTCTCCCGGAGGCTGTTCCGGATGTGCGGGTATTCGTCGCGGCCGGTGCCGAAGGAGACGCCCCGGGCCAGGGCCGCCTTCGATTCGAGAAAGATCGACTGTTCCGAAATGTAGGGCAGCAGCGGAGAGACGTGAGCCATCGCCTCGCGGGTCCGCATGTCGGCGGTGAGGGCATACTGGCCCAGGGGGTGCGGGGTCTTGCCCCAGTAGGGCGCGCCGATCAACAGCGGAGGCTTGTCTCCCGCCCCTTTGACCAACTCGGCGACACGGTCGTGCCGCCCGGGTTCCTTCTCGTTTTTCGGGTCGAGCTTGAGCCGGGTGTTGTCCGGATCGGTGATCTCGATGTAGACGTTCTTGTTGATTTTCCGCAGGGCCTTCGCATACGCATCGGTCGCCGGGTGGCGCAGGACCCGTTCACGGACGTCGGCCTGGAACTCGGAGGTGTCGGTGTCGAGAAAGAAGACGAAGACGGTGACCGGAAACTCCTTGAAACCGCGGATCTCGCGGGCGATCCGGATCAGCTCGCTGCCGGTCTGCTCGCGCGCCTTGTCATCGTCCGACCATTTCCGGTTGAGTCCGATGACCATGCACATCTGGTTGCGCAGATCGGAGGTCTGGTTGCGTGCCTGCTCCGCGTAGAGCCTGGCGAGGTCGAGAGGAGAGAGGTCCTTTCCGAGAGCCGGCGTCGGCACGTTCACGACGATGCCGGTCTCCCCCATCGCGGCCACCTCCGCGTCGGGGTTCACGCCGTTATTGATGACCAGGTCCGGCCCGGCTTTGGGTCTCTTCCTGGGTGGTTGCTGCGGCTTCTTCTCCTGCTCCGACGAGGCCTCTCCGCTGTCATCCTCCGATGTGCTCCGCTTCCGCTTTGTTGCCTGCTTCCTCCGTTTGGGTTCTGGTTCCTCCCTCGACGTGGAGCCCGAAGGCTTCCTCTTCTTTGCTGTCGTGGCTTTCTTCTTTTCCGAGGCTGGAAGCCACTCGCCATCCGAGCTGTCGTCGTCTTCGTCGACCTCGACCTTCTTCTTCGCCGCCTTCTTCTTCGCTTTCTTCTTGGGTGGGGCATCCTGCCCGCTGCTTGCCGATCTGTTCCTCTTGCGAACGCGTTGGACGACCGGTTCGGCCGGATGTTCCGTGACAGGGGGCAGCGGAGAGGAAATGCCGTCGAGGGGGAGTTGGGGCGTGGGCGCCATGGAAGGCGCCAGGATCGACATGGGGGCCGCGGGCGGGCGAGCCACCCGGGCGAGCGGCGGCGCCGGATCGTTCGCTGGATCAGGCGCCAGAACAGGCGCGGATCGCACCGCGAACGGGCGGTCCCGAAACAGCGAGACGGGCGAGGGGGAGGCCTGCGGCCCGGCTCGGCTCTGGAATCGGGTCTTGCTCATCGGTCTTCCACCTGCTGTCTTTCAGACTATACATCAAGGCTTCGAATCCCCCACTCGCACCACCCGCCCGGTCGAATACGCCGTGTGCTCCGGCGCATACATCGACTGCAACGTCGCCGGCCCCACCCGGAACGTCCCGCCGAGGTTGGCGCGCACCCGGTGCTTCAGGGTGTATTCGCCCGCCGGCAGATTCTCGAAGAAGAAGTTGGTGCCGCTGTCGCGGGTCTCCTCGTACCAGAAGAGGCCGAGGTCCCAGCGCCAGCCGGAACGCGCGCCGTCAGGCTCCAGACCGGCCGGACGCGGATCGCGCAGGTGGACGTACTCGGCCGCCACGCGGCTGCGGATCGTGAGGTGGACCTCCACCTCGTCGCCCGGCGCCAGGACGTCGCCGTCCGCCAGCGGCTGGAGCACGGTCTCGCGGTCGTTCTTCACCCGCCGGAACCAGCGCCGCGAGACGCCGAAGAGATCGCCGCTCTCCTCCTTGGGCAGCTCGTCGGTCGAGAAATGCCAGGTGGTGGTGGCGAAGAGGAAACCCGGCTTGTCCTTCTCCACCACGATCGTCGCGTCCTCCGGCCCCACCTCCTCGCCCGGCACGATGATCCGGTTCTCCTTGCCGGTATACCGATCAGGTTCCCAGACGAAATCGTGACGGCTCTCTCCGATGCGCACGGTGGCCGTCTCGCGGACGCCGAGCTGGTTCTCCTTCTCCAGATAGTGGGCCACCGCGTAGAGCACCTCGGCGGTCGAGCGGGTCGAATCCCAATGATTCATCTGCTTGTTCAGGAAGAGCCACTGCACGAGCCCGTGCCGGCGCGGCTCCTCGGGCAGCACCTCCTGGACGGCGCGCAGCACGAAGGCGTGCGTCTCGATCCGGTCCTCGTACCAGCGCCAGCC
>WUUC01038319.1_pt1 | contig 12942 bp, 7 predicted proteins | sample 6278441 | NCBI WGS metagenome assembly WUUC01 (sample SAMN13675441, study PRJNA597444) | soil metagenome | isolation source: soil | place: USA: Washington | collected 2017-10 | reverse complement strand
GGCGCCGGAAAAACGCTTGTAGAAGGAGAGCCGCACACCCACGTCGTCGATGTAGTCGTCTGGCAAGAGCAGCGGCGTCTCCAGGTTGAGCTCGGGATCGATCTCGTGCGTCACCACGCTGCCGCGCAGCTCCGCGACCGCCTCCTCCAGCATCTTCAAGAACAGATCGAAGCCTACGGCGCTCACCGTTCCGCTCTGCTCTGCGCCCAGCACGTCGCCTGCGCCGCGCAGCTCCAGGTCGAGCGAGGCAACCTTGAAGCCGGAGCCGAGCTCGGTGAAGCGCTCCAGGGCGGCAATGCGCGCGCGCGCTTCACCGCTCATGGCGCTCGGGGGGGGTGCGATCAGGTAGCAATAGGCCCGCTCGCGCGAGCGCCCAACGCGGCCCCGCAGCTGGTACAGCTGCGAAAGCCCGTACGTATCGGCGCGATCGATGATGATGGTGTTGGCGCGCGGGATGTCGAGACCGCTCTCGATGATGGCCGTGGCACAGAGCACGTCGTAGCGCCCCTCCACGAAGTCGGTCATGACCCGCTCCAGCATGCTCTCGTTCATCTGGCCATGGGCCATGGCGATGCGCGCGTCGGGCACCAGCTCTTGAATACGCGCGCCGCGCTCGGCCAGCGACTCGATGCGGTTGTGCACCACGAAGCTCTGCCCGCCGCGCGAGATCTCGCGCTGGATGGCCTCGCGGATCACGTGTGGATCCCAGCGCGTCACGAAGGTGCGCACCGCGCGGCGGTCCACCGGTGGCGTGGTGATGAGCGAGAGATCGCGCAGTCCTGTCACGGCCATCTGCAGGGTGCGCGGGATGGGGGTTGCGCTCAGGGTGAGCACGTCGACCTGCGACTTCAAGACCTTGATGCGCTCCTTGTGGGCGACTCCAAAGCGCTGCTCCTCGTCGACGACCAAGAGACCGAGGTTCTTGAAATGAACGTCCTTCGACAGGATACGGTGTGTGCCGATCAGGATCTCGACCTTGCCCTCCTTGAGCTGCGCGAGGGTTCTTCCCTGCTCTTCCCGGCTCACGAAGCGCGATAGCTGGGCGATGCGGATCGGATAGCCGGCCATGCGTTCTCGAAACGTGTGCGTATGCTGCTGCGCGAGCACCGTGGTGGGGCACAACATGGCCACCTGTTTGCCGCCCAGCGCGGCGCGAAAGGCGGCCCGCATCGCCACCTCGGTCTTGCCGAAGCCCACGTCTCCGCAGACGACGCGATCCATGACGGTGGGTTTGGTCAAGTCCGAGAGCACGTCGTCGATGGCGCGCGTCTGATCCGGGGTTTCGTCGAACGGAAAGCTGGCCTCGAATTCGGCGTAGCTCGGCTCGTCGCTGGCGAGCGGCGGGCGCGTCGCGGCCGCGCGCTGCGCGTAGACCTTGAGCAAGTCGTCCGCCAGCTGCTTGACCTCGTCACGCGCCCTGGCCTTGGTCTTGCTGAAAGTCTGACCGCCAAGCTTGTCGAGCCTGGGAGCTTTGCCCTCGGCGCTGGCGTACTTCTGTACCTGGTTGAGCCGCGTGACCGGGAGAAACAGCTTCCCACCCACGTATTCGACGACCAGCACCTCGACGCTGACCGGCTTCATGCCCTGCAGCTCTTCGTAGCGCGACAGCGGCATCTGCTTTTTCTCGAGGCCCAGGTAGCGACCAATGCCGTGCTCCACGTGCACCACGTAGTCGCCGTGGCTGAGCGCACTCAGATCATCGAGAAATGTCTCGGCCTTGGTCTTGCGCGCCTTGCGTGGCCCGTGTTTCGCGCTGCGTTCGCCGAAGATCTCGCCCTCGGTGATGCACGCGATGCCGGCTACACCCAGCACGAAGCCGCGTGAGAGCCCGCCTACCACGACCTCCACCTTGCCCGCGAAGGGACCCTTGAGCCGCGCGGGTGTGAAGCTCTCGCTGTGTGTGTCCACCGGCACGCCGTAGCTCTTGAGCAAGCCGCGAATCCGGTCCGCCTGCGTGCGCGTGCGGGAGGTCATGAACACACGCAGGCCCGCCTCGAGGAACCCTCTCAAGCTGTCGGCCAGCGGCGCCAGCGCGTGCGAGTGCCCACCCTCCTTGCGCAGCTGCTTCAGGCGGGACAGCAGAGCCGCGTGGTCCTCTCCGCCCAGATTTTGCGTGTGCTCCAGGCTGCGCGCTTCGAAGACCGACAGCGGAGACTCTGTTTCATCGGGCTCACCTGCGACGGCCAGCGTGTGTACCGACAGGCTGGGGTGGCTCTCGAGCGCGTCGCGCAGCGCATGGCTGTCCAGGTAGAGAGCATCCACCGGGTAGGCCGGCCCATCCTCCACGCGCGCCGCGCGGTCACGCTGCGCACGCTCCAGCTCGTCCTTGGCGGCCTCGGCCACCGCGCTCGGGTCCACGATCACGCAGCGCAGGTCGGCGGGCAGGTAGGCGAACAGCGAGTCCAGCCGGTCGAAGAAGGCGGGCAGGAGCGCGTCCATCCCCAGCACGTTGCGGCCGGAGTCGAGCTCATCGAGCAGCTCGCTGCGCTTGCGCGAGGGCAAGTTGAACGAGTCGCACAGATCGCTGATACGTTCGCGGGCATGCTGCCTGGTGCTCGCGTCCCACACTGTCTGCCGGGCCGGATGCACGAAGACGTGGTCGAGCACCTTGGTGGCGCGCTGCGAGTCGGGATCGAACTGCTTGATCGAGGCGACCAGCTCGTCGTCGAGCTCGATGCGGACCGGCCCCTCGGCGTGTGGGGCGTACACATCTAGAAGCGAACCACGGGCTGCGAACGAGCCGGGGTCTTCGACCACTGGCACACGCAGATAGCCGCAGTCCGCGAGCAGGCCAAGCAGCTCCTGGCGGTCCACGATGTCGGTCACGCCGATGCGGCGCGAGCGCTCATAGAGCGCCCGGCGCGGCGCCACTTTGCGCAATAGCGCGCCGACCGGCGCGACCAAGAACTGCCAAGGCAGCCCGTGGGCCAAATGGCACAGTGCGGCTACGCGCTCCATGGAGGCTTTGCGGTCGACAGCTACTTGCAGAAACGGTGTCGGATCGGGCGCCGGAAAGCGCAGCACTGGCAGCGCATCGTCGCCCGATGCACCGGTAACACCGAAGAACCGCAAGTCCTCTGCGCAGGCGAACGCGCCATCGGCGTCGGCCGTGATGACGAGGGTGGGCGGTGCGCCGCGGCGCGCGGCCTGCGTCAACAGCAGCGACAGCGCGCCACCCGCGACGCCCGTAAAGTCGAGCCTACTCTTGCCGCACAGCTGGCGCGTGGCCTCGTCGAAGCTGATGGTGCTGCGAACCAGCGCGGACTCGAGGGCAAAGCGGTCGGACGGCGACGACACGATGCGTTCGTGTAGCCCGTGCCCGGCAGCGTGCAACTTCGCCTGCAGTGACCAGGTCGTGTCGCGCTCCCTGTGAGCACGCGGGTTGGGTGGAGGGTACAGCCTGTTGGTGACTGCCCACAGGCCAGAGTCGTGAGGCGCACCGCGGAGTGCCGGTTTTACGAGAGCTTTCGCGGCTCACGGGCGCGGTATGAAGCCTGCAATCCACGAATCCCATGGCTAGTCCCTCTCCCCGAAACACGAACTTTGCCGACGAACCCTCGATCATCATCGACCCGTCCCTGTACGTGCCGGAGCGGCGTTTCTTGCTGCAGACCCTGTGCGAGACGTTCATCGACGCGACGCGCGTGCTGGTGATGGTCACGCTGTCGGGCACCACGGCCTTCGGCGTGGCGCAGGCGCTCATGCGCCAAGAGGCCGGGCTCGATCGGCCGCCAACGCGCGTACCGGCGGCGCTCCCCGCGGAAGCGGCTGCTTCGGTAGATGGCGCGCTGGACATGAGCCTGGCTCGGACGTCGTGGTGGGAGCCGTCCGCGCCGGTTGCGGAGAAGGTCGCCCCGAGTGCAGGCGAAGCGCCGCCCGTCGCCCTCGCGACCCCCTCGCCGGCGTCGTCGACCCCTCGGCCGGCCACGGAGGAGGCTGGGTACCGCAGCAAGCTCGCGCGGCCGGTCGATCTCGCGGTCGGCGTGCGCTTCGGCAGGCGCATGCTGGCGTTGAATCGCTTCGACGACGCCGAGAAGGCCTATCGCAAGGTGCTCGTGGTCGACGAGAAAGAGCCAAGCGCGCTGCTCGGGCTGGCGCGCGTGCAGCTCGCTCGCGGCCGCCTCGACGACGCGCTGGTGCTGGCCCAACGCGCCGTAGAGGTGGCGCCCGAGCAGGCAAGCGGCCGTCTGACGCTGGGCGACGTGCTGCGTGCCAAGGGTGCGCGCGCGCCGGCAGATGCTCAGTACGAGCTGGCCATGCGTTTGAACTCACCGGAGAGCGTTCGGGGCGAGGATGCGGCGACCGCTCCAGTCGACGAAGCGGCCACCTCTCAAGCACAGGCTGCCGGGCTGCAATCGAAGCAGCTCTAGCCAACCTAGCTCTCCTCTTTTCGGGACAATGGCTCGCGCGCTTGCGCGGGCTGGGCTCAGGCGACGCGCTCGAGAATGTGCGTGCTGACCGTCGCGCCTGTGCCGCCGATGTTCTGCGTCATCGCGATCTCGGCGTTTTTCACCTGGTTTTCACCAGCTTGGCCCGTGAGCTGCAGGTAGGCCTCGGCCAGCTGGTACACGCCCGTGGCGCCGACCGGATGGCCGCGGCCCTTCAGGCCTCCCATGGTGGTGAGGGGCAAGCGCCCGCCGATCTGGATCTCGCCGTCGAGCCCGAGCGTAAAGCCCTTGCCTTCAGGGGCGAAGCCGGACGCCTCGAGCGACAGCACCGACATGATGGTGTACGCGTCGTGACACTCGAACAGGTCGATGTCCTCGGGCTTCAGGCGCGCCTGCTCGTAGGCGCGCTTGGCGGAGCGCTCCACGCCGGCGAGACGCAGCAGGCGCTCGCGATCGTCGAGCCCCAGGGTATCCGTGCCGATTGACGAGGCGCGGATCTGCACCAGGGGCTGCCCGTGGCGCTTGGCCTGCTTGGCCAGCTCTTCCGAGACCAGCACGATGGCCGCGGAGCCATCGCAGATAGGCGAGATGTCGTACAGATGCAGCGGCCCCTCGACGTGGCGCGCCTCGCGGTAGATCTTCTCGTCGATCTCTTTGTGAAAGAGGGCGTTCGGATTGCGCGCAGCGTTGTGGTGAGCGGTGATGGCAAAGGGCGCGAAGACGCTGTTGTCGACCTTGTACTTGTCCATGTAGGCCTGCATCAAGCGCGCGTTCAGCGAAACGAACGTGGCGCCCTTGCTGCCCTCTTTCTCGAAATCCGAGGCCGTGGCCAGTGCGCGCGTGGTGCGCTCCCGGACGACGTGAGTCATGCGTTCGGCGCCGCAAACGACGACCAGATCGTGGGCGCCGCTCTGGATTGCCATGACGCCCCAGCGCACCGCCGCACCGCCCGAGCCGCAGGCTGCTTCGACGGTCGCCGCTTCGATCCCGGAGAGACCGGCGCCGTGGGCGATCAGCGCGCCCAGCTGCTGCTGGTCCGAGAGAATGCCGCTCAGCATGTTCCCAACGTAGAGTGCAGTGGGTGCTTCGAGGGTACTGTGCTGGATGGCGGTGCGTACCGCACGGGCTCCGAGTCCACGCACCTCTTCAGCGCTCTGCTTGCTTACGGGGGTTTGGCCGATGCCAGCGATGAACACGTTCCGCACATCACACCTCCTCGTGCCAACTCTTTACAAATCAACACGGCGACGAACAAGTTAGCGTGTAGCAGATGGTGTCATGTTCACGCAAGACAAACTTGTTTCCGCCAAAGCCGGTACATCAGCACCATCTATGCCGACGTTTCGCCCCCCTTATACGCCGCGGAAGGCGCTTTTTTGCTGGTTAACAGCTAAGTTTTCTCTTGTAAATTGAGACGTAAATGACGCGCTGCCCTGAGCGCGTCTGGCATTTCGCCTCACGCTCGCGACAACTCGGGCTAGCCAAGGAACAACTCGCCCTTGACTGAGTCAGCTGGCGGGGTGGGGACGCGCGCGGGACGAACCGAGCGCGGCTTGTCGCGGGGTGCATCCCGGTGCTAGACGCGGCCGGCTACCGCAATCACTGAACTGACACGTCAGTCTAGTTTTTTGATTCCCTTGAGGTCGTTCCCCCGCTAGCTTTCAGCCCGTTCAGGAACCGCATCTTGTCGCACATTCAGACCGCAGCTTTCTTCCGTGTCGAGGGCACGCTCGTGGATCGTGGCGCGCTCGCCGCCTCCGTCTACTTCGCTAGCAACGCACAGGGGTTCGCCGAGCGGGCCTTCCGCGTGGGCGCACTGGCGTTGGGCGCACCCCTGTACGGCTTCCTGTCACAGAACGATCGTACGCTGGCCACGCGCGCGGCTTATGTGACGATGCGGCACATGTCGGAGGATCGCATCGTTGAATTGGCCGAGGAGTACTACGCCGAGGTCCTCAAGGAGCGTATCTACGAGCGCGGCCGCGAGCTGCTCAAGAAGGCGCGCAGGGAAGGTCACCGGGTGGTGCTGCTGAGCGAGGGCCTGGAACAGGTCGTTTCGCGGCTGGCAGGCGAGCTCGGCGCCGACCACTTCGTCTGTAACCGGCTCGAGTTCGAGGGCGGGGAAGCCACGGGCAAACTGCTCGAGCCCATCATCGGCGGGCACGATGCGGGTGCCTGGATCAAGCGCTATGCGCGTGAGCAGGGCATCTCGCTCGAACGCTCGTATGCCTACGCCGCGCACGGGGCGGACGTCTTGCTGCTTTCTGCAGTGGGACAGCCGTGCGCCGTGAACCCGGATTTCGCGCTGCGAGGGGCCGCTCGGGATGCCGATTGGCCTGTGCTTGAGTTCCGCTGACGTTAGGCAGTCGCGGACCGGAATGGGCCGGACGCGCCCGAGCGAGTCTGGCAAAGGACGGAGTGAACGACGTATGAGCACGCCGCTGTCGGTCGAGAAGGCGCTCGCGGGACGCCGCATCCTCTTTACGGGAGCGAGCGGGTTTTTGGGTAAGGTTTGGCTCTCGATGATGCTCGACAAAGTGCCGAGCGTCGGCCGCATCTACGTGCTGCTGCGGGGCAAGAAGGGGCGAGGGGCACGCGAGCGCTTCGAGCGCATGATCAACGAGTCGTATGCTTTCAAGCCGCTGCACGACCGTCATGGCGCGGCGCTGTCCAAGTTTCTATCGGAGCGCATCGAGGTCGTGGCGGGCGACGTCAGCCAGCCGGGGCTCGGCATCGAACCCAAGGTTGCACAGCGCATTCAGAAGCAACTCGATCTGCTCGTGCATTGCGCGGGTCAGGTCGACTTCAATCCGGAACTGAGTGACGCGCTGGCCAACAACCTGGATGGCACCATTCACGCCGCCGAGTTCGCGGCACGGGCCAAGCGCGCCGCGTTTCTGCAGGTCTCTACCTGCTTCGTGGCGGGCAATCGCGAAGGTCGCATTCTCGAGCAGGCGACTCCCAACTACGCACCCAGCCGAGAGGGCTTCGACGTCGAGGCCGAGTATCGCTACCTCAAGCAGCTGGTGGCGGAGATCCACGAGCAGACGTGTGGCGAGAAGGCGCTGGGAGAGCTGCGCGAAGAGCTGGTCCAGAGCGTGATCGAAAAAGGCCACGACCCCGGCAATCATCAACTGATCGAACGTATCTTCCGGCGCGAGGAAAAGGCGCGCCTCAAGGACCGGCTGGTGGAAGGCGGAAAGAGCCGTGCACGCTACTGGGGCTGGCCCAACCTGTATACGTTCTCGAAGAGCATGTCGGAGTCGATGTTGCTCGCGCGTTTTCCGCAGCTCAGGAAGACATTCTTCCGTCCGGCCATCATCGAGAGCGCGGTCTCGTTTCCGCTGCCCGGCTGGAACGAAGGCCTCAACACTTCGGGGCCGCTGGTCTACTTCACGGGCACCTGGTTCAGGCACCTGCCGGCGCGCAAGGAAAAGCCGCTCGACGTGGTGCCGGTCGACTACTGCTGCGCCGCATTGATCGCCGCGTCGGCAGCGCTCGTCTCGGGGCAGGCTGCGCCGGTCTATCAGTGTGCGACCAGCGATCGTCACCCGCTGACGGTCGGTCGTGGCCTGGAGCTGACGTCGCTCGCCCATCGCAAGCACCTGCGGCGATACGGGGAGGACGCCATCGAACGCGTCGTGCTCTCGCGCTGGGATAGCAAGGTGGTCGGCGACGATCATCCGATCAACGTCGACAACATGCGCAAGCTGGCGCAGGCGCTGGCCGACTTTGCCAAGGACGTACCCGAGAACTGGCCCGAGGCCATTCGCAAGCGCTTCAAAACGCTGGCGTCGAAGAGCGACCGCCTGGACCGCAAGCTGCTCATCGTCGAGAAAGTCATCGACACGTACAAGCCGTTCGTGACGGAAAACCGCCAGACGTTCGCGTGCGATCTACTCGTGGGTGTGAACGTGAAAGAGCCGTTCTTTCACTACGAGCCGCGAAATCTCGATTGGCGCCGCTACTGGATCGACCAGCACGTGCCGGGTTTGCGGCGCTGGTCATTTCCGATGCTCGAGAATACGAAGGTCGAGCTGTACACACCCAAAGTTCCGGTGCGGCTTTTGGACGACGTCGAGGCCGGGGCCGAGCGCACTGTTCAGGCCGGCGCCGAGCGCACTGTCGAGGCCGGTGCCGAGCGCACTGTCGAGGCCGGGGCCGAGCGCACTGTCGAGGCCGGCGCCGAGCGCATTGTCGAGGCCGAGCGCACAGACTCTCCCAAGAAACGCGCGCGTCCCTTGGATGCGCCCGAGGCATTCGAATGACCATCTTTCTTACCGGCGCTACCGGCTACATCGGCTCTTACATCGCGCGCGGCCTGCTGGGCGATCACGGTCAGCGCGTTTCGCTGCTTGTGCGCGCCAAGAGCAAGGAAGAGGGCGCCAAACGTCTGTGGCAGTCGCTGCAGATGCACATGGACTTTCCCACGTTCTACGAGCATCTGAATCAGCGCGTCGAAATTTTCTTGGGCGATCTGACGGACAAGAACTTCGGGCTCGATGCGAGCAGCTACAGGAAGTTGGTCCACGAGACTAGCAGCGTCGTCCACTGCGCGGCCTCCCTGAATCGCAAGTCCAACAAGGCCTGCTTCAACGTGAACTTGCGCGGCACGCTGGAGGTGCTGAAGCTGGCGCGCGCCGCGCAGGACCATCACGGCTTGCGCCGTTTCAGCGACGTGTCGACGGTGGCCGTGAGTGGCGAGGTCAGCCATCAGGTGATCGGCGAAGACGAGGCCATCGACTGGAACAAGAGCGACTACGATCCTTACTCGCGGACCAAGAAGTTCTGCGAGCACATGGTGCACGAGCTGCTCCCCGAGGTGCCGATTACGGTGTTTCGTCCGAGTACCGTGCTGGGTGACAGCCGCTTTCCGCAGACCACGCAGTTCGACATGGTGCGCGCGTTCGTGTTCCTGGCGAAGCTGCCGGTGTTACCGCTCGACGAGAAGTGGCGCATGGACATCGTGCCCGCCAACTACGTGGGCGGCGGGATCGTTGCCGTGCACATGCAAGACCGGCCCGAGCACGAGGCCTACAATCTCAGCACGGGCATCGGCTCACCCAACTATCGACAAATCGTCGAGGCGATGCGCAAGGCCGGACACGGTACGCGGCACCTGTTCGCGCCCGGCATGCTGGGCTCCTTCGAGAAGGTAGTGGAGCGCCTGATGGAGACTCCGCGCAGCTGGGGTGTGGCCCCGGCCGCCTCGTTGATGAAGGTGTTCCTGCCCTATCTCGCCTACGACACGGTGTTCGACAACACGCGCATTCAAAAGGTGTTGGGCGCGCCGCCCGCGGCGTTCACCGAGTACTGCTTCGACCTGTTCGAGTTCGCGACGAACAGCAATTTCAAGTACCCGTACAAGCCCTGGCCCGACGACGTGGCAGGTGCGGCGCGGCGCGGTTCTCACAGTAATGGAAAGAGCGGCGCCGGCGCGCACGCGGAAGCGTAGGGCCATGGGCTTCGTCGATACGCTCAACAAGGCCCTGGATCCCGACCGGCTACTGCAAGCCAGCGTGGAGGCGCTGATCGAAGCCGCCGGTACGCGCTACGCGCTCGATCGCTCGCCCAGCCTGTACGAACCGGGCTCGCCGCTGAAGCTGCTGTTCGCGGGCTATTCGGGCACGCGCAACACCGGCGCCGACGTGCGCGTCGAGGAGATGATCCGCCAGGTGCGTCACGTGCTGGGCGACGACAACATCGCGCTCTCGATCACCAGCGTCACGCCCGCGCTCACGGCCGGCTACTTCCGCGCGGTGCGTCAGCTCGAGCTACCTGCGATTTTTCCCAAGTTCCTGTTCGACGAGGTACCCAAGCACCACGGCGTCATCGCCTGTGAAGGCTCGATGTTCAAGAGCAAGTTCGCCAGCGCGCTGACCACGTTCATGGCCGGTGCGTTGGGCATGGCCGCGGCCGAGAAGAAGCTGAGCGTCGGCTACGGGGCCGAGGCGGGCGAGATGGCGCCCAGCCTGCGCCGCTTCGTGGAGCGGAGCTGCAAGCACAGCTTCGTGATGTGTCGCAACGAGCCATCGCGCACGGTGCTGGACCAGCTCGGGATCCGCAACAGCAGCGGCGCCGACACGGCCTGGACCTTCGAACCGGCGCCGCCCGCGCGCGGTGAACAGCTGCTGCGCGAACAGGGCTGGGATGGCGAGACGCCGATTCTGGCGGTGGGCCCGATCCACCCCTTCTGGTGGCCGGTCAAACCCGACTTGCTGAAGACGGCGGCACTGCACGCCACCGGCCAGTTTCGGCGCGAGCACTACAAGAGCGTCTACTTCCACAACGCCTCGGCTGAGGTCGATCGCAAGTTCGACGTTTACTGCTCGGGCATCGCGGGCGCGATCAACGCGTTCCGCAAGGAGCGCCGCTTCTTCACGGTCCTGGTAGGCATGGAGCAGCTCGATCGCGTGGCATGCGAGGAGGTAGAGTCGCAGCTCGAGGAGCGGGCGCCGCTGTTCGTCAGCGATGAATACACGATGTACGATCTGATCAGCGTGCTGCGCCACAGCCGCGTGCTGCTCACCTCGCGCTTTCACGCCATCGTCACCTCCATGCCCGCGCTGGTGTCTTCGGGCGGCATCACCATGGACGAGCGCATTCGCAACGTGATGGCGAGCCGCGGCCACGAGGACCTCTACCTGGAGTGCGACGATCCCGATCTCGAGGAGCGCTCGCTCCTGCTCTTGCGTCGCCTCGACCAGGAGGGCGAGCGCATCCGCAGTGAGATCGCGCAGACCTTGCCGGGGCAGCTGAAGCTGATGGGGCAAATGGGCGTGGACTTCGTCGACGAGGTGATGCGCGTCTACCCGGCGTTCCCCAAGCGGGATCTACCACGCACCTGGAGCGCGCATCTGCCGTCGCTGCCGGATGCGCTCGTGCCGATCATGGAGAAGTACGCATGAGCTTCATCGAGACGATTCACGAGAATCTGGATCGCGCGGCCGACCGGCCGCTGATCATCGAGGTGCACAAAGAGCGCCTCGTGGAGACGAGCGGCGCAGCTCTCAAGCAGCTGATCGCCCGCGCTCGTGGCTATCTGACCAGCCGCGGCGTCGCACCGGGCGACCGCGTGGCGCTGATCGCGCACAATTCGGCGCGCTGGGCGGCCGCGGATCTGGCGGTTCTGGGCGCCGGCGCCATCGTGGTGCCCATGTACGACCGGCAGGCGCCGCGCGAGTTGGCCGGTATGCTCGACAACTGCGAGGCCAAGCTGGTTCTGGTCGATACGGCCGCGCTCAAGCGGGAGATCGAAGCGGCCTGGCCGGGGCGCGCGCCGGTGGTGGGCTTCGACGAGGTGTTCGCGCATTCGCCTGGCCCTACGGCGCCGCTTGCGCGTGCGGCCGGCGACCGCGTGACCATGATCTTCACGTCCGGCACCAGCGGCGAGCCCAAGGGCGTCTTGTACACGGTCGAAAACGTCGACTACATGCTGGAGCGCACCACGGCACGTTTGCGAGAGATGGTTGGTGCACGGCTGGGCGACGACCGTGTGTTTCACTACCTCCCGTTTTGCTTTGCCGGCTCACGTATCCAGCTCTGGTCGCAGCTGGCGCGCGCCAATGCGCTGATGGTCTCTACGGACCTCAACAACCTGGTGCAGGAGCTGGGTACGGCCGCGCCGCACTACTTCCTCAACGTGCCGGCCTTGCTGGAGCGCATCAAGCTCGGCGTGGAGAACAAGCTCAAGGAACGTGGGGGCGTCATCTATGCGCTCTACCGCGCTGCGCTCGACGCCGCGGCGCGCGCACACAAGGGCCGTGCCGGGGTGGCGGACAAGCTCGCGCTGGAAATCGGGCGCCGCATCATCTTCCCCAAGATTCGCCAGCAAATCGGCAAGAACCTGGAGTTTCTGATCTGCGGCTCCGCGCCGCTCAGCCAGGACACGCAGCGCTGGTTCTACGCGATCGGCATCCCGGTGTACCAGGTGTACGGCCTGACGGAGACCACGGCCATCGCCACCATGGACCGTAAGGGGCTCGCGAAGCCCGGCTTCGTGGGCCGCGCCATCGACGGCGTCGAGCTGAGACTCAGCGACGAGGGCGAGCTTCTGTGCCGCGGGCCCAACATCTTCCCCGAATACTGGAAGCGGCCCGACGCGACCGAGAAGAGCATTCGCGACGGCTGGTTTCACACCGGCGACATGGCAGAGCTGAGCGCCGAGGGTGATCTCAAGATCGTCGGACGCCTGAAGGATCTGCTGGTGCCCGAGAGCGGTCACAACGTGGCGCCGGGGCCCATCGAGGAGAAGCTGGCGGCGCTGTGCCCGGGCGCGCAGGTGATGGTGGTGGGCCACGCGCGTCCCTATCTGTCCGTGATCGTCGCAGGTGTGGTCGAGCAGACGGCGCTGCAGAGGGCCATCGACCAGCTGAACGAGGAGCTGCCGCACTACCGCCGCCTGCGCCGGTTTTTCCTCGCCCCCGAGCCATTCTCCATCGAAAACGGCCTGTTGACGGCCAACCAGAAGCTCAAGCGACAGGCGGTCGAGCGCCACTACGAAGCGCAGATCCAGGGGATGTACTCGTGATCGAGACTCGCTTCGAGGACGGCA
>WUUC01238404.1_pt1 | contig 12945 bp, 3 predicted proteins | sample 6278441 | NCBI WGS metagenome assembly WUUC01 (sample SAMN13675441, study PRJNA597444) | soil metagenome | isolation source: soil | place: USA: Washington | collected 2017-10 | reverse complement strand
GGGCGATGAGGAAGACCGCGTAGTCGATCGAGAGGCCGAAGGTGACGCCGAAGATCGCCCCGGCGCCGACGGTGTCGATGTAGGGGTGGCCGCCGAGCGGGTAACCCTCCGGGATCTGGCAGACGAGCGCCATCACTCCGATCGCCGCCGCCACCGAGGCGAGGTTGAGGCAGACGGTCAGCAGCGCCAGCAGCGGCGCCCGCAGGATCACGATCAGGGCCAGCAGCGTGAAGAGGACGAAGGCGCCGATCACGAACGGCAGGCGGGCTTCGGTCGCCTCGCCGTAGGTGTTGAGGACGGCGGCGCCACCGGTGACGCCGGTCTCCAGGCCGCTCTCGCTCGCCAGCTGCCGCGCGGCCTCCTCCAGCCGCTCGCCGGTGCGGCTCGAGCCCTCGGTGTTGAAGGCGTGGGTGGAGACGACGAGCATCCGCGCCGCCTGCCCGCCGCCTTCGACGCTGATCGCCTCGGCCGCTTCCGCGCGGCGACGGCTGGGCGCACCGTCGAGCGCGGAGAGGACGAAGTAGCCGGAGTCGAAGAGGCCGGGCGACTGATGGCGCAGCTCTTCGGCCCCGATCGCCAGCGGCGTCGCCACCGCCGTGACCCTCTCCCCCGCCCCCTCCAACTTCGTCTGCAGCGGGTAGGCGCGGTGGAAGCCTTCGGAGAGCCCGCTCTGCAACGCGCCCGCCCCGCCCTGCAGCTCCACCAGCCCGCCGGCCAGCCGTTCGGCGCCGTCGCCGAGGCGGTCGAGGCCGGCGCCGAGGCCATCGGTTGCATCGGCCAGCCGTCCCACCCCGCGCTCGAGGCGCTCGCCTCCCGGCACCAAGCGGTTGAGGCCGCCGTTGACCCCTTGCGCGACGTCGCGCAGCCGCCGCACTTCGTTGCTGTTGGCGGCAACGGTGCGGGCGAGGACGCGGGCCTGGTTCGCCAGCGATCGCAGCGAAGGGTCCGTGGCGGCGGCGCGTTCGAGCTCGCGAGCAAGCTTGCGGGAGCGGGTCAGCTCGCCGCCGCGCAGGCGCGGCACCAGCGAGCGCAGCCCGAGCGTGAGGCTGAGGCTGCCGACGGCGACCTCGCGCTGGCCGCGGGCGAGCCGCGCGCTGCCGTCCCGGAGGCGGTCGATCGCCGAGGTCGCTTCTTCGCCTCTGCCGGCGGCGCGCTTCAGCTCGGAGGCAATCGTGCCGGCGCCGGCCGCGGCGCGTTCGGACCCGTCGGCGAGCAGACCGCTGCCCGCCGCCCCTTCGGCGAGACCGGCACGCAGGTCGGCGACCGCGTCGGCGGCGCGGCGCAATCCCGGCCCGAGCCTCTCCAGCTGCGCCATCTCCCCGCCGCCGTCGCCGGCGAGCCTACCGCCGAGATCGCGGAGCGGCGCGGTTCGGCGGGCGATCGGTGCCGGGCCGATCACGGTCCGGATCCCGGGCTCGGCCGCGATCCGTCGCTGCCAGCGGCCGAGCAGCGCCAGGTCCCGGCGGCCGGTGATCGGTCCCCGCTCGGTCGCGGCGACGAGGACGAAGGGGGCCTCCCAGCCGGGGCCGACGGCGCGATCGATCCGCTCGGCGCTCTCGCGGGCGTCGTTGGAGCTCGGCAGCTCGTCGATTCCGGGAGCGCCGGTGCTGAAGCCGATCACGGGCAGCGTCAGGAGGATCAACGGAACAGCGACGAGGCAGGCGGCGAGGGCGGGGTTGCGCAGCGCCGCCGCCGCGGCGGCGGCGACCGTCGAGCGCTGGCCTTGGCGCCGCGGCCGCCCGATCCGACCGGCGTTGATCCGCGGCCCGAGCAGTCCGAGCAGCGCCGGGATGGCAACCGTGGAGATGACGACGCTGATCACCGTCACCACCGCGGTCGCGGTGGCGAGCGAGAGCAGCAGCGAGCCGGGTTGGAGGAAGGCCGAGAAGACGAGGGCGACGATCAGCGTCACCCCGGCGAACAGCGTCGTGCGCCCGGCGCTGGCGCGCGTCGCCGCCGCCGCCCGCCAGGGATCCGGATCGCGCTCCAGCTCCTCGCGGAAGCGCGAGACGATCAGCAGCGAGTAGTCGACGCCGAGGGCGAGCCCCATCATCGTGCAGACGACGAGGGCGAGCGCGTCGATCGTCATCGCCTCGGTCAGCAGCACCAGGACGCCGCGGCCGGCCAGCACCGTGAGAGCGCCGAAGGCGAGCGGGATCAGGGCGGCGACGAGGGAACGGAAGACGAAGAGAAGGACGAGGATCAGCAGCGGCGCCGCCAGCAGCTCGGCGCGCTCGGTCGAGCTCAGCGATTCCTCCTGCAGGGCGCGGGCGACGGAGGCGAAGCCGGACTCGGTGGCGACGACCGGCTCGCGCACCTCCGCCTCCAGCGTCCGTTCGAGAGCCGGGACCGTGTCCCGCATAGCCTCCTCAAATGGTACGCGGAAGTCGACCAAAACCAGGGCCTTCTTCCGGTCCGGTCGAAGGGCCGCCAGCGAGCCGCGATCCCAGGGGGAGATGACCGTGGCGCTCCGCTCGCTCCGCAGCGCCGCCACTAGTCGCGGCCCCTGCCGGTCGAGCGCGTCGGCCGGACCTTGAAGGAGGACTACGAAGGGCGAGGACTCCCCGAAATGGCTCTCCTCAAGGGTTTCACCATTCGATGCAGCGGTTCCCGGAACCTCCAGGGAGAGAGGCGAAAGCCGCTCCTCCACCTGCAGCCCGACCAGCCCGAGCGCGAAGCAGGCAAGCAGGACCACCGCCAGGCCGGCAAGGGCGCGGCCACGCTTCCCCGTCGTGGTTCCCTCCCCCATTGGACACCGAGTCTATGGCAGACTCGGTGCCCCGGCGGTACGTCTGTGTTTCGCTACTTGGAGCGGCCGGCGCCCTTCCCGCAGGCGACCTTGACCAGCGGGTTGGAGACCGAGCGCTTGCCGTTCTGCCCGGTGAAGGCGGCCTTCGCCCGCGGCTTGGCGCCGCAGAGCTGGATGTTGTTCTCCAGCAGGCCCTTCCTGCCGCCCTGCATGGTGAGGACGAACCTGGAGATCGCCGCGTCTGGGACCGCGGCAAAGGTGGTCCGCATCCTCGAGTTCACCGAGTCGATCCGGCCCGCCAGGTCGATCTCGATCTGGCCGTCGAGGTCGGCGACCAGGTCGGGCAGCTCGTTGCTCGAGCTGCGCAGGTAGACCGGTCCCTCGAGCGGCTGGCCGAGCAGCGGCGTCCAGGCCTTGGCGTAGCCGTAGATCGCGGCCTTCGGGCAGCTGTCGGCCGCGTACTGCACCCGGGTGCAGATGGTGCGGATGTGGCCCTGGTCGAGGAACTGGGTCTTCGGCAGCGTCACCACCGCCCGCCCGATGTTGGCGTCCCCCGGCCGCGCCGAGAGAACCGCCTTCAGGCCCGGGTTGGCGGCGCGGCGGGTCGGGCCCGAGAGCCGCAGCGAGAGCTTCGGCTGGAAGCCGAGCGCCGCGCAGGAAGCGGCCTGGAAGCGCTGCGAGACGCGGGCCACGACTCCGCCGGCGCCGGCGATCTGGCCGCCGATGCCCATCGGGTCGCAGCTGGTCGGGTTGAGCGTGAACCCGTCGCGGTCGAGCGTGACCCGGATGTCCCGCAGGTTGAGCGGGATGCCGGCGAGGATCGTCGGCAGCGGGTCTGAGACCGCCCGCACCCGAGCGGTCTCCGGGTCGACGTGCAGGGCCGAGCGCACGACCACGTTGCCGAGGTCGAGCGGGCCCGCCAGCGCCGGGGTGACGAAGGCGAGGCTCAGCGGCGCGCCTTTGTAGGGGCCGGCGAGGTAGACCCTGCCGGGGACGTAGACGGGGTTGTTACCCGCGCCCGCACCGACCGAGAGGGTGCCGACCTGGCTGGCGGCCGGGCACGAGGGGGCAGCCGCCTGGCCCGCGCCGGTGCCGACCGCGGTCGGGATCGCCGCCAACGCGGCCTCCGGGCAGTAGGGGACGCCGGTGAGCTTCGCGAGCACGCCCGGGGGCAGGGTCACGTCGATCGCCGAGAGCGCCCGCATGCCGTCCTCGCGGGTGACCCGCAAGGTGAAGGGGCTGAACTGCCCCGCCACCGGGTTGATCGTGCCCGCGCTCAGCTTCGGGTCGAAGCCGCCGTTCGGGCACGGCCCGTCGTTGGGGCCGGAGCCGATTGAGATCGAGTCGCTCGGGTTGACCGTGCCGGTGCCCGACCAGGGGGTGAGCGCCGAGGTGACGGTGTAGGTGCCGCAGCTCGGGGGCGCGATCAGCACGCCGTTGGAGCCACCGAAGAAGTCGACGGTGAGCTCGCTGAACGGCAGCTGCGGGTTGTTGGGGAAGGTGGTCGTGATCTGACCGGTGACCGGATCGGTGTCGATCCGGCCCGGCAGCTTCAGCAGGACCCCTTCGCCCTCGGCGACGATGTAGGCGGCGAGGGTGCTGCCAAACGGGTTTTCACCCTGCTTGGCGAGGTAGACGGACCCGCCCATCGGGTTGTTCAGCGCCGGCGAGACGACCTGCACGGTGCCGATCTTCGAAGACGGCGGGCAGGCCGCGGGATTGCGGTTGTCGATCCCGATCTGGGCCGCCGAGCAGGCGCCGAGGCCGTTGGCCGCGGCGGCGTTCAGCTCGAAGCCCTGCGGCAGCGTCACCACCGCGTCCTTCAGGTGGGAGCTGACCCTTCCCTCGACCGATTCGTCCTGGGGCAGGGTGATCTGCGCCCGCAGGCCGGTGGGCGAGGCGGCATTGCCGTCGGCCTGAATCTCGAGGCTCGGTTCGAACTCGAGCTCCTCGCACCCTTCCAGGGCGACCGGGTCGCCTTTGGCGTCGTGGTGGACGAAGCTCTCCTCCTGCCAGTTGTCAGGTTCCGTCCAGGCGTTCGTGCGCAGGCCGGTCACCAGCGGCGCACCGCAGGTGGTGGGCATCGTCAGGAAGGGCTTCTGGTCGGCGTTGGCGCTGCATTGTCCGTTTGAGCCGAAGCGTCCGAGGCACTGGCCGCGCATCGCGTCGTGACGCGGATCGGCAGGAACCCCCCAGACGACCAGATCCGTTTCGATCATCGGCAGGGCCTGCGGCGTGTCCGGGATCACCACTTCGACGCCATAGTCCTCGCCGGTGCGAACAGAGACGTCCATGAAGACGTTTGCCGTCATCAGGTGGAACCCGAACCGGGCGGCTTTGCCGGGCCTGGGGGGCATGTGGAACAAGGCCGAGTACATGGTGACCGGATCGTCCGGGTCGGCGATGAGAATTTTTACGTAGCCGATCGCGGTGTCGTTGGGACACGATGCCGCTCCCTCGTAATCTTCGTTCTCGTAGAACTGGGCGACCCTGCAGCGGGGGACAGACTTGAGGTTGCCCACGAGCCCGACCGGCATCGTCACTCGGATGTCCTTCGGCTGCGCGGCCGGCAGAGTCCAGCCGTAGATGTTTTCGGTGGTGGCGAACGCCATGTGGTTGGTGATCGCGTAGGGATGGCTGCCCGCCTCGGTGGCGGGAGCATCGTCGTCGTTGCGCAGGATCTCGCCGTCGAACTCGGTCACTTCGAAGGCCGCCGCCGGGGCCGCCGGGGCGGTCGCGGCGAACAGGGCGCAGGTCGTTGCGAGGGCGGCGAACAGCACCGCCAGGCGCCGCAGCGGCGAGTGGTTGGTCTTCGTGTGCATGGCCATCTCCATCGTCATCTCTCTCTGTCCTCTCGCCCGCCGCTCAGCGCCGGCCATGTCGTTTGCCTGCTTTGCCCGCGCAGCGCTTGCCGCGCTTCTTCTTGCCCTTGCCCTGCTTCCTGCACTTCTTGGGCTTCTGGGCACGCTTGCCCTTTTGGACCTGGTTGCCGGGGCCCTGGACGGCGGAGCTGGCCGGCACCGGCGGCGGTGCCGCCGGCGTCGGCGCCTGGCATTCGCCGGGGCCGCAGTGGACGGGGGCCGGCGGTGGGTTCTGGCTGGCGAAGCCGCCGCCGATGCGGGCGTCGTAGATGTCGGCGTGTTCGTTGCGGTCGATGCCGACCAGCGCGTCGTCACTCAAGAAAAAGACGTCGCGGCCGTTGTTGCTCGCATCCAGAAAGAGCGACGGATTGTCGCTGGTACCGGCGGAGAGGAGGGTGACCTGGCCGTCCTGGGTGTCGTATTCGTAGACGTCCTCGCCACTGTCGCGGTCCTCCGGGGCGAGCCTTTCGGCGCTGGTGAAGAACACCCGCCTGCCGTCGTCGCTCAGTGAGTGGCCTTCGCGGGTCAGTTCGGCGGAGCCGGTTACCCTTACGTCGGCGGTGACGGGGCCGCCCATCGGGTTGCAGGAGACACAGCGGAGCTGGTCCGTGACGACGTCGTACAGGTAGGCCTGCTCGAACCCATTGGTCGGGTAATCGGTGAGGCTCTCGACCGAGGTGAAGAGGACCTTGGAGCCGTCGGGGGTCACCCGGGAAGGGGAGTCTCCCTCGATCGGCTCCCCTTGCGACGCCATGTAGTTCATTTCCTCGACGTCCCGGGCGATGAACTCGATCGAGCCCTTGGCGGAGCCGTCGTCTCTCCAGACGTAGACGTTGGCGTCGCCCGCTTGAGCCCCCGGCGCGAGCGCCGCCCGGGCCACGAAGTAGACGATCGAGCCGTCGTCGGACCCACCGAGGGTGCCGAGAACTTCGGCTCCGCCGGGGTGGACGGTGAGGTCGGTCAGCTCTTCGCTGTCCACCTCGTACCGGTAGAGGTCTTCGCTTCCCGCACCGGGAGTGGCGTCGTCGGTCAGCTTCTCGCCGCTGCTGAAGAACGCCACCGAGCCGTCGCTGGCCGCGTAGCGGAATTCCGTTCTCGATTCGCGCGGCTCCGGGACCGTGGCCTGGGAGGCGGAGACGTTCTGGGACCTTTCCCCGTCGATCCGCACCCAGATCTGGTTGACTTCCTCGTTGGATATGAAAAAGATCCTCGAGCCGTCATCGGAGACGGCGTGGTTCTTCGCCTGGAGCGAGGCAAGGAACGTCTGGTATTCCATCGGTTCGCCGGTCTCCGGCTGGCGGCCCACCAGGTCGATCGTTTCGGTGGCCTCGGTCCACATGTAAAGCTGGCGCTCGCCATTGCCTTCTTCGAGCAGGTTGCCGTTGTGCTCGAAGACGATTACCCCCAGGTCCCGAGACCCGCCGGACGCGTCGATGACCTGCCCCAGCCGATATGGAGGGGTGTGGAGGCTGACCGTCCTGAACGTGTCGGTAGCGGGTTCGAGTTGGAAGAGGTTCCCCGTCCCTTCCCCTCCCCCCGGAGCCGGCTGAGGATCGCTCGGGCCCATGATCGCCACCCTGCTGAGGTCGTCGCTGACCAACTTCAGGAGCGAGCCGCCGAGCAGGCTCGGGGCCTGGAGCGGGTTCAGGGGGTCGGTGGTCCAGCCGTCGGCGCCTCGCCGCGAGACCACGTTTCCGATCGCGCCTCCCCCAGCGGAGCCCGGCATGGGTCCGAGGGTCATGTAGGCGACCGCATCGCCGCCCGAGGCCGCAGTGGGCTCGAAGTTGTTCGAGGCGTCGGGCCTCTGCGAGTTGCTGTCGGCCAAGCTGACCAGCTCGAACGCACGTCCCTCAGGGGGAGCGGGAATGATGCTGCTGGTGGTGAAGGTGAGGTCCGGCCCGACTTCCTCGCCGGCTTGGTTGGTCGCCACCACGCGGAAGTGGTAGGTCGTGTTCGGCGCCAGGCCCGCGACCAACTGCGACACCGTCGTTTCCTCGCTGCCGTCGCCGGCCGAGGCCGCTGCGGTGGAGGAACCGTAGGCTGCACTGGTCCCGTACTCGAACCGGTAGCTGGTCGCCGAGTGGTTCGGGTTCAGGTAGGCAACCAGGCGGGCGGAGCTGCCGGTGACCGAGGTCGCCATGCCACCCGAGACCGTGGGAGAAATGGCGGGGGTGGCAAAGCTGACGATCTCGCTGCTCTTCCGCCAGCTGCCCGCGGGTCGCATCGCGGTGAGGCGGACGCCGTATTTGGTGTTCGGCACCAGGCCGCCCACCGTCTCTTCGACCGCGATGCTGCCGGGCTGCGCAGGGACAGTCCCGTCCGCCGCAGCGGTCCAGTCGGCGCCGTCGGTCGAGTATTCGAACCGGTAGGCGGACTCCAGTTCCTCTGACACGACCTGGCCGCCGAAGGTCGCTTCGGTGCCGGTGATCCCCGTGACGGGTTCGGCCGTCGGAAACAGCGCCGGATCGTTCAGCGCGAGGACGCGGTGCTGCGCTTCGGCCGAGCTGGAGAAGTAGACCGTGTCGCCGTTGGAGGGCTGGTCGACCGCGAGGCCCGCCGCCCGTTCGCCGGGGAAGTCGGTGCCGTGCACGTCGACAGCGGCCCCTTCGGAGGTCATCTCGACGATGCCGATCTGGCTTTCGGCTGCCTGCCGGTTGCCGATCACGAAGACGTGGCTGCTCTCCGGCTGGACCGCGAGCGCGATCCTGTTGCCGTTGGCGAAGGTCGCGCTCAGCGCCGCCGCTCCCAAGTCGCTCTCGAGGGGAGCCGGGGTGGGGCTGAATTTCTGCACCCGCCGGTTGCCGTTGTCGAGCGCGTACAGGTTGCCGTCAGAGTCGACGCCGACGTCGGCGGGGGAACCGAAGTTGAACTGGCCGGGGGCAGTGCCGGTTTGCCCCGGCGCGCTGCACGGCGAGGCGGTGCAGACCTCGAATTCATCCGCGCCGGTGGCGGCGCCCCAGCCAAAGGAGCGAACGAACTCGACGCCGGTGACGACGCTGTCGCTCAACTGCGGCTCGAAGACGTCGACGCGGCGGCTGCTCCGGTTGGCGACGTAGAGGCTCCCTTCGTCGTCGGTCGCGAGCCCGCCGATCTCGCCGAACTGTCCGCCGCCGACGGGGCCTCCGCCGGGGGGAAAGGAGCCCGGAGCGGCGCAGCCGGTGACGGTGGTGCAGAACTGGAGGGAGTCGGAGCCGTCGAGGGCGCCCCAGCCGAAGGCGCCCAGGAAGACGCCGTTGGGTTTGAAGACGGAGATGCGGCGGCTGCCGTTGTTGGCGACGAAGACGTTGCCGGTGCTCTGGTCGACAGCGATGCCCTGCGCGTTGCTGAGCTGGCCGGCCTCGTTGCCGGCGCTGCCTTTGCGGCATTTTTCCGCGACCGTGCAGGTCTCGAACTCAGGCGCGGAGCTGCGCACCCCCCAGCCCCAGGTGCGGACGAACTCCCCCGCCGGGCTGAACTGCTGGATGCGGTTGTTGTTCCCGTCGACGACGTAGAAGGTGCCCGCCGCAGCGCCGTTGCCGCTCTGGTTGACGGCGATTCCGCGGGGCTGGTTGAACTGCCCGCCGGTGCCGCCCGCGATGTCCCCGAGGGTGGCGAAAGTTTCTTTGGCCGCCGAGGCTGCGGGCGCCAGCGCGAGCAGCGCGCTCACCACCGCGAGGGCGGTGAGCGCGAACGCCAGCGCCGCCGTGCGGACCGTTCGGAAGTTGGCATGGATCAAGCCCGCAGGCGCTGCCGTCGAAACGCGTCTCACCAAGTCTCTCCTTGTTCCCAGACCGTCGCTCTCGTCCCGACCCGTAACCGCGGATCCCCTGGCTCGAGCAGCCGGTGGTTTGTTCTCTCTCCCGTCCCCCGGACGGAGGCAAGAGCAGACCATAAACGAGACCGTTTGTCAAGAAACAGTCACGTTCAAGACGGAAACAATGGCGGGAAGCCAGTTCTGAAGCCAGCTTTCCGAAGGAGCGAAAGTCTTACTTTACAGGCTGTCCAGGCCTAGATATACCCATAGCGACCCCACAAACGGATCGAGCCCCGACCGGAAAGTCGGAGCTCGATCCGCACTGCGAGGGGGCTCAGCGCTCCTACTTCTTGCAGCCCACCTTGACCAGCGGGTTGGAGACCGAGCGCTTGCCGTTCTGGCCGGTGAAGGCGGCCTGGGCGCGCGGCTTGGCCTCGCACAGCTCGGTGTTGTTGACGAGCAGTCCCTTCTTGCCGCCCTGCATCCGCAGGACGAACTTGGAGACCGGCGCGTCGGGGACCGCCCAGAAGGTGGTCCGCATCCGCGAGTTGACCGAGTCGATGCGACCGGCGAGGTCGATCTCGATCTGGCCGTCGAGGTCGGCGACCAGGTCCGGCAGCTCGTTGCTCGAGCTCCTCAGGTAGACCGGCCCCTGCAGCGGCTTGTCGAGCAGCGGCGTCCAGGCCTTGGCGTAGCCGTAGATCGAGCCCTTCGGGCAGCTGTCGGCCGCGTACTGCACCCGCGTGCAGATCGTGCGGATGTGGGACTGCTCGAGGAACTGGGTCTTCGGCAGGGTGACGACTGCCTTGCCGATGTTGGCGTCGCCCTTCCGCGGCGTCAGGACCGCCTTCACCGCTGGATGGGCACTGCGGTGGGTCTTGCCCTTGAGGCGCAGCGAGAGCTTCGGCTTGAAGCCGAGGCTGCCACAGTCAGCGACCTGGAAGCGGTCGGAGACCGGCACGACCGCCCCACCGGCAGAGGCAACGGCGCCCCCGACGGCGGTCGGGTCGCAGCTGGTCGGGTTGACGGTGAACTCGGGCCGGTCGACTTCGACCCGCACGTCGCGGTAGCCGATCGGGATCCCCTTGAGGATCTGCGGCAGCGGATCGGACTGCACCGCGACCTGGGCGTTGACCGGGTCGACCTTGATCGAGTTGCGGACGGCAACCGTGCCGAGGTCGAACGGGCCGGCCTGAGCCGGGACTTTGGCGACCAGCGAGTAGGGGCCGCCCTTGTAGGGGCCGGCCAGGTAGAGGCCGGTCGGCTCCTTGCCCGTCTGGGGCACGAAGAGCGGGCTGGCGCCCGACCCCGTCGCGACCGTGACGGCCCCGACCTGGCTCGCCGCCGGGCAGTTGCCGGTGGCCGCTGCGGCCTCGCCGCAGAGCGCCACGCCGCCGAGCCTGGCGAGCAGGCCCTCCGGCAGGGTGGTGGCCAGCGCGGAGAGGTTCTGCTGGCCGTCGGGACGGGTCACCCGCAGCGTGAATGGCGAGTACTCGCCGGCCACCGGGTTGGTCGTGCCGGCTTCGAAGCCCGGCGTGAACTGCGAGGCGACGCCGCAGTTCTGGTCGACCCTGAAGCTGCTCCAGGTCTCGACCGGATCGGCCGGATCGGACCAGCCGGCGAGCTGGGCCACCGCGCGATGCTCGCCGCAGGTCTGCGGCAGCACCAGCGGCGCCCGGTCGCCGCCCTTGAACCTCAGGGAGAAGCTGGTGAAGGGCAGCTGCGGGTTGTTCGCGAACGTGGTCGTGATCTGGCCGGTGACCGGATCGACCCTGATCGTCCCTTCGAGCTTGATCAGCACGCCCGCGCCCTCCGCGGTGGTGAAGATCCGGTACATCTTGCCCGAGCCGGGATCGGTCGACTCCTGGCTGCCCTGGTAGATCGAGCCCTGCATCGGCGCTTCCAGCAGCGGCGTGTCGAGCTGGACCGAGCCGATCTTCGAGGCCGGCGGGCAGCTCTCGGCCCCCTTGCTGTCGAGGCCGAACTGGGTGTCGGTGCAGCCGACCAGGCCCTCGGCCAGGGCCGTGGAGAGCGTCATCCCCTCCGGCATCGTCACCACCGCGTCTTTGAGGTGCGAGGTGGCGAGCTGGTCGGCGTGGTTGGTCTGGGGGACCTTGACGTCGACCTGTACGCCCGAGGGCTCACCGGCGGTGCTGCTGTCGGGGGAGACCTTGATCGTCGGGTTGAATTCGACTTTCTCGCAACCGGTGATCGGCGGCGTTTTCAGGTCGGCCGAGTGGAAGGTGCCCGGATCGACCCAGGAGGCGACGTCGAGCCCGGTCACCACTTCCTCGCCCGGGCAGCTGGTCGGGTTGGTGAGCAGCGGCGTGCGCGGCATTCCGTTGAGAGGGAGGCCGAAGTACTGCTCGACGTTAAACGGTTCGACCTGGAAGATCGGGTTGCCGTCGAACATCGGCGCGCCTTCCCCGCCCCCCTGGTGGTCGGCCGGCACGCCCCAGAAGACGGTGCTGACCGCCGCGGTGACCACCGGCTCGGGCAGGTTGGGCGCGGATACCTGCAGCCCGTAATCGCCGTCGGAGCGAACGCCGACCGTCAACCGAATTGGCTGACTGAGGACCGAGGTGCCGAAGGCGGCCGGCTCGCCGGGGTCGCTTGGCAGCCGGTAGACGCGCTGGCGCAGGGTGAAACCAAAGGGGAAGTAGCCGTAGCGGATGGCGACGTCCATGTAGCCGACCGTGGCGCTACGGGGGCAGGCTTTGAAGTTGTCTGGCGACATGATGTTGGTCGTGCGGATCACGTCGGCCATATCGCAGGTGGTGAAGTTGGTCGGGTTGCCGACGAGGCCGGCCGGCAGATCGGTGACGACCGCCTTGGTACCGGCCTCCGGGGTGCCGTTTTCGCCTTTGGTCAGGGCGAAATCGAGTTTCAGGTTGGGATGAGCGCCGGCCTGGGTGGTGGACAGTTCCATCGAGGCGCTTTCGATCCCGTAGGGCGCCGCCTTGGCGCCGCTGGCGGCCGCCAGCAGGCAGATGCCCGCCGCGAAGGCCGCCACGACCGCGATTAGGCCTTGCCTCCAGCGCCTGAGCGCCGAGTGCTGAGTAACTGCCATTGCTCCCCCCATCGTCTCGATCCTGTTCGTCGTCTTGGTCTGGTTGTCGTGGTTTGGGAAGCGCATCAGCGGGCCCCTCCCTGCTTGAACCGCAGCGTCGTGCTCCGCTGCTTGCTTTGGCCATCTCCGTCGCGGAAGGTGACCTTCACCTTCGTGCGGAGCTGGCCGTTGCGGGCGAGCTTGCGCTTGCCGGCCTTGTTCAGGGCAACCCCCAGGGTTACTGAGCCCTTGGAGCGGACGCCGCGGGCCTTGTTCTCGATCAGGTTGCCGGCGAGCTTGAGGCGGCCCGAGGCAGGGACCTTGATCCGCACCCGCGCCACGCCTCCGGGCTTGCCGAGCTGCGCGACCCGCAGGCTCCCGAGCTGGACTCGGCCCTGGTTGCCGGCGCCGCGGATGCTGCGGCTGGCAGGCGTCGCCGCGGGCCGAGCCCCCGCAGCCGACTGCGGCTGGCAGGCGTCGCCTGCGCAGCCGGCTTCGACCGATTCGTCGAAGCCGCCGTTGACCCGGACGTCGTAGACGTCGTAGGTCTCGT
>WUUC01089797.1_pt1 | contig 12949 bp, 11 predicted proteins | sample 6278441 | NCBI WGS metagenome assembly WUUC01 (sample SAMN13675441, study PRJNA597444) | soil metagenome | isolation source: soil | place: USA: Washington | collected 2017-10 | reverse complement strand
CAAATCCTTCCTGATACGTAAAAGCCAGGAACATCTTGGTGGTTCTGAGTTGTGCGGCAACTTCGGCCTGTGTCAGGTCCTTAATCTCCACCACTTCCCACCCTTCCAGCATTCCCCGCCCTCGCGCGAGTTCCAGCACCTGGTGCGCGTCCTCCGACATGCGTCGCGGCATATAGGCGATGCGATTTGCGCGAGGACGGTCGTCGGAGTGAAAGAGAGCAGCATCGATCCCCACGTGAATTCGCCGGATATCTGCTGCAGGAAACGCGTAGCGAAGCATCGTCCGGCTATGTTCCGAAACAGTAATGACTCCGAGCAGGCCGTGACCACGCGCATAGTATTTGGCCACGGAATGGCTGGTCCCGTCCCAACTCAGGTGAACGCCCTGATTGAAGATGACATAGTTCACGTCGGAAGATATCCGCCCCAGGGTCTCTACCAATAGTTCTGGAACAACCAGAATATCTCCGCGCAGCACCTTCACGTCTGCTACGCTCGCGAAGCGCGTCTGGTTGTGGAACCAAGTGCAACGAAAACCCCGGCGTTGATGCAGCACGCAGGCATTTATCCCGGTGGAATTCAGAATGTCGGCGTGGCGATAGATGACACGGACGCCACCTGACGGCTCGTCAAAATCAGGCGTCAGAAAATAGACCGTCGGCCGCAATGACGCTTCGATTCCCGTTCGGATGCAAAGGCTGTTGCGTCGCCTCCGGTTCCTGGCCGCGACGAAACTCTTCAACAATGATCGCGCACGTTTCTCGAGCAACAAGGCAAGGTCCACCGAGCAAAAGAAAAGCACCCGTCGAAATCGACGAGATCAAACCTCACAGACGCTAATCGGGTTAGAAAACTGCGCCTACGCATGAAAATTGACGAGCGGCTCCATCGAATGGGTTAAGCCTTCGTGCGGAAATCTCCGATGGCTGCTCGCACAGGAAGTGATACTGATTTCGTTGCGAGAAGTGACGCGTTCAAAAACGCTCGGCGGGCCGCACTTGGACTCTTCATCGGACATTCCCACTCGATCGGGCCATTCCCGGCGCTACCGTGGCGCGGCGTGCGGCCTTGCAGGTCCGGTTGCAGCCAGGAGCAGCGGCAGCCGCGCGCGACCCGAACGTGTGGGCGAGAACGTGGCCGGCCGGAACAAGCCAGCCTGGCCAGTTGTCCTCTTCATCGTCTCGCTGTTCATCCCGTGGGTCCTGATGATTGGGCCGCTGAACCTGTCGGTCACCCGCTTCGTTCTGCTCGCGATGCTCATCCCGTGCCTGGTGAAATGGGCCAGTGGCGGAGCCGGGCCGTGGCGTACGTCCGACTTTCTCCTGCTTGCCTATTGCGCCTGGTGCTTCCTGAGTTTTTCTGTCAACCACGGATTTTCCGCCTCCATCGAGCCCGGAGGCATCCTGTTGGTCGAAACCATGGGCGCATATCTTCTGGCTCGTTGTCATATCCGCGGCCAGGCGGACTTCCGAAACGTCATTCGTTTGAGCGCCGCGATCGTCATGTTCCTACTGCCTTTCGTTGTCTTCGAGGCAGTGACCGGCCGAAAGCTCATATTGGACACATTCCAAGGTCTGGCTCAGACCTTCGAGTTCGGGCCGACCGAAATGCGCATGGGCCTGATGCGTGCCCAAGGGCCGTTCGAACACCCAATACTGTTCGGCATGTTCTGCGCCAGTCTGTTTGCGTTGACGCACCTTGTGGGGGGCAAGGGTGGAACAGCGTCCGGCAACAAGATCGTGACGGCCTCGGTGATCGGAGCCACACTAATGTCGCTGTCATCGGCTCCGATCGCTTCGTTGGTTATGCAATGTGTTTTGATGGGTTGGAATTGGCTGCTGCGGCAGTACGCCGGGAGATGGAAAATGCTCTGGGCTCTCGGATTTGCCGGCTACCTGGTTATCGTGTTCGGGTCCAATCAGACTCCAGCCTCCTTCTACATCACCTATTTCTCCTTTGACCAAGGGACCGGCTGGTATCGCCTGTTTACATGGGAGTATGCGACTGCTTCGGTGGCCGCCCACCCAATCTTCGGGATCGGCTACGCGGACTGGGTGCGGCCGAAATGGATGGCGTCCGGCACCATCGATAATTTCTGGCTCGTAGTCGCCGTCCGCCACGGCATTCCAGCCTTGAGTTTCATGCTCGGAGCGTACCTTGCGATCACGCTCGCGGTCGGTTTCCGGGTGCCCCTCGCTCAGCGGCAGGAGGCACCGCGCCTAGCTTACCTGCTGTGCATGGCGGTCTTCTTTTTCGTCGGCTCCACTGTTTACTTCTGGGCGGCATCGTATGTTTGGTTCCTCTTCCTTCTCGGAAGCGGTGTCTGGCTAGTGGATGCCAAACGCACCGAACGAACTTCAACGGCATCGGCCTGCCCGAGCCCGCGATTCACTGCCAGCCGGTTGGCCAGGAGGGCCTGGAATGGCCATACTGCGGCGCCCCCTCCTTCGCGGCGATCTGCCCGTGCGAGATGAACAAAAATGGCATGCGGCAGTCGGCCGCTCGTCGCCCTATTGAAGCACACGGCCGAGCTGCAGTCCGCTAGGCCATGGCCTTGATCGTCATGGCTGCAGCCCGACGCAGCCGATTCCACGCAGGCATACGGCCGGACAGGATGCACTCAAGCGCGGCGTCGTCGGTATCGTGCCGAATGGACGTTCGCGGCCTGAGGAAGCCTGATGTCCCCATGCCGCCCCCGTCGCTGGAATAGGCCGACTCATAGCCCGCCTTGCGCGATGCCGCCAGGACTGACGCGTTGTAGCGCCCGAAGGGAATCGCGGCAGACCGGATAGGAGCGCGACAAATGGCTTCCAATACCTCTTTCGATCGCCTCAGTTCGTCATCCAGCTCGCTTGCCGTCATACCGGTCCAAGCGCGATGCGAAATGCCATGGCTGCCGATGCGCATACCCATGCCCTTCAGAAGGCGTATGTCGCCGGGCTGCAATGATCCGGGTGCGCCCAGGCGGCCGGTCAGCACGAAGAATTCTGCCGTGAGACCGCGTCGGAGCAATTCCGGAGCCGCTATTGCCAGATCGGATAGGTTGCCGTCGTCGAAGGTGATCAACAGGCGCTCGCGACCGTGGTGGCCAGCCATTCGGTCGAGCACGTCGCGAAAGCGGTCTTCGCTGATCCAGTACGCGGCCTCGCCTGGCTCGAGCGGACGTGCGGGTTTGCCGATCCCGTGAAAGTTGAGGATATGGAGCTGCTTGCCGGCCGGGACCATCGCTCAGCCGGACTGTTTGGTAGCCAATTCGACGGGCGAGCTTCGCCGAACAAACGCGCTGCGCAAGGCAGCGCGGTGGATCGACCCTCGCCACAACCTGGCGGCTTGTCCAACGACTATTCCGAGCCTGAACAGCCCGGTCGCCAAAACCCCGTGATGGCGTCCGTAGTAGCGGATCCTGTTCGCAGTAAGCAGCGCATAGAGCCGTGGATTCGTCCCGCTTGCGCCACAGGCGTGAACGACCTGAGCGCGCGGCTCGTAGACTATCTCGAAGCCGGCCTCGCGCACTCTTCGTTGATAGTCCACCTCCTCGCTGTAGAGGAAGAACGTCTCGTCCCAGTCGCCTGTTGCCCGCCGCGCTCGGGCGGAAATCAGCAGTGCGGATCCGCTGGCCCACACGACCGGTGCGCATCGATCATAGAGACCTCCCGCGCTGATGATCTCGCCCAAGCCGAGCCGGGTAGCGAGCGTGCCTCCCAGGACGGCTTCGGCCCAGGCCGAGAGGATCGACGGCTCCCGCCGTAAGGTCGGATCGGTGGAGCCGTCGTCCCTGAAATTCCGTGGCACGACTATTCCGACCGATGGCTTTGCGATCTGCTCAATAAGCGGCGCGACAGCACGGGGATGGAGCCGAAGATCAGGATTGAGAACCAGCAGATCGGAGCCGGGGGCGATGATTGATGCCGCTGCGTTGATGGCCGCTGCATAGCCGGCATTGCGTCCCATCCGTATCACTTTCGGACGCACCGGATGGCCGTCTGCGAGTTCGGCCGATCCATCCTGGGAAGCATTGTCGACGACGACGACTTCGTAGCCATCGACGCCATCCAGCCCGGCAGGCAAGGAATCGAGCAGGGGCGCCAGGACGGTGGCACTGTTGAAGGTGACGACGACCACTGCTATCGGGCAACTGGCTGCCACCGCCCCGTCCATGTCCGGCCGATGCTGGCGTGCCTCTCGAATCTCGGTCAAATCTGCCTCCTGTCGGAAGATCGGCGCCTATTGGCAGCGATTGCGCTTGACATATCCTGCGAGCGACCCGACCGTTTCGAAGACGTCGGCAGTAAACTCGCTGTCGTCTATCTGGAACCCGAAGCGGGATTCTAGCGCCATGGCCAGGTTGACCACAGCGAAGGAGTCAAGTTCGGGCAGGCTGCCGAACAGAGGTGTGGACGCGTCGGCAATCCTGCCTGCATCTTCAATGCCGAGGGCCTGGATGATGACTTCCCTTACCTGGTCGACAATTGATAGGTCTGGACTCATGACATTCACCTTCTGAACCTGCCGCGACTGATCTGTGTTGATCGTGGTTTAGACGAGAACCTCTACTGGAGCCGGATGGCCGAGAAACGCAGTCGGGCTGGCCGTCAGTCCGTAGGCGCCGGACTGAAAGACAGCCACGAGGTCCCCGATCGCCGCACGCGGAAGTATTACATTGTCGCCAAGGATATCGAGCGGCGTGCAGAGGCAGCCGACGACGCTTGCGGTTTCCAGATCGGTGTCCCTCATCCGGTTCGCGACAGCGATCGGGTAGTTGCGGCGAATGACCTGGCCGAAATTGCCGGAGGCAGCCAGGTGATGATGAAGTCCGCCGTCGGCCACCAGAAACACCTTTCCCCGAGACAGCTTGCGGTCAACGATCCGCGTGACATAGACACCAGCCTCGCCCACGATAAATCGCCCGAGCTCGATGACGATGCGCGCGTCCGGCGCGCTGGGCCGGATCTCGCGCTCGACCAGTTCGCCGAGCGTCTCGCCGACGGGCGAAAGGTCGAGCGGCTGATCTTTCTCGAAGTACGGAATTCCGAAGCCACCACCCAAATTGAAATAGCGGACCGGCCAAGGGCACGCTTCCGCGAGCCTGAGCAAGAGGGCTACGTTCCGCGTCAGCGCTTCGCACAGTATGTCGGCATGGAGGTTCTGTGAGCCCGCAAAGACGTGAAATCCGACACAGTCGAGTTCCGTCGCTGCAAGTTGCTTTAGCAGCGCGGGAACAGCTTCGACGTCGACGCCGAACTGCTGCGGACCGCCTCCCATGCGCATGCCGGAACCCTTGACCTGGAAATCAGGGTTAACTCGCACCGCAACGCGCGGCCGGATGCTCAGGCGATTTCCGATGTCTGCGATCCGGGCCGCCTCGTTCGGTGACTCCACCTCGATGGTGACGCCTGCGGCGACCGCCTGTGTGAGTTCGGCAGTCGTCTTTCCCGGTCCTGCGAAGCTGACCTGGGATGCCGGCATCTGCGTGTCGAGCGCCGTCTTCATCTCCCATGCCGAAGCGACGTCATAAGCGTCGACCAACCCGGCTAGATGCTGCACCACTGCTGGCATCGGATTCGCCTTTACGGCGTAGCTCAGGCGGATCGCCGCCGGTAGGACAGCGCGCAGTTGCTCTACGCGAGACGTCAGCAGCCCGCGATCGTAGGCAAAGAACGGCGTTCCGCCGACGCGTTCCGCAAGGCGAGCGACCGGGATGCCGCCAACGGCAAGCTGGTCACCCTCGATGTCGAACAGCGAAATGGTCGGATGAGTGGTCACGAGGCCAGCCGCTCTCGCAGCAGGACGCGATCGAACTTGCCGTTCGGCGTCGTCGGGATGGATGCCATTTCGATCACCGATGACGGGACCATGTACTGCGGTAGCTCTCGCCTGAACGCGGCAAGCAGGGCCGTAGCGTCGAGCCTCGGCTGACGGGAGGGGCTGGCCACCAGTACGATGCGTTGTCCGAGGGTCGGGTCCTCCACGCCAAGCACCACGGCGTCACGGACGAGACCGGTAGCGTAGGCGACGTCCTCGACCTCCGTCGGGCTGACCCGATAGCCCGACGTCTTGATCATCTCGTCCCGACGCCCGATGAAGTACAGGAAGCCCTTCTCGTCGGCGACGACGGTATCTCCCGAAAAAACAGCGATTTCCGGAATTCGCCAGTCGGCGTCTCGACCCGGCATCGGCCGGAAGCGCTCTGCGGTCCGCGCGGGATCGTTCCAGTATCCCATCGCCACCAACGGCCCGCGATGGACGAGTTCGCCTTGCTCGCCTGGCTCGCAGCGCGATCCGTCCGGCCGCAGAACTAGGATCTCGACATTGGGAATGGCCCGGCCGATCGAGTCCGGCCGACGGTCGACTTCGGCGGGATCCAGGTAAGTCGAGCGAAACGCTTCCGTGAGGCCGTACATCAGGTATGGCTGCGCGTGCGGAAATAGTCCCCGCAGCCTGTCGAGCGTGGCCCTCGGCATGCGCCCGCCGGTATTGGCGAAGTAGCGCAGTCTCGCCGTCGCCTGGGGCGGCCAATCCACATTTGCGACTTGGCTCCAGAAAGGCGGCACGCCGGTGATGCCGGTCACCTGGTGCTTCTCACACAGTCGCACGACGTCGCCGGGCAGCAGATAATTCATCAGCACGACATGGGCGCCGACGTTGAATGCCGTGGTCAGCTGGCTCAGACCGGCATCGAAGCTGAGCGGCAATACGGAGAGGATCACGTCATCGGGGCCGTTCCCCAGATATTGGCTGACGCTCTCGGCGCCTGCTATGAGGTTGCGGTGGCTGAGAACGACCCCTTTCGGCTTGCCCGTGCTGCCCGACGTGTAGAGGATCGCAGCCATGTCGGCGTCGACGGTGGTCACCCGCGGCTGCTCAGCGTCATGGGCAAACAACGAGTTCCAGCGATGCAATTCGCGGCCGGCGAGGTCGGCGCCGAGGGGTTCGACGGGTCGTTCGCCGACAAGTACGACATGGTCGACCGACCGCGGCAGATGGGCTTCGATCTGCGCCAGGCGGTCAGGAGAGGTCACCAACACCCGAACGCTACAATCGGCAAGGATGTAGCCGACCTGCTGAGGCTTCAGCAACGGATTGACGGGCACGACCACGCCGCCCGCAGCGGTAGTGCCGAATATGGCGACGACCGTTTCGATGCGCTTTTCCAGCAGCACCGCCACCCGCTCCTCGCGCTGCAGGCCGATCGCCGCGAGGCTCGACGAAAAACCGCATACCTGCTGCCAGAGATCGGCATAGTTATAAGTCACATTCTTCCAGGTCAGAGCCGGCGCCGCGCCGTGCAGCAGCGCCGCCTGGTGCGGCAGATCAGACAAGTTGGTCCTGGCGGCCGACTTCATGCGCGTTTCCTTTTCACCAGGGCACGCAGGTGAGTTCGCTGTAGAGGTAGTCTACCTGGCTCGGCTTCAGTCGGTTGCTGCGGAACATCTTGGGACGCGGCGAGCGAAGCTCGACGGAAAAGCGCGGACGATGAACCACGACGCGCTTCTCCGCGAACGTCGCAGGGAGGCCGAAGCGCGTGAGAAGATGGCTGTAGAAGTGACGGGCGGTCCGGCGGAAGAGTTCCGGGTTCCCGACGTGCAGTATCGTCGCGAAGAGCGGCAGGTTCTTGCGTCGGTCCCTGCGGAACATCACGTAGCACCACTCATCGCCACGGCGCACCAGCAGGTGATGCGCGGCAGGAGCACGTGCGTGATCGCGGTAGATCTCCAGGTCGCGCCCTTTCAGGCAGGCTAAAAGCACTGCTGGATCGCCTGACACGCGCGTCCGCGTCGCCCAGCTCGGCCACGGCAGGTTCGGAACGAGCGCCGTGGAGGTATCCAGATGCTGGAAATTCAGGCGGGCATTCAGCGGTACGACGTTGCCGCTCGGAGACAGGTCGGTGAATGTATGGCCTTCCTGGTTCAGCATGGCCCGCAAAAGGCGAAGGCTCTGTGAGCGGTGTCCCTCGACGACGCACCAGGCCCCCATGTTGCAGAACTTCTCGATGCGCCCGTCGACGACCCGCTGCGAATAGAAGGCGAGATAGACGCCGAGCACCTGGTCGCCGCAAACGAGCATGAAGCCGTGGTTGGGCGAAACCGGCTGCCATGACGACCGGAGGGCGGCTGCCCACGTTGCCGGCGAAATCCTGCCGTTCATCTCGTCGTGCAGAAACTGCGCGACCCTGGCCACATCGGCGCTCGTTATGGGAGAGACATCGATGCACCGATCGTTCGTCGTCGCGCAAGAATGAGACACAGTCCCCAGTCCCTCGTCCAAGAGCGCCGGCAAAAAAAAGCTCCCGACCGGTTTATCCTCGCGCGGCGGCAAAGGGTACCTCCACAAAAGACGCAGGTACTCCCCAAAAGGTGCAACCACTTACCCTGTTTGCCGACTGGAGACCGGCCACCTGCAAAACGTAGCGTTCGGTCTTACCGGGTTTCGCATTCGTGGAATGGCGCCGCAACAACGGCGCCAGGCCCGGCCGGTCGAGAAGCCGCATGCTCCCTGTTTTGGGACATGATGGGACCGGACATGCTAGACGAATCGATTTCGGACCGAGATCCGCGCAGATGATCAGCGTCATTGTTCCGCATCTCAATCAGCCCGAGCCGTTGAAGCGGTGCCTTGCCTCGCTCGCATGCCAAGTCGGGCTCGCCGAGCAGGCGGAGATCATCGTCGTCGACAACGGCTCCACAGTATCGCCGAGCGACATCTGCGCAGCATTCCCAAACGTCAATCTCATGTTCCAGCCAATCCCCGGCCCCGGCCCTGCGCGCAATCTGGGGGCCTCGCATGCTGCCGGCGATATTCTTGCCTTCATCGACGCCGATTGCCTGGCCGACGCAGCATGGCTGTCCCACATAGAGCTGCGCTTCGCGGAAGCCCCCGATGTCCATATCTTGGGCGGTGATGTGCGGATCGAATACACGAATCCGCATCGACCGACCCTGCTGGAGGCCTATGAGAGTGTGTTCGCCTACCGCATGAAGGAGTACATCGCCAAGGAGGGCTACACCGGAACGGGCAATCTGGCCGTGCGTAGCAGCGTCTTCGCCGCTGTTGGCCCGTTTGGCGGGATCGATATTGCGGAAGACAGGGACTGGGGCAGGCGCGCGTCGGCGCTCGGCTATCGGACGCACTATTACCCCGAAATGATTGTTCGTCACCCGGCTCGGAAGAGCCTGGGCGAACTCGCGCGGAAATGGCAGCGCCATACAGCCCATGATTTTGAACGCATGCGATCGAAGCCCGGCTGGTGGCTGCGCTGGCTGATGCGCAGCGCCGCCGTTGCGCTTTCGCCAGCGGCGGAACTCGCCCGGATTGGCTTCTCCAACCGGCTCGAAGGATGGCGTGCGCGCTGGCTTGCATTCGTCGGAGTGGTTGTCATTCGCTCCTACAGGTCAGGCCTGATGTTGGCTCTGGCTTTCGGAGCGGATGCGTCGCAACTGAGTGGTCGCTGGAACCGAATGTAGCACACCGCGCGTCGCGGCCCTGCGGGTCTTGGCAACGCCAGCCGGCAACCGCAGGAGTGAGGGGTTCCGCTCAGTTCCCGATCATGCAGTCCCATGCCTCTCTACGGAGTGCCCCAGGCCATTCGACGGCAATTTGCGGCTTGGTTCGAGGCGAGGGGAAGATGCCGCGATCGCGCCTTTGTCCCAACACTTGCGTATTGGTCAGTCGCGGTACGCCTTTCGGGCGGCATACTACTACATTTTCTAAGGTTTACTCTGGTCCGCGAAAAGCATCTTTGGGGATACGAAACCAATGCACGGGCATCTCGAGCAAGCCGCCTATGCGCTCCAAAGGTGGCACCTGCAAGCGGCCGGCATGGGATGCGGCGCTAGCCGGAAAGGGAGCAAGCGGGGAGGGCGAGAATGATATCTTCCGATGTCGCTCTGGACGATGGCGTGTCAATCCGCCACCCCGACCTCGTGAACCTCTACGGCTGCTCGGTCGGAGCAGGCACCCGCATAGGGCCCTTCGTGGAAATCCAGAAGAACGCTTCAGTCGGGCGGAACTGCAAGATCTCCAGCCACTCCTTCATCTGCGAAGGAGTCACCATTGAGGACTGCGTCTTCGTTGGCCATGGCGTCATGTTCACGAACGACCCCTATCCCCGTGCCGTTTTCCCCGACGGCACACCCCTGGAGGACGGTGACTGGAACGTCGTTCCGGTCACCGTCCGAAAGGGCGCCTCGATCGGCAGCAACGCCACGATCCTGGCCGGCGTGACGATCGGCGAACAGGCCGTGATCGGCGCAGGCGCCGTCGTCACCAGGGACGTCCCCGACCATGCTGTCGTCGCCGGCGTTCCCGCGAGGATAGTCGGCCGGGCCAAGGACGCGCCCGACGGGGCCCTTTCGGAAAATATCTCGTCTTTGAGGAAGTTCAAATGATCGGCGTCGCTGTTGCAGGATATGGCTACTGGGGGCCGAACCTCGTAAGGAACCTTTACGAGACGCCGGGCGTCCGGCTGGTCGCCGTGTGCGATCTCAAGATAGACCGTCTTGAGGCAGTCAGCGGCCGCTATCCGTCCGTCAGGATCACGGACGACTTCGAGGAACTTCTGCGCAATCCCGCAGTCGACGCGGTGGCCATAGCGACGCCTGTGTCCACCCACTTCAGGCTGGCGATGAGCGCACTGCGCGCCGGAAAGCATGTCTTCGTCGAGAAGCCGGTCGCCGCCACTTCCGAGGAGGCGCGGTTGCTGGTCGAGGAGGCCGAGCGTCGGCGCCTGGTACTCGCCGTCGACCATACCTTCGTCCACACCGGTGCCGTGCGAAAGATGCGCGAGCTGGTCCAGGACGGGCTCGGGGAGGTCTACTACTATGACTCGGTCCGGGTGAACCTCGGGCTTTTCCAGCATGACGTCAGCGTCGTCTGGGACCTCGCCGTTCATGACCTTTCGATCATGGACTATGTCCTTCCGGAAAAGCCGGTCGCCGTCAGCGCGACGGGCATGAGCCACGTCGCCGGCGAGCCGGAGAACATCGCCTATCTGAACCTTTTCTATCCCGGCAGCCTCATGGCGCACGTCCACGTGAACTGGCTGGCCCCCGTCAAGGTCCGGCGCACCCTCGTTAGCGGGAGCCGGAAGATGATCGTCTACGACGACCTCGAGCCGAGCGAGAAGCTAAAGGTCTACGACAGGGGCATAACCCTCAACGGCAATCCTCAGAAGAACGGCGAGAAGGTCTACCAAATGCTGGTGGGCTACCGAGCCGGGGACATGTGGGCTCCGCAGTTGGACATGACCGAGGCGCTCAGCAGGGAACTTCGCGAATTCGTCAGCTGCATCGAGAACGGAAGCGCTCCGACCGCCGACGGACATGCCGGCCTCCGAGTCGTGAGAATCCTGGAGGCGGCGAGCCGCTCGCTTGCGCAGCGCGGCAGGCCGATCGAACTCAATCCTTCCATGAGGCGCGTGGCATGATCCCGTTCCTGGACCTGAAGGCGCAGTACGCCGGCATCAAGACTGAGCTCGATGAGGCCGTGCTGAAGGTACTCGGCTCCGGCCGGTACATCCTTGGCGAGGAAGTCGCCGCCTTCGAACGCGAGTTCGCCGCCTATTGCGGCGCAAGGCACGCGATAGCCGTCAATACCGGGACGAGCGCGCTGAACCTGTCGCTCCTGGCCGAGGGCGTCGGGCCGGGAGACGAAGTAATCACCGTTCCGTTCACCTTCGTGGCCACCGCATCGGCCATCTGCTACACCGGCGCGCGCCCCGTGTTCGTGGACATCGATCCGGTCACGTTCAACATGGACCCGACAAAGCTCGAGGCTGCAATCTCGCCGCGCACCAAGGCAATCGTCCCGGTCCACCTGTACGGACAGATGGCGGACATGGACCCGATCATGGAGATCGCGGGAAGGCACGGTGTCGCGGTGATCGAGGATGCCTGCCAGGCGCACGGCGCCGCATACAGGGGACAGCGGGCGGGAAGCATCGGGATCTCCGGCTGCTTCAGCTTCTATCCGGGCAAGAACCTCGGCGGCTGCGGCGAAGGCGGCATCGTCGTGACGAGCGATGACGACCGCATGAAAGCCATCCGGATGCTCCGCGACTGGGGCCAGGAGAAGCGCTACCACCATGTAATGAAGGGGTTCAATTTCCGCATGGACGCGATCCAGGGAGCGGCGCTTCGCGTCAAGCTGCGGCATCTCGAACGTTGGACCGAGGCACGCCGACGCTGTGCGCGGACCTATTCCTCACTTCTGGCGGGATCGAGACAGGTCGTGGTTCCGACCGAAGCTCCGGGCCGCAGGCACGTCTATCACATCTACGCCTTACGAACCGCGGACCGCGACGGGCTACAACGCAGGCTGCAGGCGAAGGGGATAGAATCCGGACTCCACTACCCCATTCCCGTGCACCTTCAGGAGGCGCACACCGACCTAGGTTACCGGGCGGGAGACTTCCCGCAGGCGGAGTCCGCGGCTGCGGAAGTCCTGTCGCTGCCCATTTATCCCGAAATGACCGACGGCCAGGTCGCGGAAGTCGCCGCGGCCGTCGAGGAGATCGCCGATGCAGCCTGACCTGAAGATCGTCGGGCGGACCATCGAGGCCGTGCACGGCCTCCGGAAGGTCACGCCCGATCCAGCCTACGAGGACGAACTGGCGGCAAACCTTAAGGCCAGTTGCGGCAGGGGCGGACTGGAGAGGCTCTACCCACGCTTCTCGGCCGGGGATTCCTTCATGGACACGCTGATGCGGCGCGTCATCCTGAAGGGACTGGCCAGCAGTTGCGGGGATGGCCTCCAAGTTGGAAGTGCCGTCGGTTTCAAGCATCCCGAGACGTTCGAGATCGGCCACGGTGTGTTCATCGGCGCCCAGGCGTATATTCAGGGCCGCTTCGACGGCACGTGCGTGATCGGCAACCACGTCTGGATCGGCCCGCAAGCCTATTTCGACGCACGCGACCTGGTTCTCGAGGAATTCGTGGGTTGGGGACCGGGGGCC
>WUUC01204016.1_pt1 | contig 12950 bp, 10 predicted proteins | sample 6278441 | NCBI WGS metagenome assembly WUUC01 (sample SAMN13675441, study PRJNA597444) | soil metagenome | isolation source: soil | place: USA: Washington | collected 2017-10 | reverse complement strand
TATTCCATCTGGCCCGCAGACCGTGAGAACGCGCTCGGCTGGAACGACGCGGGCAAGTCCGGCCCGAAGGAAGAATGTCTGGCCTATATCAAAGAGGTCTGGACGGACATGAGGCCCCTCAGCCTGAGGAAGAAGATGGAAGCGTCGTCGTCCGCCGCCGATGAGGCCAAAGAATAAACCACCACCCGAAAGGGCTCCGTGGCCGCGTCCCGGCCTGCCGCTCGGGCTTTTCTAAATCCACCTCTCGCTTTATCGGCGCGTCATGAGAAACGTAGCAACACTAAAGCTCGCGCTCGTCATTCTGTTTGCGCTCTCCGGCTTCTGTGCGCTTAGCGGTTGCCGGCGGGTGCAGCGCGAGCCGTCGAGCAAGACTTCGCGCCCCATCCCGAAGACGTGGGATGATGAGTCGCTCGCCACTTTCGAGCTGCCGCTCGCAGACCCGTCCATTAAAGTCGCGCACGTCTCGACACAGGATTACTACCGTATCCCGGAACGCGCGATTTATAAAAACTATCCGATTTATGCGCCCGGTAAGGAGCCGCCCGGTTATTTGGAGTGGCTGAAAGAGCAGGAGCCGGAGCTGCTCTTCGACCCTTCCCTGTACCGGACGGATGAGGACTGGATTAAGGCGGGCGAGATAGTCTTCGACGCGCCCATCACGCGCGACGAACACACTTTCGTCTCGGACGTAAGATCGCCCGAATGGTACGAGAAGAATAAAGTGCCTGTGGCCGGAGACGGCACGCTGCCCTTCCTGCGCTACGTCATCAAGAAGAAAGGCGAAGTCTCGGTCGGGTCTTTCTCCTGCGCCATGTGTCATACGCGCGTGATGCCGGATGGGACGGCGATAAAAGGCGCGCAGGGTAATTTCCCTTTCGACCGCGTTTTCGCCTCCGGCCTGCAAAAGCGTTCCAGCGTGGAGATGCTCCGCATGGTCACGCGACAGCTTTTCTCAGCGCCTTGGCTGAGTCCAGACCCTCACGCGCGGCTGGAAGAGATGTCCTTGGACGATTTCGTGGCGGCCTATGACGCGATTCCGCCGGGCGTGATGACGCGCTTCGGCAGCAGCTTTCTCTTCCCGCCGCAAGTGCCAGACCTCATCGGCATCAAAGACCGGCGCTATCTGGATCACACGGGGCTGGTGCGTCACCGAAGGGTGGAGGACTTGATGCGCTACATGGCGATTGTGCAGGGGGCAGACCTCTTCGACCGCTTCGGCGAGTTCACGCCCCTCGGCACTGTGCCCGAGCCGCAGGGAGCCGTACGCTATAGCGACGAACAACTCTACGCGCTGGCCCTCTATCTGTACTCCCTCGAACCTCCGCCGAACCCGAACAAGTTCGATGCGCAGGCCGAGCGCGGCCAGCAAATCTTTCAGAGTCAGGGCTGCGCCCTTTGCCACACGCCGCCCCTCTACACGAACAACGCGCTGACGCCCGTGAAGGGATTCAAAGTTCCCGAAGAGCATTTTGAGAACTTAGATATTGTGGACGAGGCGGTCGGGACTGACCCGAATCTCGCGCTCAGCACCAGAAGAGGCACGGGATATTACAAGGTTCCTTCGCTCAAGGGCGTCTGGTATCGAGGCCCGTTTGAGCACAACGGCTCGGTCGCCACGCTCGAAGACTGGTTCGACCCGCGACGCACGGGCGAGAGCTACGTCCCGACCGGATTCCGCGGAGGCGGCGTCAAGACCCGCGCAGTCAAAGGGCATAATTACGGCCTGAAGCTGCCGCAAAAGGAGCGCGATGCGCTCATCGCGTTTCTCAAAACGCTCTAACACCGGCGGGGCTGAAAAGACCGGCTGGCGGGGCGGGAGATAGTTGTGAATATGGCCGACGGGAAAGTATATCTAAAGCCGAATCTGATGGCCGAGCCGCTCTTCAACCAGTGGTACGCGTGGTCGTCTTTGATTTATCCGCCGACGGCTGCGCTCTACATAGCGCACTCACATCTGAAGCTCATGCAATCCTTCGTCGCGGCCCCGCAGGTGCACGCCGCCGCGCTGAAAAACCCCGCGCTCTCTGGCGGCCCCTTCATCAACTACGACCCGAGCCGCGCCGCCGACCTCAAAGCGTTGATGGGGAAGACCGTCGCCGAGCAGGCACACATGTTGAAGCTCGCGGAGGCCATCAAGACCCTCGACGAGCTGCTGCTGAGCGAGGCCGACGGCTCTTCCATCGAGCCTCTGTACGCGAAAGTGCCGGAGGTTCTGCGCGGCTACGTCGAGCTTTTTTACGACCTGCACAATAACCCTTCGTTCCGCTTCATTGACGGCCTTCTGTACAGAAGCCCCTTTTACAATCCGTCGTCGCAAAGCCTCGCGCTCTCTCTGGTAGAGAAGGACGACCGACCTTTCGTCATCAGCACGCCGAGGTTGGAGAGCGAAGGATTTCTCCATCTCCAAATCCCTTTCGGCGACGAGAGAATCGACGAGTTGTTTAAGATGAGATATGTCCCGCGCGAATACGCTTGGATAAGCGAGCGGCTGGGCGTCAAGCAGGAGCACGATGCGCTGTTCTCGACTTTCTTCACGAAAGAAGCGCCGCCGGAATTCGCTCGATTCACAGGCGACGGCGTCAGGGTTCGCTACTTCGGCCACGCCTGCGTCCTCATCGAAACGAAAGACGTGAGCATCTTGACAGACCCGCTCGTCAGCTACGACTTCCCTCTGGCGGCAAACAGGTACACCTACGCCGATTTGCCCGAAGTCATTGATTACGTCCTGATTACGCACGCGCACCAAGACCATTGCATGTTCGAGACGTTGCTGCCCTTGCGACGCAGAATCAGGAACTTGATTGTGCCGAAGAGCAACGGTGGGTCTCTGACAGACCCGTCCTTGAAATTAGTCCTGCAACAGATTGGCTTCGACGGCGTGAGAGAGCTTGACGAGATGGAGACCATCAGCATCGAGGGCGGAGACATCACAGGGCTCCCGTTCCTCGGCGAGCACGCCGACTTGAACATCAGGGCCAAAATCGCCTACCTCGTCAACCTGAAAGGCACAGGCATCCTGTGCGCGGCGGATTCAAATAACATCGAGCCCAGAATCTACGACCTCATTCACGAACTGTTGAAGGATGTAGATGTGATTTTTCTGGGCATGGAGTGCGACGGCGCGCCCCTGAGCTGGCTCTACGGCTCTCTCTACACCAAGCCGCTCTCGCGCAAGGCGGATCAATCGAGAAGGCTCGACGGCTCGAATTACGAGAAGGCGATTGATTTGGTCAGCCGCTTGAACCCGAAGCAGGTCTACGTCTACGCCATGGGGCAGGAGCCGTGGCTGACTTTCATCACAACGATTTTATATACCGGCGAGTCGCGTCCGATTGTCGATTCAGACAAGCTGGTTGAAGACTGCCGCCGGCGCGGCCTCGTCGCGGAAAGACTTTTCGGGCATAAAGAGCTTTTGTTCAGCCCGCGCTGAGCCCCAATCCTCAAAAACTCACCACTTAAAAGCTCACCCTTGAGCTTATACGCGCGCAGCGCCTCTTGATGCTCTGTGCTTTACCCGTGCACAGGCAGGAAGGATTCCTATGAACAGCCGTCCACAACTCGTCGCACTCTGCTTGGTCGTAACTCTCCTCGGCGGCGTCGAACTCTACGCCGTCAATGCCAACAACAAAGACGCCTCTCTCGTCGCGTTAACCGCGTCCGCCCCGCAGCAGACGCCGCCCGCACAGGACAAGGCCGTCAAGCCCGAGGAGCAGCCCGCCGAGAAGGTGTACAAAAACATTCAGGTGCTTCAAGGTCTGCCTTCATCACAAGTCCTCGCAACCATGACCTTCTTCGCTGGCTCGCTCGGCGTCGCCTGCAACCACTGTCACACGAACCAGTTCGCCGAAGACACTAAGCCGACCAAGCAGACCGCGCGGCGCATGATTCAGATGATGCGCAAAATCAACGCCGACAACTTCGAGAACAAAATCGTCGTCAACTGCGCAACCTGCCATCAGGGCAGCATTAGACCGAGCGTCACCGCGCCTCTGGCGAAAGTGGATTTCGAGAAAGCTCTGGCCCCGAAACCGGCCACGGCTGAAGCGCCGCTGCCGAGCGCCGATGCCATTCTGGACAAATATGTCGAGGCGCTCGGGGGCAGGGCGAAAATCGACCTCATGACGACGCAGGTGATGAAGGGGACGCGCGTTGATGTCAGCGGGTCGAACCCTCCGACGACAGTGCCCGTGGAGATTTACCGCAAGGCTCCCAACAAGCTTCTGATGGCCTCGACGAGCCCCGGCGGGACGATGACTCAAGCCTTCGACGGCACAAAGGGCTGGCGCAAGTTCGGCGAAAGGGTCGGCCCTATCGGCGGCCCCGACCTGCTCGGCGCGAAACGCGACGCGATTTTCCTCAGAAACATCAACATCAAAGAGCAGTACGCGAGTCTGAGGGTCGTCGGTAAAGAGATGGTCGGCCCGCGCGAAGCCTACGTCATCGAGGGCACGTTCACAGACGAGAGTCCGGAGAAAGTGCTCTTCGGAGTGCTGAACGAAAAGCTCTATTTCGACACCCAGACCGGCCTTCTCATCCGCCGCTACCTTGAGTACAAGACGCCCTTCGGCCAACTCCCCGAAGCGACCGACTACGAGGATTACAGGACAATCGACGGCCTGAAGATGCCGGCCATTGTCCGCTACACGCGCGCCCCCTTCAGCAATATGCATAAGTTCGACGACATCAAGCTGAACGCCGCCGTCGCCGACGAGAAGTTTGCGATGCCCGCGCCCGCACCCACGCCGAAGCAATAAAACGGCTCTCGCGCTGCACGCCGGACGCAGGGAATGCGTCCGGCGTGCAGCGCGGCGCACAAGTGCCGTTCAAGACTGCGTCAATCTCAGGGCTGCAAGTATGAGAAAGATAATCGTGCTCGGGGCCGGGCTGGTCGGCTCCGTGCTCTCCTCGATTCTCGCCCGCCACGGATGCCGGGTCGAGGTCTACGACCACATGGCGGACATCCGCGAGACGCACCTGACATCCGGGCGCTCGATTAATCTGACGCTATGCGAACGCGGGCTGAACGTGCTCGACCGCTTGGGCGTCGGCGAAGCGGTGCGCCGCATCTCCGTCCCGGTCTACGGCAGGCTCGTTCACGACGTTAGCGGGAGCCTGAGTTTTCAGCCTTACGGCAATCGTCAGGAGGCCATCTACTCGGTCGCGCGCGGCGACCTCAACAGGGTCTTGCTGGATTTCGCCGCGCGGCATTTCGACATCGAGTTCCACTTCAACGAGAGATGCCTTGAGGTCGATTTGGAGACGCCCGCCGTCGTGCTGAAGAACTTGAAGACGGGAGAGGTGACGCGCCGCACGGCTGAGATGATTTTCGGGGCCGACGGCGCATACTCCACCGCACGGCTGCGCATGCAAAAGAAGACCCGCTTTAATTTCTCGCAGCAGTACTGGGAGCAGGGCTATAAGGAGTTGAGCGTGCCCCTCTCCGCCGACAGTTGGGCGGCGGAGAAAAACGTCATCCACATCTGGCCGAGAGGGAACTATATGCTCATCGGCTTCCCCAACACAGACGGGAGCTTCACCTGTTCTTTGCACATCCCCTTTGAAGGCCCGCTCTCCTTCGAGTCGATAAAGACGGAAGCCGACCTGCTCGCGCTCTTCGAGAACTCCTTCCCCGACGCTATCCCGCATATGCCGAATCTCGCCGAAGAGTTCTTCTCCCGCCCCGTCAATTCGATGGTCACCATTAAGTGCTCGCCGTGGTCGTACCGCGACAAGGCGGCGCTCATCGGCGACGCGGCCCACACCATCTATCCGTCTTACGGGCAGGGCGCGAACGCGGGATTTGAAGATTGCGCCGTGCTCGACGAATGCATGGACAGGTACGGCGAAGACTGGACGGCGCTGCTCAAGGATTTCGAGCGGCAGCGTAAGCCCAACACCGACGCCATCGCCGATTTGTGTGTGGAACATTTTGTCGAGCTGCGCGATCTGGTGGGGACTCCCGAATTCTTGCGCCGCAAAGAGATAGAGAGGCGCATCAACCGGATGTACCCGGATGAATATCGAGACCTGTACTCGATGATTACCTTCACACGCATGCCTTACACGGAAGCCCTTCGGACGGAGCGTGAGCAGTACGCCCTCGTCGAACAACTAATGCGGGTTGAAGATATCGAGCACAAATTAAACAGCGGAGAGGTCGATCACTTAATCGACGGTCTGATGGCGGCGAGGCGATAACCTCAGACCGGAAGCCGACCTTTCGGAATCAACGCGACGACCCACACGTCATCCGACCGTAGGACGACTTTTTAAGAGGAGACGAGATGGAAAACAAAGGCGACGCGACGGCCAAACACCATAGCTACATCATCATCGGCGCAGGCCCGGCAGGGTTGCAGTTGGGCTACTTCCTTGAGCGGGCGGGCAGGGATTACCTGATTCTGGAAGGTGGCGACACCCCCGGCACTTTCTTCAAGACTTACCCGAGACACCGGACGCTGATATCGAACAATAAAATTTACACCGGCTACGACGACCCGGAGATTAACCTTCGCTGGGATTGGAACTCTTTGTTGAGCGACGACGAAGAGCTTTTGTTCAAAAACTACAGCAAGAGTTTTTTCCCGGCGGCTGGCGACCTAGTCAGGTATCTCGGCGACTTCGCGCAGCGCTTCGACCTCAAAATCCAGTACGGCGCGCGCGTCACCAGCATCTCTAAAAACGGTGACTTCAAAATTACCGACGGGCTTGGCAACACCTACACCTGCTCAAGATTAATCGTCGCCTCCGGCTTCGCCGTGGCCCACATGCCCCCGATACCCGGCCTCGAATTAGCGGAAAACTACACGCAGGTTTCGGTCAACCCGGCGGAGTTCGCCAACAAGAAAGTATTGATTATCGGGAAAGGCAACTCGGCGTTTGAGACGGCTGAGAATCTGATTGAGACGGCGGCGGTCATCCACCTCGCCAGCCCGCACCCCCTCAACATGGCTTGGAAGACGCACTTCGTAGGGCACGTCCGCGCTGTCAACAACAACATCCTCGACACATACCAGTTGAAATCGCAGAACGCCGTCATCGACGCCACCATCCGTAACATCGAGCGCCGGGAGGATAAGTACGTCGTGACGTTCGACTACACGCACGCCAACGGCGAAGTAGAGGACATCGTCTATGACCGCGTAATCGCCTGCACGGGATTCGGCTTCGACCATTCCATCTTCGACGAGACTTGCCGGCCCGCCGTAGTCATCGACGGTCGTTTCCCAGACCAGACGAGCGAGTGGGAGTCAACCAACGTCGAGGGTCTGTATTTCGCCGGGACGCTCACGCAGTCGCGGGACTTCAAGAAAGCGACATCAGGCTTCATACACGGTTTTCGCTACAGCACGCGGGCGCTGCACCGCATGTTCGAGCAGAAATATCACGACAGCCCTTGGCCCTTCCAGACCATCGAAGCCACGCCGGAGGCCGCCGCCAGCGCCGTCATTCAGAGGATTAACAAAAGCTCCGCGCTCTGGCAGCAGTTCGGATTTCTCTGCGACCTCATCGTCGTCTCAGAGGACGGACGCACCATGCGTTACTACGAAGAGATGCCCTTGGCATACATCCACGACACCGAGCTGGGGCAAGCCGGTCATTACTACACGGTGACGCTGGAGTTCGGCAAAATCGAAGGCGACCCGTTCAACATCGTGCGCCACCCGAACCCCGTTCAGGCCGAGCGGAGCACCTTCCTCCATCCGGTCATATGTCGCTTCAACGGCCCGCAGCAAATCGCCGAGCATCACGTTCTCGAAGACCTCTACGGCGAATGGCAAAAGCCCGACATACACGTCCGCCCGTTGCGAGAGTTCTTCGCCCGAGCCTTGGGAGATGAGGCCGAAGCGCCCGCACGCATCGCCTCCGGAAATCAACCGGCGAGCGCCGCCTGATGAACCCCCGCATTTGAATATAGTTAAGGAGACCTCCGCCATGTCCAAAGGAACCAAACTTGTGGTCGGCGTATTCGCAACATATCTCGTGCTCGCTTTCATGCACGCGTGGCTCAACATCGGCCTCGATAAATTCAACTTCATGGGAGAGAAGGATGGAGAGTCTTCTTTCCGCGTCGGCTTCCTTCCGGTTACTTGACACCTCATGTGCCCCGTGACCGACTGGATAAATAAAAATATGCAGGGTCAGGGGTTTTATGAACCCGTGAGGTTCAGCGGCTTTCCGGAAATAAAAGAGTCAATAGTCTCGGGTCACTTGCCCGCAACCTTCATGCTCGCGCCGCTGGCGATGAAGCTGCGGCAGGAGGGCGTGCGCGTCAAGATAGTCTACCTCGGGCATCGCGACGGGACGGCGTTGATGGTGCATAAGGATTCAAACATCCATCAAATCAGAGACCTGAAGGGTAAAACTATCGCCATTCCTAATCGCTACTCGAACCAGTACTTGATTATCTTCAAGGCGCTGCGAGACAACGGCATGACCATCAAGGACTTGAATATCGTCGAGATGCCGCCGCCCGACATGCCCGCCGCGCTCTACTCGAAGTCCGTGGACGGCATTACTTCCGGCGAGCCGTTCATGGCTCAGACCCAGTTGGAAAACTACGGTCGCGTGCTCTATCAGGCCAAAGAAATCTGGCCGAACTTCATCTCGTGCGTGCTGGTGGTGCACGAGGACACAATCAACAAGCATCCGGAATGGGTGCAGAAGCTGGTTGACGGGATTGCCAGAAGCGGCAAGTGGATGGAAGGCGGGATGGAGCAACGGATGCAGGCGGCTGATAACGTCTCGCAGCATTATTACAACCAGCGCCCCGAATTGCTCAGGTTCGTTTTGAGCAAGCCGCCCGACCGCGTCACTTACGCGAACCTGATGCTGGCGAAAAAGGATTTCGAGCTGATTGAGGCTCTGGCTAGAGAGGCCGGAATCCTCAAGGATGGAGTCGGGTTCGACGATTACGCCGACACGACTTTTTCAAGCAAGACGCACGACGCGAAAGCCTACGAATGGGAAGGGCCGAAATGAGAGCACGTTATATGTCGGTACTGTTGCCGCTGCTGGTGGCCGGTGTGTTCATCTTCATCTGGCACTTCGCCGTGCAGCTCTCGGGCACGACCATTTTCCCCAAGCCCTTTGCGGTGCTGCTCGGAATGATTGAGCTGGCGCGTCGAGGGGTCTTGTTGAAATACATCGTGGCTTCTCTGTTCCGCGTCACCAGCGGCTTCCTGCTGGCACTGGTTATCGGCGTCCCGCTCGGACTGCTGCTCGGATGGTTCGGGCGTGCCTTTCAGGCGTTCAACCCGGCCATTCAAGTGCTGCGTCCCATCTCCCCCATCGCTTGGATTCCGGTGGCGATTCTGTGGTTCGGGGTGAGCGATATGGCCCCGATATTTTTAATCTTCCTCGCCAGCCTCTTCCCCATCATGACGGCCTCGATGTCTTCGGTGCAGAACATCCAGCTCGTCTACCTGCGGGCCGCGCGAAACTTCGGCGTCGCGCGACGGAAGCTGTTCACCAAAGTAATCTTCCCTGCGGCCCTGCCGCAAATCATCACCGGGGTGAGAATCGCGCTCGGCGTGGCTTGGCTGGTGGTCGTCGCCGCAGAGATGATTGCCGTCAATTCCGGCTTGGGCTATCTCATCATCGACGCGCGCAACGCAGGCATGCGTTATGACTTGGTGGTGGCCGGAATGGTGCTCATCGGCCTGATAGGGTTGGTGCTGGATTTCTTAGTCAGACGCCTCGAATACATGGACGAAGTGCGGTGGGGGTTCAACCGTTAAAGACCCTCGAATCGCTCGTCCTCCCGACCTCTCTCTCATAACAAAGTGACGAAATGAAAGAATCTGTGAGTTCTAAAATAATTGTGCGCGGTGTGTCGATGGACTACCCGGATCACCAACGGGGAAAAGCCTCGTCCGGCATTAAGAAGAATGGCTTGATGCCCGTCTTGGAGAACATCGACCTTGAGGTCGAAGACGGCGAGTTCGTCTGCATCGTCGGCCCCTCTGGATGCGGCAAGTCAACCCTTCTGAATATCGTCGGCGGTTTCCTGAAAGCGACGAGAGGCGAGGTTTTGATTGACGGGGCGGCTGTCGTCGGCCCCGACCCGAGACGGATTTTCATCTTTCAGGAGAACGGCACTTTCCCTTGGCTCACGGTGGAAGACAACATAGGGTTCGGGCTGCTCGATAAGACCCCGGAAGACCGCGAGCGCATCGTCTCGCATTACCTGAAGATGGTCGGGCTGTCGGGAACCGAGCGCTCGTACCCGCGCGAGCTGTCGGGCGGCATGAAGCAGCGCGTGGAGATTGCGCGCGCGCTCGCAGGCAGCCCCGATATCCTCTACATGGACGAGCCGTTCGGGGCGCTCGACTTTTTGACGCGCCTGCGCATGCGCGCGGAGCTGGTGGAATTGTGGCAGCGCGAGAAGAAGACCGTCCTCTTCGTCACCCACGACGTAGACGAGGCCGTGCAGTTGGCGGATCGCATCGTCGTCATGAGCACGCGGCCCGCCTCGATTCGGTCGGTCATCGAAGTCAAGCTCCCGCGACCCCGCGATCTGGACGCGGCGGAGTACCTGAGCATCCGCGACGAGATTTTCGAGATTATGGGGTTCGGCCCCACAGAGGCCAGCGCCCCGCAGGATGCGACGGACAACGGAGACGCCGCGGCAGCGTCAACGCGGTCTGACAGCCCTCCTCTGCTGCGGCCAAAGAAACTCGACGCCGACGTGATTATCATCGGCGGCGGCCCCGCCGCTTCGGTGCTCGGGACGTATCTGGCTAACGCCGGAGTCGATCATCTCATCGTCGATAAATCGCACCACCCGCGCGCGCACGTCGGCGAGTCGCTCTCTTACTCCACCACGGAAATCCTGCGCGAGATAGGCTTTTTGCCCGTCATGGAGCGCCAGCGCTTCCCCGTCAAAGGCGGCGTCTCTTGGACTTCATGGCTCAACCCGCAGCAAATCAACATGGAGTTCGATAAGCTTGAAAAGGGCGGCTACGCTTATCAAGTTGACCGTGCACAATTCGACGAGTTGTTGCTGCGTCACGCGCGCGAGAAGGGCTCGCGCGTTTTCTCCGGCGCGCGGGTTGAGCGCGTCAACTTCACACGTACGGGACAGGCCAGCGGCGTGACGCTCAAAGTGGGCGAGGCCAAATTCACGCTCAAGTCTTCGCTCGTAATCGACGCCTCCGGGCGGCGCGGGCTGCTAGGCAAACAACTCAACCTTTTCAAGCAGGCTCCCGAGTTACCGCAGTTCGCCATCCACAGTTGGTTCACGGGCGTGAATCGCGGCGACGAGCCGACGGCTAATTTCACACACATCCACCTGTTGCCGATTAAGCGTGGCTGGTGCTGGCAGATTCCGATAAATGACGAGATAACTTCGGTCGGCATCGTCTCCGGGCGCGAGCATCACGTGAGGTCGGGGGAAGATGTCGAGCAGTTCTTCAAGTGGACGATGGGCTTGAACCCTGTGCTCGGCGAGCGGATGAGCAATGCCCAACGACTGCGCGAGTTTCGCATGGACGGCAACTACTGTTATTCGATGGAGCGGTTCGCCGGAGACGGCTGGCTGATGATAGGCGACGCCGCTTTCTTCGTTGACCCAATCTTCTCTTCCGGTGTGAGCGACGCCCTGCACAGCGCCAAGTTCGCCGCCGAAGCAATCATCTCGGCGCGGGCGAACAACGACTTGAGCGCCGCCAGTTTCGAGGAGTTTGAACGGAAGATGCGGCTCGGTGTCACGGTCTGGCAAGACTTCGTCAAGCTCTTTTACCAGATGGCTCCGATTTTCAGTCAGGTCATCAACACGAGCGAGCACTCGGCGCGGATGATGCGCGTGTGCGAAGGCGAGGTCTACGACGAGGAGGCGCGGCAGACCGTCGAGCAGCTCGGCGGAGTGTTCGACGCGATTCAGGCCGACCCGAATCACGCGCTCAACAGAATTTTGAAAGATTTCGATGCCGGTGTGACGACCTGAAAACCCCGGAGCATTTATCCTTTCCTGATATTGTACGGCTCACACGGCCTGCCCGGAGTTAGCCGCGCAACCCCCTACACGCCCGCAAATGCTGCGGACGTTCCCTACCCAACGCGGACTTGAACTTTCAATGCCCCACCTCATTAATGGCATGGCCGGTTCATGATCCCTCAATCCACAAGAATGAGGAGCTACAAGATGAAAAGGATAATCTTTTGCCTGTTAGTGCTGGCCCTTTGCACGCTCTCTTTGACGCCGCCCGCCCGAGCAGGAGCGACCACCCAGACGCTCCACTTCAGTCAAACGGCGACACAGTTGATGGCTAACCCCTGCAACGGCGAGCCTGTCCTGCTCACGATTGAAGCCACGAGAGTGGTACACCGCACGACCACCCCAAACGGCAACATTCACATTCACTCTACTTCCAACTTGCACGGCGACGGCGTGGGACTCACGACCGGAGTCAATTACGTGCTCAATTCGGTAGCCACCGCCAACTTCAACAACAACGGTGGCGGGGCGACCAACCAGACCCTATGGCAAGACGCCGTCGCCGTCGCTCAGGGGAATGTTCCGAACTTCCTGTTTCAGCAGACGGAGCACTTCACCGTCAACGCTAATGGCGACATAACCGTTAATTTCGATAAGTCGTTCGTCAAGTGTCAGGGGTAATTTGCGACCGGCGGGAAGCGATGAAGGGGGGCGCAAACTACTGCGGCTTCCCTTCATCGCACACCTTCGGCGAGAGAGAAGCGGAATCCCCCGCTCAGATTCTTGAAAGACTGAGAACCGACAATGGATGACGGAATTTTGTCTGCGATTGGCAACACGCCGCTGGTCAGATTGAAGCGCGTGTTCAAGGATAGCAATTTCCGGCTCTACGCGAAGCTTGAGGCGCTCAACCCCGGCGGGAGCACAAAAGACAGGCCCGCCTATAACATCATCAAGCACGGCATAGAGACCGGAGCGATTCGTGAAGGGATGGTCGTCGTCGAGTCCAGCT
>WUUC01034354.1_pt1 | contig 12951 bp, 9 predicted proteins | sample 6278441 | NCBI WGS metagenome assembly WUUC01 (sample SAMN13675441, study PRJNA597444) | soil metagenome | isolation source: soil | place: USA: Washington | collected 2017-10 | reverse complement strand
CTCGGGATCCGACCGCGTTCGCGCCGTGTCCGACGGACGGCACGCCCTGCAGGATCATGCCGCTCGGGGACTCGATCACCGACGGCATCGACCCCACCATTGGATACGCCTCCAACGGCGGCTATCGTCTCGAGCTCTTTCGCCAGGCGGTCGCTGCTGGCCACGACATCACCTTCGTGGGAACGCGGCCCCCAAACGGCCCGAACGGCGATGTCGAAGGCCAGCCCTTCCCGAGGAGCCACGAGGGCATCTCGGGGGACACGATCGTACAGCTCGCCGCTCGGGTGGACGCTGCTCTGGCCGCAAACCCGCCCCACGTAGTCCTGCTGCAAATCGGGACGAATAATCTGTATCAGGGGATGGCGCCCGACCTCCCGGGGCAACTCGCGAGCTTGCTCGACCAGATCACCGGCGCAGCCCCGGACGCGCTGGTCGTCGTTGCTCAGATCACGCCTCTGGGAGGGCAATTCCCAGCCAACGGTGTCGAGCAGTACAACGCCGCCATCCCCGGCATCGTGCAGGCGCGCGTGGACGCCGGAAAACACGTGATCGTGGTCGACCAGTTCACTCGCATCGCCTCTACACCCGACTTCGTGCAGCAACTCCTGCCCGACAACATCCACCCGAACGCCGCAGGCTACGCGATCTTGGGAGAGACCTGGTACGGAGCGCTCGAGACGTTCTTACCCTGACCGGTGCTTCTCCGTGCTCCTCGGTGCTCCTCCGGACCAGGGTGCGTTCACGCATTCCCTTGAAGACGCCGAGCCGACGCGCGGCGGTCGTGAGCTACCGCATTCTGTATTGGACAAACGTCCTTTATGCGAGACGTTTGTCTTCGCTGGCGTAGGGGCAACGGCGCTGCCCGCGGAGCGCACGTTCCAAATGGCCGGATCTGTCCTCAGGCGCCAAAGTCGCCCCGCCCGGATGTCGCGAGAGTGGCGCTCTGGGTTGCGACGTCAGCTACTCGCCCCTACGCTGGGCGCTGGTGGGCTGACCTCTCAGAAAATGCGCAAAGGCCTCCAGAGCATCGACCGTGGTGAAGATGCCTTCGACTCGACCTGCCTGCACGACCAGCGCACAGCCGTATTTGTTCCCTGCCATCACGTCGACGACCTCATCGAGCAGGGCCTCCGGGCGAACACAATATGGCTCCGAAGTCATGGCCTCCTCGACGGAGACTCGCTCTGGCTCGACATCGTCGAGGGTCTCGAGCAGACGTAGATCCCCCGAAGACACCAGCCCCACCAGGCGACCTTTCGACAGAACCGGCAGGTGACGCACGCGGTGGTTGCGCATCAAGCGGTGCGCCTCACTCATGGGTTGATCCTGCTCGATACACAGGGGGCACGGGCTCATGAACTGACTGATACGAAGAGGGGAGGGGCTCACGATGTGGTCACCTGGGGTTGGTCTCGCGGGCTCGCCGAGCTCGCTCACGACATGGACAAAGGTTCGTGTGTTTTTGGTCCGGATGAATGCGAAGACCATGCCAGTCGCCGTCGCGGAGACGGTCCTTCGCGTACCAGGGCGGCCAGAATCGCGTCGGCGACCGGCGGGCGCAAAACGTGCGCTTTGAGGCGCGCGCTGCAATCCATGCGCAGGGCTGGCGCTCGACCTCAACTGCGCGCGAGCAGCTCGTCTCCCGCGCGGAGGTGTCCGCGACTCCTGCCCTGCCACGCTGGCGCCGACTCGGTAGAGGCCGCGCTGGGATGAGTCGGGCCTACACCTCACGACCCCGAAGGACCTCGGGGCGACGCGCTGTGAACATCGACGCCCCGCTCCTGACAGGCGTGTGACGAGCTTGCCTCATTGGCCTTCCGGAGCACGGCTGTGTCGCTGGCGCCGCGGTCCATGGGTCTGAGGCGTTGGTCTGAAGCGTTGGTTTGAAGCTGCCATCGACAATAGTTTTGGACGGGGGGGGCTTTGCCGGTTCTCCTCGTCGGCAGCGTCTGGTAACGTGGCTGCATGCTGGAGGGTGAGCATCGCAGGGCGACTGCGTTGGGGCTCGCGGTCACCTGCGTGCTCGGTGTGCTGATCCTGGTTGGATCGCGCAACCTCGCGCATTTCGACGCCGCCCTGGTTGCCTACACTTTCGCGGTGCTGTTTGCCACGTTTGGGCTCGCGTATCGCTATGCGATGTGGCTGCGTCGTCCACCGACGGCGGTCTACTGGCGACGAGGCTGGCAGGTCTTCTTCCGGCGAGGTGCGCGGTCCCGCAACATCGTCAAATGGTTCCAGCGCTTCGCTTCCGAGGTGCTCGCCAACCGCTTCATCTTTCGGCGGGGCTGGCGGCGAGGGCTGGCTCATCTACTGATCATGTGGGGCTGTCTGCTCGCCGTCGCGATCACCTTCCCCCTGGTCTTCGGCTGGCTGCAGTTCGCCCCGGTGTCCTCCGACCTGTCCCGCTACGAGGCGCTGGTGTTCGGCTTCGCCGCGTTTCAGTTCCGGCACGACTCGTTCTTGGCCTTCGTGCTGTTCCATGGGCTCGTGTGGGCGTCGTTTCTGGTCAGTGCCGGCGTGATGCTGGCGGTGCGGCGCCGCCTGCGGGAAGAAGGTGCTGCTGCCCTGCAACGCTTCGGCGAGGACTTCATGCCGCTGATCTTGCTGTTCGCGGTGAGCCTGACCGGGCTCATGCTCACGGCGAGCTACACATGGATAAAGGGCTACGGGTATACGTTCATAGCCATCTTGCATGCCATCACCGTCATCGCGACCTTCCTGTGGCTACCGTTCGGAAAGTTCTTTCACATCTTTCAACGGCCGGCGCAGCTCGGCGTCAGCTTCTATAAAGACGCCGGTCGGGTAGGAGAGAAGGCGCACTGTCGGCGCTGCGGGCATGCCTTCAGCTCGCGCATGCATATCGAGGACCTGATCCTGGTCGAACGGCAGCTGGGCTACCGCTACGAGATCGCGGCTGCGCCCGGGCATGCCGGCGGCCCCGAGCACTACCAGTGGATCTGCCCGCCTTGCCGGCGCGCCTCGTTCGCCATGGCGCAGGGGCTCGCCTGGCAAGGCGTGCGGGGTGGGCTGCCGCTCGGCGCTGCCCCATCATCATTGCCGATGCCTGTGTATGCCAATGCTGGCCTGGGCGAGGGCCCCCTGGGCGAGGAAGACGCGGACAATTTTCATCCATGAACGATCCTGCTCACAGCTCAGACACGCCGACGCCGCAGCTCGACGCCGACACCATCCGCGACTTCGGGCCGCACCTGGCGTACCCGAGTGACCTCCGCACCGACACCAGCGTCAAACCCGATAAGTACGTCAAGACCCACTGCTGCTTTTGCGGTCAGCAATGCGGGCTCCAGCTCAAGGTCAAGGACAACACGATCATCGGCGTGGAGCCCTGGTACGAGTTCCCGTTCAACCGCGGCATGTTGTGTCCGAAGGGGATCAAACGCTATCTCCAGCAAGCACACCCCGACCGCCTGTTGCACGCGTACGAGAAGGATGGCGGCGCTCCGGGTGGGTTTCGCAAGCTCTCGTACGAGGCGGCCATCCAGCGCGTCGCCGAGGCGATCGAGCGCATTCAGCGCGAGCACGGCAACGATGCTTTTGCGCTGCTCTCGGGCGCCAGCCTGACGACGGAGAAGACCTACTTGATGGGCAAGTTCGCCCACATGTGTCTGCGTACGGCGAACATCGACTACAACGGGCGCCTGTGCATGGTCAGCGCCGCCGCCGGGAACAAGAAGGCCTTCGGCATCGATCGCGCTGCCAACCCCTGGAGCGACATCCTGGGTGCGGACGTGATCCTGATCGCTGGGGCCAACGTGGCGGAGTGTGCGCCCATCACGACCAACTACGTGTGGCAGGCCCGCGAGCGCGGCGCGAAGATCATCGTGGTCGATCCGCGCATCACGCCGATGGCGCGCACCTGTGACCTGTTCCTGCCGATCAAACCCGGGCGGGACACGGCGCTTTTCAACGGCATCCTCCAGCTGATGATTGAGCAGGATTGGATCGATCATGATTTCATCGAGAGGCACACGCTCGGCTTCGAGGCGGTGGCTCGGGAAGCGAAAAATTGGCCGCTGCGGCGCACGGCGGAGGTGACGGGCATCGCGGAGAAGAGCATTCGGCAAGCGGCCGAGTGGTGGGGTCAGGCGCGGACCAGCTTCCTGCTCCACGCGCGCGGCCTGGAGCACCACAGCAACGGCGTAAAAAACGTGCTGAGCGCGATCAACATCGTGCTCGGCTCGGGTCGCCTGGGCAAGCCGAGCTGCGGCTACGCCACGATCACCGGACAGGCCAATGGTCAGGGAGGTCGTGAACACGGACAGAAGTGCGATCAGCTGCCGGGGGGGCGCGACCTCGGCAATCCGGAGCACCGCGCGTACATCGCCGGGGTGTGGGGCATGGCGGCTGAAGATCTGCCCCAGCCCGGCGTGGACGCCTACGAAATCATGCGCAAGGCCGACGCGGGCGAGATCAAAGGGCTGCTCAGCATCTGCTTCAACCCCGTGGTGTCCTTGCCTGACAACAACTTCGTGCGGCAGGCGCTGGAGAAGCTCGAGTTCTTCGTGGCGATCGACTTCTTCATGAGCGAAACCGCGCGCTACGCCGACGTCGTCCTGCCCGGCTCGTTGCAGGAGGAGGATGAAGGCACTGTCACGCAGCTCGAAGGGCGCGTGATCAAGATCAACCAGGCCGTCGACTGCCCGGGTGAAGCGCGCAAGGACTGGCAGATCATCCAGGATATCGCCAAGGCGCTCGGGCGGGAGCAGGGGCTCACGTTTCGGAATCCAGAGGAGATGTTCGAGGAGCTGCGCGTCGCCTCCAAGGGTGGAGTGGCCGACTACTCCGGCATCACTTACGAGCGCGTCGAGAAGAACTTCGGAGTGTTCTGGCCCTGTCCCAGTGAAATGCCGGAGGGCGTGCCCGAGCTGGGCCCGCAGGGCACGCTGCGGCTGTTCGAGCCGGGCTCCTGGAACCCGGTGGCCCAGGGGGCTGGGCCGTTCTACTTCCCGGACGGCAAAGCGCGCTTCAACGTCACGCCCTACGTGGGTCCCGTGGAGGACGTGGATGCCGCCTACCCGCTCATATTGACCACCGGCCGCATCGTGAGCCAGTTCCTCTCCGGCAATCAGACGCGGCGCATCGGCCCGCTCCTGGATCACTACCCCGAGCCCCGGCTCGAAATGCATCCGCGCCTCGCCGAGTCGCTGGGTATCGCGGACGGTGACTGGGCACGTGCCGAGAGCCGCCGCGGAAATTGCACGCTGCGCGTCAACGTGGTGCAGACGATTCGACCGGACACGGTCTTCATCCCCTACCACTGGGGTGGCCGGAAGAGCGCCAACCAGCTCACGATCTCAGCACAGGACCCGATCTCGAAGATTCCAGAATACAAGGTGTGCGCCGTGCGCGTGAGCAAGGCGGAGGCGCCCGAATATGCGAGCGTTCTCGAGCCGCAGCAATGAGGCGGAGGTTTTTATGGGCGTAGCTGAAGATCTAGAATTTTTTATCGATTCCAGCCGCTGCATCGGTTGCCAGGCGTGTGTTCAGGCATGCACCGAGTGCGACACGCACAAGGGCCAATCCATGATTCAGCTCGACTATATGGATCGCTCGCGCACGACCCAGACCTTGCCGGTGGTGTGCATGCACTGCGATTCCCCGACGTGCGCCGAGGTGTGCCCCGCGGACGCGATCAAGCGTACCGATGACGGTGTCGTTCAAACCGCACGGAAGCCCCGCTGCATCGCCTGCAACAACTGCGTGCTGGCGTGTCCTTTTGGCGTCCCGAAGATGAACACCAAGATGAACCTGATGATGAAATGCGACATGTGTTACGATCGAACCTCGGTCGGGCTCAAGCCCATGTGCGCATCCGTGTGCCCCAGCCAGGCGCTGGCCTTCGGCACGCGCGCCGAGATGCAGCTGTTGCGTCCGCACGCCAAGCCCGTGAACAGCTTCCGGTTCGGCGCGCAGCTCATTCGCACCAAGGTCAACGTGATGGTGCCGCGGAGCTCGCCGCGCGAGGTCGTGGACGTGACGCTCGCCATGTACGAACCCAGTATCGGACGCGACATGTTCGACGATCTGTTCACCGAGGACGTCTTCGAACGCATCCGACCAGGGAGTGAGACATGAGCGAACGCGGTGGGGAGAGCCAGCGGTTGACGGTGAACCGGAGCGTCCCGCCGGACGCGCGCCCCCTCGAGGCCCAGCCGCGCTGGCGGCGCGACTTTCCGATCGACTGGGAGCAGGACGAATATGTGTCTCGTCGGGAGTTGGTGAAGTTCATCGTGCTCACCAGCGCCGCCTTCGCCGTCGGTCAGGGCTGGCTGGCCCTGAAGAGCCTGTGGCGGGGCCGCAAGTTGCCCTTGCCGGTGCTGGCCATCGCGAGCGTGAACGAGCTGCCCGTCGGCGGCGCCAAGACCTTCACGTACCCGGAGGGCAGCACACCGCGGCTGTTGATCCGTACGGGGTCGACCGCGTTCGTGGCGTACGACCGGCAATGCACCCACCTGCTCTGCCCGGTGGTGCCTGCCGTCGAAAAGGGATGTCTGCACTGTCCGTGTCACAACGGCTGGTTTGACTTGCAGACGGGGCGTCCAGTGGCGGGCCCGCCGCAACGCGCGTTGCCCAAAATCCTGCTGGAGGTCGTCGAGGACACCGTGTACGCGACGGGAGTGGAGGAGAGCTCGACATGAGCCAGCGTCCACGCTTCGCGCAGCGCATGACCATCGTCAACGCGATCCTGTCCTTCGTGGTCTTGATCGTTATCTTGCAGCTCTGGTTGTTCACGGCCACCATGAACGCGTATCTGGGTGGGGACAGCGTCGTCGCGGTGCCCGCCGCCCTGGCCAGTCTGGTCTGTCTGGGCCTGAACGCCGGGCTGTTGCGCTACCTGTTTCAGATCGATCGATGACCCCTGACTGTCGGCACGGCGTCCGTGACGCCTGACGTGGCCCCGCCGTTGTTCAGTCGCCTGGTGCGCCGCGTGGCGAGCGGCAGCGAGCAGCTCTTCCCTGGCTATTTTGCGCTGGTCATGGCGACGGGGATTGTGTCCATGGCGGCATTCCTGCTGGGCATGCCGCTGATTGCCCGGGGCCTCCTGTTTATAAACCTCGGGGCTTATCTGATCCTCGGCTCGTTGCTGTCGTTTCGCATCGTCCGCTATTTCGGGCGTGTCGTCGACGACCTGTGCGATCATGGGCGTGGGCCCGGCTTCTTCACCGTCGTCGCGGGCACGTGTGTGCTCGGCAGCCAGCTGTACATCGTCGCTGGTCAGGCGGCGCTGGCGCAGGTGCTCTGGTACATGGGCATCGGGCTGTGGGTCCTGGTCATGTATGCCTTCTTCACCGCGAGCATCGTGCGCCAGAACAAACCATCACTGGAAGCCGGCATCAATGGCGCCTGGTTGATCGCCATCGTGGCGACGCAATCAGTGTCCGTCCTCGGTACCTTGCTTGCCCCGCAAATGGGCAGCGGGCGCGAGCTGGCGCTCTTTTTCACGCTGTGCATGTACCTGCTCGGCGCCATGCTGTATCTGACGATCATCACGCTCATCTTCTATCGGTTCACCTTTCTGGAGCTACCGATGGATCGGTTAACCCCGCCGTACTGGATCAACATGGGAGCGGTGGCGATCACGACTCTCGCGGGCTCGACGCTGTTGCTATTCGGGCAATCCTGGCCCTTCCTCGCCTCGTTGCGCCCCTTCTTGCTAGGTTTCACTCTGTTCTTCTGGGCCACGGCGACCTGGTGGATCCCGCTCTTGTGCCTGCTGGGGGTCTGGAGGCACATCGTTCGGCGCTTTCCGATGCGCTACGACCCACAATATTGGGGGATGGTGTTTCCACTCGGCATGTACACTGTGTGTACGTTGCGTCTCGCGAAGGCCACGGGCCTGGAATTTCTGAGTATCATTCCAGAGTACTTCGTCTACCTGGCCCTGCTCGCCTGGGCGACGACGTTCCTGTTCATGCTGCGGCAACTATTCAGCGCGGGTAAGCTCGTCGCGGCGTCGAGCTGAGGCGCTGGGCTCCTGCGCCCGTCCCAAGGGGCTTGGCCCCCGGCGGGATCGACCGTCCGCTCGCCGCGCCGCGTCGGCTTCCTGCACGGCACGTTCGAGCACCGCTCACGGCGCGGTGAAGGGTTGATTTTGGCGTCTCACCGAGGCCGGTGGGTGCCTGACGCGAGGCGGCGCAGGACTCTTTCGCTTCATCGGTTAAAACGAATCGGTTCAGCTGCGACGTTTGCGGGGCGTCGGCGTCGGCGTCATCGGTGGGGGCGCCGCGCACGAGTTGCGCGATTGGTTCTGAAGTAGAGCCGTGTCTGCGACGTAGCGTGGACGCGCCGGAGATTTGTCCACCACTCACGCTCGCGGCGATGGTGGGTCCGGCGTCGGAACCAAGAGAGGTAATCATCATGCTACGCTCGTGCTCACTATCTTCAATTTCATTGGGATTCTTCGGCCTGCTCCTCGTCGGCGGCGTCGCTGCCTGTTCCGACAACGATCGGCGCGGCGGCGATAAGCCCGCAGCCGTGGCGCCCGCGGTGAGCGGCAGCCTGCGCCTGGCCTTGAGCGCCCGCGGCGAATCAGGCGCTCTGTACCGCCTGCGTGACACGTTCTTTCAGGTGCGAAACGACGATTTTAGCTTCTTTCAAAATTTTTCCACCGAGGACAATCCGACGGCCAGCACCCTCGAAGCGAGCTTGCCCATCGGTAACTTCTTCGTGGACGCCTTCGGGTCCTTCTCGTTGGAGAAAGTGGACGAGGCCGGCGAGACCACCCGGGTCCAGGCCACGCTCGTTTCCCCCTCCACGCAGGCCTTCAGCATCAGCAACAACCAGGAAACTCAGGTGAGTTACCGATTCGAGACCAATGGTGAAATCGTTAATTTTGGAGCAGGTCAGCTGGTCATCACCCTCGACGTGACGGAGCGCGCGGGTGAAGCGCGCCGCAGCGTGATCGAGACGAGCCAGGAGGCGCTAAGCGGGTTTGGCTTACGCGACATGTTTGATGCCGCATTGCGTAACGCTGGCAGCTCCAGCGATGGCACCGAGGACGTATATCACGCGCTCATCGATAGCTATAATGAAGCTCCGGGGCGCATTGCCTCCGGGCGGCACTGCGACGACGAGCTCAGCGGACGGCAGCCGAGCTTGAACGGCTTTCCGCTTTCCTGTCCACGCCTGGAAGGCGAGCAGTTCGACAACCTCGACAGCTGGTTCCCGATCGCCTTCGTCAACCGCCTGGACCTGGCTCCCAGTGATGGCGCGAATTGTGGACAGCAGCGCATCATCTTTGCCAACAACAGCTTCATCGGCGCGGGCCGCATGTTCATCATCGCGGAAGCACAGATCCCGAATCCGGCCCCCGAATGTGGCGTCAGCGCGTGTCGTCCGATCGCTGACTTCTGGGAGTCTCTGTCGGTCCTTCCTGAAGCGCAGGAACGCGGGCAACGGCTCCGCGACGCCTTCCTGGTGACTGGCACGGGCCCGATCGGTCCGTTCATGAACGCCGACCACCTCGGCCCCGATGGCGGACAGATCCGGACCAACAACTTCAACGACTTTACGTGGACGCTGCGCGAGTTCCAGCTGGACGAGGCGCCGTCGCGCCTGCCGATTCAAACGTCGGTCGCGGAAGCCCCGAACGGGGATCTCTGGAACGACACGTCGGCGCTGCCGCAGGCCGCCGTCTGTCGGCAGAGTATCCTCGACGCGCTCCCCCACCTCCTGAGCAACAACCTGGCGGTCCTGGCCTTCCCGGTGAACGACGTCTGCGAAGACGCCGAGAGCCCGAACGATGGCTTTCGTCAGGACTACGCCAGCCACCTCAGCTTCGGCACGGGCGAGTTTGCCAGCGAGATCGACGCGCAGCTCGCAGGGACCGGGCTCAGCGCTTTTGACGTCGCCAACCGCGCGCGCTTCGCAGGCTCCTGCATGGGCTGCCACATCGAAGCTGGGGGAAGCTCCCTGGGCGGGGGCTTGAGCGCTCCCTTCCAGAACGACTTCGTCCAGGTCTCCGAGCAGCAGACGGAGCCGTGCACCGGGGGCGGCACGTGCTTCGGGATCTCCGAAGCCTTGCGCAGCGTCTTTTTGCCGCACCGGATCAACGTCCAACGCAACTTCTTGGCCTCCGAGGCGATCTGCGGCGGCGGAGGCGGTTCAGTGGACGGTGGTGTGGCCCTGCCGACCGAGCCCAGCTTCCAGGGAGACGCGGGAGCCCCGCTGGCCAGGCCCGCCCGAGCCCCCGTGCGCACCCTCGGAGGGCAACCCGTCGTCGACAACGCGCACTGACGCGCCTCTAAACGGCAGCCAGCATGTCAGCTCCGCCGAGCAGTGGCTCGGCGGGGCGGCGCCTCGCTTGCCCGACCGAACGACTTTGCGCGCTGCCTCTGCCCTCGAAGGTGTCCACACGCGCTAGAATGCGCCAACTCACGAAGGCCGTGATGGCCACGATGGCCAGGCGCTCCCGAGCTCGTGCCCCGGGACCTGTATAACTCGGTCCACAAGCTCCGCAGCTCGCGCACGCGCCACCTGCGCTCGAGCGTTTGCCGCGTGCCTCGCGGCCCAGGGGAGCCACTCACTCACGAGCCTGGGGCACCCGCTCCCCCCTCGCGCCTGCACCAGACGCTCGCTCCGCGTGCACCTCGCGTGATGCCTACGGAGCTGAGGAAGCTAGCGATGCTTCACGGGACCAGCCGAGCCACCAGGGCGGTCACTGACTCCGCCTCGCGATCGTCCCAGGCGACGTCCGTCGCGTCGAGCGGCGTCGTCGACGTCCCACAGTGTCGCCTGCACGTGCGTCACGCGAACGTCGGCGAGTATGGCGTTGAGCCAGGTCGAATAGCGTTCAACTGGCGCGTCGATCAAACGGCGCTTCGCGGGAGGCCTGCCTCGCGGCAAAGCGCGGTAAAAGTACGTGGTTTTCCAGGTGAACGTGCCTGAAAGTATCAGTCTCTAGTCGCTGGAGCTCGGAGAAGAGCGTGCGGTAGCTATTGCAGGCCCAGTCGGGCAGCGTGAAGTCGTGGCTGGCGGCGCGGATTTGCTCGAGGAGCTTCGCCACCGCATGGTGATCGGTCAGCATCGAGTCGAGCAGCGGCCTCACGAGGCCGCCAGCCGCTCCGGCGACCAGCGCCGGAAATAGCGTTCGCTCCTCGTCGTCGAGGTGGGGGAGGAGCTGAGCTGTGAGCTGCTCGACGGCAAGAGCGAGAGCGCGAAGCTTGGGATTGCGCTCGCCGTGCACCCGGCTCACCTTGCCAGCGAGAGCCTGGACGAAGGGCAGGGCGCTGCGCAGGTAGTCGTGATGCGTGGAGACGATATGCGCGACCAGCTCGGGCGTCGACAGCGCGCGGGGATCCCCGGGCGTTGGACCCGCGCGCTTCGCGATCGCCAGCGACAGCTCTTCGATCAGCGCCTCCAGCGCGATCCCTTGCGCTCGGGCAGCAGCCTCCACCGTCGCTTCACCGCGGCAACAGAAGTCGATGCGGTGCCGCTGGAACACCTCGGCGCATTCGGAGTGATCGAGCACGAGCTCGGCGATGGTCTGTTGGCGATTGAGCTGGGCTGTTCTCATGGCCCCTGGCAGAGCAAGCGTCATGCCAGGCGGCTTTCGCAAGGCTTTCGCCCGTAACGGCACCTGCACTGCGGCGGTTCCTCGCGCAAGAACTGCGCTTCCCTGTCGCGCGCGAACCCTCTGCGTCGTGCCGCACGACCGCGCGGGGTACGGGGTGCGAGGAAGGCGCCGGGCGACTGCAGCCGGGCCCGCATCGAGAATCGCCGCGTGGAGTCGCCCCGCAGAACCCCGGTGCGCGGGAACCACGTGAATCTGTTCCTCCGGGCGGAGCGCCTCAACCCTTTCACGTACACGACCCGCGACAGCTCCGCGAGATCCCCCCTGCCGGCGCCTTGACGACGCCCATTCACGGGTGCAAGCTCCACGAGCCGGGCCGAAGTCGGTCAGCATGTCCCGTGCGCGAGCACAGCGAGAGGAGTCGTACGATGCGAGTACTTCATTCCGTCAAGACCATTCGTTCCTCCTCGATCGCCGCTACTGCACTGAAGTGACGAGGTAGTCGCTCGGGCATGCCCGGGCGCTCATCGGTTCGGCCGCGCCTCCCTACTTCGGGCGCGGCGGTCGAGGTGACGTCGCCGGATGGCTCTTCTGAGCCGATCGGCATACGCGCGCTAGCCATTCGTGGCGTGGGTCTCTCACGCGCTCGAGAGGCTGCACACATTCGCCGTGTGAACGGCGAACCGTTACCTCTGCGCTCGGGCGCCGGGTTCGACGTCAGTCGAGCCGCGCCCGGAGCTCCGACCTTCGATGAGCCAACATGCACTACGATGATGATTTCGAGCCGCGCCCCGAGCGCCGCCATGCACCCCGCAATCTACGACGCGAGCTGGTCGCGCTGCCTGCCGAGGATGCGTCGGCTTTTGCCGCCAACGTTCAGGTCACCAAGGCGGAACGCGCCTGGATTCGCGAACACCTGGAGCCCTTCCGGGAGAGCTGCCTGATCGAGGACGTCGCCGCGCGGATCAAGGCGGGCAAGGAGGCGACCGTCTACGCCTGCACGGCCTCGCCGAGCACGGCGCACTCGGTGATTGCGGCCAAGCTGTACCGCTTGCGCTCGCTGCGGGGTAAACAGAATGCCGGGCGTTACCAGCAGGGCCGCTCGGTGCTGGCGCTCGAGGGGGGCGCCGCCTTGCCGCGCGCCTGGCGCCTGCACAAGGCGATCGCGCAACGCTCGGCGAAGGGGCTGAGCGCGATGCAGACCTCCTGGCTCTTGCACGAGTTCACCTTGCTCACGAGCCTGCACGCGCGCGGCGCCCACGTACCGAAGCCGCTGGCCCACAACGAATACGCGCTGCTCATGGAGTTCATCGGGCAGGGCCTGGAGCCCGCGCCGACGCTCAACGAGGTCAGCCTGGCGCCGCGCGAGGCGAAGCTGCTGCTGGAGCAGATCCTGTTCGACCTGGAGCTGTTGCTCG
>WUUC01117970.1_pt1 | contig 12953 bp, 13 predicted proteins | sample 6278441 | NCBI WGS metagenome assembly WUUC01 (sample SAMN13675441, study PRJNA597444) | soil metagenome | isolation source: soil | place: USA: Washington | collected 2017-10 | reverse complement strand
GAAGTGTTCGCTCTACATGTTCGCTCTACTGGGGAAAGTCGCCACGCGAACACTGAAGTGTTCGCTCTACATGTTCGGTCTAATGGGGGCAGTCGCCACGCGAACATTGAAGAGCGTGCACGCGAACACTGAAGTGTTCGCGCTACGTGGCTCGCGCTACGTGGCTCGCGCTACGTCTTCGCTATACCTGGTTCGCGTGGTGGACTCGGACGCGCGAATCACGACGCGTTATTCGGTAATCACCGTCGCTGCGCGCGGGGAGTCCGCACACGCAACGCGCGGGGACGCACTCGCGCCAGCACTGATGCGGCGCCGACGAATGGTTCACCGTCCACGTGGTAAATCACCGGGCGAGATGATGTCACCTCGATGGACGTGCCCCGTCGAATGGTGACGCCGCGCACTCGATCGATCTGTCCCGCGAACACGCGCGGAATCTGCACCGCCGTCGCGAGCAGCGACCGATGCTCGATCACGACGACGTCGAGCAGGCCATCGTCGACGAGGGCGTGCGGCGCGATGATCGCGCCGTTGCCATATTGACGCGAGTTGCAGATGGCCACGACGAGTGCGCGCGTCCGCTGCACGTCACCATCCACGGCCACCGAGTGCTCGTCAGGATCGTAAGCGAACAGCTCCTGCGCGGTGATCTCCAGGTAACGCCAGAAGCCGCGCCGGAGCAGGCCTCCTGCCGCGAAGCGATGCGCCACGCGGGCGTCGAGCCCAATGCCCGCAACGTTGAAGAACAACCGGCCATCGAGCTCGCCGGCGTCCATCATCCGGTCGCTGCCGTCGAGCGCCACGCCGAATGCCTCCTCAGGCGACAGCGGAATCTGCAGTTCACGCGCGAGCCCGTTTCCCGAGCCGCTGGGAATGATCGCGAACGTCGTAGTGGTGAACGCCAGCACGGACGCAACTTCGTTGGCCGTCCCATCACCTCCCCACGCCGCCACCAGCGTGGCTCCGCGTTCGACCGCGCCACGTGCCAGATCGCGTGCATGGCCGGCGTGTTCGGTCACGAGGATTTCCGCGTCGAGCCGGCGCGCTTCCACGATCGACGCGGCGATCTCGGCGCGCGCGCGTGCGACCTCCGGCCGGCCGCCGGTGCCGGAGATCGGGTTAATGATGATGGCGACGGTCACTGCCCCAGTTTACGCAGGGCTTTCGGGGGCATGTGCCACGAGAGCGTGGCGTAACGGGAGGAGAGGCTGTCCATCTCGAACCGGCCGACACCGCCCTTCTTGAAGGGCAGCGCACGGCGCGCGCCGATCAGCCAACCAGCGAGTGCGCCGAGATCGGGTTCATGGCCGACAACTGCCACCCGTGTCGCGCCTCCGGCCTCCCTCGCGATCTGCTCCATGACTTCGAGCGATGTGTGACCGGGAGCAAGCGCGTCCGCCGTCTCTACCGGGACTTTCTCGGGCAGCCCCTCAGCGAGGAACTCCGCCGTTTGCTGCGCGCGCATCAACGGACTCGTGAAGATGACATCGAGCTGCACCTCGAGGAAGACCAGTCCGGCTACGACTTCCTTGAAGCGGTCGATGCCGCGGTCGGTGAGCGGGCGCTTGTTGTCGTCCGGCCACTCGGGTCCGCGCTCCGCGGCAATCGCATGCCGCACGATGTAGAACTCGACCGCCACGATCAGGCTGCGCTGGCGGATGTCGCGGCGGCGGCAACCGCGCGATCACAGATGTCGAGCAGATGCCGCCGCGAGGTCATGTAGTGGGCATGGAGTTGACGGCACTCCGTTTCGAAGCGCCGCACCAGGCGATCGAGCTCGCCCGACAGCTTGAGCGTGGGCGCGCCAGGAGCCCCCTGCACGCCGCGCGTGCGCGCGATCAGCACCTCGAGATCGTGCATGCGGCCGAGCGCGTCCTGGATCTTCGACAACGTTTTCAGTTGCGCGCTCGCGCGCGATCCGCTGAGCTCACGAACGAGCTCCAGCGCATAGCGCAACTTCTTCACCGCGATCCGCACGTCGTGCAAGCGATCGGGAAGATAAATGCCGCTGGCACTTTCAATGGCCGCTCGCAGGCGCTCGGCCCGCCGGGCGGCGCGGGCGCGCGCCCGCGCCAGCCGCACGGGATCGCGCCGCATCGACCCGTTCTCGATCGCCTTGCGCGCAGCCGCGACAGCGCGCTTTCGCAACTTCGGAACGTTGCAGTCCTCGAGCCGGCGCTTCATGTCCGCCTGGAGCACCTGCCGCTCACGCGCCACCGCCTCGCGCAAACGCGCCAGCGCGGCGCGCGACAGCTCGCCCGACTTCTCGACCTCGTCGAGGATCTGCAGCGCGACATCGAGCTCGCGAACGGGGCCGAGTGCGCGTGTAATCTTGCGGATCTTGCGCTCGAGGCGCCGGACGCGATCGCCGGCCGAGAGGAGCGGCAGCGCCTCGCGGATGCGGCGCGACGCAATCCGGGCTTTGTGCAGCGCCTCCTTGTTGCCCTGTGCTGCGTCGGGGAGCGCCGCTTCCAGCGTGCGCAGGCGTTGAGCGATGAGCATTTCGCGCGGGGCTGAACGGTGCATGCTGGTGGCTGTGGGTGGGTTTCCTTATAGTTGGGATCGTCCACGACTGCCAACGGACGAGATAGCGGGAACGTTACTGTTCGATATTAGATCGACTTGACGGCAACAATCGCAGACAGATGCGTATCGCGGCTATCGACATCGGCACAAATTCGGTCCACATGATCGTCGTCCGGATCCGGCCGGACCTGTCGTTTGAAATGATCGACCGGGAAAAGGCGATGGTCCGCCTCGGGGCGGGCGGTCTCGACGGCCGCGCGCTGACGCCGGACGCGATGGGCGCGGCGCTCCAGGCGCTGTCGAAATTCAAACGATTGGCCGAATCGCACCAGGTGGACGAGATCCTGGCGGCCGCGACCAGCGCCACGCGCGAAGCGGAGAACGGCGGCGAATTCCTCGCGGAGATCGAGCGGCAGACCAGCATTCGTCCGCGCGTGATCTCCGGCACCGAGGAGGCTCGCCTCATTCACCTTGCAGCCGTTTACGGGGTCGATGTCGGCAGCGCCCGCGCCGTCGTCATCGACATCGGCGGCGGCAGCGTGGAGATCACGCTCGGGACGGCAGCAAGCGTGCAAGTCGCCCGCAGCTTCAAGATCGGCGTGATCCGGCTGACGGAGCGGTTCGTCGAAAGCGATCCGCTGTCCGGTCGCGAGGAGCGAAAGCTGGTCAAGCACATCACTGGCGAGATCGATCGCCACTGCGAGCAAATCACTGCCATCGGCTTCGATCGAGTGATCGGAACATCGGGCACCATCCTCAGCATCGGCGCCGTCGCGTCCACCGCAGCCCGCGGCGCGCCGCCTGGGGAACTGCGCAACCTGCGGGTGGCAGCCAAGCAAATCCGCCGGCTGCGCAAGGACGTCACGAACCTCGACCTCGAGGAGCGGCTCGCGATTCCTGCCCTCGATCCACGGCGCGCCGACCTCGTTGTGGCCGGCGCGGTGCTGCTGGACACGATCCTGCGGCGCCTCGGGGCTGATGAGTTGACGCTCTGCGACCTGGCGCTCCGCGAGGGGCTCATCATCGACTACATCCGCCGCAACAAGAAACAGATCGCGCAGGTGGATCGCATTCCCGACATCCGGCGGCGAAGCACAATCGAGCTGGCTGAGCGCTGCAACTATTTCCCGGAGCACGCGCAGCAGGTGGCGCGTCTGGCGCTGGCGATCTTCGACCAGACGCGCGCGCTGCATGGCCGCACGGATCGGGAACGCGAATGGCTCGAATACGCGGCGCTGATGCACGACCTTGGCGTCCACATCAGCTATCCGCGCCATCACAAGCATTCGTATTACTTGATCAAGAACGGCGACCTCCGCGGCTTCGACCCGCAGGAAATCGAGGTGATGGCGCTCGTGGCGCGCTATCACCGCAGCGGCACGCCGAGGAAGTCGCACCAGGACTACGCGCATCTCCCGCCCGAGTTGCGCAAGGTGGTTCGTCTGCTCTCGTCAATCCTGCGGCTCGCGGAGAGTCTCGACCGCAGTCACGCGCAGGTGATCGCCGGCCTCGAGCTGCGCGACCGGGGCGAGGACTTTCTCCTGCAGCTTCAGACCGGCGACGATGCGGAGCTCGAGGTGTGGGCGACGAATCGGCATCTGACGCCATTCGAAGAACTGCTTGGCAAACCGATACGGCTCGAGGTGACCACGCCGGCACCTGAACGGCTCCGCCCGTCGATGGACGAAGCCGCTGGGCCAACCCATCGCGCTGTGCATCGGCGTCTCCGGCGAGCCGAACCCGCGCAGAGCGCTCGAGTGGCGGTACGGGGACAGCGGCTCGCGGGCGAACGATCGCGGGCGAGCGATATGCCGCGTGCACGCCGGCGCGGCCGCGAGTAACAGGCACGACCCACCCGAAGAGTTCAGCAGTACCAGCGGACTGCCCGGGCGCACCACTCCGTTACACGGATTTAACAAGTCAGAAACGGGTGCGACATTCACGTCCGATAGCGTGAATCGCATGTTTCTCATCCGGTCAGGTCCGGTGCGCCTGCTTGCGCTGGCTCTCACGATGGGGTGCGGTGGTAACGCGCCAAACCAATCCCCGGGCGACCGCGCCGAACAGCAAGCGGCCACCATCAAGATTGACGGCTCCAGCACTGTCTATCCGATCAGCGAAGCGGTTGCCGAGGAGTTCCAGCACGCGCACCCCAACGTGCGACCCACCGTCGGGGTGTCCGGCACCGGCGGCGGCTTCCAGAAGTTCTGCCGCGGCGAGACGGACATCAGCAACGCGTCCCGGCCCATCAAGCCCACCGAGATCGACACATGCCAGAAGTCAGGGATCGAGTTCATCGAGCTGCCCGTCGCGTACGACGGCCTCGCGGTTGTCGTCAACCCGAAGAACGCCTGGGCAGTGTCGATGACGGTTGACGAACTGAAGAAGCTGTGGGCACCCGAAGCGCAAGGCAAGATCATGCGCTGGAACCAGGTGCGCGCCTCCTGGCCCGATCGCGAAATCCACTTGTACGGGGCCGGCGTGGACTCGGGGACCTACGACTATTTCACCGAAGCCATCGTTGGAAAGGAAGGCGCGAGCCGCGGCGACTTCACGTCGAGTGAAGACGACAACGTGCTGGTGCAGGGCATCGCGAACGACGAGCTCGCGCTCGGGTTCATGGGGATCGCCTACGTCGAGCAGAACAAGCAGCGCCTGAAGCTCGTGCCGATTGACGATGGCAAGGCCGAGAACGGTGGCGGGCCCGTGGCCGCATCGGTAGAGACGGTGAGGAACGGCACGTATCAGCCGCTCTCGCGCCCGCTCTTCATCTACGTCTCGCGCAAGGCGGCGGAGCGGCCGGAGGTTCGAACGTTCGTGGAGTCGTACTTCACCGCCGGAAAGGAGCTCGTCTCCGAGGTGGGGTATGTCCAGTTGACCGACCCGATCTACGAGCTCGCGCGAAAGCACTTGGCGGAACTGAAGACCGGCACGGCTTTCGGCCAGGGCGGGTCGCAAGTGGGCGTCACGCTCGAAGAGCTGCTCACGCGCGAACGATGATCGCGACCTCCGATGCGCCCGTTCCCGCGCGGCCTCGCCTCACGAGGCGCACATTCGAGCCCGTCATCGAACGGATCTTGTTCCTGTGCGCCCTGGTCTCGGTCGGGACGACGGTGGGAATCGTGCTGGTGCTCGCGGCGGAAACGTGGGAGTTCCTGCGCGAGGTGCCGATCGCGGATTTCCTGTTCGGGACTGAGTGGACGCCGCTGTTTGCGACGCCGCGATTCGGCGTCATGCCGCTCGTGACCGGCACGGCACTCGTCTCTGGCATTGCCATGATCGTGGCGATGCCGATGGGACTGCTGAGCGCGATTTACCTGAGTGAATACGCGACGCCACGCCTGCGTCGCACTATCAAGCCCATCCTCGAGGTGCTCGCCGGGATCCCCTCGGTGGTGTATGGGTATTTCGCATTGCTGTTCGTGACGCCGTTACTGCAGCAATTCATTCCCGGCCTGGCCGGTTTCAACGCACTCGGCCCCGGCATCGTGATGGGCGTCATGATCCTGCCGCTCGTCTCGTCGCTGGCCGAAGACGCGATGCAGAGCGTGCCCCGCGGGTTGCGCGAGGGTTCGTACGCGCTCGGCGCCACGAAGATGCAGACGAGCCTCCGTGTTGTCGTGCCCGCTGCTTTCTCGGGGATCACGGCGGCATTCATCCTGGCCGTCTCGCGCGCGGTCGGCGAAACGATGATCGTGGCGATTGCCGCGGGCCAGCAGCCGCGCCTGACGCTCGACCCGACCGTACCAATTGAAACGATGACCGCGTACATCGTGCAGGTGAGTCTTGGGGACACGCCGCAGGGGACGCTGGAATACCGGACGATCTTTGCCGTCGGCATGCTGCTGTTCCTCAGCACACTCATCCTGAATCTCGCGAGCGCATGGCTGCGCGAGCGGTACCGCGAGGAGTACGCCTGAAAGAGCTCCTCTTCCGCATCGTCGCCCTTGCCGTCCTGTGCGTGGCGCTGGCCGCGCTTGGCGCGCTGATCTGGGACGTCCTCGCGGATGGAGCCGGGCGGCTCTCGTGGGACTTCATCCGCGGGTTCTCATCGCGCCGTGCCTCCCAGGCCGGCATCTGGCACGCGCTGACCGGCAGTGTCTTCGTGATCCTCGTCACGGCGCTGCTGGCGGTGCCGATCGGGATCGCTGCCGCCATTTACCTCGAGGAATACGGCGGGAGAAGCGTCGCGGCACGTCTGATCGAGATCAACATCACGAACCTGGCGGCGGTACCCTCGATCATCTACGGGCTGCTCGGTCTTGGGTTGTTCGTCCGCACCATGAGCCTCGGCCGCAGCGTGCTCGCGGGCGGCGCCACGCTGGCGCTGCTCGTGTTGCCGGTGGTGATTCTCTCCACGCGAGAAGCGCTGCGCGCCGTGCCGGGGTCGATCCGTGAAGGTTCGTACGCGCTCGGCGCGACGAAGTGGCAGACGATCTGGAACCAGGTGCTGCCCGTCGCCATGCCCGGGGTCCTCACCGGACTGATTCTTGCGCTCTCGCGCGCCATCGGCGAAACCGCGCCGCTCATCACGATCGGCGCCGTCACCTACATGGCGTTTGCACCCGATAGCGTCTGGTCGCAATTCACGGTGCTGCCGATCCAGATCTTCAACTGGGTGTCGCGCCCACAGGTGGAATTCCATTCCAATGCCGCCGCGGCCATCATCGTGCTCCTCGCACTGCTCATGTCGATGAACGCCGGGGCGATCTGGCTGCGCGACCGCTACCAGCGAAAAGGACAGGCATGAAGACGGCCGAGACAGCGCTCCCGTCGCTCTCGGGGCTCACGCGGCGCGACGATGCCCGGCAGACGCCGACGCACATGGCGGCGAAGATCCAGGCCGAGCGGCTGAATTTTTACTACGGCGCCAAGCGTGCGCTGCAGGACATCTCGCTCGGCATCAAACCGAACGTGGTGACCGCGTTCATCGGGCCGTCCGGCTGCGGGAAGAGCACGTTCCTGCGCACGCTGAACCGGATGAACGACATCATCCCCGATACGCGCGTCGAGGGTCACGTGCGCATCGACGAGCGCGACATCTACGGCAGCGGCGTGGACGTCGTCGAGCTACGACGCCGCGTGGGGATGGTCTTCCAGAAGTCGAACCCGTTCCCCAAGTCGATTTTCGAGAACATCGCCTATGGTCTGCGGGTCAACGGCATGGCCGCTTCGCGGTCCGAGCTCGCCGGCCGCGTCGAGGAGAGCCTCAAACAGGCGGCGCTGTGGGACGAAGTAAAAGACCGGCTGCAGGAGTCGGCGCTTGCGATGTCGGGCGGGCAACAACAACGCCTGTGCATCGCGCGCGCGCTGGCCGTGCGGCCGGACATCCTGCTGATGGACGAACCGGCGTCGGCACTCGACCCGATGGCCACGCAGCGCATCGAGGAGCTCGTCTACGACCTGAAGAAAACGTACACGATCGTGATCGTGACGCACAACATGCAACAGGCCGCGCGCGTGTCCGACTACACGGCCTTCTTCTGGCTCGGCACCCTCGTCGAGTACGACCGCACCGATCGGATCTTCACAGCGCCGCAGGAGAAATTGACCGAAGACTACGTGACCGGGAGATTCGGATAGTGGAACGAGTCATTCGTCACTTCCAGGAGCAGCTCGAGGCACTGCAGGGGCGGCTGCTCGAAATGGGCGGTCTCGCCGAGGAGCGGGTGCGCGCCGCCGTGCACGGACTCGTCGCGCGCGACGCTGTGGTCGTGGACCAGGTGCTGTACGGTGATGAGCCGATCAACACGCTGCACATCGAAGTTGACGAACGGTGCTTCAAGCTGCTGGCCCTGTACCAGCCCATGGCCGCGGACCTCCGCGCCATCGTGGCGGCCGTGAAGATCAATTCCGACCTCGAACGCGTCGGTGACCTTGCGGTGAATATCGCCGAGGCAGCGAAGCGTTACGTCACTCGCCCGCCGGTCACGAAGCTGATCGACATTCCGCGCATGGCCGCCATCGCGCAGGCAATGTTGCGCGACGCGCTCGACTCGTTCGTGCGGCGCGACATGTCGTTGGCCCGCCGCGTGCTGAACGCTGACGACCAACTTGATGGGCTCAAGACCCAGATCTTCCGTGAACTGCTCACCTACATGCTGCAGGACCCTGCCACTGTGGAGCCCGCGCTCGACCTGATCCTGGTGTCCCGACATCTGGAGCGCATCGGCGATCATGCAACGAACATCGCCGAAGACGTCATCTTCATGGTCTCGGCGCGCGACGTGCGTCACCAGGGGCCGTCGGAAGCAGAATTCTGATTTGAAATAGAATAGTTCGGATGGACCAGGTACGGATGTGCGTCCTGTGCCAAACGTACCCGGTCGATCCCACGTGGCGGCCGTTCTGTAGCGAACGCTGCCGGAACGAGGACCTTGCCCGCTGGGCGGACGGCCGATACCGCGTCGCCGGCGATCGTGTGTCGGCGCCCGATTCGGACGCGGATCCCGACTCGCAGTGATAGCGCTTTATGCCCGAAACGCTCACAATCACCGACAACCGCACTGGCAAGAGCTACGACATTCCCATTACCGACGGCGCCATCAAAGCCACGGATCTCAAGCAGATCAAAGCCGGGCAGGACGATGGGGGGCTGGCGACGTACGACCCGGCCTTCATGAACACGGCGGCCTGCCGCAGCCGCATCACCTTCATCGATGGCGACAAGGGCGTACTCGAGTATCGCGGCTACCCCATCGAGCAGTTGGCGGAGAAATCCACTTATCTCGAGACAGCCTACCTGGTCATCTTCGGTGAGCTGCCAACGGCGACGCAGCTGCAGCAGTGGACACGTGAAATCACGTTTCACACGATGTTGCACGAGAACATCAAGAAGCTGATGGAGGCGTTTCAGTACGACGCCCATCCCATGGGCGTCTTCCTCAGCACGGTAGGCGCGTTTTCGACGTTTTATCCCGATGCCAAGAAAATCTTCGATGAGAAGTCGCGCAAGAAACAGATTCACCGCCTGATCGCGAAAGTCCCCACCATCGCCGCCTACGCGTATCGGCACAGCATCGGCCGGCCCTACGTCTATCCCGACAACGACCTTAGCTTCACCGGCAACTTCCTGAACATGTTGTTCAAGATGACCGAGCTCAAGTACCACCCGAACCCGGTACTCGAGCGGGCGCTCGACGTGCTGTTCATCCTGCACGCCGACCACGAGCAGAACTGCAGCACGAGCACCATGCGGGTCATTGGCAGTTCGCAGCCGGATCCCTATTCGGCCATGGCCGGCGCCGCGGCGGCGCTCTACGGGCCGCTCCACGGTGGCGCGAACGAGGCGGTGCTGCGGATGCTGAATGAAGTCGGATCCGTCGCGAACGTGCCGGCGTTCATCAAGCGGGTGAAAGGCGGCGAGGGACGCCTGATGGGCTTCGGGCACCGCGTCTACAAGTCGTACGACCCTCGCGCGAAGATCATCAAGCAGACCGCCGACGAGGTCTTCGAGGTCACGGGCAAGAACCCGCTGCTCGAGATCGCGCTGGAACTGGAGCGCATTGCCCTGCAGGACGAGTACTTCGTCAGCCGCAAGCTCTATCCAAACGTCGACTTCTATTCGGGGCTGATTTACCAGGCGATGGGCTTCCCGGTGGAGATGTTCCCGGTGCTGTTCGCGATCCCGCGCACGTCCGGCTGGATTGCCCAATGGGAGGAGATGCTGCTCGATCCGGAGCAGAAGATCGCCCGCCCGAAGCAGATCTACACCGGCGCGGCGAAGCGCGACTACGTGTCGCTGTCCGCACGGAAGTGATGACGCGAGCTGGCGCCTCCCTCTTTCTCGTGCTGCTTGCGGCCTGTGTCTCGGCCCAGACGGGCAACGCTCCGACGTTCGACAGCAACCGCGCGTGGGAACACCTGCGGCGGCAGGTATCGTTCGGACCGCGTCCGTCCGGATCGGCCGCGATCGCTGAGAATCGCCGGTACATCCTCGAACAGCTGAGAGCGGCCGGAATCGAGGGGCGCCAGCAGCCGTTCGAGGCGCAGACACCACTCGGCCCGATCAAGATGGTTAACGTGGTGGCGACCATTCCAGGCTCTCGCCGCGAGCGTATTGCGCTGGCCACCCACTTCGACACGAAGCTCTATCGCGACTTCCGCTTCGTCGGCGCGAGCGACGGCGCGTCGAGCACCGCCGTCGTCCTCGAGCTGGGACGTCTCCTTGCGCAGCGGAAGAATCCTTACACGATCGAGCTGCTGTTCTTCGATGGCGAGGAGGCGGTCAACGAAGAGTGGCGTGACCCGGACAACCGCTACGGCAGCAAGCACTACGTCGAGCAGGCGCGCAAGGCGGGATCGCTCGCCGGGCTGAAGGCGCTGGTGCTGCTGGACCTGGTTGGCGATCGCAACCTGAACTTCCGGCGGGAATCGAACTCGACCCCGTGGCTCACCGACATCATCTGGGCGACAGCCAAACGCCTTGGCTACGGGGAGCATTTCTGGTACCAGCAGTCGCCGATCGAGGACGACCACATTCCGTTCCTGCGAGCGGGAGTTCCCGCGGTGGACCTGATCGACCTCGACTATCCGGCGTGGCATACCGCGCAGGACACGCTCGACAGCGTGAGCGCGCGGAGCCTGCAGATTGTCGGTGACGTCGTGCTCGCGTCAATGCCCGAGATCGAGAAGCGCGTCGCGTCAACGAAGTAATCGCCTCACGAGCCGCTGTTTCGTCACCGACACGTGCCGCCGGCGTCCTGCGACGGTGTGTACGGCTCGATGTCGATGACCTGTGCCTTTGGCGGCATCGTCGGGGCGAGCGTGACCGAGACGCGCAGCATTCCGCGATCGCACTTCATCAGCCAGCGGCCGCGGAGCGCGTTCTCCACGTCGAAGGCCTCCTCGGGCTGGCAGGTGCCCAGTTCAGAGCGTAACTGCTCGATCTCCTTGCGGCGGCGGTCCTTCGATCGATCGAGAAACAGATTGTCTGCCGAGATCCGCTCAGCGAGCTGATCGTCCCACGACGTGAACAGGCGTGTGACCGCGGCACGCGCGTCGGTCAACGCGGCCGACGGCCGAACCGCGCGCGGCTGCAAACCCCCGGTCCGCTGCAAAGCGGCAACTGCCTGGTCGATCGTGGCGCCCCAGCTGGTGTAGGTCAGGTTTCCGAGCGCGATGATGCCGACGCCGTATTCGGGAAACCAACGCATGTGCGATCCAAAGCCAGGCAGGCCGCCCGAGTGCGCAACCACATGCCTGAAATCGCACGTTTGCGAGATGCGCAGGCCGAACCCATAGCCGCCCGAGTTGAGCGCCATCTTCTGCGGCGATTCGCCGCGCACGGCCAGTGCTGGTGCCATACGCCACGCCTGCTGCATCTCGCGCACCGACGCGCGACGCACGGGCCCCGTATCGGCCTCATCTCGCGGTGGCCAGGCCGACAGGTGAAACGCCACGTAGCGGCTCAAGTCGCGGATGGACGTCAGCATCCCGCCCATCGGCCCAAACGCGCCGTCGGCCAGTTGCGGTTCTTCTGTCCATGCTCCATTCTCCCAGCGGTAGCCACGCGCGAGCTTTTCACGGGGCACTGATGCCGGCGCCATCGTGGTGACCGACATGCCGAGCGGGCGGAGAATGTTCGCGGTGACGTATTGCGAATACGGCGTCCCGGAAACGCGCGAGACGATGCGACCCAGGATCGCGAAACCGAAGTTCGAATATTCGTAGGCAAGGCCCGGCGCGTTCGAGAACGGCAGCCCTCGCCGCAGCATCTCGTTCATCTGCTCGTCGGACACCGCGAGTTGCCGGTCGCCCCAGGCATTGTCTTCCGGCCATCCTTCGGCATGCGATAGGAGGTGCCGGATGGTGAGCCGCGGGGAATCCGCTGTCGGATATTGCAGCCCTTTCAGTTCGGGCACGTACCGTTCGGCCGGATCGTCGAGCGACAGCTTTCCTTCGTCACGCAGCTTGAGGATGCACAGCGCGGTGAAACTCTTTGTCATCGACGCGATGCGGAACACCGTGTCCGCATCGACCGGCGCCTTGGCCTCGACATCGCGATAGCCGTGCGCACCGGAATGCGACAGCGTGCCGTCGATGACAATGCCCCAGGCTATGCCCGGGACGTGGGACTTTTCAGCGAAGGCGGTGAACAGCCGATCGATTTCGGGGAACGCGGTGCGAAGCTTCGTGGCGCGCTGGGGATCGGCAAACTGCGGCGGCTCCAGGCGTGCGGAGGCGGCGGTCTGAGCAGCGACCGTCCCTCCATTGGCGAGGACGATGATCAGGACAGCGACACATGTCTGCAACAACTCCGACTCCCAACTCCCAAAAAACCAACTCCCAAAACGATCGCTCCCGACACTCGCCTTGGGAGTTGGGAGTTGGCCCCTGGAAGTTGGACGCGATTAATGGTTTTTCGCCGGCTTGCTGAACGTCTTCACGTAATTGACAACGTGCCACATGTCGGTAGGCTTGATGTC